>Ga0137409_10007613_pt1 | contig 11110 bp, 13 predicted proteins | sample CZODoug1_16funga_FD_122059 | JGI IMG/M metagenome (GOLD analysis project Ga0137409, IMG submission 122059) | Vadose zone soil fungal communities from Angelo Coast Range Reserve, California, USA - CZODoug1_16fungal (Hybrid Assembly) | ecosystem: Environmental > Terrestrial > Soil > Vadose zone... | reverse complement strand
CCCCGTCCCGACGACGGCGACCGTCAGTGCTCCGGATTCTTTGGCGGATTCCTTGGCGACTTCGAGCGCGCCTTGATGCGCGGCCGCGTCGATCCCGCGCGCCAGCCCGGAGACGATCGTCAGGCCATTCTGGGCCAGGTCGCGGGAGAGGCTCAGCGCGGCGTTGACGCCGTATGTCGAACACCGCCGCGAACCGACGACCGCCAGGCAAGGCCGCGCGCAAGCCCTCTTCAAATCGCCGCGGACATATAGGACGATCGGCGGGTCATAGATTTCGCGCAGCAGCGGCGGATAGTCTTCATCTTCGAGCGTGATGACAACAGCGCCAAGCCGTTCCACCCGCTCGATCTCGGCGCCCGCTTTTTCGAGGATTTCAGAATCGTGGAGCTCCCGAATGGTCTCCGGTTTGAGACCCTCTTTCTCGAGTGACAATCGTGAAGCGGCGAAGGTCTGCGCGGGAGACCCGAAATGATTAATTAGTTGATTGGCCGTGCGCGGGCCTATTCCGCGAATCATATTGAGCGCGATCCAATCGGCTAAATCAGCGCGCATTGTGGTCACCTCCAAAAGCTGTCGGCGCGCTAGAGACGCAACATCTTAGATCTCTACCGCGCCGATTAGAATGCGCGCGGATTATATGCTGGCGCCCGGGAAAATCCCATGCTTAAACCCGTTCAATGAAATTTTGTCAGGAGAATTTTAAGGCCGATCATTCTCCGCATTCGCTCGCGTCCACCTTGAGCCTGTGAAACAGCCCGGCTTAGAATGGTTGAGTAGCGCCCCACTGGAGAAACTTTTATATGGACAGACACGAACTTCCCCGCTCGGAATCTGTTGAACAATTGGCCAGGCAGGTTTTTACCGATTTCCATCAAACCATCATCATCCATGAATCCGGGTCGTTGGCCGGAGATGTCGACTCCGTTCACGATATGCGCGTCACCGTTCGCCGTCTCAGAGTCGCGTTGAGCAACTTCGCGATCTGCGTACACAAAGAAGAACGAAAGAGGTTAAGATCGAATCTGGAAAATCTTGCCGATGCGCTCGGCGGGGTGCGCGACATGGATGTGATGATTGCCGCGCTGAAAGCTTTGTCGCCGATCCGCCCCGATCAGGAGAAAGTCGCCATCTCAACGCTGATTGGCCGATTGCGAGCCAGGCGCAGGTCGCGATTGCGGGCGTTGATGAATTATCTGGGCGGCGAAGAGTACGCCGGTTTCAAACGCGAATCTCCCTCCGACTGGATCAAAATGAATGGGACTTATAGGTCTTCTGAGCCTTATGATTCACATTCAGGGCGCTCCGAGGCATTTCCCGAGGATGAGCATGGCCAAGCCGCTTAAAATCAAAAAGATTTCTCCCGATGACCGGCGGGAGAAAGCCGCCGTGCGAATTCTGCGGACGCGTATCAAGGAGTTTTATTCATGCTGGCCCGATCCTGACCACACGCCCACTCCAAAACAACTTCACAACCTGCGAATTTCCGGGAAGCGTTTGCGATACAGCGCCGAAAGCCTGCGCGAACTCTATCCTGACAGGCTGGCGCTGCTGATAGACCTGCTCAAAGTCGCCCAGGATCTGCTCGGCGGGATTCAGGATTGCGTGATTCAATGCGGCCTGATCGAAGCTTATATAGATCGGCTGCGCCGCCGGGCGCCGCAGGACGATCGGATCGCGGCGCTTGAAAAGATCATTTCGGAGTACGAGCGGCGTCAATCAACGCTCTTTTTGCGATTCCGCGAAACCTGGCGCGGGATGACGATGGATGAGTTTCGCGCGAGCTTGAAAGCGATGGTCTCGCGCGTCAACAAACTAAAGCGGGAGCGATCCGTTCAAAGTGAAGATCATGATACTCGCGAGCCCGTCCTGCGCGTGATCGCCGCCCCGGAATCATTCTCTGTCGATCAGACTGGCTCTGTTGATCAGACTGGCTCTGTTGATCAGACTGGCGACGAAGAATTGGCGCAGTACCGCGCGCGTAAGCGAGCGGCTGCGGAATCATTCTCTGTTGATCAAACTGGCGACAAAGCCCGCGCCGAAGCCGTTGTCAATGTTGACGACGGCGACGTTCGAGGCGCAGGAATTGAGCATCCCGAGTAATGCGGCGAGGCCGTTGAAACTGGCGCCGTAGCCGACGCTGGTCGGCACGGCGATTACCGGCGCCCCGACCAACCCACCGACCACCGAAGGCAGCGCCCCTTCCATTCCCGCCACGCAGACGATCACCCGCGCGGATTGCAGCGCATTCCGGCGGCTCAAAACGCGATGAATGCCCGCGACCCCGACGTCGAAAATTCTCTCGACCTGATTGCCCATAACCTCGGCGGTGACGGCGGCCTCGTCGGCCACGGCGATGTCGGACGTGCCCGCCGTGACCACCGCAATCACGCCGCGCCCGCGCATTGTCCTGTCGCGCCACACCGAGATCGCGCCGCAGGACTCGTGAAATTCGGCGTCCTCGGCGACCGCCCTGACCCGCTCGAATATAGCGCGATTGACGCGGGTGATGAGCAGATTTGACGAACGTTCGAGCAGCGATGAGGCGACGCCGATAATCTGCTCGGTCGTCTTCCCCGGCCCGAAGATGACTTCGGGGAAACCCAGGCGGATCGAGCGATGATGATCGACCTGCGCGTACCCGAGGTCTTCATACGGCAGATGGCGCATCCGCTCCAGCGCCTGATCGAGATCGAGGCGGCCTTCCTTGAACTCCTGCAGCAAATCTTTCAATCGTTCTTGGTCCATAATAACCACCAGCTTTATATAGCGTTTAAGAAAAAGAGTTTCAGCCACGAATGAACACGAATGTTCACGAATGGCGTCAAGGAGGCTGCATGTGGATCAAAAGATCAAGGAAAAGATTCGTGTCCATTCGTGTTCATTCGTGGCTGAAATTTGTTCTTGAAATCTATAGCGTTTGACAGGGCTTTTGCAAACAAGTGGTGGTCTGAAGCGTTGCTTGACAAGCTTTCGAGGCGGCCAATATAGTTGCCCATCAAACTCTAACTCATTGTCATCGCAGTAGCGCACAGTCAAATGAAATCAATCATCGTCGGCATCACTGGAGCGAGCGGGTCAGTATACGGCCAGAGGCTGCTCGCGCGCCTGGATGCGAGTCCCGAAGTTTCCCGCATCGACCTCGTCATCTCGCAAGCCGGAGTGCGCGTCGTCAGCGAGGAGTTGGGGCTGAACGTCGCCGGGGCCGACCGGCGTGTCGTCCGCGAACTGCTCGGCAAGGATTCCGAGAAGGTGACCGTCCATTCGTCTAACGATATCGGCGCATCAATCGCCAGCGGTTCCTATCTGAGCGACGCGATGGTGATCGTCCCCTGCAGCATGAGTACGCTCGGCGCCATCGCCAACGGCGCTTCGCGTGACCTGGTTCACAGGGCCGCCGACGTGATTATCAAAGAGAGTCGCCTGCTTCTACTTGTGCCACGTGAAACGCCACTTAATGTAATACATTTGGAAAATATGCTTAAATTAGCGCGTTTAGGCGTCAGGATATTACCTGCAATGCCAGGGTTTTATCACCATCCCGGGACGATTGACGACCTGATCGAGCATTTCATTTACCGCCTGCTGGATCACCTCGGCGTTTCACACGAGCAACAGACCAGGTGGGAAGGAAGTAAGAAGACAAGGGGACAAGGAGAGGGGGAGAAGGGGGGACAGGGAGTATAGCGCTTTGTCCCCTTGTCTCCTCTTCCCATTGTCTCCTTGTCTTGCATTATGTTCCGCAGTCTGAAAATCACACTCGAGATGATCAAGATCGAGCACACGCTCTTCGCGCTGCCGTTCGCCTTTCTGGGCGCGGTGCTTGCGGCGAGAGGTCTGCCGGCGTGGGATCGGATTTTGTGGATTGTGGTGGCGATGGTCGGAGCGCGTTCGGCGGCGATGGCGTTCAACCGGCTGGTCGACCGCGAGTTCGACGCGGCGAATCCGAGGACGAAGATGCGGGCGATTCCCGCCGGACTGCTGAGCGGGCGGTTTGTCGCGGCCTTCACTGTCGCGTCATCCGCGCTCTTCTTCCTCGCGGCGTTTATGCTCAACCGGTTGACGCTGATCCTTTCGCCGGTGGCGCTGGCTTCTGTTCTGGTCTACTCGTACACGAAGCGGCTCACGTCGTTGTCGCATCTGGTTTTGGGATGGTGTCTGTCCATCGCGCCGACGGGCGCCTGGATCGCGGTGCGCGGGACAATTGATTCTCCGGCGCCGCTGTTGCTTTCACTGGCCGTGACGTTGTGGACGGCGGGGTTTGACATCATCTACGCATGTCAGGATCGCGATTTCGACGCGCAAGCGGGCCTGCATTCGATCCCGCGGAGGTTCGGCGTCGCGCAGGCGCTACGGATTTCGCGGGCGCTTCACGCGCTGATGTTTGCGGCGTTGGTCTGGGTTTACTTTCTGACGGGATTGCATTGGATCGGATTGCTGGGCATCATCGCGACGGCGGCGCTGCTGATCTACCAGCACGGACTCGTGCAAGCCGATGATCTGTCGCGATTGAACATGGCGTTCTTCACGACAAACGCCTACGTCAGCGTGATCCTCTTCGTAACCATCGCCGCCGACATCTTTTTGATCAAATGACGATGACGCTAAAAGATTTCGAAATCAGGCCGGCGGCCGAGGGCGACGCGCTGTTGATTCTGAGCTTCATAAAAAAGCTCGCCGTTTACGAAAAACTGGCGCACAAGGCGCCTGTCACCGAGGACATCTTGCGCGAAACGCTCTTCGGCGAGCGGCGCTACGCCGAGGTCGTCATTGGCTATCACGGCGGAAAGCCGGTCGGCTTCGCGCTCTTCTTCCACAACTACTCGACCTTCCTGGGCAAGCCGGGCATCTATCTGGAAGACCTGTTTGTTGATGAAGAACATCGCGGCAAGGGCTTCGGGAAGGCGCTGCTGGTGTACCTGGCAAAGCTGACAAAGGAACGGAACTGCGGGCGTCTGGAATGGGCCGTGCTCAATTGGAACGAACCGTCCATCAAGTTTTACATGGCGCTCGGCGCCGCGCCGATGAACGAGTGGACGGTCTTCCGCCTGACCGGAGACGCGCTGGACAAGCTGGTGAACTAACGAATTGATTGAGGGGCGCAAAAAGAACAAAAAGAATTTCAGCCACGAATAAACACGAATGAACACGAATCTCTTTTTTGATGTCAATAGACCATTTGTTTTCCATTCATTTGCTCCTATTCGTGAATATTCGTGTTCATTCGTGGCTGAAATTCTTTTTCTTGAACGCCGTGCCTTTCTCGAGGAGAACCTACGATGAACGAATTTCTACTCGACCCCGCGCTCATCCCGATCGCCGACAAGGTGATGGCCGATGAGCGATTGAGCTTTGAAGATGGAATGGCGCTTTACCGCAGCGGCGATTTGCATGGCGTGGGACGTTTGGCCGACGTCGTCCGGCGGCGCAAACACGGTCTGAAGACGTATTTCAACGTCAACCGCCATTTGAACCCGACCAATTATTGCTACGCCGATTGCAAGTTCTGCAGCTTCTTCGTCAAGCACAACCAGGAAGGCGGCTACACGCACAACATCGAAGAATGTCTGAAGATCGCGCGCGACGCCTCCCAGCAGGGCGCGACCGAGTTGCACGTCGTCGGCGGGTTGAACACGCGGCTGCCGTTCTCTTACTTCACCGACATGCTTTCGGCCATCAAACGCGAATTCCCGCAATTGAGCCTGAAAGCCTTCACGATGGTCGAGCTGGACTTCTTCGCCAAGTTTTACAAGATGAGTGACGAAGAAGTGATCGAGAAGTTGAAGACCGCCGGAATGGATTCCTGTCCGGGCGGCGGCGCGGAAGTCTTCGCCGCCGAGACGCGCGAAAAGATCTGCACGCACAAGACCGACGGCGACCGCTGGCTGGAGATGTCCGGCAAGGTTCACAAGGCCGGTCTGAAGACCAACGCGACGATCCTCTACGGCCACGTCGAAACAATCGAAGACCGCGTCGATCATTTCGCGCGCTTGCGCGAGCAGCAGGACAGGTCGGGCGGTTTTCAGTGTTTCATCCCGCTGGCGTTCTATCCGCCGGGCACGCAGCTCGCGCATCTGCCCGGCCCGTCGGCCATCGACAGTTTGAAGACCATAGCCGTCTCGCGCCTGATGCTCGACAACATTGACCACATCAAGGCCTATTGGGTGATGCTCGGCAAGAAACTCGCCCAGACCGCGTTGCATTTCGGCGCGAACGACCTGGACGGCACGATCACCGGCGGCGGCGAGTTGATGGAGTCTTATCTGGTCGAAGCCAAGAACGACAACGAGGCGTCGAAAGAAGAGATCGTCAAACTCATTACCGAAGCCGGCTTCGAAGCCGTCGAACGCGACACGCTTTATCATCCGCTGCGCCAATACGCGGTAGCGTGAGCCTTTATCCGCGCAATTAAACTATGAAGCCCAAGGTTTACATTGAAACCTCAATTCCAAGTTTCTATCATGAGATTCGCTCTGAGCCGGAGATGGTGGCGCGCAAACAATGGACGCGCGAGTGGTGGGAACAAAACGCCAATAAATTCGGGCATATCAGGCGTGTGAATGGTATGCTTGGTTTATACGTTCCATCGCTCATTACACCATTAGAGTTGCTGGGAGGTTAATATGAAACTGGAAGATGATGCGCCAATCGCCGAGGTCAGAGAGATTCGACATCAAATCTCGGAAGAGTTCAGGCACGATCCGGAAAAGGTTGTGGACTATTACATTGAGTTGCAGAATGAATTCCTGACTCGACTTCTGACTAGGCCTGCTCAAGAGGAAGAAGACCTGGAGCCGGCAGTCAACGCATGAGCTTATCTTATTTATTTATATTTATATGGATACACGAGAAATCAAAGTTGCTCACAGCCCCGATTCCGACGACGCGTTTATGTTTTACGGCCTCGCCACCGACAAACTCGGCGCAGGCGAGTTGAGTTTCATTCACGTCCTCAAAGACATTCAATCGCTCAACCAGACGGCGATGACGACGCGCGAATATGACGTGACGGCTATTTCGTTTCACGCCTACGCCTACATCGCCGATCATTACGCCCTGTTGCCGCACGGCGCCAGCATCGGCGACGGTTACGGCCCCATCGTCGTGGCGCGCGAAGCCTTCCCCGCCTGCGAGATCAAAAACAAACGCGTCGCAATTCCGGGCGAACTGACCAGCGCATATCTGGCGCTCAAGTTGCACACGCCGGAGTTCGATTACGGCGTCGTCCCTTTCGACCATATTATCGACGAGGTCGTGAAGGGCAATTACGACGCCGGATTGTTGATTCACGAGGGCCAATTGACCTACCGCGACCAGGGATTGAACAAGGTCGTCGACCTCGGCGCGTGGTGGAAGAAAGAGACCGGTTTGCCGCTGCCGATGGGCGGCAACGCCATCAAGCGCGATCTCGGCCCCGAGCTTCAACGCGAAGTCTCGCGCTGGCTGCGCCGAAGCATTCAGTTTTCGATGGACAACCGGCAGGACGCCTTGAACTACGCGATGCAATTCGCGCGCGACATGCCGGTCGAGACGGCTGATCGTTTCGTCGCGATGTGGGTCAACAACAGCACTCTCGGTTACACGGACAGAGACCGCCAGGCGGTGCAATTGATGCTGGACGAAGGATTCAGTAAAGGCGTGATCCCGTCGCAGGTGAAGGTCGAGTTCGTCGAATAGCCGCGCTTCGCAACTCACATACGCCGCAGCGCAACAAAACTGTGCAACACCGCAATGAGCAACGCGCTGGCGCATAGTGCCTTTGCCGACTCACAAAGCGGCCGGCGGCTCGTCATGCTCCACCCATTATTGGAAATCTTCAGCGCTCTTCATTCCACTAGAATAGTGAGCTGGCGCATGAATCCCCATTCGCGCAGAAAATCTGTTTGTAAAAAAGACATCTCTCCCCGCGTCGGGTCGAGTATGCGAACTTCATTCTCGGTAATCTCTGTCACAACGATCGCGTGTTCTTGAAATAGGGTATCTGGCGCCAACTGTGTGCGAATGTAAACAATCGGGTAAAGCCCACGGTCAAGTTCGGCCTTCAGCTCATCCCAAGTAAGATTGTATTTGCGCGTATTTGTATAGCCCAGGCTGCGCGCAGCTTCAATCAACTTGAATGCGTCCGTTCCACAAGCGGTGCAGTCACATAAGACACACAACTCTTGCTCGGTCTTGAGCACGCTGAACGAGGCAAGAACCATCCGCAAACATGCAGGCGCACAGGAGTATTCAGTTTCCTGAAGATAAAGGGTAGGTCTAACGGGCATGGAGCATGTTTTCAGCCAAGGCCGAGCCTCGGCTGCGCATCTCTTCAATAGAGGTATGTTGGGTGACTACTCCGGTCTTCAAATCAACTATGATTTCACCGACCTGTCCGCCCCTACCACTGGCATAAACCAAAAAGACCGGCACACGCCAAGCTTTCGAAATTGAATCCAACTCTGGCTCTTGAGGACAGAACCGGTCTGGGAAATGGTTGAACTGCAACCAGCCAGCAGCGATTTGAATGGCTTCAGTAGCGGAGATATCGCTGATCAATGGTTCGCTGACCAACTCAACCAGATCCAGCGGTTCCTCACACGCCAACTCCTGCTTGAATCGATTCAGCCTTTCTCGCAATGTCGCACGCGGCTCGCGCGCATAGTTCTCGAAGCGGTAGGTGATCTGGTGATCTAATAGATCAAATCGAACCTCAATGAATCGATCCTGGCCTTCGCGGATTTGCCTTAGAGTTTGCGGACTAGCGAGTTCAGCCTGATTCAGATTGATGAGAACCGGGCCAGTTAATAACTGGTGATCGAACAATTCATAGTGATCAGCCACATACTGAGACCAAGGTCCTGGCCCACTGAATGGCGGCTTGGTGAGATCGACTCGGGAGCGTGGAATTTCCAATCCAATATCTTGACGGCGTGTGACAAACTCGCCTTCCGTAACGCCGCGGAAAATAAGTTCGATGGTACGCGCTTGAGCTGCCGAGATTGGATCGGGCAGCGTGAACTTTATCCCGAAAAACTGTTCAATATATTTCAGTTTGCGGCATAGCTTTGCCCAGTAAAGAAGCTTTTGTCTCTCAAGTTCTGAAAAGGATAGTTCGATCTCAAGTGGCTCATCAACATCATCAAAATTCAGAGAACATTTGCCGGAATTGATCAAGGCATACCGAATACGAGTGTAGTAAAGCGCTCCATCTACCGTATTATCTGACGGCTGCAGGAGGTGTTCGACGATCACGGATTCTTCGGTGTTGGAGCCTGATGCCGGCCAAAGCGAAATTGAAACTTTTGGCCAATGATCTTCCGGCTGATTTTCGATGGTATAACCGTCTAGATGAGAAATGATGAAATCCTGCTCCAGTATCTCAAGGCCAGGAATATTTAAGCGACCACGACGCAAGACCGAAACTGGCGATTTAGTTGTCCCTGCTAACGCGCTAATACTCGGCGACCGAGTCACTTTAGTCGTGTCCCCCGGCGCCGTCTGCCAATATGGCACTCCCTGCATCACCTCTTCAGATTGGATCGCTATCACACTCATAATAATAAATATTGTTGTTCAGGCAGGAGCAAAGAGTCAATCTCAGGTCATTGCCCCTGCCCTCCTATAGCATTCAATGCTGCTTCCTTCATAGCGACAAGCTCAAGATTTGCTATTCAACGCCCGATTGAGCCGCTCAATCGCCTCGTCGATCTCGGCGTTGCTCTTGAAGCCGATGACCATCGCGTCGACGAAGCCGCATTTGACTGCGTGCTGAACGGCCTTCTCGCGGTCTTCGGGCTTGGTGAAATCTCCGTTGCCGCAGAGCTTCATGGCGATGATGCCGCGCCCTTTGGCGCGCATGGCCTTAATCTCTTTCATGGCCTCGTCATATTTGCCGTGCGGATCGTGAACGTCAGGCAAATCCTGATCCACGTGGTGGGCTTGCGGGTTGATGCGCGCGAGTTGAACTTCCATCCAATCGCTCGCCGCCGCGGCGCGCAGCGCGCGCAGCCCGTGGCACGAACAGCCTTTGGCTTTGATCAACCCTTTAGCCTGCGCCTGGTCGAAGGCATCCATCAGGAACTTCATGTCTTCGACCCAGTTCTCTTTCGTCGCGCAATGGATCAACAGGCTGTCGAAATAGTCCGTGCCGAGCTCCTTTCGATAACGATCAATCGTCGCCATCGGGTCTTTGGTCGTCTCTTCGCGGATCGGCAGCTTGGTCTGGATGAAGATTTGGTCGCGCGGGATTTTGTTGGCCTTGATCGCCTCGCGGATCATCTCGTGGGTTTTGTAATTGTCGGCGGTGTCAATGTAGCGGACTCCGCGTTCGTAAGCGTAGGCGAGGAGTTTGTTGAAGCCTTCCTGACCCAGCCCGCGCTGCACCGAGCCGTTGATCGAGCCTGTGCCCATGCCCAGCCGGGGAATTTTGACCTTGGTTTTGCGCCCGAGCGCCACCCAATCGCTGGCCGTACGTACGACGGGAGCAGCTTCGGCAGGCGCGAGCAGTTCTGCGCCGATGATCGCGGCGCCGGCCAATTGGGCCGACTGGCGGACGAAGTCGCGGCGACTGACGTTTTGCTTTGTTTGATCGCTCATAGCTTTCCTCCGGTGATGTTTGTGTTTTGTTGATCGAATGCGGGTCGATTGACGCGCTAATTAGACAACCAATGGGATTATTCTGGCAATGGCTCAACGTGAATTGTCGCGGTCACGCGACCGAACTCCGCAGCTAGTCTTCTCTCTATTTCTTCGGTGATCGCATGGGAGGCGACGTGGTCGCGCTCGAATTCGTTTGCGACGTGCAAGTGCATTTCGACGAACATCTCGCCGCCCTGCGAGCGGGATCGGATGTCGTGCGCGGAATGGACGCCCGGCACGCCGCGGACGATCTCGGCGATCCGCTCTGCCGGCGCGTGCGCGGCGTCCACCAGCACGGGCACGGTGGACTTGAAAATCTGGTAGCCGCTCCAGGCGATGACCACCGCTACTCCGAGCGAAATGATCGGATCGAGCCATACGTAGCCGGACCGGATCAAGATCAGGCCAGCGAGCACCGAGCAACTGACCAGCACGTCGCTGCGCGTGTGAGCCGAATCGGCGATCAGAAACGCGCTCTGCAGCCGCCTGCCCT
>Ga0137409_10007612_pt1 | contig 11111 bp, 10 predicted proteins | sample CZODoug1_16funga_FD_122059 | JGI IMG/M metagenome (GOLD analysis project Ga0137409, IMG submission 122059) | Vadose zone soil fungal communities from Angelo Coast Range Reserve, California, USA - CZODoug1_16fungal (Hybrid Assembly) | ecosystem: Environmental > Terrestrial > Soil > Vadose zone... | reverse complement strand
CGCCGGCCATCCACATCGTGAAACAACGCGGGTGATGGTCGCGACCGTAATCGTCTTTTGTGAGTTTCCCCTGGCAATACACCGTCCGGCTCCTCTGAGGTTTGGAGTCCCGCCTTTTAGGCGGCAGCGGCCCAGGTCGGATCCCATGTACCCTAATTCATTACACCAACCCTTGGCGCTGAAGATCCTTATAATGTTCAGGGAGCGCTTGCCCTTGCTTCACCCCCCGGCAAATACAGGCCGAAATCCTGCCTCGGCGAGTATGCGAGCCACCTCAGTCCGCTTGTCTCCCTGAATTTCGATCCGACCCTCTTTTACCGTGCCGCCTGTGCCGCATGTTTTCTGCATCGCTTTGGCCAGTTGCTGTTTCTCGGGCAAACCGATCCCGACGAAGCCCTTGACCACCGTCACGGTTTTACCCCCGCGATGTGCGGTCTGCCGCACGATGTCAACCCGGCCGCGATTTCTTTTTTTCGGTCCCGGGTTGGATGTTTCTTCAGGCGGCTGTTCTGGACCAGGCGGCAGCCCGTCACTTTCCAGGTTCGCAAAAGGGTTGTGGGAGAAACCCTGGCTGTCTGCAAGCGGCCGCTTATTATCACTCATAAAGCTTCTTTCTGCCGGCTAAATAACCGGGCGCTCAGCAATCCTCCGTGATCAGTGGCTCGAATGCAGTCGAAAGCTAGTCAACCCTTTTAATGGCGCCGGGCCTACCTCTTCCGAACCTGCAATCAATTTAAGCACCGCGGATTCGCCCACCTGTCCGCCATTCGCCGTGGCCGCTTCATATGTCTCACCGTAGTTCGAATCCCAAACGCACACTTGTGCAAACACCCGGTGATACGCCGTCACGTTCGTGAGAGACACCGGCTCAGGCACTATCACACCGGCCCAGGAAAGCGGCACATGTATCAGATCGACCTCAAAAAAGGCCTGTGGCAATCCTGCGGCTTCAAGCAGCGACGCAGCAGGCCCGGCGTAAAGCTGCGCGCGATAATTCGAACCAGTCACAGGCGTGCGTCCGTCCGCCAGAAACACGCGGGCACCAGGAACAAACGCCACCGGCTTTCGCCTATCTCGTGTCAAATGCGTGACAAAAAAGCTTGAATCCAATTCGCCGTGCATTGGGTTGCTTCCGGGCTCAATGATCAGGATTATTTGCGGTGGCTCAATAAAGACCGGTGGAGATCCGGGGTCGCGAGGGCTGCCCAGAGGAACGTGCGTGTCAGACACTCTCACGAAATAAGTCCGACCCGCCTTCACTTGCGTTCGCACAATGCCTGCGAGGCCTTGAACATAAACCCGATCCTTGTTGCTCGCGATCAGCCGTAGGTTCCCCAAACTGTCTCCCACAAAAACATCCAGCGGCAGGCCTTGTAAATTCCGAACCGCTTTTAATCGCACTGACCGGGAAACCGAGGGCGTCCACTTCCACCAACGTGACCACACAACAACTTCTTTGTTATGAGCCGGCTCCCCCGATTCGACAGAACTCCATAGGCTGTTAATAACAATATTAGTAGACGTCACTTCGGACGCCACAACCGTCGCGTTGGAGAACGCGTCGTTCTGAGCGAAAATCTGGAACTCTAGCTTCAGGGATTCCTTTTCGAATCCAAGCTGATTAGTGGCGCGCGCCCAAATGTAGTAGCTCCCGGGTTCGGTTGGAGTCCAGCTAAGATCATACGGCGCCGAGGTAGCCATACCCAAACTCCCTGTTTCTTGCACCGTTGGAATCGAGTAGGGCGGGAAAGAACCTCCATAAATCTTCGTGCCAACAATAAATTCCACACCACCCAGCGGACCATTACTTTCTTGCCAGAATGCGCGAAGATTGATCGGCGTGCCTGCCGGACCACTCAATGTCGAGGGAAAAAAGTGGAGCGTCCTTTGATCAAATGCCCAAGAAACTGCTGAGGTGCTGTCAGCCGCGATGGAGCGGCTGCTGCAGATCGCCGGGCCGCGCCGCATCCCGATCATCGAGGACGCGTGCCAGGCGATCGGCGCGCGCCGCAGCATCGACGGCGAGTGGCGCATGGCCGGCGAACTGGGCTGGGTGACGGCGTATTCCTTCTTCCCGTCGAAAAACCTGGGGGCCTGGGGCGACGCGGGGATGATGGTGACGTCCGACGACAAGGTGGCGGAGCGGCTCGCCAAGATGCGGCTGCATGGCGGCGCGAAGCAGTATCATCACGAAGAGGTCGGGACCAACTCGCGCCTCGATACGCTGCAGGCCGCGGTGCTCCTCGCCAAGCTGCCGCACCTCGCCGACTGGTCCGCGAAACGGCGCCAGCACGCCGCGTACTACGCGGCCGGTCTCAAGGGCGTGGCGCAGGTCAAGACGCCCGTCGTCGAGCCCAATAACGAGCACATCTTCCACCAGTACACGCTGCGCGTCGAGCAGCGCGACGCGCTGCAGGCGCACCTCAAGGCGCAGGGCATCGGCAGCGCCGTGTATTATCCCATCCCCCTGCACCTCCAGCCCTGCTTCGCCCACCTGGGCTACAAGGCGGGTCAGCTGCCGGTGGCCGAGCAGGCGTCCCACGAGGTGCTGTCGCTCCCCGTGTATCCCGAGCTCACCGCGGCGCAGCTCGATCACGTGATCGCCTCGATCCGCGGATTCTACAGGTGACGCGGCTCAAGATCGGCGTCATCGGAGCGGGGGCGTGGGGTCGGAATCACGTGCGGACAGCGGCGGGGCTTCCCGACGCCGAGCTCGCCGCCGTGTGCGACACGGACGCCAAGACGCGCGACCGGTTCGCTCGGCAGTATCCCGGGACACTGGTGACGGGCGACGTGGATGCCTTGTTGGATCGCGCCGAGGCGGTGATCGTCGCGTCTCCCGCCGGCACCCACGCGGCGATGGCGCGACGCTGCATTGAGGCGGGGAAGCCGTGCCTCGTCGAGAAGCCGTTCGCGCTGAACGCGCGGGACGCCGAAGCGGTGGCTGCCCTTGGGGTCGAGCGCAAAGTCCCGGTGCTCGCGGGGCACCTGCTGGTGTTTCACAGCGCCGTCGAGCGCCTCCGGACCCTGGTGCAGGGCGGGGAGCTGGGGAAGATCTTCTACTTATATGGCCTGCGCGTGAACCTGGGGCAGGTGCGCCAGGATGAGAACGCGCTGTGGAGCTTCGGCCCGCACGATGTGTCGGTGGCCCTCCACTTGCTCGGGGAGGCGCCCGTCCGAGTGGCCGCCCAGGGCAGAAGCTACCTCCAACCAAAGATCGAAGACGTCGTCTTCTTGACGATGGAGTTCGCGAGCGGTGTCCTCGCCCACGTCCAGTTGTCGTGGCTCGATCCTCACAAAGAACGGAAACTGACCGTCGTGGGTGCGAAGAAAATGGTGGTGTTTGACGACATGGAGCCGCGCGAAAAGTTGCGCATCTACGACAAAGGCGTCGATCGCCCGCCCGAGTACGGATCCTTCGGAGAGAGTCTCGCGATTCGGGAGGGCGACATCTTCATCCCGCGCATCCCGACGGTCGAGCCGCTCGCCGCGGAGCTCGCGCATTTCGTGAAGGTCGCGCGTGGAGAGCCGGCGCGACCCGGTTCGACCGCCGAGGACGGCGTGCGCGTCGTGCGCGTGCTCGAAGCGGCGTCGCGCTCGCTCGCGCGCGGCGGCGCGCCGGAGGGTCTGTGACCACGCCCGCAGCGGCGCTGCTCGCGAAAACGAAAGACCGCTCGGCGCTGTGCGGCGTCGTCGGCCTGGGATACGTCGGTCTCCCGCTCGTGATGGAGTTCGTCCGCGCGGGCTACAGCGTCATCGGCTTCGACGTCAGCCAGAAGGTCGTCGATCTCCTCAATGGCGGCCGCTCGCACATCAAGGACGTGCCGGCGAGCGCCGTGGCCGAGGCGGTGCGCTCCGGCAAGTTCGTGGCGACGACCGATCTCACACGATTGCGCGAGCCGGACGCGATCTCGATCTGCGTCCCGACGCCGCTGTCCAAGACGAAGGACCCCGACGTCAGCTACGTGCTCGCCGCGACCGAGGCGGCGAAGCAGGCGCTGCGCCGCGGCCAGCTTGTCATCCTCGAGTCGACGACCTACCCCGGCACGACGCGTGAGCTGATGCTGCCGGCGCTCGAGGCCACGGGGCTCAAGGTGGGTGAGGATTTCTTCCTCGCCTTCTCCCCCGAGCGCGTCGATCCCGGCAACGCGAAATGGAACACGCACAACACGCCGAAGGTGGTCGGGGGGATTACGCCCGCCTGCCTCCAGGTGGCGACCGCGTTGTACCAACCCGCCATCGAGAAGCTGGTGCCGGTGTCGTCCACCGAGGCCGCGGAGCTGGTGAAGATTCTCGAGAATACGTTCCGCAGCGTGAACATCGGGCTCGTCAACGAAATGGCGATCGTGTGCGACAAGCTCGGCGTCGACGTATGGGAAGTGATCGAGGCGGCGGCGACGAAGCCGTTCGGGTTCATGAAGTTCACACCGGGGCCGGGCGTGGGCGGGCATTGCATCCCGCTCGATCCGCACTACCTCGCGTGGAAGATGCGGACGCTGAACTACAAAACGCGCTTCATCGAGCTGGCGGGGGAGCTCAACGCCGCCATGCCGGAGTACTGGATCGGGAAGCTGGCCGACCGGCTGAACGACGCGGGGAAGTCGGTCCGCGGCAGTACCGTGCTCGTGCTGGGTGTCGCCTATAAGAAGGATATCGATGACATCCGCGAGAGCCCGGCGCTCGACGTGATCCGCCTCCTGCATCAGCGCGGCGCCACGGTGTGCTACCACGATCCGTTCGTGAGCAAGGTCAAGGAAGATGGGCTGGAGCTCGCGTCGGTGCCCCTCAATGCCGCGACGCTCGAAAAGGTCGACTGCGTGATCGTCGTGACCGACCATTCGAACGTCGACTACGGGCTCGTGGCGAAGCACGCCCGGGCCGTCGTCGACACGCGTCACGTGCTGCCGCGCGGCAGTGGTGTCAAGTGAAAGTTGCCGTCGTCGGGACAGGATACGTGGGGTTGGTGGTCGGGGCGTGCCTGGCCGAAACCGGGAACGACGTCGCCTGCGCGGACGTCGACGCCGGGAAGATCGACGGCCTGAAGCAGAACCGGCTCCCCATCTACGAGCCGGGGCTCGAGCCGCTGGTGGCCCGGAATCAGCGCGAGGGGCGCCTGCAGTTCACCACCGACGTCGGGGCGGCGATCGAGCGCTCGGACATCGTGATCATCGCGGTGGGCACGCCCCCCGACGAGGACGGCTCCGCCGACTTGCAGCACGTGCTCGCGGTCGCCCGGACGATCGGCCAGCATATGAACAGCTCGAAGACGGTGATCACCAAGAGCACCGTCCCGGTCGGCACCGCCGAGAAGGTCCGCGCTGAGGTCGCCAAGCACACTAAGACGCCGTTCCACGTCTGCTCGAACCCCGAATTCCTGAAGGAAGGCGCGGCGGTCGAGGACTTCATGAAGCCCGACCGCGTGATCCTCGGCGTGGACTCGCCCGAATCGGCGAAGCTGCTCGAGGAGCTGTACGCACCGTTCGTGCGCACGGGGAATCCGCTCATTTTCATGGATCTCCCCTCGGCGGAGATGACCAAATACGCCGCCAACGCCATGCTGGCCACGCGCATTTCCTTCATGAATCAAGTGGCCCGCCTGTGCGAGGCCCTCGGCGCGGACGTCACGCTGGTGCGCAAGGCATCGGCACCGACCGTCGCATCGGTCCGGCATTCCTCTTTCCGGGCCCGGGGTACGGCGGCTCGTGCTTCCCCAAGGACGTGCAGGCGCTCATCCGCATGGCCAAGGAGCGGCATGTGTCGCTCGACATTCTCATGGCCGTCGAAGCGGCCAACGAGCGGCAGAAACGCCTGCTCTTCGAGAAGCTCGAGCGCCATTTCGAGGGAAAGCTCAAGGGGAAGGTGGTTGGGGTCTGGGGGCTCGCGTTCAAGGCCGAGACCGACGATGTGCGGGAGAGTCCCGCACTCGTCCTGGTTGAGGCGCTCCTCGCCGCCGGGGCAACGGTCCGCGTCCATGACCCTGCGGCGACCGAGACCGCGCGGCAACACCTCGGCGACCGCGTGACGTATGCCCACCACGCCGTGGACGTGCTGGCCGGTGCGGACGCCCTCGCCATCGTCACCGAGTGGCTCGAGTATCGCAATCCGGACTTCCCACGGATGCGGCAGATCATGCGGCAGCCGCTCATCGTGGACGGGCGCAACCTGTACGATCCCGACCGTCTCGCCAAATTTGGGTTCACCTACGACAGCATCGGCCGCCGGCTGGCATGCGCCTCCTCGTAACGGGCGCAGCCGGCTTCCTCGGCTCGCACCTGTGTGACCGGCTCCTCGCGCTCGATCACACGGTCGTGGGGATGGACAATCTCATTACCGGCAACCCCGCGAACCTGGCGCACCTCGAGAAGCACACCCGCTTTCGCCTCATTCGCCACGACGTCACGACCTTCATCGACCTGCCGGGGCCCGTCGAGGGGGTGCTCCACTTCGCGAGCCCCGCGAGCCCGATCGACTATCTCGAGCATCCGATTCCGACGCTGAAGGTCGGGGCGCTCGGGACGCACAACACGCTGGGGCTCGCCAAGGAGAAGGGCGCGCGCTTCCTGCTCGCGTCGACGTCGGAGGTGTACGGCGACCCGCTCGTCCATCCACAGCCGGAGACCTACTGGGGCAACGTGAATCCGGTGGGCCCGCGCGGCGTGTATGACGAGGCCAAGCGCTTTGCGGAAGCGATGACGATGGCCTACCATCGCTATCACGGTCTCGACACGCGCATCGTGCGGATCTTCAATACCTACGGGCCGCGCATGCGCCCCAACGATGGGCGCGTCGTCTCCAACTTTATTTCGCAGGCGCTGCGCGGGGAACCGCTGACCGTGTACGGTGACGGCTCGCAGACCCGGTCGTTCTGCTACGTCGACGATCTCATCGAGGGGATCGTGCGCATGTTCGAGCGCGGCACGGACGACCCCACGAACCTCGGGAATCCGCACGAGTTCACGGTCCGCCAGCTCGCGGAGCGGGTGCTCGCGCTGACGGGGAGCCGCAGCCCGGTGGTGGAGCGACCCTTGCCCGTCGACGATCCCCAGGTGCGCCAGCCCGACATCACCCGCGCGCGCGCGACACTCGGCTGGGAGCCGAAGGTGTCGCTCGATGACGGATTGGGCCGCACGATCGAATACCTGCGCGGCGTGGTGGGCAAGTGAGCGCGCCCGTGAAGGTGCTGGTGACGGGAGCCGCGGGATTCATCGGCTCCCACGTGTCCGAAGCGCTCATCGCCCGCGGGCACGCCGTCGTCGGGCTGGACAACTTCGATGCGTTCTACGGGCGCGCCGTGAAAGAGCGGAACGTCAAGGGATTGCTCGCCAATCGCGCCTTCCGATTCGTCGAGGCCGACGTGGCGCGGGCCGCGCTGCCCTTGGACGGCGTGGGCGCGGTGCTCCACCTCGCCGCCAAGCCGGGAGTCCGTCCCTCGCTCGAGGACCCGGGCGCCTACGTGGAAGCGAACGTCACCGCCACGGCTCGCGTCTTCGACGCGGCGCGCCGCGCGGGGATCGCGCGGGTCGTCTTCGGCTCCTCGTCGTCGGTCTACGGCAATGCCACGCCGGCCCCCTTTGCGGAGGGCGCTCCCGCGCTGCAGCCGATTTCGCCGTATGCAGCGACCAAGCGGTCCGCAGAGCTGTTGGCCGTCGCCTTTGCCCACCTGTACCCGCTGCGCATCATCTGCTTGCGGTTCTTCACCGTGTATGGGCCCCGTCAGCGGCCCGACCTCGCGATCCACAAGTTCACGGACCTGATCGCGCGAGGGCAGGCCGTCCGGATGCACGGCGACGGTTCGAGTGAGCGCGACTACACCTATATTAGCGATTGTGTGGACGGCGTCCTGGCGGCGCTCGCCCGCACCGAGAAGGCGGCCGACGGCTCGGTCGAGATGCTGAACATCGGGGGCGGCGAGCGCGTGCGCCTCGACCGGTTGATCGCGCTGATCGCGTCCGCGCTCGGACGCGAGGCGCGGATCGAGCGTCATCCCGACCAGCCGGGCGACGTCCGCCTGACCGACGCCGACCTGCACCGCGCCGAAGAGGCGCTGGGCTATCGGCCGCGCGTGGGGATCGAGGAAGGCATCCGGAACTTCGTCCGCTGGTACGAGGAGACCCATGGACGTCAGTCCTGAGCGCTTGGTGGAGCAGGCGCGCGAGCGGTTCGAGCTGCAGGACTACTACGGCGCGATCCACCTCCTCGAGGAGGTCATCGAGAGCGGACGCGCGTTCGCGGATGCCCATCACCTGCTCGGTCTCTCGTATTCCCTCGCGGGTCAGGCGGAAAAGGCGCTGGAACAGCTCGACAAGGCGCTCGCCCTCAACCCGCACTACGTCGAGGCGTTGATTCACCGCGCGCTCGTGTTGAACGAGCTGGGGCGCGAGGAAGAAGCGAGCGCCGTGCTGCGCCGGGCGCATCGCATCGACACTGCAGAGCGCGCGGGTTTCCCCGCCCACATCGCCGCGAAGCTGGCGAACGAGCATGCCGCCATGGGGCAGGCGTATCTCGAGGCGGGAGGGCTGGCGCAGGCCATCGAGCAGTACCAGGAGGCGCTGGAGCTGGGACCCGCCTTCCACGATCTGCGGTATAAGCTGGGCCGGCTGCTCCTCGAGGCCGGCCGGGCGCTCGATGCCCGCGACCAGTTCGAGACCATCGTGCGCGAGCGGCCGGGGTTCCTCGACGCCGCGGCGATGCTCGGGCTGGCCTGTTACTTGTCGGGAGACGGCCTCGCCGCGCGCGACGTGTGGGAAGCGTGCCGCGCGAGACGCCCGGAGGATCCCCGCGTGGAGGCGTATCTGGCGATGCTGTCGCGGAGTGAAGCACCCCCTCCAGCCCCCACCAAGGCTGCTCCCCGGGGCGGGAAGAAGAAGAAATCGTGACGCGGTGGCCCGCCGCGCTGCTCATCCTCACGTGCGCCTGTACGCGGAGCGCCTCCGACCACGAAGAGCTCGGCGACCGGGCGTATGCTGCGGCTGACTATCGCAGCGCCCTGGCGGAGTACCAGCTCGGCCTGAAGGCGCATTCGGGAAGCGCATCGCTCGACGCGAAGCTCGGCGCCGCGGCGTTGCACACGCAGGACTACTTCGCCGCGGCGGAAGCCTACCGCGCGCTGGCGCGCGACGACCGCTCGCGCGCGGACGAAGCCGCCGACGCCCTGGAGCGCGTGGTGCGGGCCGCGCTCGGAACCAACGACCGCGGCGCGCTCGCGAGTGCGCTGACGGGCATGCGGGAGGTCGCGCCCTCGCGCCCACTGGGACGGTACGCGACGCTCGCGGCGCTCTACGCCGTGGACCGCGGCGACACGGCCACGGCTCTGTCACTGCTGCCGGTCGCGACCGCGGCGAGCACCGATCCCGCGCGCGCCGATTCGCTCCTCTACCTGTACGGGATGGCCTTGGTACGCGTGCGCGACTGCACCACCGCGGTCTCCGTGTTTGAGGGTGTGATCTGGCGCAAACGGGCGCCGGTCGTGGTGGAATCGGCGCGCGAGGGCCTCGGGCTCTGCGCCCTGGTCGAGGGCCAGATTGCGCTCGAGCAGGCACGGCGCGAAGCAGAGCATCGCCTCCAGTCTCAATTGTCATCTACAAAACGGCTCGGCAACACTATTCTCGAGACAAAGAGCCTGAGCAAAAATTACGATGGCCGCACTCTCGTTAAAGATCTCGATTTTATTATGGTCAAAGGTGACCGTGTAGCCCTGCTCGGGCGGGCCTGGCAAGCGATCCGGCCGGTTGCACTCGATGCTCGGCACCGCCTGCCGTCGTTGGCGACCGAATGCACCGGATGATAGGAACGTGCTCCGCCCCGGCGGTGTTCCGTGACCATCGAACTCAGCGTCCTCGTCCCCTGCTTCAACGAAGAGGGCAACCTGCCCGAGCTGGTCGAGAGGACCGAGCGGGTCTTCGACCGGCGCAACATCGCCGGCGAGATCGTGCTGGTGAACGACGGCAGCAGGGATCGAACCGGCGAGCAGATCGAGGCGCTCGCCGCGAGCCGGCCGTACGTCGTCCCGGTCCACCACCCGACGAACCACGGCATCACGGAGGCCTGGAAGAGTGCCCTCGCACATTCCCGCGGCCGCTACGTCTGCACCATCGACGCGGACCTGCAGTACCAGCCCGAGGCGATCGCGCTCCTCTACCGCGAGATGTGCTTCAGCAAGGCCGACCTCGTGCAGGGGTGGCGAAGCTCCCTCGAGCTACGCCGGTACGACATCCGCTACTACATGAGTCGCGGGCTCGACAATCTGCTGAAGCTTGCCTTCGGCATGCACGAGCGCGACGTCAAATCCGGTTTCGTGATCTACCGGCGCGAGGCCTTCGAGGAGATCCTCGCCCACGCCCCCGGCTACTTCTACTTCCAGCACATGATCACGGTCGTCGCGAAGGCGAAGGGCTATTCGATCCGGCAGGTCGAGACGCTCTTCCTCGAGCGGCGTACCGGCCAGTCCTTCATCGCGGTCTTCCCGATCAAGATGATCGCCAGGACGCTGGCCGACATTGCGCGCGGCGTCGTCGAATTCCGGCTCCGGGCGACGAAGGACCAGAGCTTGGCGCTGGCGCTGCGCGGCCGGAGCACCTCCACCGCCGCGGCCGGTCCACCGGGCGGCCAGCGGTGGACCGGTCGCGTGGCGGGCCGCGTCCCGCGCGTGAGCGCCTCGCACAATGCCCGGCGCTATCTTCAAGAGCTCGATCAGACGCAATGGCTCCCGCGCGAGGAGCTCCAGCAGCTGCAGCTCCGACGGCTGCGGCGACTCCTCCAGCACGCCTACCAACACGTCGGCTACTATCGCGAGCTGTTCCAGACCGCGGGCATCGTTCCCGAGGAGATCCGGACGCTCGACCACCTGGCGCAGCTTCCCGCGCTGAGTCGACAGACGCTGCGCGAGAGCCTCTATTTCGACCTCTTCGCCGAGACCCACGGTGAGCGCAGCATCGTGAAGGTCACCACGAGCGGCGCGACGGGGGAGCCCCTGGTCGTCTTCGCGGACCGGCTTCAGCTCGAAATGCGCTGGGCGCACGCGACGCGCGGCGCCGGCTGGGCCGGGTATCGCTCTTCGACCCGCCACGCATCCTGGTCGCGCTCGGGCTTCGACGGGGATGCGGGAGCGGGCC
>Ga0137409_10007611_pt1 | contig 11111 bp, 10 predicted proteins | sample CZODoug1_16funga_FD_122059 | JGI IMG/M metagenome (GOLD analysis project Ga0137409, IMG submission 122059) | Vadose zone soil fungal communities from Angelo Coast Range Reserve, California, USA - CZODoug1_16fungal (Hybrid Assembly) | ecosystem: Environmental > Terrestrial > Soil > Vadose zone... | reverse complement strand
GTCTTCGACAGCTTCTTTCGCGCCGGGTCGCTGGTATTCGGCGGAGGCCACGTCGTCCTGCCGCTGCTCCAGGCCGAGGTCGTTCCGCCCGGCTGGGTGACCGGCGAGGAGTTCGTCGCCGGCTACGGCGCGGCCCAGGCGGTGCCCGGCCCGCTCTTCACCTTCGCCGCCTATCTGGGCGCCGTCATGGGACCGCGGCCCAACGGCCTCGCCGGCGCCGTCATCGCGCTGGTGGCGATCTTCCTGCCGTCCTTCTTGATGATCGTGGGCGCCCTGCCCTTCTGGGACGCGCTTCGCAGCCGATCGAGCTTTCAGGCCGCGCTCCGCGGGATCAACGCCGCGGTCGTGGGACTGCTGCTCGCCGCGCTCTATCATCCCGTGTGGACGAGCGCGATCCGCGGGCCGGCCGACGTGGGCCTCGCCCTGGCGGCCTTCGGCCTGCTCGCGTTCTGGAAGGCGCCGCCGTGGCTGGTCGTCGTGCTCGCCGCGGCCGCCGGCGCGCTCTTCGCCCTTGCCCGGTAACGCGCACACGTGATCCCCTTCGGGGTACGGAGGCCAAAGGACATGGCGATCGGCGTTCGGCTTGTCGTCGCTCTGGTTCTGGCACTCGTCGTCGGGTCGGCGTGGGGACAGTCGTCCCCGCCGGGCGGCGCGATCCTGACGCTGCTGCGCGCCGGCGGCTACGTCATCGTGGTTCGCCACGGCGCCACGCACGCCGATCAGGCCGACACCGATCCCCTGAACCTCGACAACGTCGCGAAGCAACGCCAGCTGAACGACAAGGGTCGCGCCGACGCGAAGGCCGTCGGCGACGCGTTCAAGGCCGCCGGCGTTCCGATCGGCAAGTCCATCTCCAGCCGCTTCTATCGGGCGGTGGAGACGGCGCAATTGATCGGCGGCAAGGAGCCGGAGCCCACACTCGACGTGAGCGAAGGCGGACTGGTGGTGAGCCCGAACGAGAACAATCGCCGCGCCCAGGCGCTCCGCGCGATCGTCGCGGCGCCGCCCGTGGCCGGCCGGGACACGCTCGTCGTGACCCACAAGCCGAACATCCTCGACGCGTTCGGCAAGGACTGGTTCGAGATCCGGGAGGGCGAGGCGTCGATCTTCAAGCCCGACGGGAAGGGATCGTACACACTGATCGCGCGCGTGCCGATCGATCAGTGGGCGGCGGTGAAGAAGTAGCTCCCCGCGCTACGCGAGCGAGCGCCGCAGGTCGTCGACAATCGCCAGGAACGCGTCGAGGACCGGCGTGCGCGGCTTGTCGCGCCGGAGCACGATGCCGATCTGGCGGAACAGAGGCGGGTCGAGCTTCACCGCCGTGAGCCGCCGCGCCCGCACGTCGGCCTTGGCGGCGAACCACGAGGTGATCGACAGCCCGAGCCCCGACTCGACGAGCTTCTTGATCGCCTCGGTGTTGCCGAGCTCCATCGGCAGGGCGGGCGCCGCGCCCCCGCGCTGAAACCAGGCGTCGATCACGCGCCGCAGCGTCGCCCCCTGCTCGAACAGGATCAGCGGCTCGCCGGCGAGCTCGGCCGCCTTCACGCGCCGGCCCCGCGGCCAGCGCCGGCCGGGCGGGCCGATCGCGACGAGCTCGTCGCGATGGAGCGCGGTCACCGAGAGCTCGCGCTCGCGGACCGGCAGGCTCACGATGCCGACGTCCAGCTCGTTCGCCACCACCGCCCGGGCAATCTCCGGCGCGTTGCCGGTGGCCACGACGAGCTCCGTGCGCGGATAGCGGACCCGGAACCGGCGCAGCGCCGACGGCAGCAGGTAGATGCTGAACGAGGCGCTCGTGCCGAGCCGGATCCGGCCGGCCACGATGCCCCGAAGCTCCTGGATGAGCTCGAGGCCGCGGTCGAGCTCCTGCATGGCGCGACCGGCGTGGGCCAGCAGCAGCTCGCCGGCCTTGGTCGTGTACGTCCGCTTGCCGACCCGCTCCAGCAGCGGCAATCCGAGCTCGCGCTCGAGCTGCCGCACCTGCATGCTCACGGCCGGCTGGGTGAGCCGCAGCTCCCGCGCCGCCCGCGAGAAGCTGCCGTGCCGGGCCACCAACCGAAGCGTGTGGAGGTGCGCGAGCTGCACGTTCATGAAGTCAAAAAATATCTGATCGTAACGATCATGACAATTGATTTTACTGATGATCGCATTTACCGGATCATTCGTCCCGTGGACATGAACCACTACGTCGCGGAGATCATCGCGCGGGAGCGCCTGGACTGTGCGCGGGCGCACGCCGCGCGCCGGAGGCTTCTTCGCGGCCCTCGGGCCGCGCTCGCACCCGCCGGCGCCTAGCGTCCCCGCCCTCTGCGCCGGGCGCGTCGAGATCCGCGACGCGTGCGAGGCGGATCTCGCGCAGATCGCCGCGATCTGGAACCACGAGGTCCTCGGCGCCGAAACGACGACCGACACCGAGCCCAGGGACCCGGCCACCCAGCGCGACTGGCTGGCCCGCCACACCGAGATCTATCCGGTCATCGTCGCCGTGACCGGTCACGACCTGGTGGCCTACGGGTCTCTCTCGCCGTACCAGCCCAAGCCCGCGTTCGCCCGGACGGTCGAGGACTCCGTTTACGTCAGGCAGGACCGGCGCGGCGCCGGGCTCGGGACGATGATCCTCGGCGAGCTGGTGCGGCGCGCCGGGGCGCTCGGCCACCGTTCGATCCTGGCGCGCATCACGGCGAAGAACACCGCGTCGCTCCGCTTACACGCGCGCCACGGCTTCCGGCCCGTCGGCCTCGAGCGGGAGTCGGCGTTCAAGCTCGGCCGCTGGCACGACGTCACCATCATGCAGCGTCACCTCGACGCGACCTGAGAGAAGGAGCATCACGATGATCGGACAATTCGACCATCTCATGAAGATCACCGACCGGCCTTCCGCCGTCATGGTCCGGGGGGCAGGATCGTGGCTCTGGGATCGGGATGGCAGGCGCTATCTCGACTTCGTCCAGGGCTGGGCCGTGAACTCTCTGGGCCACTCGCCCCGCGTCGTGCTGGACGCCCTGGTGGCGCAGGGCGAGCAGCTGATCAACTGCAGTCCCGCGTACTACAACGAGCCCATGGGCCGGCTCGCCGCCCTGCTCGCCGGGACGTCGGGGCTCGATCAGGTGTTCCTCTGCAACAGCGGCGCGGAGGCGAACGAGGGCGCGATCAAGCTCGCGCGCAAGTGGGGCGCCCGCCATCGCGCCGGCGCCCACGAGATCGTCACCATGCACGGCGGATTTCACGGCCGCACCCTCGCCACGATGGCCGCCTCGGGCAAGGCCGGCTGGGACGCGCTCTTCCCGCCCGTCGTGCCCGGCTTCCGGAAGGTTCCGCTCGGCAATATCGGCGCCGTCGCCGATGCGATCACGCCCCGCACCGTCGCGGTCATGCTGGAGCCGATCCAGGGCGAGGCCGGCGTCTTCGAGGCCGGCGACGACCATCTGCGGGCCCTGCGGGCCCTGACGGCGGAGCGCGGGATCCTCCTGATCGTCGACGAGATCCAGACGGGTATCGGACGCACCGGCCGTTTCTTCGGCTACCAGCACGCCGGCATCGAGCCCGACATCGTCACGGTCGGCAAGGGACTCGGCGGCGGCGTCCCGCTCGCCGCGCTCGTGGCGGCGGAGCGCGTGTGCTGCTTCGAGCCGGGCGACCAGGGCGGCACCTTCAACGGTAATCCGCTGATGGCCGGCGTCGGCTGCGCGGTCGTCGAGACGGTCAGGCAACCGTCGTTTCTCCAGGCCGTCGTCGCCACGGGTGCCTATCTGACCGATCGGCTCCGGACGCTCGCCGAGCAGCTCGGCCACGGCGAAGTCCGCGGTCGTGGTCTGCTCCAGGCGCTCGAGCTCCGGGGAATGGACGCGAAGAAGGTCTCGGCGACCGCGCTCGACCAGGGCCTGCTCGTCAACGCGCCGCGCCCGGACACGCTCCGGTTCATGCCGGCCCTGACCGTGACCCGTGAGGAGATCGACGAGATGATCGCGCGACTGCGGGCGAGCCTCGACTGAGCGCTCAGGGCTCCGGCGCCGCGCGGCGCTCGAGCTTCCGGAGCGCCGCCGCGACGTCGACATGCCCGGCGAGCACCGGCGCGACCGGATCGCCGAGCTGGGCGAAGCGCGCCGGCGCCGTCTTGATGGTGAAGCGCGCGGGATCGAGCCGGGCGGTCACCTCTTCCCAGCGGAGCGGGCACGAGACCGGCGCCCCGGGCAGCGGGCGCACCGAGAACGGGGCAACGATGGTCTGGCCGCGGCCGTTCTGGCCAAAGTCGATGTAGACCTTGCCGCCGCGCGAGCGCAGCGGGCGCGCGATCGTCGAGATCGCCGGTTCTGCCTCGACGCCCATCACCGCCAGGAGCCGCGCGAAGGTTCGCACCACCTCGTAGTCGTAGCGCGCGCCGAGCGGGAGCAGGATGTGCAGGCCCGTGGCCCCGGAGGTCTTCACGAAGCTCGGCAGCTCGAGCTCGTCCAGGATGTGATGCAGCGACCTCGCCACCTTGACGACGTCGGTGAACGGCGCGCCCTTGGGATCGAGGTCGAGGACGAGCCAGTCCGGCTGGTCGAGGCCCGGCAGCCGCGCGCTCCAGAGGTGCAGCGGAATCGTGCCGAGATTCACGACGTAGCGGAGGCTCTCGCGGTCGTCGACGATGAAGTAGTCGATGTCGCGGCCCACGTCGTGCGAATGGATCCGCGCGGTCCTCACCCACGACGGAATCCACTCCGGCGCGTCCTTCTGGAAGAAGGACTTGCCCTTGATCCCGTCCGGATAGCGCGTGAGCACGAGCGGCCTGTCTTTGAGGTACGGCAGGAGCCACGGCGCGACCGCATCGTAGTACTCGATCAGATCCGACTTCGTATACCCCTCATCCGGCCAGAACACCTTCTTCGGATTCGTCACGCTCACGCGCCGCTCCGCCGCCCCACCCGCACCTCGTTCCTCCCCTCCGCTGGAGGGCCGAAGTGGACGCGCGTTCGACTCGGCAGCCGCGGCGTCCGGAGATCTGCCTGTAGAGCGCCGCGACGGCTTGGGTGCACCACGAGCGCGACCGCGAGGGGGCGAGGCGGGCTCGGGGGGGTCGGGAGGTGTCACCGGGACCCGTTCCCGTGAACCGGCGTCGGACCGAGAGCGCCCGGATGGAGCCCAGCCACGATCGGGCAGCGCACGCGCGCCGCGTGGTCCCGGGACACCTCCCGACCCCCCCGAGCCCGCCTCGGACCCACGCGTTGCGACCGGGACTTCGCGCACACAATCCTCAGGGCGTTTGTCGTCGCGCAAACCGAGGAACGCCGGATGCCGGATCCCCCCGTCGCGCGTCCACTCCGTGAAGCGAACCTGGCACACGAGCCGAGGCTCGACCCAGTGGTGGCCGCGCCCGGTCGGGGTGCCGCGCGCGAAGGGGGATGTCGCGCGCGCCAGCGGCCGGAGCTTCTCGCTGACGAGCGCGAGCGTCCGGTCGTCGAACCCCGTGCCGACCTTGGAGACGTAGACGAGCTGGCCGTCCTCGTAGAGGCCGAGGTGGAGCGCGCCGAAGTGAGCGCGAGTGCCCTGGGGAACGGTGTAGCCGCCGATGACGAACTCCTGCTCGAGCAAGCACTTGATCTTGAGCCAGTCCTTCGAGCGCCGGGAGACGTAAAGACTGTCGCGCTTCTTGGCGATCACGCCCTCGAGCCGCTGCTCGCAGGCGGCGGCCAGGAACTCGGCGCCCTGGCCCGCGACGTGATCGCCGTAGGACACGACGCCGCGCGCCGGCGCCAGGAGCTTCAAACATTCCTTGCGCGTCTCGAGCGGCAGCCGGCGCAGATCGCGGCCGTCCAGCCCGAGCGCGTCGAAGGCGATCATGCCGACCGGCACCTCGACGCGCGCGCGCTCGACGTCGGCGGGGCGCGTGAGACCCATGCGCTCCTGGAGCCGCTGAAAGCTCGAGCGCCCCTCGTCGTCGAGCGCGACGATCTCGCCGTCCAGCAGGAACCGCGCGAGCGGAAGCGCGCGCAGAGCCGCGGCCACCTCGGGATACCGGCTGGTGACGACCTGGCCGCTCCGGCCGCGAAGCTCGACCGTGTCGTCGGCGCGATGGGCGAGAACCCGCACGCCGTCGTACTTGATCTCGAAGAGCCAGTCCGGATCCGTCGGGGGCGCCTCGACGAGCGTGGCGAGCATGACGAGCTCCCCGCGCGGCGCGATGTCGGCGCCCGGCGCGCCGAGCTCGGTCAGGCGCCGGCGCAGCGTCTCGATCCGTTGCGGACCGTCGCGCAGCTCCTCCACCGTCAGCCCGGACAGGACCGACGCCGGGAAGCGTTCCGTGGGCTCCGCCTCGCCCGCGTACGCGTCGGCCTTCTTCAGCAGGAGCCACTCCTTGTCCTTGCCGCTCATGCGGGCGAGCGTCCATCGCCCGCGCAGCTTGAAGCCGAACAGCTCGAACTCGAGCTTGCCGCGCTCGATCTGCTCGCGCGCGGGCTCGGGCTTCACGAGCCGGAACCGGCCGGCGTCCCACACGATCGACGGGCCCGCGCCGTAGTTGCCCTCGGGGATGACGCCCTCGAAGTCGCCGTACTCGAGCGGGTGGTCCTCGACGTGCACGGCCAGGCGCTTCTCGTGGGAGCGCACCGAGGGCCCCTTGGGCACGGCCCAGCTTTTCAGCACGCCGTCGATCTGCAGGCGCAGGTCGTAGTGGAGCCGCCGCGCCGAGTGCTTGTGCACGACGAAGCGGCTGCCGCCCGCGGGACTCGGCCCGCCGAACGGCTCCGGCGTCGCCCCGGGGTCGCGCTTTCGCCGATACTCCTCGAGATCGCGGCTAGCCACGCAGCACCAGGACCACGCCGAGCGCGGCCAGGAGGTTGTCGACCGCGTGCGCGGCGATCGACGGCAGCAGGCTGCCGGTGCGCTCGTACGCGAACGCCCACAAGAGCCCGCTCCAGAAGACCGCGGCGAAGCCGAGGACGCCGTAGCCGTGGGCGATCGCGAAGATCGCCGCGCTCAGCCCCGCGGCCATACCCGTTCCGAATCGCCGGCGCAGGGTCGCGAACACCAGCCCGCGGAAGACGATCTCCTCGAACACCGGCGTGAGGACGACCGTGTCGAGGAGAATGGCGCCGACGTCGATCCGCGGGCCCCAGGCGAGGTCGGGATCGAACCATTCGGTCCAGTGCGAGGACAGGCCGAGCCCGCGTCCGGCGAAGCCCATCACCCCCTCGCCGAGCTGGCCGACACCGAGGAGCGCCAGCAGCGCGAAGCCGAGGCTACGGATCCCGCCGCCAACGGGCACCAGCCCGAAGCTCTGGCGGAAGCTCATCTCCGCGGGCCGCACCAGACAGCGGCTGGCCAGGACCAGCACCGGCACGAAGGCGAGGTTCGTCACGAGGCCGAACACGACCCGGTTGAACGACCGCGAATGCTCAGATGCGAGGGCGGAATACAGGTAGACGGCGCCGAGCGTGATCACCCCCAGCGCTCCGCCCCGAACCAGGACCACCACGCCCTGGCGCCCGCGCCATGGCGGCGGCAGGATCACCCCGCCCACGCGCGCGAAGAGGCTGCGACGCCTCAAGAGCCCGACCACGACGAGCCCGGCGACGGCGAGCAGCGTCAGCTCGAGCGCGATCATGAGGCGCATCCGCACCAGCACGCGGGCCGACCGCGCGCCCTGGGTCGCCGCGATCGCCGCGAGGGCTTCGCCATCGCCGGCGCGCGCCGCCAGGCGCCCGGCGATCCGATCCCGAAACCAGCCGGGCTCCAGACCCTGCTCGAGCGTCTCGGCGACGACCGGGCCCTCCATCGCTTCGCTCTCGTCGCCGAGATAGGCGGCGACGACAACACGGCCGAACGCGGGGAGCGGATCGGGGCGCAGGGCCCACTCGGCGGCTCGACGCCGCACGCGGTCCAGGCGCCCGGCCTCGCCCTCGAGGATCGCCAGGTGGAGATCCACCGCCGGATCGACCGACGCGGCGGCGAGCTCCTCGTACCAGCGGATCGCCTCCGCGAGATCCTCGGCGGGATCGGTCGACGTCAGGCGATAGAAGAGACGCTCCCACCCCGACGCACGCGCGATCGCGTCGTCGAGATCCATCGTCCGTCCGACGATCAGCGCGAGCGCGCGCTCGGGCTCCGCGACCGCCTCCATCCGTGATCCGCCGTACTGCAGCCACGCCATGACGGCGATGAACGCGACGAGGATCAGCGCCGACAGTGCGGTCAAAACCCCGACATGTTGACGCTCGACCGGCGCGGGGACGCTATCTGTTGGTGAGCCCATGCCTGCGCGCATCATAGGGAGCAACGTGCTATCGTGCAAACCATGCCGCCCCACTCCCTGGGCTCGGGGACGATCTCGTTCGGGCTGGTCTCCATTCCCGTCCGGCTCTACACCGCCGCGTCCTCGGCGAACGTATCCTTCAACCTTCTCCATGCCAAGTGTGGCTCGCGGATCAAGCAGCAGACCTTCTGCCCGACGTGCAACGAGGTCGTCGATCGCGCGTCGCTCGTCAAGGGTTACGAGTTCGCGAAGGACCAGTACGTCCGCGTCACCGACGACGAGCTGAAGGGGCTCGAGGGCGAGGCGTCGAAGGTGATCGACATCGCCGAGTTCGTGCCGCTCCAGTCGGTCGATCCGATCTTCTTCGAGAAGACCTATTACCTCGGACCCGACAAGGGCGGCGACAAGGCGTACCGGCTCCTCGCCGACGCCATGGAAAAGGGCGGACGGGTCGCCCTGGCCACCTTCGTCATGCGCGGCAAGGAGAGCCTCGTCCTCATCCGGCCGGCGCGCGGCGGCCTCATGCTCCACACGATGTACTTCGCGGACGAGGTGCGGGACTTCGGCGAGATCGACCGCGGCCAGTCGGCGAAGATCAAGCCGGGCGAGCTCGACCTGGCGCTGCAGCTCATCGACGGTCTCGCCGGCGACGAGTTCCAGCCGGAGCGCTTCCAGGACGAGTACCGCCACCGCGTCCTCGACCTCATCAACCAGAAGGTCGAGGGCAAGGAAGTCACGGCGGTCGGTCCCCAAGTTCAGCGCGCCCAGGTGATCGACCTGATGGAGGCCCTCAAGGAGAGCCTCGCCAAGCGGGTCGCCTCCGGGGAGAAGAAGCCCCTGGCGAAGGCCAAGCGGACCGAGCCCGCCCCGGCGGCGCCGGCGAAGAAGGCCCAGGCCGCAAAGAGGTAGCTCTCCGGCGCCCGAGGGTTAGAATGGATCTGGGCCGCCAATGCCCAGAATTGCCCTCGAGCCGCGATTCCAGGTCGAACACCTGTCGGTCCTCGACAGCGAAGGCAACCTCGACACTGCCCTCGAGCCCAAGCTGTCCGCCGACGAGCTGAAGTCGCTCTATCGACTCTACGGCGCAGAGGACAACGTCATGGCCAAGGCGTATCTGCAGTTCGGTCACAACTACAACCAGGTCAGCCGGGAGATTTGCGTCGCTTTCCTACGTATTTTGCCTTGAACCTGCATCTGGAAAAACGTTTCCACTTGTTCGGATTCTCTTGGGCGATCCGGGCCGGTTTTAACGACATCACGGACCACAAAAATCCCGCATTCGTGAACGGTGATGTAAATTCGCCACGCTTCAGTGATTTTGAGCGACGCGCTTTCACCACGCGCATTCGCTTTCTTGGCCGCATATAGGTCCGTTCCAGAGAGCTCTTACAAATTGCAGATCGATTCGCGCCCCCGCGCGCGAATTGACACCCCTGGCACCCACACCTAAACTGAACTGTTGCGCCATCGGGCTTTACGATAGATGTTGCAAGCTTCGAGGAGACTCAATGGGTTGGCTCCAGAACAAGTTTGAAAAGAATTTCATGATCACCACAGTGGATTATGTATTCAACTGGGCCCGCAAGTCCGCGGTGTGGCCTATGACGTTTGGTTTGGCCTGCTGTGCGATCGAAATGATTGCGTCCTCGACGGCGCGTTTCGATATCGCGCGTTTCGGTTCGGAGGTATTCCGCCCCAGCCCGCGGCAAAGCGATCTGATGATCGTAGCCGGAACTGTAACTTTGAAAATGGCGCCGGTGGTGAAGCGTATTTATGATCAGATGCCCGATCCCAAATGGGTGATCTCCATGGGCGCATGTTCTTCCGTCGGAGGGCCGTTCAATACCTACGCCGTGCTTCAGGGTGTAGACAAGATTGTTCCCACCGATGTGTACGTGATCGGCTGTCCGCCGCGTCCCGAAAATCTCTTCTATGCTTTGCTCAAGTTACAGGACAAGATTGATCAGATGTCACTGGCCAAGCGTCCCACCGAGGTCCGGTTGGACGAAAAAATGGTCGAGAACTTCAAGCGCCAAGTGATGATCGCCCAGACGTTGCAGCCAAAATAGAAATCAGCATTTAGCACTTAGCAATTAGCATTTAGCCATAAAGAGTCCGTGCTTGGGATTTGGCTAAGTGCTAAATACTAAGTGCTGATTTTATGTTCGTAAAACTTGCCTCCCAATCCGAATTGCCTCCCGAGGGTGAAGCCAAAGAATTCGCCTGTGGAGACAAAATAATCTGCGTAGCCAATGTAAATGGTGTGATTTCGGCCATAGACAACGTCTGCCTGCATCGGGGCGGTCCCTTGGGGCAAGGGACGATTGAAGGCGATAAGCTGGTATGCCCTTGGCATGGTTGGCAATGGGATCCAAAGACTGGGCAAGCGGCGCATAATCCGGCGGCAAAGCTGTCCATCTACCCGCGCAAAATCGAAAACGGCGACCTGATGATCGAAGTCTGAAGTGTCGGTGGACTGGATCGAACGTCGTAGCGCCGGCGTCCCGCCGGCTGCCTGCGGAGGAACAAGATTAGCGAGAGCCGGCGGGACGCCGGCGCTACGACACCTTTCTTTACCTGAGGATATTGGCGTCAGAAAACCGGAACCGCAGCGGTACTCACGATCGCCAACGACCTGCTACGTCAGGTATAGCCTTCCATGGGTAATTTTATGTTGCAGGGAGGCGGCGAGATGGTCGACGTCTACGGGCGAGATATTGGACGCCATGCGATCGTCGAAGAAAGGAGTGCGGTTACTGCCTACGGCGTCGCGACGCACTTGGACGAGCAAGGCATGCACTGCGTTCGGATCGAATTTTTCTGGCGTTATGCGAACGATTTCACTGAGCGTGGCGCCGATGGAAATAGGTTCGCGATAAGG
>Ga0137409_10007609_pt1 | contig 11112 bp, 5 predicted proteins | sample CZODoug1_16funga_FD_122059 | JGI IMG/M metagenome (GOLD analysis project Ga0137409, IMG submission 122059) | Vadose zone soil fungal communities from Angelo Coast Range Reserve, California, USA - CZODoug1_16fungal (Hybrid Assembly) | ecosystem: Environmental > Terrestrial > Soil > Vadose zone... | reverse complement strand
ACGGCCTGGCGCAGCATGTTGCGGTCCCCGCGAGCGGGGGGCAGGGATCCGACCGTGATTTCGAGGGGCCGGTCGCCGGCGTGGCGACGGATCTCATCGACCACCCCCCGCACGAGCTCGGCCATGTCGACGCGCGCCGTCTCGATCTCTTTGCGGCCCAGACGGGAGAAGGCGAGCAGATCGTCGATCAGCTGGCCCATGCGACGCGTGTTCTCGTCGATCACGCCGAGGACGCGCTTCGCTTCGCCGTCCATGCCCGCCCCGTGGTCCTCGAGGAGAATGCGGGCGAAGCCGTGGATCGCCCGGAGTGGCGCTCGCAAGTCGTGCGACACCGAATACGAGAACGCTTCGAGCTCGGCGTTGGTCTCGCTCAGCGCGCGCGTCCGTTCGACGACCTGTCCTTCCAGATCGCTTCGGGCGCGCTGCACCTCGCCCGCCATCGTGTTGAAGGAGTGTCCCAGTCGACCCAACTCGTCGTCCCCGGGCACATCGACGCGCTGCGCCAGGTCGCCGCTGGCGATGGCGGCGGCCGCGGTGGTGAGGTGGTTCAGGGGATCGGTGATTCGACGGCTCACCCACCACGCGCCGAAGGCTCCAACCAGCACGATCACGGCGGCGATCACCGACATGCGACGCAGGTACGCGAGCGACGGCGCACGCAACTGCTGTTGCGACAACTCGACCAGGAACTTCCAGGGCGTCCCGGGGATCGACCCCGCGACACCGAACTTTGGCTCACCGCGCTGATAGACGGTGGGCTCGACGCTGGCACGCGCCTCGGGCGGCGGAGCCGGGATCAGGTGCTCGAGGTCCGTCCAAGGATCGCCGTCGGCGTTGCCGAGGAGCAGGGTCACGTCGCCGCCGGCAATCCCCGTCATGAATTCCCGCACTCGCTTCGACAGAACGGCACGCCGCACCTGCACGACCCGCCCGATGACTCGGCCCTCGTTCCCCTGGCGCACCGCAGCCTGCACCTCGACGTACATGAGCGTGTCGTGCCGCACGCGGTAAGGGCCCACGGCCGCGGAGTCCAGCTGGTCCACGGGCGCACCATCGGATTGCCATGCACTGTCGCCGCGCAAGATGAGGCGGTGTCCGGCCGTGTCCCATACCTCCAGGACGACTGTGCTGGACGTGTCGGGGGCGATCCGCCGCATGGCGGCCAGCACCCAATCGCGGCCTCGGGTGCCTCCAGACGTCACGAATTCTCGGACACCCGGGTCCGCAGCCATCGTGGCGGTTTGGGTGCGACGGGTGGCGGGGTCGAGCGGCAGAAGGTCGAGGTACGTCTTGGCGATCGTCTTCAAACGCGCGGTCGCCAGCGACAGCGTGGCGTGACGCACCTGCTGAAATGCGGCGCCGAGCATCACCAGCACGACCGCAAGGAGCAAGACGCTGAAGAGGAGCGGCAGCTTCCGTTCGATCGACCAGTTCCACCTGCGTCGGGTCATGCCGGCGCTCCCCGTCGGTTAGGGTATGTCGAGCACTTCGCGTACTCTACGAGAGATCGCCTCGGTGGTGAAGGGCTTGGGCAGGTAGGCGACGGCAGCGTCCAGAACGCCGTGGTGCACAATGGCCTGGTCGGCATACCCAGACATGTAGAGCACTCGCAAGTCCTTACGCTCCTTGCGCAAGGCGGCGGCGAGCGCGCGTCCATCCATGTCGGGGATTGTGACGTCGCTGAGCAGCAGGTGGATCGGCCCGGAGTGCCCACGCGCGGTCTCGAGCGCGGCGTCGCCGCGCCCCGCCGTCAGGACGGTATACCCGCGCGCCTCGAGCGCCCGGTGGGCCACGTGCAACAGTTGCTCGTCGTCTTCCACGACCAAGATGGTCTCGGTGCCCATCAAGCCGAGCATCGGCGCCGAGGGTCTGCCGACGCGCTCCGCGGGAGCGTCGAGCGCCGGCAGGTAGATCTTGAAGGTCGTCCCCTGGCCCAGCTCGCTGTAGACCCAGATGGTGCCACCGCTCTGCTTCACGATGCCGTATACCGTTGCCAAACCGAGGCCAGTGCCCCGACCGGGGTCCTTGGTCGTGAAGAACGGCTCGAAGATGCGCGCCTGGGTTGCGGCATCCATCCCCGTGCCTGTGTCGCTGACGGCGAGCATCACGTGGGGGCCGGGGACCACCGTCGCGTGGCGGGCGGCGTAGTGTTCGTCGAGGTCGACATTGGCGGTCTCGATGGTCAGCTTGCCGCCCTTCGGCATCGCGTCGCGCGCGTTGACTGCGAGGTTGAGGATGACCTGCTCGATCTGGTTCGGATCGGCCCGCACCGAGTGCAGGTCCGGCGCCGGCATCGCGCGGAGCTCGACGTTCTCGCCGAGAATCGGCCGCAACATCTTGTCCATATTGTCGACGAGCACGTTCACGTCGAGCGCGCGCGGTTCGAGCACCTGCTTGCGGCTGAACGCGAGGAGCTGCCGCGTGAGCGCCGCCGCGCGTTGCGCGGCCTTGCGGATTTCGTCCAGGTCTTCGCGCCGCTGGTCCGCGGCCGGCAGGCCCTCCGCGAGCAGGTCGGCGTAGCCGAGGATGGCCGTAAGAATATTGTTGAAATCGTGCGCGACGCCGCCGGCCAGCTGTCCCACGGCCTCCATCTTGCCCGCCTGGCGGAGCTGGTCTTCGAGTTGGCGACGCTCCGTGACGTCGGTCGTCAGGACGAGCACATGCGGCACGTCCTCGAGCTCGATCAACTCGGCCGAATAGAGCAGTGTCCGCGGCGCGCGGTCCTTGGTCCGCCCTTCGATTTCAATCTGCTGCACGCGGCCGAGTTTTTGGGTCTCCTGAATTGCGTGGGTGCGTTCTTCCTGGCTGCGCCACAAGCCCAGCTCGACGGTCGTACGGCCAATCGCCTCATCGCGCGTGTAGCCCAAGGTGCGTAAGAACGCGTCATTGACGTCAACCACGCGGCCTTCGAGCGTGGTGATGGCCATCCCCGAGGGGTTGGCGTTGAACGCTCTGGCAAACTTGGCTTCGGACCCGTGGAGGGCTTTGTGGGCCGCTTCGGTGGCCACGAGCGCGCGGCGGCGCTCCAGCGCGCCGACGAGGGCTGCGGGCAGTCGCACCAAGTGCGTCTTCAAGACGTAGTCGGCCGCGCCCTCCTTGATGTAGTCGGCGGCGGTTTCTTCATCGAGGCTGCCCGTTACGACGATCACCGGAGTCTGTGGCCGCGCGTCACGCGCAATCCGCAGGGCGTCCCGCGCCGTGAACTGCGGCATCGAATGGTCGGTGAGGATGATGTCGGGATCGACTTCGTCCAGCGCGGCGCGGAACAGGGATGCGGAATCGACGCGCCGGATCGTGACGTCGACGCCTGATTGCCGCAACTGGCGCTGGATGAGCGCCGCGTCGTCTGGGTTGTCTTCGGCGAGGAGGATGCGGATCGTCATCGCGCGCGCGCCTGCGCCGGGCGCTGGAGCGACGTCAGGATCTCGGGGACGCGCAGGAACTCCGTGCTCTTGTCGAGGAACCAGTCGGCCCCGGCGGCGAGGCCACGCGCCTCGAGCTGCGGGTACGCGTAGCTCGTCAGCACGACGACGACGGGGGCGGGGGTCAGGGCCTTCGCTGCGCGAATGACCTCGAACCCGTCGCCGTCGGGGAGCCGCAAGTCGACGAGCACGGCGTCGGGCCGTTTCGCCGGGAGACGTGCCAAGGCGTCGGCTACGCTCGCCGCCTCGCCGGCCACCTCTACGCCGCGCGTTTCGACGAGCATCGCTACGAGACGGGTACGAACGATCTCGGAGTCTTCGACGACGAAGACCCGCAGCCTGCGGGAACGCCTCACGCCACCAAGGTGTCGTTCGGGTGCGCGAGTCGCATTGTACGAAGACGGTGACGAGCTTGTCAGTCGCGACTGACAGACGACCGTTCAACCGATGAGGGCGTGCTCCAGCGCGTAGCGCACGAGGTCGGCGTTCGTCCGGAGCCGCAGCTTGCGAAGAATCCGCGCGCGGTAGGTACTAATCGTCTTGGGGCTGACGCCGGCCATGGCCGCCACCTCCTTATTACTCTTCCCGGCGCCGAGCAGGCGCAGGACTTCGTGCTCGCGCTCGGAGAGCCCGTCTCGGGGACGGGGCACATGCCCCGCGGTCAACTCGGCGGCGATCCGTTCCGCCAAGGAGGGCGTCACGTATGTGCCGCCGGCGTGCACCTTGCGAATCGCGGCGACCAGCTCCGCGCCGGTGCGCGTCTTGTTGACGTATCCCGCTGCGCCTCCCTGGAGGGCGCCCAGCGCCAGGTTGCCCTCGGGGTGGACGCTCACGACCAGCACCCGCACGGCGGGATGGTCCTGTTTCAACCGGGCGAGGAGTGGCAGAAACCCCGGACCCGGCATCGTGACGTCCAGGATCACCACGTCAGCCGGGGTGTGGGGCAGGCGTGCCAGCAGGTCGTTGCCGTCGACGGCTTCACCGACCACCTGAATGTCCGACTCCTCGCCGACGAGCTGGTGGACGCCGGCGCGCACCAGCGGGTGGTCGTCGGCGATCAGGAGGCGAATCATCCGGCGCGCGCCGCGGGCGCGGTCCGGTCCACCGGCATGAAGACGCGGACTGTGGTCCCGTGTCCCGGTTCGCCGTGCACGGTGACCCGTCCATGCCAGGTGATGGCGCGCTCCCGCATGCCGAGGATCCCGAGGGTCCCGGTGGCCTGGAGCTCCTCGGTGGTAATCCCGCGGCCGTCGTCGGTGACGACCAGCTCGAAGGCCGTGGGCAGGACGTGGAGGCGGATCTCGACGCGGCGCGCCTTGGCGTGGCGGGCGACGTTGGTGAGAGCCTCTTGCAAGATCCGGAAGACCGCGGTCGCCTGGCCGGTGTCGAGCCCGGGCTCACCGCCTGTCATATCGACGGTGCAGGGGATCTCGCTGCGGCGCTTGAACTCTTCGGCCAGCCAGCGGATCGCCGCGGGAAGGCCGAGGTCGTCGAGGACGCCGGGGCGCAGCTCGGCGAGGATGCGGTGCAGCGCGTCCATGGTGGCGTCGATCACGCCCTCCATGCCGACGAGCTTGCGCCGCACGGGGGTCCCGCGCGCCGGAATCTTCTTGGCGAGCCACGCGAGGTCCATCTTCAGGGCGGTCAGCGCCTGGCCCACCTCGTCGTGGATCTCCCGCGCGATGCGGGTGCGTTCTTCTTCGCGGATCGCCTCGAGACGGGCTGCCAGGTTCCGCAGCTGCGCCTCGGTGCGTTTGCGCTCTGAGACCTCCATCATCGAGCCGACGATGCGGACGGGACGCCGGTTGGCGTCATGGATGACGTAGCCGCGGTCATACACTTCCGCGTACCGGCCGTCACGGCATCGGAAGCGGTACTCATCCGACCAGGAGGTCTCGCCGCCGTTGATGGCGGCGCGAATCCCGGTCACCACCCGCTCGCGGTCGTCGGGGTGCAGGCGACTCAGCCACGACTCGACGCTCTGCTCGATCTCTTCGGGCGCATACCCGAACATTTTCAGGAAGGCGTCTCCCCACCAGAGGTCGTCGGTCAGGAGATTCCAGTCCCAGACCGCGTCGTTCGTGGCCCTGGCGACCAGCTGCAGGCGTTCTTGTGAATCGCGCAGGGCCTGCTCGGCCTGCTTGCGCGTGGTGATATCGCGGGTGATGCCGAGCATGGAATGCACGTCGCCCCGTGGGCTGCGCAGCGGGACGGCGTGTGTCTCCAGCCAACGTCGCGTGCCCTTGAATCCCACGATCTCGAACTCGAGCGTCCCCGACTCGCCCGCGAGCACGCGCTTCGCCAGGTCGGCGAACGCCCGGTGGTACTCCGGAGCCACGAACGACAGCGCGTTTTGGCCGACGATTTGTTCGGGGGTGTCCGCCTCGATCATCGCGAGGCCCGCCGGATTCATGGTGACCACGCGCCCATGGCGGTCGAGGACCTTGACGCATTCGGGCTCCGCGTCGACGATCGCTCGCAGCCACCCTTCGTTCTCGGCGAGGTGTTCCGCGGCCCGCTTGCGGTCCGTGATATCGACCGCGACGCCCATACCGTAGATGACGGCGCCCGTCCCGTCGCGGATCGGCAGCAGCTGCACGGCGTGCGTGCGACCGCCGTAGGATTCCTCGAACTCGACGACCTTCCCTGCCAGCGCCTCGCGCCGGAGCGGAGCCAAGCGGGCGCTCATGTCGGCGGACATGACGTCCCAGATGGTCCGCCCTTCCAGGGCTTCCTTCGACATGCCCACGCCGGCGAGGCTCGATCCGTCCACGAGGACGTAGCGCAAGTCATGATCGAACAAGAATACGGACGTGTCGGGAAGGTTCGTGGCCAGGGCCCGGTAGCGAGCCTCGCTCAAACGCAGCTCATCGACGGAGCGACGCCGTTCCGTGACGTCCTGGACGAACGCCTCGAAGTACTGTGGCTGGCCGGCGCTGTTCTGGACCGCATGCCCCGTGATCTGGACCCACAGCGGCGTGCCGTCTCGCTTGCGCCATTCGACTTCGACCGTCCAAGGGTCAACGGAGCGTCCGTAGCGGGCGATGAGCGCGCTGCGGTCTTCGGCGCGCAGGTAGATGTCGCGGGCGAGATCCAGCTCGCGCAGATCGTCGGTCGACGCGTAGCCGAGCATCTTCGCGAGGGCGGGATTGGCGAGTTGGATGCGGCCTTCGGGCGTGGACTGGAAGATGCCGACCGACGCGAGCTCGAAGATCTCGCGGTACTGGCGTTGCGACTCGCGGAGCGCCCCCTCCGCGCGCTCGAGGGCGGCGCGCAGCTGCGCGGGCGCCAGTGTGGGATCGAGGCCTGCCTGCGTCATGCGAGGGTCATGTGTCCAGGGTCTCGCGGACTTTCCGCAGGAGCACGTCCGGCGCGAACGGCTTCTGGAGGAAGGCGCTGCCACGCGTCAGCGCACCCTTGTGCACCGCCGCGTCGCCCGGGTAGCCCGACATGTACAGGATGCGGATGCCGGCGCGGCGCGCCGCCATCTGCTGCGCCAGCTCGCGGCCACTCATGCCGGGCATGACGACGTCGGTCAGCAGCAGGTGGATCTCGCCGCCATGGCGCTCCACGATCCGCAGAGCATCGGTGGGGTCGGACGCGCACAGAATCGTGTATCCCTCGGCCTCGAGCGCGCGGCAGCTCAGCGACAGCACGGCGGCGTCGTCCTCGACGACGAGCAGCGTCTCGGAGCCGCGCGCGGCGGTGGGGCGGGGAGCCGCCGGCGCTGGTGCCGTCGCCGGCCGGTGCACCCGCGGCAAATACACCTTGAAGCTGCTGCCCTGGCCGACTTCTGTCTGGACTGAGATGTGCCCGCCGCTCTGCTTTACGATGCCGTACACCGTGGCGAGCCCGAGGCCGGTGCCTTTGCCGACCTCCTTGGTCGTAAAGAACGGCTCGAACAGGTGGGCACGGACGGTGGCGTCCATGCCCGTGCCCGTGTCGGTGACCGCGAGCATCGTGTACGCGCCTGGGGAGGCCCCGAGGTGCTCCTGCGCGTACGCCGCGTCGAGCTCGACGTTGGCGGTCTCGATCGTGAGCCGGCCGCCCTCCGCCATCGCGTCGCGGGCGTTGACGACCAGGTTCACGAGCACCTGCTCGATCTGACTGGGGTCGGCGCGCACGCGACCCAGATCCGGCGCCGGGACCGTGACGAGCGCGATGTGCTCGCCGATGAGCCGCCGCAACATCCGGTCCATGTCCGCCACCACGACATTGAGGTCGAGGATCTCGGGTTGCAGCATCTGGCGGCGGCTGTACGCGAGGAGCTGACGCGTGAGCCCGGCCGCGCGCTCGGAGGCCTTACGGATCTCCTCCACATCGTTGCGCATCGTGCTGCCCGCGGGCAGGTCGCGCAGCAGCAGCTGCGTGTTGCCGAGAATCGCCGTGAGCAGGTTGTTGAAGTCGTGGGCGATGCCGCCCGCGAGCTGCCCGACGGCTTCCATCTTCTGTGACTGGCGGAACTGGTCCTCCAGGCGGCGCTGCTCGGACACGTCGCGCTGCGTGCCCCAGACCCGGACGAGATGGTCGTTTTCGACGAAGCCGACGACGTTGTTCAAGAACACCCGCGGCCGGCCCTCCCGATCCCGTTCCCGCGTCTCGGAGTCGCTGAGGCGGAACCCGGCGCGAATGAAACTGCGCATCTGCTCCCGGTTTGCCGGGTCCGCCTGGTCGTGCAGGTCGGCGAGGCGCGAGCCCACCAGCTCGCGCGCCTCCGCGAAGCCGTACATCCGCGCCATCGCGTCGTTACACTCCGCCACGGTCGCGCTGCCGTACATGGCGTCAACCTGCTCCTCCTCGGACAGGGTGAGCGGGACGGGCGGCTTGAACTCCAGGCGCGACACGCCTTCCGAGCTGTGCGCGATGAACGTTCGGTACCGCTCTTCGCTCTGGCGCAGGGCCCCCTCCGCTTGCTTGCGCTCGGTGATGTCCACGCCGATCGCCAGCCAACCACCTTGCGCCAGCGGAACATTGGCCCAGGTGGTATCGAGCACGCGGCCGTCACGGGTCCGGGTGCGAAAATCGGTCCACTGTCCCGTCGGCGACCCGATGGAGTGTTTGACGCGCTGGCGTTCGGCCGGGTCGGGGTACAGGTCCGCGAAAATATCGCTGGCGCGCGCGTCATCCATCGTGAAGCCCAGGACGCGGGTCCACTCGCGGTTGCCCCACTCGATCAGCCCCGTCGGATCGAGGAACACGAGCATCACGGGGATGTGCTCGACGATCTGTTGCAGCAGGTCCGTTTGCCGGCGCAGGGCATCTTCGGCCCGCTTGCGCTCGACCGCCATGGCGATCTGCGAGGAGACGAAGATGAGGATCTCCTTGTCCCCGGGGCCGTAACGGACCCCCTCCGAATAACTCTGGGCGGCAACGACGCCGATGGTGCGGTCCTTCACGATCAGGGGGGCCCCGACCCAGTCGATCGAGGGCGTCCCGATGAGCTCGACTTCTCCACGCGCCACGAGGTCGTCGTACACGTCCGGCGTGGCGAGGAGCGGGGCCCCGGTGCGCAGGACGTACTCGGTCATGCCGCGGCGCAACGGCCGGGGATGCAAATCGTATTCTGGATCGGCTTCGTCGACGAAATACGGGAAGCTCAGGCGCTCGGTGGCATCGTCATACAGGGCGACGTAGAAGTTGTGCGCCGGCATCAGTTCGCCGACGATGCGGTGCACGGCGGTGAGGAGCGCGTGGAGATTCTCCGCCGTGAGGGCCGCCTCCGAGATCCGGTACGTCGCCTGCTGCACCCGCTCAGCGCGCCGCCGCTGCGTGACGTCGTGGGTCAGGCCGAGTAGCGTGTCGACTGCGCCACGGCCGTCGCGCGCCAGCGGGACCAGTTGCGTGTCGAGCCAGCGGCGTGCGCCCTTCAGCGTCGTCACCTCAAACTCCAGACGCCCAGGCGTGCCGCCCGCGACGCGCGCCAGGAGCGCCTGAAATGCGGCCTTGTGCTCGGGGACCACGAGGTCCACCGCGGCCTGGCCGACGACCTGCTCGGGACGCTCGGCGTCGAGCATCGTGAGGCCGGCCTGGTTCATCTGGAGGAGGATGCCGGCAGGCGACAGCAGTTTGACGCACTCAGGGGAGGCCTCGATGATCGTGCGCAGGAGGGTCTCGCGCTCCCCGATCGTGGCCTCGGCGCGCGCGCGCGCGGTGACGTCCCGGAAACTCCACACGCGGCCGACGGCCCGGCCGTCGAGCCGCTGCGGGATGGAGTACCGCTCGAAGATGCGGCCGTCCTTGAACGCGAGGACGTCGAAGCTCTCGGCGTCGTGATGGGCATAGAGGTCGCGCACTTTGCCGACGAACTGGTCGGGGTCGACCAGTTGATCGAGCACGTGCGCGATGAGGCGCTCGTCGTCCCGCGTGGCGAGGAGCCTCTCGGGGATGCGCCACAGCTCGGCGAACCGGCGATTCTGCGACACCACGCGTCCCTGCAAGTCCACGACCAGAATGCCGTCGGTGGTGGATTCGAGCGTGGATTGGAGCAGGGATACGGTGAGGGCGTCGCCGGCGGGGCGCGCCGGTGCGGCGCGGGTGCGGGCTTTCGGTTTCGAGGACTTCCGGCGCCGTTCAGCCATAGATCACGAATCTATGGCCGAGAGGGCGGCTTCGCCTAACCAGGGAGAGGGCGACCCAGCACCTCGCGGACCTTGCGCGCCAAGCCGTCTACGGTGAACGGTTTCTGCAGGTAGGCGATGCCGGACTCGAGCACGCCGTGACGCACGACGGCGTCGTCCGTGTATCCCGATGTGAACAACACTTTCGTGTCGGGACGCAGCCGCGTGAGCTCATCCGACAACTGGCGCCCGGAGATGCCCGGCATCACGACGTCGGTGAGGAGCAAGTGGATTGCGCCTGGGTGGTCCGCCGCGATGCGCAGTGCCTCGGCGCCGTTGGGCGCGTCCAGGACGGTGTACCCCTGCCGTGAAAGGGCCTGGTGAGTCACGGAGCGGACGGCGGCGGCGTCTTCGACCAAGAGCACCGTCTCGGTCCCTCTGAGGGACGCGGTGAGCGCCGGTGTGGCGACCCCGGCCTCGGGCGCGGCGTCGACGCGCGGCAAGTAGATCTTGAACGTCGTGCCGAGTCCCGGCTCGGAGTAGACCCAGATGAACCCGCCGCTCTGTTTGACGATCCCGTAGACCGTGGCGAGACCGAGCCCCGTGCCCTTGCCGGGCTCTTTGGTCGTGAAGAAGGGCTCGAAGATGCGCGCTTTGGTCGCTTCATCCATGCCGACGCCGGTGTCGCTCACGGCGAGCATCACGAACCGACTCACCGCCGCGGCCTCCTGCTCGCGCGCGTAGTCCGGATCATGCTCGATGTTGCCGGTCTCGATCGTGAGCTTGCCGCCTGTCGGCATCGCATCGCGCGCATTGACCGCCAGGTTCATGAGCACCTGCTCGATCTGCCCGACGTCCGCCTTGACGGCGCCGGCCTCGGCGCCAAGCACCGTGACGAGGTCGATGTCTTCGCCGATCACACGGCGCAACATTTTCTCGACGCCGTGCACGACGTCGCCGAGATCGACGACCTGCGGTGCCAGGACCTGCTGGCGGCTGAACGCCAGGAGCTGGCGCGTCAGCGCGGTAGCGCCGTCGGCGGCCTGCCGCACCTGTTCGACGTCCTCGCGTTTGGAATCGGCGGCGGCGAGATCCTCGAGCAGCAAGTCGCAGGACGTCGTGATCACGGTGAG
>Ga0137409_10006275_pt2 | contig 11113 bp, 4 predicted proteins | sample CZODoug1_16funga_FD_122059 | JGI IMG/M metagenome (GOLD analysis project Ga0137409, IMG submission 122059) | Vadose zone soil fungal communities from Angelo Coast Range Reserve, California, USA - CZODoug1_16fungal (Hybrid Assembly) | ecosystem: Environmental > Terrestrial > Soil > Vadose zone... | reverse complement strand
TAAGCGACTCAGTCGCGAGCCAACTCGGCCCGACCCTTCAACGCTTAGCGACGATTACAGAGGGCGTTCGAGGCGATCAATCTTCCGCCGTGCAGCAACTCATGGCCGACCTCCTTTCAAGGTTCACTGATCGACTTGAGAATCTGCTCGGCAGTCAAGTTGCCGGTATTCAACAAATGCAGCAGCAAGCAGTCGCAGCCTTGAACGCCGCTGTGCAACAGCTTCAGCAGATGTCGGCGACAGTCGAAGGTGCGGGCCAGCGTGCAAGTCAGGCCTTGATGGAGAAGCTTGAGCACTCGATGGGCAGACTTGATCAGCGCCAGTTAGTCATGAATGAGGAGATGCGAAAGTTCGTCCATGAAATACGCACCTCAGTGGGTGATGGCCAGGCGGAAACCCAGCAGCAGGTTCGAGCGTTGCTCGCAGACCTTGCCCATCAGACGGGGACGCTTGTTAACGGCCTATCGGAAGGTAGTCAGTCAGCGGTTACCTCGATGGGTGGCCAAGTGACCGATCTCACCGCCAAACTTGCTGAAGCTGCTTCGTCCATGAGCACAGCGGTCGTGCGACTTGAATCTGTTACTTCTGATTCGATCACTCGAATGAACGCGGGGGCAGAGACGCTTGCTCAGGCGGTAGGCGATTTCTCCCGCGCTGGCGTCGGTGTTTCGGAAGTCATGAAGAGAGCGCAGGAGGTTGGCGGTCAACTCGTACAATCTTCCAGCTCTCTGAGCTCCGCCAGCAAGGCCGTCGAGCTGGTACTTGGCGAGTCGAAGGCTGTAAGGGACTCGCTGTCTCAGATGCTCGGTGCGGTGACGACGGCGGTAGAAGCGGCCAAGAAGGAGGCGTCACTTACCGCTGATGTTCTTCATCGTATCGATGCTGCTGCGGGGCGATTCACTACCGCGCAGAAGTCTGCCGAAGACTATCTGAGCCAAGTGACGCAAGTCCTCGCTGCTTCACATGAGGGATTTGCTGATTCGATGAAACGTACGCTGGACAAGGGAAATGCAGAATTTTTTGAAGCTATGTCGCGCGCGACCAAGATGCTTCGCGAATCGATCACCGAATTGGAAAGTGCCTTGGGAGGAGCAATTCCTCGGACGGCAGCGCGGGCTAAATAGCCATGGCATTTCTTCGGTTAGTAAAAGCGGCTGGACGCGCGCGGGATGAGGCAGAAAAGCCGTTCTGGATTTCGTATGCAGATCTGATGACGGCGCTTATGGTGCTTTTCCTTGTTGTTATGAGCGTGACCCTTCTCGCGACTACCAAAACGCTGTCAGATCAGGAAAGACAAAAGGCCGCGCATCTGCAAGCTATCGACAAGTTTCTCGATCAGGTGGAACAAAGGATTGCGAAGTTTCCGGGAATTCGCGTCGACCGCGACCGGCGGGTGATCGATTTTCAAGACCGCGCGAGATTCGACAAGAACATTTATTGGCTGAACATTCAGCAAGCAAAGCTTTTGCGAGACTTCGTTCCTGAGTTGCTTTCGCTCGCGTCGAGCGATCTCGGCAAACGCATTCTTAAACGTGTGGTCGTCGAAGGCTTCGCCGATCAATCCGGGACGTATCTCTTTAATCTTGATTTGAGCTTAAAGAGGAGCCAAGCGGTGCTTTGCGCGCTCTTTTCGCAGCCACTGTCCGACGAGAGCCCTCTCTCGCCCAGTGAGCTCGGTGAAATTCGCGACCTGTTTGTTGTCGGTGGTTACTCTTTTAATGAGGCACGGCTAACGGCGGCAGAATCGAGAAGAGTAGAGCTTCGGCTCGAGCTCTTTTCTGCTGGCGAGGTTCCCGTACGGGCCGTTGCGGCGCCGCCGAACGACTTCGGCGTGTGCGCGCTGAGATAGCCGAGATGGATGCAATTCCAGAACTCAAAGCAGCTATTGAACGTGCCCTCAACCTACATAAGTTCGAACACCCAGGCGTCATCCCAGCGTTTCGTGCCGAAGTCGACGCACTGGAGAAGTTGCTGAAGGGAGCGGGGCGAGATTCGCCTTCACTCGATCGAACTCGGGCTGCCGTAATGGAATTTAGAGAAACTGATGAGTTGAGAAGCCTCGCGATTGCACGGGCGGTCTGTTTTGGCGCGTGCGAGCGGTTCGATGGCCCTGAGCCAGCACTAATAGAGGAGCGAGATAGATTTCCGCGACTTCTAAATCTGGTCGACGCCTACAAGCCTGAGCCGCGATCTTATCGACGGTGCTTCCGCGGACTGCTGCATTCGTACATTTCATACGACAGCGAGCACAAAGGTGCATCCACGGAAGGGCGCGCCAACTGGGAACGCCTCAGAGACTATCTCCACGGCAGTCACCGCAATATCGTGTGTGATGAACTGCAACCCGACTGGGTCGAGTGCATTTCGCAACACCCGAATTTGCTGACGGCAGATCCCGTAAATCGATATGCGGCTGCACTTTTACGAGGCGAAAGGGCGGTGGTTGAGGAAATCCGCCTTCGACTTGACGTCAATGACAAGCATTGGCTCATGAGAAAGCTGATCCTCGCGCAGATTCACTCGGCGACTCGAGAATCCGATGCGACTTTCGCCGGGCTGGTGGAGAGTTTGATTGGATTGCTCGAGGGCCATGAAGGCCTAGAAGATGAAGGGTTAGGGCTGATCATCAATCGTTACGCGACTAGTCAAAATCCTGTTCTTCATCCGGGCCTCAGAGATAGGACAGTGAAATCCTGGGGCAACCCGTGGATTGACCGGCACCTCCCAAGATGGAGGCACACGACGAGCGCCGCGCGAACTTTGGTGACAGCTTGGTTCAAGCTACATGTGATCCGTACATTCTTTGAGTTGATGTCGGACGACGGTGAGGTAGATCAAAGACGAGTCAAGTTCTGGCAGCAATATTACGAACAGATCGACGACATGTACTTTGCACTTGGCAGCACTGCGCAATACTCGAGAAAGCCCGACGTGAAACAAATGCGCGCAGATATGGGCGATCGACTCCTCGGCCTGAGGAACGGCGGAAAGAGCTCAAACAACGCTTTCATAATGATGATGGGAGATCTGGTCGCGGTAGAGTTCGGAGTCACTGGGCATGCTTGCTTCCTGTATCGCAGGAACTTGCTTCCGTTTGAGCTGCGGCGCGAGGTTAGCGGAAGTACAAGCTCAGACGGATTGCGGTCTTCCAGTCACCTTGAACGACTTACGCATCACGACACGAGCTATGGGAAGTGGGAAACAGCGTTCGAGGACGTACTTCGTAGGCACGGAACCTCAAGGACGACTCGAAGCACGCCAAGGGACCCTCAAGCCAGCTCATCTCGGAGCCTTGCGCTCACAAGGCAAGCGCTACGAGAGTTTTGCTCCGAGCATGGAGCCTCTTGGAGAGACCATACCGACAGAGACGGAAATCTCGCGGTCCTCTATCCGCAATCACACGGCGTGGCAGCGGATCAGCTTCGAGGCTGGGGCTTCAAGTACAGCGATTTGCGTGAATTTTGGTGGCGCAAGAATTGGCCATGAAACGATGGTTTGCAAAAGATGCAACTAATACCTCGCCCGGCTGGCGTGCCGATGTTGTTGACAATGGCCTGTTCTATTCGCAAACAACTACGACTGCGGTGTCGCCAAATCCACTAGTCGAATCCGCGATTGTGCAGTGGGCCGATACTGGACACGCGGTCGAGATAGATCATGGATGGCTGGTGTCTTGGGGTTCGCTGTATGACCTACTAGAAAAGCATGACAGTCACGATGAGTTGAAGCAGCTCGGTGTGCCGCCGTTTCTGAATATCGCGCCGCAGTTGATCAGCAAGGGATCGTTAACTGATGCGGACTTCACAATCGCGATTTCAGGATGGATTGACGCAGATGGGCGCGCAATTCCCGGGGTGCAAGTCAGTGGTGGGAAACTTACGGTAGATGGCCAGGTTAGGCTAATGCCGCATGCGACTTGGTCGCTCGCGGAGCGGATCGCGGAGTTTGCTGCGCGACGTGATGAGAATCGCAGCGAGAGAAGCCAGCGACAGGCGTGGAGCGAGATACGTGCCTTGGCACTGTCGGCTGGTGCTGGGCTCGACAGATTTCTGTTCGACACTGTTGTTCTTTCCCCCGAGCGACTGAAAATCGGCCTTCGGAAAAGCGGCGAAGGGCAGTCGCGCGTTGTAGAAGTAACACCGGATTTCGAAGCTTGTCCAGAACAATGGCTCGCGAGCTTCGATGCTCAGTCAGCTGTTCGCGATCGCTATGACCTTCCGACAGAGAATGGGATTGTCCAGGTCCTGGTCAGGCCTGAAGTAAAGACTGTCTTAGAACAGATAAAGCGTTTACCAGGACGCCGGGTCGCGGGCGCTCGCGCGGAAGCGTTCATTACGAACCCGTTTGCTGCATTGGGGAGTGCCGCCAGCGATGTAATCGATCCAAAGGAGTTCGAAGAGGAGCGGGAGCGCGCGGGCCTGTCATTCGATCGCTTTACAAGCTACGTGCTCCGAGATGATGACAATGCGATCGGGGACTTTGGGCTTCTAATCGAGACGGGAGTTGATGTTGCTGCAAAAAGCTTACGTCGGTCGATGATGATGGAAAGTGTGCCGAGTTTCGTTCGCGAGGTCGAAGACTGCATAGCAGCCGGGCGACAACTTTGTACTTGGCAAGAATTCGAGTTCGAGCTCCTAGGCAATACTGGCCAAGAACTCGAACAGCTCACACAAGCAGCCGCGGAATGGATGCGCCAGCCGGCCAGAGCAAAGCTGACATCTTCCGTCGCCTTCGAAACTATTTACGATATTTCGATCTATTCGGAAAGAATTCAGGGCATCGGCATAGAGCAGCCATATGTTTCGCCGTACATCGCGCGTAAGAATGAGGGCGCTGGTTGGTTTCCAGATAATCTCATCAACGTCATCGAATTCCCTCCGGAAAATCCGGGAGAAGAACCGCGTTACGTCCCGCTGACTCCAAGAGAAGTGGAAGAGTTGAATCGTCGAGCGAAGGAAGCACGCGCGAACGGTGAAACGACCATCGAAGTGCCGGGCATATCCAAGCCAGTACCAATCGACGAGATCGAAGAAGTAACCAAGGCATTCATTGGTGCAGGCATCGACTCCGAGCGGGGAACTCTTGAGCCGAAACTTAAGGAGAAGCGAAAGCAAAGGAAGGGGCTCATTGTTAAGCCCAATGTTTCGTTAGTCGATTACCATGAACGGCGTGCAACGCAACTTTCGAAGATTGAAGAAGCACAACTCCCCGAAAGTCTTCGAAGCACAATCAAGCTCAAGATCCATCAGATAGACGGTGTTGCCTGGCTACAGCGTCTTTTCATCTGCTCACCAACGGACTGCCGAGGCGGTCTCCTGGCAGACGACATGGGTTTAGGTAAGACGCTCCAGCTTCTTGCATTGATAGCCTGGGCGCACGAACAGAACCCAACTCTTGAGCCCGCGCTGATTGTCGCGCCCGTTGCATTGCTTGAGAACTGGAAGGAAGAGGCCCGAAAGTTCTTCAAGCGTGACGCGCTTAATATCCTAGAAGTCTATGGAGAAACGCTATCGAACCTTCGCGTGCCGAAGCACGAGGTCGATGAACAACTGCAGCGAGAGGGGCTTGTTAAGTTTCTCAAGTCAGGCTGGAGAGGTCACGCAAATGTCGTGCTAACCACCTACGAAACTCTCCGTGACTTGGAGTTTTCATTCGCCGCAGAAAAGTGGTCGATTCTCGTCTGCGACGAAGCGCAAAAGATCAAAAACCCGAACGCTCTCATTACGCGAGCCGCCAAGAAACAGAACGCGAGATTTCGAGTCGCGTGTACGGGTACTCCAGTCGAAAATACGCTTACCGACCTGTGGTGCCTTTTCGACTTTATCCAACCCGGTCTCCTTGGGGCTCTCAATGAATTCGGCCAGCAGTATCGTCGTCCTATAGAGGCAAAGACTGATGAACAAAAGGCGCGAGTGGAAGAGTTGAGAGAGATGACTGCTCCACAAACGCTTCGCCGACTCAAGTCCGAGGTCGCGAAGGATCTTCCGCAGAAGATCTCGATATCGGAATGCCGCGCGCTGCCACTATCGTCAGTTCAACGTAGTCTCTACGCGCAGGCAGTTACGCAGTATTCGCAGCGGCAGGATCCTGGTGCAGTCACTCCGTTCAAGAATGCTTTGGGACTGTTGCAGTATCTTCGATTGATCTGCACAGATCCGCGTCCGTATGGTTTGTCTGGATTTCGCGCTGAGCCAATCGCCGCCTATCGAGCGAAAGCGCCAAAAATGGATTGGCTACTTGACGCACTGACCGCAATTCGCGCCAAGCGCGAGAAAGCGTTGATCTTCTGCGAGTTCCGAGAGATTCAACTGCTTCTTCGGCACTACATTCAAGAGGATCTCAATTACGCCGCGGATATCATTAACGGCGACACCGCTGCGTCCTCAACGAGTGATCAGAGCCGACAAAAACGTATCCGCTTGTTCCAGGAACGTTCGGGATTCGGAGTCTTAATTCTGTCGCCTCTAGCGGTTGGGTTCGGTGTGAATATTCAGGCGGCGAACCACGTGATCCACTACACGCGCACGTGGAATCCTGCAAAGGAGGACCAAGCCACGGACAGAGCGTTTCGGATCGGTCAGGAGAAGAATGTCTACGTGTATTGCCCAGTAGTCCGGGCAGCGGACTTTACTACCTTCGATGTCAGGTTAGATGAATTGCTCGAATACAAGCGTAGCCTTGCACAAGACATGTTGAATGGTGCTGGAGACATTGGATCGAGCGAGTTTAATGTTGGGACAGTTGCGCCGCCTGAGAGTCCCAAGGTTACGCAGGAATTTCTTGAGTTCGAAGACGTCTTAACGATGCAGCCACGAGTCTTTGAGGCGTACGTAGCCGCTTTGTGGGCTCGAAAGGGATTTCCGTTCGTCAAGCTCACGCCTGTCGTTGGAGACGACGGTGTCGATGTGGTTGCGCTAAACGGAAGCGAAGGTGTCCTGATTCAATGCAAGACTTCCCAACGCTCGGATCGCGAACTTGGTTGGGATGCGATCAAAGACGTCGTGACTGGTAGTGCAAGCTACGCTCGACAATATCCGGGCGTCCGCTTTGGCAGAATCTGCGTTGCTACTCAACTATTCAATGCGGGCGCTCATCGCCACGCGGAGCTGAATAGCGTTGAGCTTGTGGATCGAGATCGACTCGCTGACCTGCACCCAATGAATTCAATGACCTTAAGGCACATCGATGAGATTCTGTACCGTGATTGATCAGTTGAGAATCGATGGCTTGACGTGGCCCGTGTGATCTTTGTTGAAGAATCTCACGCCAACACCCGACACAGGGAAATCTGAGCGCCACCAATCTCGAATAGGCGATGAAATCAGCGTGGGACGCTGTATTGAACAAGAAGCAGATTTGCACTTCTGAACGGTTGGGATGCTGGGTGTGTGGTCCGCCGCGGAACTGACAACCAGTGTTGGAAGAGGCCTGACACTGTATGCGAGGTCGCTAACGACGATTCCCTCTCCGATTTCTCGCGGAAAAGCTACGAATCCCGTCCTCGAGAATCGCGGTTCACTGTGTTAAGTTCTCTCGCCAATGACCATTCTGCAAACAGATTCAATTAGCGCTGCTGGACTCTTCGCTGGAATCGGCGGGCTTGAGCTGGGCCTCGCCAAGGCAGGATTTGCCACCAAAATGGTCTGCGAGATCGACATTGGTGCTGCCGAAGTGCTCCGTCGCCGACTTCAAATCGACGTTGAGCCTGATGTCCGTCTGTTGAAGAGACTTCCGAAAGTCGACATTTTGGCGGCAGGCTTTCCTTGCCAAGACCTGAGTCAGGCGGGTCGAACCGCCGGCATCGTCGGCAAGCAGTCGAGTTTGGTTGGCGAGATTTTCAAACGCATCACACCGCGAAGTTCCAACCCTCGATGGCTTCTACTCGAAAATGTGCCTTTCATGCTTCAGCTCCAGCAGGGGCGCGCGATGGCATATCTAGTTTCGGAGCTGGAAAGACTTGGTTTCACCTGGGCGTATCGCGTTGTCGATGCAAATGCCTTTGGGATTCCTCAACGAAGAAAGCGAGTGCTACTGCTTGCTTCGCGCACTGAAGATCCTCGCTTACCACTGTTCGGCGTAGACGCCGGAGAGCAGCAGCAACTGTTCGACGGAACCCAGATGTGTGGTTTCTATTGGACGGAAGGTAATCGAGGACTTGGGTGGGCTGTCGACGCGATCCCGACTCTTAAAGGAGGATCGGCTTGGGGCATTCCATCGCCACCCGCCATCTGGGACCCAAAGAATGGAACTCTGTCCCTCCCAGATATTCGAGACGCAGAGCGATTTCAGGGCTTCACGAGCGGATGGACCGAGCCCGCCATCGAGATAGATGGTGTGCGTCGAACGCACCGGTGGAAATTGGTCGGGAACGCCGTGAATGTTGCTGTAGCCCGCTGGCTCGGTGATCGAATCAACAATCCGTCTGGTGGATTGCCCACATCGACACCGCACCTCGTCGGTGAACGTTGGCCAAATGCGGCGTGGGGACATCGAGGAAAAGTCTACGCAGTGGCGTCTTCCACCTTCCCAGTCAGGCGCAAGCCAACTCAATTGCGTGACTTTTTGAAACATCCAACAACGCCGCTGTCGCTTCGCGCAGCGAGCGGGTTCTTGGCACGCGCTGAGGAAAGCTGCTTAAGATTCGAGCCGACCTTTCTGAACGACGTCAGACGATATGTGGATCGGTTCGAAAAGCGCGCCGCAGCATAAGAATAGTCAGTGCCGCTGAAGCTCGAGTCGTGTTTTGAAAGCAAAGCGGTCAACAAGAAAAAAGATCACGCGGCCGAAGGCAAGTTCGCGACACGCACGCGCACGTATGCGCGCCACTCGCCGTCGCGATACGGCAGGTGAACTCGCATTTCGAGCCGCTCTACGATCCATGGGTTTTCGATATCGAGTCGACGCGAGGCTGCCGGGGACCCGTCGCCGCCCGGACGTGGCCTTTCTAAAGGCGAAAGTTGCCGTTTTCATCGACGGTTGCTTCTGGCACGGGTGTCCGATTCACGGCACATGGCCAAATAGGAACGGCGCTTGGTGGCGAGAAAAGATCGAGGCCAACAAGGCGCGAGATCTCGATACAACTCTCACCCTCACTGCTGCCGGCTGGAAGGTCTTCCGATTTTGGGAGCATACTGACCCAGACTTGGCTGCCAGGCGTGTAGCTAGGGTTTTGAAGAGGTGAGCAATGTCGGCTGGCTCTGCAAATGTTGTCACGAAGTCCTCGATCGAAATGACGACCGATGGTCCGTGTTTGACCGGAACGCTTCAGCAGCTCGAGATTGGAGTCGGCGCCAAACCCATGGCGCGATCCGCACTCGAAAAGGTTCGCAAGGACTCGCTTGATCTGCTCGAAAAGGTGCTCGCTTCCTTCGACCGGGAAGTAGCTACGGGAGAAGTTGGCGCGCATGGGAGTCGGCGCGCCAGTGAAGATTTACCACTTAGCGGAAGAAATCCTACCGGACTCTTGTACGGTCGAGTTCAGAGCGGCAAAACCGTCGCCATGATCTCGTTTTGTGCTGCCGCGATAGACAATGGATTTCGAGTTGTCGTCGTCTTGACTTCGGACTTTGTGAAGCTGGTCGAGCAGACAGCAGACCGATTCGCCGCACTCGATGGGCCATTGATAAAGAGCGCGCTCCAGTCGGAAACCTGGGACAGCGACCAAGAGCACGTCAAGAAACACATTGCTGAGCATGGCGTTGTCTTCATTTGCAGCAAGAACCAATCTCGTCTTGCGGCACTTGTCGACTTCCTCCAGCAAATTGGTGCTGCTGACTACCCTTCGATCGTCCTGGATGATGAGGCTGATCAGGCGACGCTGGACACGACAGCTCAAGCTCGCGCGACTGGGCGGAAGAATGCACCCACGCAACCAAGCGCCATCCACCGTCGAACGGTGCAAGACGAGGAGGGGCAGTCAGTTCGTCAGACGCTGCGCCACCACGTCTTCTTACAGGTTACTGCTACACCGTATGCGCTCTTGCTGCAAAACACCGAGAATGACTTGCGGCCGCGATTTACGCACTTGCTCGAGCCCGGGGACGGTTACACAGGTGGCGAAGCTTTCTTTGACGTTCATCATGTAGAAGACGAACAACCGCCCATCGTTTTCGTCGACGAAGACGAATCGACCCACATCGAGTCCGCGGATGCAGCGAATCCTCCGCTTGGGTTGCAACAAGCATTGGCGTTTTTCCTGATCGCCGCGGGCGCCCAGAATCTCTTCGATCCCACGTCGCGCCATGTGGGGCAAAACTTTCTTTGTCATACGAGTCAAAAAACTGCGGATCACTCTCATGTCGCGGATTTGATTCGCGTCTTCTTAAATCGGCTGGGCGATGACGTCAGAGCTGGCGCAATTCAGAGCGAATCAATGATGCGTCTGCACTGGGGCTATGAAGAGCTCAAGAAGACAAAGCCGGATTTGCCAGGTTTCGATGAAATCATCGTTCAGGTTGGCCGTCGCTTGCCCAAACGCGAGATCGCACTGGTGAATTCAGCCAATAGCCCGGTGGATTTCAGTCGGCAACTTAATTTCATTGTTGGTGGAAATATTCTCGGTCGTGGGTTGACCATCGACAATCTATTGGTGACGTACTATCTACGTCGGGCTCGAGTTTCCCAAATGGATACTGTTCTTCAGCACGCTCGAATGTTTGGTTATCGGCGGTCGCTCATGCCGTTCACGAGGGTGTTCTTGCCGGATGGACTTGGTGCACGATTCCATTTCATCCATGTCGCAGAGAAGAACCTCCGTGAACATTTGGCACGGACAGGTGGTACTGGCCGGATACCTGTCGAAACGATGTCTCAATTGCGTGCCACCAGACTGAACGTGTTGGACACGAGAAACCTGGCTACGTATGAAGCGGAAACTCAGGTCTACCCAGGCGCTCCGTCTATGGCGCGAAAGGATTTAGATCGGGTTAGGGAAATCGAAGATGCAGTAAAGGTCGCTTGTGGGGGTGTCCTTCGCGATGGCGAGTTCATACCTGCGGACATCGATTCGCTCATTCGCCTCTTGCCTGAGCTGCCATATGACGCGGAGTTGGCGAACACCTGGGATCCCGAACTGCTCGTGCAAGTTTTACGCCGCCTCAGTGTCCAATATCAA
>Ga0137409_10007606_pt1 | contig 11114 bp, 8 predicted proteins | sample CZODoug1_16funga_FD_122059 | JGI IMG/M metagenome (GOLD analysis project Ga0137409, IMG submission 122059) | Vadose zone soil fungal communities from Angelo Coast Range Reserve, California, USA - CZODoug1_16fungal (Hybrid Assembly) | ecosystem: Environmental > Terrestrial > Soil > Vadose zone... | reverse complement strand
TCGAGCACCGCCTCCTGGCCGGCGCCGACGCGCTGCTCATGCCGTCGCAATACGAGCCGTGCGGACTCACCCAAATGCGCGCGCAGCATTACGGCGCTGTCCCCGTCGCCCGCCGCGTGGGTGGGCTTTCCGACAGCATCGAGGATGGCGTGACGGGATTCCTGTTCGACCAATACGAGCCCGCGGCGCTCGCCCAGGCGATTCGCCGGGCCGTCGATAGCTACGCCGAACGCACGGCGTGGAAGAAGCTCGTGCGTGAGGCGATGAACCGGCAGTTCGGCTGGGACCGGTCTGCCGAGCATTACCACGCGCTCTATCGTCGGGCGCTCGCGCAGCCGTAATGGAATTCGTTCTCGCGCTCCATAGTCACCTCCCGTACGTCCTCAACCATGGCCGCTGGCCCCACGGCAGCGACTGGTTGTGCGAGGCGGCGCTCGACACCTATCTCCCCCTGTTGGAGGAGCTCGAGCAGCTCGCGAAGGAGGGCACTCCCGCGCCGGTGACGATCGGGTTCACGCCGGTGCTCGCGAACCAACTCGCGAGCCCCGACTTCGCCCGCGAGATGGAGGAGTTCTTCACCCAGCGTCTGGCCGCGTGCGACGAGGTGCCGGCGTCGGTCGGGCCGCTCGTGGACTTCTGGCGCTCCCGATTCAAGCGCCTGCAGACGTTGTTCCGCACGATCGACCGTGATTTGATCTCCGCGTTTCGACGGCTGCAGGAGCGTGGCCTTCTTGAGATCATCGGATCCGCGGCGACGCATGGCTATCTCCCGCTGCTCGCGAAGGACGAAAGCATCCGGCTGCAACTGGCCGTGGGTCAGCACGAGCATCGCCGCCTGTTCGGCGTCGCCCCGCAGGGCTGCTGGCTGCCGGAATGCGCCTATCGCCCCGGGATCGAGAAGTTTTTGGCGGAAGCGGGATTCCGTTACTTCTTCACCGACGCCCACCTCGCGCACGCGGGCACGCCGCTCGTCGCGTACGGTGAGGAGATGCACTTCAAGCCCGGCAACGCACCGCGGTCTCCTTATCGCGCGTATAGAGTGTCGCGTAGCAAGAAGGTCGCGGCGTTCGTCCGCGACCCGCGCTCTTCGATGCAGATCTGGAGCCGCCATCAAGGCTATCCGGGCGACGAGGCGTACCTCGAGTTTCACAAGATCCGCTGGCCCGGCGGCCTCAAGCTGTGGCGCGTGAGCGGACCGAACGTGGACTTGGGCGCCAAGCGCCCCTACGAGCCGCGCGTCGCGTTCGAGCGGGCGGCGAGCCATGCGTCGCACTTCGCGCACCTGCTCGAAACGCTCCCGGACGGGAAGCCCAGAGAGCGTGACGGCGTGATCGTCGCGCCGTTCGACACGGAGCTGTTCGGGCACTGGTGGTTCGAGGGGCCCGACTTTCTGGCCGCGACCTATCGCGCGCTGCGTGCACGTCCCAAAGGCACGACACGCGCGGTGACCGCCTCACAACACCTCGAGGCCCATCCGCCCAAGGTGGGGTTGCAGCTGGCGGAGGGCTCCTGGGGCGCCAACGGCGATCACAGCATGTGGCTGAACGACCGCACGGCCTGGACCTGGAAGCGACTCAAGCCCCTCGAGGCCGCGTTCTGGAAGGTCGCACCCGCGGCCCTCAAGAAGCCCGCGGCTCGGCCCGTGCTGGCGCAGGCAGCGCGAGAGCTGCTGCTGGCGCAGTCGTCCGACTGGCAGTTCATCATCTCGACTGGCGCGGTGGTCGATTACGCGGAGCGGCGCTTCACGCAGCACTGTGACGACGCCGAGCGGCTGATCGACGCGCTCAAATCGAAGGACTCGCTCGAGACGGGAGCGCGCATCGCCGACGAGCTCTACAAGCGCGACGCGCTGTTCCCCGACGTGCTCGCCCAGGTGGTCGAGGCGCTAGGCGGTTGACGCGGTCCAGCGTGATCCACGGGCATTTCTACCAGCCGCCGCGCGACGACCCACGCACCGGCATTGTCCCTGTGGAGATCAACGCCGCGCCCGATCACGACTGGAACGAGCGCATCGAGCGCGAATGCTACGCGCCCGTCGCCCCGTCGCTCGCGTCTCTGAGCTTCGACTTCGGTCCCACGCTGCTCGATTGGATGGAGCAGCACGCGAAGGACACCTACGCGGCGGTGCTCGCCGCCGACCGCGCTGGCGGCGGTGCGGTGGCGATGCCCTACCACCACGTGATCCTGCCGCTCTGCCCGCGTCGCGACAAGACGACCGAAGTGCGCTGGGGGATCGCCGACTTCCGGCGCCGGTTTGGGCGTGAGCCTGAGGGGATGTGGCTGCCGGAGACGGCCGTGGACCATGAAACGCTCGACGTGCTGGCCGAGGAGGGCATTCGCTTCACGATCCTGGCGCCTCATCAGGTGGAGCGGGCGCCCGCCGGCGGCCTGCCGGGCTGGTATCAGACCGCGGGCGGCCGGCGCATTGCTCTCTTCATCTATGATGGATCTCTCTCGCACGGCGTCGCGTTCGGCCCGCTCGTGAACGACGCCGGCGAATGGGTGCGCCGCGTGGAGTCCACGGCAGCCGACCTCGTATCGATCGCGACGGACGGCGAGACCTACGGCCACCACCACAAGGGCGGCGTTGAGACCCTCGCCCGTGTAGTGGAGACGATCGAGACCGAGACCTTCGCCTCCTTCCTCGCCCGGCGGCCTCCTCAGGAAGAGGTGCGACTCGTGTCGCCCAGCTCGTGGAGCTGCCCCCATGGCGTGGAACGCTGGCGCGCGGAGTGTGGTTGTCGCGCCGCGCCGGAACGCGCCACCCAGCAACGCTGGCGCGCGCCGCTGCGCGCCGCACTCGAGTGGCTCTCGGAGGAGATCCGCGGCGCGTTCGAGCGCGAGCGCCGAGCGGTACCCACCGCCCTCGAGCACCAGCTGCTGCGCATGTTCACGTCGTGCGGCTGGTTCTTCGACGACATCGCCGGGATCGAGTCGGTGATCGTGCTGCGCTCCGCCGCTCGCGCGATTGAGCTGGCCGGGCCTCCACCGGAGCAGGCGCGGCTAGAGGCAGGACTGCTCGAACGTCTCGCCTTGGCGCCCAGCAACGATGCCGCGGTAGGCTCGGGGCGGGAGCTGTACCTGCAACGCGTGAAAGTCTGATGGATCCTGTCCGCTTTGTGTTCGGCGTGCACCTCCACCAACCGGTCGGGAACTTCGACCACGTCTTCGAGCAACATCTTCAGGACGTGTATCGCCCGCTGATCGAGCGGCTCGCCGCCCATCGGTTCTTCCCGTTCGCTCTCCACATCTCAGGGCCCCTGCTCGAGTGGCTCGAAGCGCACGACACCAAGTACCTGGACCTGCTCGGCTCTCTGGCGCGCGACGGTCACGTCGAGCTCCTGCTCGCGGGTTTCTACGAGCCGGTGCTCGCGTCCCTGCCGCGGCAGGACCGGATCGAGCAGATCGCCTGGATGCGCGAGGCGATCGAGCGGCGCTTCGGGGTGAAGGCGACGGGGCTCTGGCTCACGGAGCGAGTGTGGGAGCCCGACCTCGCGGGCGACTTGGCCGACGCCGGCGTGCACTACGTGCTCGTCGACGACCGCCATTTCCTGGTGAGCGGCTTCGAGCGCGAATCGCTGCACGCTCCCTTCTGGACCGAGAGCGGCGGCAAACGGGTCGCCGTGTTTCCGATCGACGAGCGGCTGCGCTACCTCATCCCCTTCAAGCCACCGGCGAGCATCGCGGAGTACCTGCGGGAGCTGCGCGCTGCGGGCCGGCCCCTCGCCGTCTTCGTGGACGACGGTGAAAAGTTCGGCGGCTGGCCCGGGACCAAGGATTGGGTGTACACGCGCGGCTGGATGGACCAGTTCCTGGACGCCATGACGGCGCTTGTGACCGGCGGGGAGGTCCAGCTCACGACGCCGGGCACGGCCTTGACCTCCGTGCCGAGCGCGGGTCTCGCCTATCTGTCGACGGCGTCGTATCGCGAGATGGAGGCCTGGGCGTTACCCCCCGCCGCGGCGGCGCGGCTTGCCGGCCTGGAGCGAGATCTCGGCGAGGCGCGCATCGCGGGGCCCGACGGGGCACTGATACGCGGTGGGCACTGGCGCAACTTCCTCGTGAAGTACCCCGAGTCGAACCGCATGCACAAGAAGATGCTGGGGCTCTCGGCGCTGTGCCGCGACCGGGGCGATCCGCCGGCGGCGCGTCGCGCCATCGGACGCGCGCAGTGCAATGACGCCTACTGGCACGGCGTGTTCGGCGGACTCTATCTGCCGCATCTGCGCGCCGCGATCTGGCGCAACCTGGCCGAGGCGGAGCAGGTGTTGCGACGCAATGAGCCGCTCGAGGTGGAACAGCGAGATCTGGATGGCGACGGATCGGTCGAGATCGGGATCCACTCCGCCGCGTTCTCGGCCATCGTGAGTCCCAAGCGGGGCGGGGTGATCGAGGAGTACACCATCTTCGCATCCGGCGTCAACTATGCCGACGTGTTGACGCGCCGCCGCGAGGTGTATCACGAGCGGCGCGACTCCGAGGGCGCGCACGCGGCCGCGGACGGCGCGCCCAGCATTCACGACCTCGAGCGCTCGAGTCGTCTCGAGCAGCTGCCGCCGGTCGATCTGGTGGACCGGGCGTTGTTCGTTGACCGCATGCTCGCGAGTGACGGAATGCTCGAGCTCGCCTCCTGGGCGGGGACGCCGTTCAAGGTGAGCATCGCGAGATCGGACCGCGCCGTGGAGGTGGTGTTGAGCGCGGCGTCGCTCGAGAAACGGCTGTCCTTCGGCCCCGCCGGGGAATTGACGGTCGCCTACCGCTGGGATCCCAAAGTTTTCCCCGCCGACGCGTTCTTCTGCACAGAGATCTCGGTCTCCCGAAAACTGAACCTCGACCTTACGCCGACACCCTTCACCACGGTCTCGCGATCGGAGAAGGGATTTGAAGAAACGGTGCAGGGCTATTCGTACATGCCGCGCTGGCCTGCGTCCGCGGGGGAAGCCCGGGTGATCCTAGTTCAGGCGACCTAGAAACCGCTCGAGACGCCTCTGGGTGCTATGCACGTCACGGCCGAGGTAGTCGCGTCGCGCCTCGATAAGGGCGGCGTGTAGCGCTTCGGCTTGGCCCGCCGCGCGTTCGTAGAGCGGCCCATTCGGACCGTAGATGCGGGCCGCGAGCGCCAGCGCCTGCGCGGCGAACGCCACGTAGGCTCGCAGCATTCCCCGACCACCCATTCGTCGGCTCACCCATTCGGGGAAACATCCGGCCCACCACAGCGCGAGCGCCGCGACGTCGGCCGCGCCCTCAGCTTGCGCCGTCGTGCCGTCCGGCAGGGATGACACGTAACGCCACCACACGTCGATGCCGTTTTCCCCGCGCGCGACGGTCCGAACTGCCCGCCAGGTCGCGAACACCACTGGGAGCGTGGCGGTGTAGTCGGCGAGCTCCACGTCGGAGACGCCGCGGGCGCGCAGCGCGGCCCGCACGGGGACGTACCAGAGGATCGACAAGGGGACTGCCGCGGGCACTCCCCCACGGCCGCGCACCGCCTCGAGTGCCACAGGGGAGTCGAGCACGTTGTCCACGGCACCCGCCTGGATCGCATCCTCGGCGGCACGCGCCTCCGCCTGGTCCACCCGGCCGATTTCGGCGACGAGTTGGGCCAAGTCGTCTCGCGTCAACGCGCGGTGGATCAGGGGCGTGATCATGGGTCTTGAGTAGCACAATTGCTGATTCTGCCCTGTGAGGCAAATCACGGTTAAGCAGCGGTGCAGGGAGAGTGCTAACGTTTCCAGCGTGTTTCGACAACGCTTGCTGGGTGCGGCCCTATCTGCTGCATTGGTCGCGTTCATCAATCCCGCCGCCGCTCAAGTCGAGCTGCGCCCCGGGACGGTCATCACGCAGTCGACCCGCATCGTCCCCAAGACCTACCGCCTCGCCGCGCCGGTATCGCTCGATTCCGCCGTGATCACGATCCGCGGCGACGACGTCACCGTCGACTTCCAGGGCGCGACCCTCGAAGGGATGGCGCCCGAGACCGACCCCGATCGCGCGAGTGGTGTCGCGATCCGTGTGGAAGGTGGGCGCAACGTGCGCATCCTCAACGCCCGGATCCGCGGCTACCGCGTCGGCATCCTGGCGCGCGGCACGCACGGCCTGGTCCTGATCGACAACGACGTGAGTTACACCTGGAAGCCGAGGCTTTTCAGTCTGATCGAGCACGAGAGTCTCGTCGACTGGCTCTCGTACCATCACAACGAGAACAAAGAATGGCTCAGGTACGGTGCAGCGATCTACTTGGACGACGTCGCAGGCGGGGAACTACGGAATAACGTCGCGGTCGGTGGCATGAACGGGCTGCTCCTCGTCCGTAGCAAATGGCTCGCGATTCGCGATAACACCTTCTCGTTCAACTCCGGGCTCGGCATCGGCCTCTACCGTTCGACCGATGACACGATCATCGGGAACCGCATCGACTACAACGTCCGCGGCTACAGCCATCGGTTCTATCGTCGTGGCCAGGACTCCGCGGGGCTCCTGATGTTCGAGCAGAGCTCGCGCAACCTCGTCGTCTCCAATTCGGTCACGCACGGTGGTGACGGGCTCTTCCTGTGGGCGGGTCAGACCGCCATGGACTCCGGAACCACCGGCGCGAACGACAATGCGTTTTATGACAACGATTTCAGTTTTGCGCCCGCGAACGGCATGGAGGCAACGTTCAGCCGCAACACGTTCATCGCGAATCGGGCGGTGGGCAGCGACTACGGGCTCTGGGGCGGCTACAGCTACTCGTCCGAGATCGTGGGCAACGACTTCGCCGACAACCGCTGGGGCATCGCGATCGAGCACGGACAGGACAACGTCATCAGGGGGAACCGCTTCCTGCGCGATTCGACGGCGATCCGTCTCTGGGCCGACTCGATCGAGCCCTCGGAGTGGGGCTACCCGAAGCACCACGACACGCGCAGCCGCGACTACGCGATCGACAGCAACGTATTCGTGGGGAATCGGGTTGGGGTGCGAGCCCGGAATACGACTGGTTTAGTCGTGACCAACAATCGCTGGTCCGGCGTCGACACCCTCGGGTTCGACGCGTCAGGGAACGTCGCAAGCGGCGACACCACGTTCCAGGCGGTGAGGATTCCGGAGCGACCGGCGGGCGGCGTGCCGGGATCCGAACTCACCCGCCGCGATCGCTCCGCGATCATCGTGGATGAGTGGGGGCCCTACGACTGGCAGTCGCCCAAACTCTGGCCCGTGGACTCGAGTCGCGCCGTCCCCCTGCGACTCGCCGTGCTCGGTCCCGAGGGGACCTGGCGCGTCGTCGCCCGCCGTGGCGTCGCTGCCATCTCGCGCGCCGCGGGGAGCGTCGGCGACACGATCGCGGTAACGCCCGCTCCCGATTCAGTGGGCGACTGGGAAGTGAAGCTCGAGTACCGGGGCGCCGCGACGGTGTCTCCGCGTGGGCTCAAGGCCGCCGCCGGGCGTCCTTATCGCTTCTCTTATGAGCGATTTGAACCCCGCATCGGCTGGACGATGAAGTTCTTCACGTGGACCGACTCTACGAGGGTTTTCGAGACTCCCATCAATGCAACCGCGGCACGCCTGGACTTCGAGTGGTACCGCCCCACCCTCACGGGGCTCCCGCTGGCCCATTGGTCCCTCGATGCCACCGGCACCGTGACCTTAGCCCCCGGCACCTACACGCTGCGCACGATCAGCGACGATGCCGTCCGCGTTTGGGTGGACGGCTTGCTCGTCATCGATCACTGGACGCCGCATGAATCGATGGTCGATGCCGCACCGCTGACCGGTGGGCGGCACGAGCTGCGCGTGGCGTATTACCAGGTCGATGGTTGGACGGAGCTGCGGGTCGATATCGTGCGCGGCGTCGAGCGGTCAAACGGCTCACCCGGCCCGCACTAGCTCCACCACGCGTCGAATCTTCTCGTCGTCGTGCGTGCTCAGGTGCACCTCGCGGACGCCGGTCGTGCGCACCAGTTCCGCCGCATTACTCGGGTTGACGCCGCCGCCCGCGAGAATGCCGATCCGTCCCGCCGCGAGCCGCACCAGCTCGGCAATCTTCGCGGCGCCCTGCGGCGCGGTGGCAGCCCCGCCCGACGTGAGCACCCGCGTGGCGCCGAGGTCGATCACTCGCTCGAGCGCCTGCGCCGAATCGGGGCATTCGTCAAAGGCGCGATGGAAGGTCACGGGCAGCGGCGCCGCGGCGGCGATCAACTCCGCCGTTCGACGCGCTTCGATGCCGTTATCCCGACGCAAGGAACCGGTCACGACTCCGTGCGCGCCCGCATCTTTCACGCGCTGAATCTCGTAGAGCATCCCGGCGTGCTCGACCGCCGAGTAATGGAAGTCGCCGGGGCGTGGCCGCACCATGACGAAGATGGGGATTGCCAGGGCAGAGACGCACGCCGCCAGCGTCCCGGCGTCAGGTGATGTGCCGCCCGCGGCCAGATTGGCGCATAATTCGATGCGCTGCGCACCGCCTCGGGCGGCGGCCGTCGCGGCTTCCAGCGACTCGACGCAGGCTTCGACCAGGATCTTTTCGGCCACGCCGCAAATCACGAGGGAGTCTCGATGCAACGCAAGGTCCACTCGGTACCATGAGCACCGTGCTCCTCGCCGTTCTCCTCGGCGCCATCTGCCTCGTCGGCCTGGCGCTCGTCGCGCTCGGCCTGCCGGGCCTGTGGTTGATCGTGGCGGCCGTCGTCGCGTTCGGCGCGATGACCGGTTTCAAGGGCATCGGCCTCGCGACGGTCATCATCGTTGTGGCGCTCGCCGTCGTCGGTGAGGTGATGGAAGCCTGGTTGGGCTTTGGCCTGGCGCGGCGCTACGGCGGATCGAAACGGGCAGGGTGGGGGGCGTTGCTCGGTGGACTCGTCGGCGCCGTCGTCGGCGTGCCGGTGCCGATCATCGGCAGTGTGATCGGCGGGTTCCTCGGCGCCTTCGCGGGCGCCGTCGTCTTTGAGTATTCGAAGTCAGGGGCCAGCACCGCTGTCCGGGCGGGGTGGGGCGCGCTCGTCGGTCGAGTCGCCGCCACCGCCGCCAAGATCAGCGTCGGCGTCGCTATGGCTGTAGTCGCCCTCTTCGCCGCGATCCGGGGAGGGACTTAGTCGCTGCCACGCTGAATCCGATGCAGGTCTGATTGCCGGTGTTGCCCGCCGTGTCGCGGCCGCGCACGCACACACTATGAGATCCGACCGCCAACCCCACCACGAGCCGGTTGACGCGCTCGTTCTGTTGATCGAAGGCGCCGTCCGAGGCGAACATCGGCACGAACCCGCCGCTGTCCACACGCATCTCCGCCCCGGCAATGTTCGACCCACCGGTAAACGTGTCGCGTACCTCGGCCCTGATCATGATCGAATCATGGGGCGCCGCCGAGTCGGGTGTGGCGCTGACGTTGAGGGTCACGGGCCCGAGCGTGTCGCCGCTGCTGCCCGTTCCCACGGTAACCACGATGCAGACAAACGACCCGGTGTTGCCTGCGCTGTCCCGTCCCCGCACGCACACGAGGTGAGTGCCCGCGCTGAGCCCGAAGAGCGTGCGGAACACCAGCTCGTTCTGCTGGTCGAAGGCCCCGTCGCTCGCGTTCATCATGAGGAACGGCCCACTGTCGACCTGTACGTCGGCGCCCAGGATGTTCGATCCGCCGGTGAACGTGTCGCTCACCTGGGCCCTGATCGTCACGCTGTCGCCGGGATGCGCGGGGTTGGGAATCGCGACGACGTTGGACGTGATGGGCGGTAGACTGTCACCACTGGGTAGTATGGAATCGAGCGTCGCCGTGAAGACGGCGAAGGTGAGCCGCGCGCCCGTCGCCGGATCGATGGCCCGCGCCTCGACCTGCTGCAGACCGCCGAAGCCGAGGGTCCAGCGCTCTTGCACGAGGCCGTTGCGGTTCGAGATCGCGGCACCCGCGAACACCGAGCCACCGCCCGACACCACGCGGAAGTTGACGATCTGCCCCGACACCGGGTGGCGGCGCGCGTCCTCGACCCGCACGACGAGCGGACGAGGGAGCTCGGCACCGGGAGTGCCCTGTTGCCCGTTGCCGGAGACGACGGACATGCTCAGGGGTGGGGTCACCTGGTTCTGATCCGTGGGAGCGGCGCAGGCGGCGACCAGCGAACACACGAGGGCTGCGGACCAACGAGAGACGCGCATACGACCTCACAGAGAGAGGGCCAGATCTGAAAGTGCCGGCCCTCCCTGGACGTTGCAAGGTCTAGTCCCTCGCGCCTAACCAGCTTCTCACAATGCGCGCGACTCGCTCCGCCGCGGGCGGATCGAGGTTCGTCAGTACGATCACGTCATAGCCACCGGGAAGATCGCCCTCGAGGGCGGCATTGAGTCCGGGGGCCCCGCCCGCGATGCCGATGCCGGACGGCGGGCCCGACGGGATCTTGCCCGCGCGCAGCGCGTTCACGAGTCGGAGCAGATCGTGGGCGGTCGAGTAGCCGCCCCCCGCCGAGCTGCCGCGTCCCGGCAGGAACGACGTGTTGGGGCCACGCGGAGCGGACGGCGGCGCGTCCTGATCGCCGCGCGTGTAGCCGATCGCCGTGTTGGCGGGGAGCGAGTCCACGGGCCAGCTGCCGGTGCGCGTCATGCCCGCGGGTTCGAAGATGTGACGTTGGACGTAGTCGTAGTAGTTCTCCCCCGAGAGCCGTTCGATGAGCAGTCCGAGCAGGACGTAGCCGGCGTTCGAATAGCGTTGTTGCGTTCCCGGCTCGAACTGCAGCGGCTCGTTCACGAAGAGGGGGAGGAAGTCGGCGAGCCGGCGGAGATCGGCCCGCGTCTTGCCGGGGGGCGCCGCGAAGATGTTGCCGCCCACGCCGGAGCGGTGCTGGAGCAGCTGACGGATCGTGACGCGTCGGGCCACGTCCGGGTTCGGATAGTCGGGCCACGCCCGCGCCAGCGTCGAATCGACATTGAGCTTTCCGGCGTCGGCGAGCTGCCGGATGGCGATCTGCGTGAAGAACTTGTTGATCGACCCCAGGTTGAACGCGGTCTCGACCGTGTTGGGCGTGCGCGCCTCGCGCTCGGCGAGGCCGTAGGCCCGTTCGAACACCGGCGCGCCGTCTTTCGCGACGAGCGCGACACCCGAGAACTCACCCGCCGCGGCGAGGCTGTCGAGGGTCTTGGCGAGACGGGTG
>Ga0137409_10007605_pt1 | contig 11114 bp, 9 predicted proteins | sample CZODoug1_16funga_FD_122059 | JGI IMG/M metagenome (GOLD analysis project Ga0137409, IMG submission 122059) | Vadose zone soil fungal communities from Angelo Coast Range Reserve, California, USA - CZODoug1_16fungal (Hybrid Assembly) | ecosystem: Environmental > Terrestrial > Soil > Vadose zone... | reverse complement strand
CGAGCTCGACGTGGTCGAAGGCATGCAATTCGACCGCGGCTACATCTCGCCCTACTTCATCACCAACGCCGACAAGATGCGCGTCGATATGGATGACGTCTATGTCCTGATCTCGGAAAAGAAGCTGTCAGGCCTGCAGGAGCTGCTGCCGCTGCTTGAAGCTGTGGTGCAGACCGGCAAGCCGCTGGTCATCGTGGCTGAGGACGTCGAGGGCGAGGCGCTCGCCACGCTCGTGGTCAACAAGCTGCGCGGCGGCCTCAAGGTCGCGGCCGTCAAGGCGCCTGGCTTCGGCGATCGCCGCAAGGCGATGCTGCAGGACATCGCGGTCCTGACCGGCGGGCAAGCGATCTCGGAAGATCTCGGCATCAAGCTGGAGAATGTCACGGTCTCCATGCTGGGTCGCGCCAAGAAGGTGATGATCGAGAAGGAGAACACCACGATCGTCAACGGCGCCGGCAAGAAGGCCGACATCGAGGCTCGCGTTGCCCAGATCAAGGCGCAGATCGAGGAGACCACCTCCGACTACGATCGCGAGAAACTCCAGGAGCGCCTTGCCAAGCTCGCAGGCGGCGTCGCGGTGATCCGCGTCGGCGGCGCCACCGAGGTCGAGGTGAAGGAGCGCAAGGATCGCGTTGACGACGCGATGCACGCAACCCGCGCCGCGGTCGAGGAAGGCATTCTGCCGGGCGGCGGCGTCGCGCTGCTGCGCGCCATCAAGGCGATCGAGAGGATCCGCACCGCCAACAACGACCAGAAGCATGGCGTCGAGATCGTCCGCAAAGCGCTGTCCTGGCCGGCACGCCAGATCGCCATCAATTCCGGCGAGGACGGCTCCGTCGTGGTCGGCAAGATCCTCGACAAGGAGCAGTACAATTACGGCTTCGACGCTCAGAACGGCGAGTACGGCAACCTCATGACCAAGGGCATCATCGACCCCACCAAGGTGGTGCGCGCAGCGCTGCAGGGCGCGGCGTCGGTCGCGGGCCTGCTCATCACCACAGAGGCCATGGTGGCCGAAATGCCGAAGAAGCAGTCCTCCGCGCCGGCGATGCCGCCGGGCGGCGGAATGGACTACTGATCACACGCGATCGCTGCAAAATACGAAGGCCCGGGCGCAAGCCCGGGCCTTCGGGTTTTTGGAGCAGGGGATTATGGCTAAGTCATTTCGTACCGACTTCAATGACGACCTTGATGCCCGCAACCAACGCGAGTTGCTGTTCAGTCCTTGAATGGATCGAACTCCCCGTCACCTGCCATCGCGACCGCGAATGGCCGTAGCGTGTGCAGCACTCGCACCGAGCCAGCGTGATGGGCCAGAACGTCGGGAAGCCGGCGATAGGCCATCGGGCTTTCGTCAAGGTCCGCGCCCACCAAAACGACACCACGCTCCTGCAACCAGCGATCCATTTCGGCGCGGGTAAATCTCCGCCTGGCCTCCTTGCGTCCGAACAGCCGGCCGGCGCCATGGACAGTGGAGTAGAGCGATCCCTGCGCGTGCGGACTGTCAATACCTTCAAGGATCACCGCATCGTCGCCCATCGAACCGCCGACGAACCCACGCTGCCCGGGAAAGGCCGGCGTTGCGCCTTTGCGCACCACCCACAAGTCTCGTCCGCCATGGTTTTCTCGCCATGCGTAGTTGTGGTGGTTGTGAACCATGTCGGTGACGTTGCCGCCGATAATTTGCCGCACGCGTTCGACGACCCATTCTCGACCCGCATAGGAATAGCGGCCCGCCAGTTCCATTGCCGCGATGTAGCGCCGCCCGATCTCACTGTCCTCGTCGACCACGGCGGGCGGCACATTCATGCCATCCTTCCCACCGGCCAGCTTGAGATATCGCGTCGCGCTGGTATGGCCGAGTCCACGACTGCCAAAATGGACTCCGATCCAGACCAGCCCGCTCTCATCACGCATCAGATCGACATAATGGTTCCCGGCACCGACGGTGCCGAGCTGCGCGACGGCTTTCGGCCGATATCCGTCCATGCCAGAGGCCTTCCACGCATCAGCGTCGTCGAACAGGTCGTGTTCGACGCGCTCGTCATTGGTGCGGCCGACACCAAACGAAATCGCACGGGAAACGTCCTTGATGATCGGCCCGATCCGGTCCGCGACTGCGGTGTAAGGCACGTCAAGGCGCACCGCCATGTTGCCGCAGCCGATATCAAACCCGACACCGGAAATGCTGATCTGCTTTTCATAGGCGATCACGCCGCCGACGGGCTGGGCGTAACCAAGATGACCGTCGGCGCAGATTGCACCGGCGACGACGTTGCCGACGCTCATGCAGTTCCTCATTTGCGCGATGGTGGCCTCATCGTGCTGTCCGAAGATCTGCAGCGGCGCCTTCTGGAATTCCGGCGCCTGCGGCGCCAGTTCGACCGCCAATGCGGAGGCCTCACGCGCGAGGTGCTCGGCGCGCGCGGCATCGCGAAACGTACACCACACCGGCATGGAGCGCTGGCCGGGCCGCTCGATCCTGGCATCCGGATCAAGGCTAGCAGCGGTGGCGAGTTCGCGGGCGCGCTCTTCGTAAGGGTCAGGTCGGCGCATCGTTTTTGTCAGACGTGGACGTAGACTGCATCAGATTGTAGGACCGCCCGTGGGCGGCCCTCTTTGGTTTGCCTCATGCCCGTTCCGAATCCGCCTCGGCGCCCTTGAGGCGCACGAGCCGGGTGAGCAGGGCGTCGAAACCGGCGCCCTCGCCGGCATGCAGGTCGATGCGGCCGACCTTCTCGACCAGGCGCTCGATCGACTCGAGCTCCTTGAGCCGCAGGAGGAGTGGGTTCTCCTCCATCAGCTTCGCGGTGTTGAGGAGCGAACGCGTTGCTGCGGTCTCCTCCTGGCGGCGGATCAGGTTCGCCTTGGCGGTCCGCTCCGCCTCCACCACCTTGTTGACGAGTTCACGGATCTCGCCCGGCAGAATGACATCCTTGACGCCGAGCTCCATCACCTCGACGCCGGTTTCCGCGACGCGCTCGCGCACATAGGCGCGCAGCTCTGCATCGAGCACCGCCTTGGCGGAGAGCACCTCGTCAAGGGTGCGCGCCGCCACTGCTTCCCGGATCGCGAACTGCACCAGCCGGTAGAGCCACGCATCAATGTCGGTGACTGCCGCCACGGCGCGCTGCGGATCGGCGATCCGGCGCAGCGCCGTAAGTGTCACCCGCAGCGCGATGCGATCCCGCGTCAACATCTCCTGCGCGGTGATCTCCACTGCCTGCGGGCGCAGATCGAGCCGCTTGACCTCCACCTTGCGGTCGACCGTCCAGAACGCGTGCCGACCCGGCTCCAGCCGCTCGATCAGCCGGCCATCGACATAGAGCAGCCCCGCCTCGTGGCTCCCGATCACCACCTCCGTGAAGTACGGATTGCGCTCCCGCGACACCATCTTGAGATGATGCGGCGCGACCCGCGGGTCGGCAGCCACATCGATGCGCTCCGCATCGATCTTGGTGGCGACCTTCCAGAACACGCGCGTGGTCCACGGGCCGACGAGATGCGCCGGCCGGCCGTCGTAGCACACAACCGCAAGCTCGCCCGCCTTGGTCTCGACCGCCTCGAACAGGGTCGCGGCCAGATCGGGATGGGCGGCCTTGAGCACGGCGTAACGGTCCGACGGGAACTCCGCCCGAACAATTGCGAACACCTCAGCGACGAGTTCGCGCGCCGGATCGAACAAGCGGTGACGGCCGGGTTCGAGCACCCGCTCGAATCGCCCGTTGCGCGTCAGCAGGGCGCGCTCACCATCCTTCACCGTCACGTGCAGCGTCAGAACGGACCGACTCATGGCACACATACTCCTGTCATGCCCACTGTTTCCGCAAGCGGGCGCGGTTATCGAACGAGGATCGGATTCCGGGCGCGTCTTCCCGTGGGAACGGCGGGCCGGGGCTTAAGTCCGCGCAAGGCTCCGGGCGCATGCGCACTCCCTGCGTGCGCGTGCACGCAAGTCATGCGGCGACCCGGCGTCTGCGCGGGCGGTATCCGCCCCGGCGCATGGCCGGTCTCACGGTGTCGCGATGTCGGGCGAAGAGCCTTTAGGCCAACGACCGGATCGCGACTGAAGCGCGCCCGGTCCCCTTCATTGGAGTCAGCTTTTCAGGCTGAACGGGAGCGCTGGAGCGGGATTCGAACCCACGACCGGATGATTACAAGTCATCTGCTCTACCAACTGAGCTATCCTCGCATGGTATCGAACTTTACGGGTTCGACGTTCCTTCGTTTGGCGGAACGCGGTACTGCAAGGCAGCCGCGCCAGCCGGGTCTCAGCGAGCCCGGACACAAGGCCGAGCGAAGGAGGCTGGCCTGTAATTGAACTTGCGCCGCAGAGCAAGCGCAATGATGTGGCGTTCAGCCAAACGTGATGTATTTTGAAATTTGCCCCATACGTGTGGTGCGGCGGACACAAGTTGTGACGCAACCGTGTCGGGGCGATGTCGTTGTTGTAACGATGTGCCGCTCCGTCGACGCTTGGTCCGAACGCCGGCGCGGCCAGCGCGCCTATCTTCAACCAGTGGCAGCTGTTACAATCGCGACCAATGAGGCGACCATGAATTTTCAACCGAACCTGCGCATGGACAAGGCTGCCTTCCTTGCCTGGATGGAGGCGGGCGAGGAGCGCTGTGAGCTGGTGGGGGGGCGCGTCATCATGATGCCTGGCGCTTCGCGCATTCATGGGCGCATCGTTAGAAGATTGGTCGCTGCACTGAGCAGCCGGCTCGATCCAACGCGATGGGAAGTCACCGCAGAGTTCGGGCTTGACGCGGGATCGGACACGCTGCGCTATCCAGATGTCGTGGTTGACAAGGCAGATGGCGGCGACAAGGACTATACGGCTACTGCGCCAGTGCTCCTTGCCGAAGTGCTGTCGCCCTCGACCGCAGAGATTGATCTTGGTGACAAAGCCGCTGAGTACCTGCGGATTCCGGGCCTTCTTGCCTACATTGTGTTGTCGCAGGATGAGCCAAAGGCCTGGGTGTATGTACGAACAGATCCACGATTGATTCAGGTGCCTGAATTGATCTCGGGAACCGACACCATCATTCGCATCACGGCGTTGAAACTTGAGTTGCCGATGGGGGAAATCTACGCCGGCATAAAAGCAGGCTGACCAGTCAATGAAGGGCTGACGAGGCAATCATGAATGTCCGGCCAGACTTGCGCATGAGCAAAGCCGCGTTCATCGAATGGGACGCGGGCGAGGGGCAACGCTGTGAGCTTGTTGGCGGACGTGTTGTCATGATGCCGCGCCCGTCGCTGGCCCACGGAATGATCGTCATGAACCTTGGCGTGCTCCTGCGCGCGAAGCTCGACCCAAAGGATTGGGTCGTCATCGCAGAGTTCGGTCTTGATACCGGGCCGGAAACGATGCGCTACCCTGATATCGTGGTCGATCGCGCCGGCGGCCCTGGTAAGAGTTATACGGCTGGTGCGCCAGTCTTTCTCGCGGAGGTGCTGTCGCCTTCGACCGCAGAAATCGACCTTGGCGACAAGGCGGCCGAGTACCTGCGGGTTCCCAGTCTGCACGCCTATATCGTGCTGTCGCAGGATGAGCCGAAAGCCTGGGTTTTCGAACGGACAGGCTCGCAGTTCGCGTCCGGGCCGGCGGTTGTCAGCGGGGCGGATGCCGCCATTCGTATTGCCGCGTTGCAACTTGAATTGCCAATGGCCGAGATCTACGCTGGGATCAAGACTGACTGACCGTCCAACTGGCGCGGCCTGTGGTCACCGCGGGCAAAACATCCAGTGCCAAAAACGCCAACGACCACGAATCCGAGTTGTGCGCGTACATCCGGCGTCACTCACCCAAAATCGTGGTCGCAAAGGCAAGCGCGCCTTTCGGCGCCATGCTCGCCAAGAAACAAAAATAAGATCGAATTTGGGTTTTGCAAGCATCGCGGACGAATATGTTAGCGTTGCAGGGATCGACACGGATCAAACGCCATGCCTAAACCCGATCAGGCCGCCAAAAATATGCACGTCGGCATCGGCGGTTGGACCTTTGCGCCGTGGCGGGGCGTGTTCTACCCGGATGGCCTGCCGCATGCGAAGGAGCTCGGCTACGCGGCGAGCCACCTCACCTCGATCGAGATCAACGGCACTTTCTATCGCACGCAGACACCAGCGACCTTTCGCAAATGGGCCTCGGAGGTTCCGGATGGCTTCATCTTTTCCGTCAAGGGACCCCGCTATGTCACCCATCGGGGCGAGCTAAAGGAGGCCGGTGAATCGATCGAGCGGTTCCTGAATTCGGGGGTGATCGAACTCGGCGATCGCCTCGGGCCGCTGCTGTGGCAGTTCCCGCCGTTCAAAAAATTCAACGAAGCGGATTTCGGCAGCTTTCTCGAATTATTGCCCAAGGATTTTCATGGATCGCGGCTGCGGCACGTGGTCGAAGTCCGCCACGCGAGCTTTTGCGTGCCGGAATTCATCCGGCTGCTGCGCCAATTCGAGACCGCGGTGGTGTTCAGCGAGCACGAGACCTACCCGGCTATCGCGGATGTGACCGCCGACTTCTTGTACCTGCGCCTCCAGAAGGGCGAAGACACCATTGCAACCGCCTATCCGGAAGGCGCAATCGCAGATTGGGCCGCGCGTCTGCGCGCTTGGACCGGCGGTCGCGCGCCTGCCGACCTCCCGTGCATCGAAGCCGCGCCCGCGAAAATCAAGCCACGCGACATCTTCGTCTACTTCATCCACGAGGGGAAGGTACGCGCGCCTGCCGGCGCAATGGCACTGATCGAGAAGCTGAAATCATAAGGCGTCCGTTCGCCGTCGCTTCGCTCATCCGCCCTACAGGCCCTACAGGCGCCCCAACAACGTAGAACGCCTCAAAATTCGGCACAATCCGACAGCAGTGCTGCTTTACGGCCATGGTCGCGTTGGGTAGTTTTGCCAGCGTGCTGGGTCATCACCGGCATGTCCCAAGATAAGCTTTGCGGCTCTCAGCATCGGTCGGTCGAGTGGGAGCCCTCTTGGGACCAACTGTGGGAGGAAAGGTATGAAAATCCAACTAGGGACGTTGTTTGTGACATCGGCCGTGCTGATGGGGCCGGCGATGGCGCAAAATGCCGGGCCAAACCCGGCGCAAGCTGCAGCCAAGGCGCTGTTGCAAGCCGCCGACAAAGCAATCGGCGCGAGCAGCGTCAAGTCCTTTACTTTGGCCGCCACCGGGTGGATGGGCTACCCGGGCCAGCAGTTCGCGACGGGAGACCTGCCGCGGTCTGACTTGAAGAGCTATAACTTGACCGTAGACTTCGCCAGCAAGTCCTCCAAAACGGAGTATGTACGCGTCCAGGGCAACCAGCCGATACGTGGCGGCGGCGCCGGGTTCCCGGTACGGGGTGAGGTGAGCTTTACGGAGTTTGTCGCCGGCGATCTCGGCTGGAACCTCAATCCGCAAGGCCAGCCCGTTCCGATTCTGGCGCGGGACGCCTCGGATCGCCAGCTCGGACTCTGGCTCCACCCGGCGAGCTTCATCCAGGCTGCCCTGGCGGACAATAATGCGGCGGCCACCGACCGCTACTTCGCCCGACAAGACCGCACCCTCAAGGTCGTGGCATTCACGACCAAAGTCTGCGATCGGCCACAACCGCAATGCACCCGCCGGGTGACTGGCGAGTTCAACAACGACAACATGCTTGAGCGGGTCGTCACCTGGTTTACCGACCCGGTCCTGGGCGACAAGATGGTCGAACTCCGCTGGAGCGATTATCGCGACGTCGGCGGCGGGGTGAAGATGCCGTTCCGGCTTCACGGCCATGTGGGCGATCATCCTTTGATCCCCGGCGGGCATAACTTCCTGGATCTGCGGATGAGCGACGTCAAGGCGAATGTCGCGAACGCCGCGCAGGCGGTTCCCGACGCCGCGCGCACTGCAGCGCCCCCGCAACAGAACGTCGTTGCAACGACCCTTGCTCCCGGCGTCGTGCTTATGGCCGGCGGCTCACACAACAGCGTCGCCGTCGAGTTCAAGGACTTCGTCACAGTCATCGAAGCGCCCCTCTATCAGGCCCGCTCGAACGCCGTGATCGCAGAAGTCAAGAAGACCTTCCCCAACAAGCCGATCCGCTATGTCGTCAACACCCACAACCACTTCGATCATCTGGGTGGGATACGCACCTACGTGGCGGAAGGCGCGACGGTCATTACCGACGAGCGCAACAAGGATTTCTATCAGCGCGTCGTCTTGGCGCCGCAGCCGCGCTCGCTCCTCCCTGACCGCCTGTCACAACGGCCGTTTGCGCCCACGGGCCCCGGTCAGAACATGCTGCAGACGTTCACGGACAACTACACGATCACCGACGGGCAACAGGTGATCGAGATCCACTACGTCGAGCAATTCAATCACAGCGACAACATGAACATCGTGTATCTCCCGAAGGCGAAGATCGTCATCAATGCCGACATGTACGGGCCGCCGGCGGCGGGCGGGACACTGCCCTTCGTCAGCCCGAATGCCGTTGCGCTCTACCGCAATATCAAGCGGCTAAAGCTTGATGTGACCACACACGTGCCGATCCACGGCAACCCTGGACCGCAAGCCGACTTCGAGCGGATCGTGGGACCCGAGGCAGCGCGAGCGCCACAAGTGGGTGGCGGCGGCTAATCTATGTTTCGATGAAATAGGATTATCGCGTAGCCGCTCTGCTCCCTCTCCCCGCTTGCGGGGAGAGGGAGCGTCTTCCAATGTGTCATTGGCCAACTTGACCCAGGCAATCCAGTATGCGCGCTCGGTGATGACTTGACCGCTCGATCGATCCCCGGATCAAGTCCAGGTAGGGCGGTGACAGCATATGTTTGCGTGTCAACCTGACCGGAACGCACTCTACCGCCGCAAAGCCCCAATCCTGTCGTACAGCTCATCAAGAAACAGGATCGCCCGCCCTCCGAGCAGGGCCTCGGCGCGGGAGCTGTAGGCGGTAAACACTTGGTTCGCCGGGTGCGCGACCGCCATGCTGGCGATCGCATCCTTCTTTTCATTCAGGTAGTTTTTGCTCCGCGGCAATATCTGTCTGTAGAGCACGTCCAAAACGAGAAACTGATCGGATGGCGATTCCATGTAGCCGGAAACTGCCACCAGCATGAACACAGTGTTCAGCCGCTCGTGGGCGGCCTCAAGGTTCAGTTCAACATAGGCGTAGGATTCGATTTGCTCGGCATCATCCGATGACAGGTTGTGCAGGGCGGAACCGACATCGTTCTCGAACGACTGGATCGCCTCGTTGATGGCGGCGAGCCGGGAGGTGTCACGCTCGTCGAAGACAGCGGCCCGCGCCGGAAACGTTGCCATCGTGAAACCGATCACGAGCACGCACACCCTCACCGCCAACCGAACATTCATTCTTGCGCCCGATCTCTCACCTGCCGTCCAAGGCAATAATGCGGAACTGTCCCACACCTGTCACCGGCGTTTCAACGGCTTTGATTTGCGCAGGTGGACTGACCGTTCGTCAGCAGTGTCGTGGTAGTTTATTAGCGAAATGGCGAGCTGGTGGGTACGATTAGGTACCACAACGGCCAAGTTGCGAATCGAGAGGACCCGGTGAAAAAAAGCAAGGCCAGAAGGAGGCCGATACCGCCGTCGCGGGCGCCGCTTCGGGAACGCATTCTTGAGGCCGCGTTTTGCGCTTTCATGGAAAATGGTTATGCGGGCACGAGCATGCTCGAGATTGCGACGCGGGCCAAGGTTTCCAAACGGGAAATCTATGCCGTCTGTGAGGACAAGGCGGCCTTGCTCCGGGACGCGATTGCAGACCGTGCCCAGCACATGCGGCTTGCACTCGAACTGCCGGCCCCAAAAGGCCGCGGAGCACTCGCGGCGACGCTCGCCGCGTTCGGCACGGCGCTCTTACGCGGCGTATGCAATCCGGCGGTGCGGGCCGTTTATTGGCTCGCCATCTCGGAAGCTGGCAACGCGCCCGAGGTGGCGAGACTGCTCGATAAGGTCGGGCGGGGCGCGAGCCGAGCGGCGCTGGCGCAAACGTTGGCACAGGCGCAAGCGGACGGTCTGGTCGGCGCCGGCGACCCGGCAGCGATGGCTGTCGATTTCGTCGCGTTACTGTGGGGCGATCTATTGCTTCAATTGTTGTTGCGCGTCGCCGATCCGCCGACACCGCGAGCCCTGGAACAACAGGCGCGGCAAGCGACGGACAAATTTTTGAGACTCTATCCGCCGTCGCACTCATAGTGTTGCGTTATATTGTCATCGCCCGCGAAAGCGGGCGACCCAGTAACCCCGAGACTTCTCTTTGGGCACAGCGTCAGTCTTCCCCACCGTGCAGGGCTTACTGGATGCCCCGCTTTCGCGGGGCATGACACCGCAATGGGAATGGCCGCCAGAGTCATCAAGACTAGCAAAAGGCACTTGACTGGTCCCGCGCGGTACCATATCGTCAGCAAGCTGTGGTACCTATTAGTATCAACGGCGCGGATCTTCAGATATGCCGCCGATGAACTGACAAGGAGGTGGTTATGACCAAAGCCCGCGAGTGCGTGATCGCCGCATCCATCGCCGCGATGGCCTGCGTTGCGTTGTCGATGTCAGCCTTTGCTCAAGGACCTCTGCCCGGCCAACCGGAGTTTGGAAAACTTCTCGTCGAGGCGGCCCAAGCGTCGCCGGGCTGTCTCGGTGTCAAGTTAGGCCGAACCGGCGATGGTACGAACGTGATTTTCGCATGGTTCGAGAACAAGCAGGCTCTCGTCGCATGGTACAAATCGGATTTCCATCAATGGGCGATGAAGACGTCATTTCCGAATCAGAACTTCGACCGCGAACCGCTGCCGGATGTGCCGGAGAACAGCGGGCAAATTCTCGCTCTTGTCACGTTGAAACTGGCCGACAAGGCAGTGCCGGGCTCGCCGATCCCGATCGATACGATCGGCATTGAGCTCTACTCGCCCTTGCCGGACGGCGTTGTAGTCGGCGGACGGTTCGCACCTCAATCCGTCAAGGTTCCCGGGCTGAGACAATTCGATCTGGGCACGGCTGTGGGACAGCCCCGCTGAGCCGATCCGTCACCATAACATCGACTACTGATCGGATCGTTGACACTGCGGTTTGAGGCGTCCACTATCCCGACGTGGCGGAGGCAAACTGCAGCAACGGG
>Ga0137409_10007603_pt1 | contig 11116 bp, 11 predicted proteins | sample CZODoug1_16funga_FD_122059 | JGI IMG/M metagenome (GOLD analysis project Ga0137409, IMG submission 122059) | Vadose zone soil fungal communities from Angelo Coast Range Reserve, California, USA - CZODoug1_16fungal (Hybrid Assembly) | ecosystem: Environmental > Terrestrial > Soil > Vadose zone... | reverse complement strand
TAATCGCGGGGATCGATCCGCATCTGCTCCAGGAAGCGCATCTCGCTCCGCACCCTCATGAGCGCCAGTTCCGTGGAAATCACGGTGGCGCTGCGCCCGATGACGACCGTCGCAACCAGCAGCGGCGCCGCTTCGCTCACCAGCGCCCAGCCGAGGATGTCGTACAGATAGCCGTTCCGCGCGCCCAGCAGGCTGGTCGTCTCCGTGACCAGCAGGCCCCCCACGACCAGCGCGAGCAGCACGACTGCGCGCATGCCCATCACGCCGGCAAAATACACCTGGCGAAGGAATACCCGCCGCACCATGGGATTGAGCAGCATCCGGAGCCGCCGCAGGCAATGCCACAGCAGTAGTAGGTGAGCGGCGGGGACTGCCCACCCGGGGATCTGCAGATGGGAAATGAAAAACTGGCCGGCGGCGCCTGCTGTGGCCGGCGTGCTTGAGGTCGCGCTCATGGCATGCGCTCCATTACGCGCTTCGCGGCATCCTGCTGCCGCTGATTTCCCGCGGCCCGGCTCACGTCGTACGCGCGCTGCGCATAGTCGACGGCGGCGGCACGCTGCCCTCGCGCGAGCTCCGTTTCCGCCAGCGCGAGGAGGTCTTGCGCGATCTTGTCCGGCAGCGCGAGTTGCTTGTCGATTTCGAGCGCCTGGTTGAGCAAGCCCGCCGCCTGGGCGTGTTCGCCCATTCGGGCCGCGGCGCGGCCATCCAGGCGCAAGGCATTGGCTTCCTCTTCACGGTTGCCTTCAGAACGACTCGCGGTCAGTGCCCGGGCAAACAGGATGCGCGCCTCGCCGCCGGCGCCCTGCTCCAGCATCAACTGGCCGCGCAGATTGAGCAGCGCGGTCTGGATGCGGCACTCGGGCGCCCGGCAGCCGCTTTCCGCGCGACCGAGCCATTCTCTTGCGGCGTCGAGCCGGCTTGCCTGCAACGCCAGCAAGGCTTTGCGTCCCTCGGCCTCGGCAACGAACCGCGGCTCGAAGCGAGTCGGCGATACGAGCAGCTTGTCGAGCGCGCGCTCGCACAGCTCGATTTCATTCAGCGCCTGCCACGTCGCGGCGAGATTGAGCGCATTGACCGCGACCGCCCGGAAATCCTCGATCGTTTCCGCCAGCCGCAGCGCCTCGGTATAGTGCGCCGCCGCGCGCCTCAATTCGCCCCTGGCCACCGCGCGCTGGCCGCTGTCGTTCAAGTCCACCAGGCGCTCACGCCGTGCATTGGCGTCGGACTGCGACGGCACCGAGCCACACGCGGTCAACGCGATGCAGATGATCGCAATCGTGTGGGACGAGCGCACGTTACTTGCCGGGATCCCTGTCTACCGGGACACCGCCAACCCCGCCGCCACTGTCGAGGCGCAACAGCAGTTCCTGCCGGGGCTGCACCAGACTGCGCACCGGCCACGCCTGCCGCGCCCCACGCACGATCTCACCCGTATCGGAGACCACCCCCCCGATTTCGCCCACCAGCGGTGGCAGCTCGCCAGTGGCCATATTGCGCACCGCCTCGCTGGTCACCCGGATGTTTTCCAGGCTCTGGTCCATCTTGGCGGCAAGGCCCGGCAGCGCCGCGTCCACTTTCCTCAACGATCCGTCGAGCACGGACAGGGTGGAACGGGTCTCCTGCAGCAGCGTGTCCGTGGAATCGAGGACAACGTGGAGCCGCGTATCGCCCTTGTCGATCCGGTCGGACGTCGAGGCGATCAACTGCTTCATCTCCGCGCTGGCGTCGGCCAGCGCTGCGGCCGTGCGGTTGGCGTTGCGTATCGCCTGGCGGAATTCGCTATCGGGATTGCTGAAATAGGCCGAGATCTGCCTGACGTCGGCCACGATCGGCGTCACCTGGTCGACCAGGGCCGTGACCGCGCCTTCGAGCGAAGGCTCGCGCTCGTAGCGCAGGATCACACGCCTGTGGATCGGCCCGGCATCACCGGACCCGGGTCGGAGCTCGAGAACGTTGCTGCCGATGACCCCTTCGCGGGCAAGCCTCACCGTCGCTTCCGCGTCGATCATCGGAATGTACTTGCGGTCGATCCGGATCGTCACCTTGACGCGCAGGTCGTTGTCGATGGCGATCTCGTCGAGATAGCCCACCTTGAAACCCACCAGCTTGACCGCCATGCCCTTGTTCATGCCGTCGGCAGTGCCGGCGTAGAAGAACACCCGTATCGTACGGGTGAACGCGCCCTGGTGGTAGGCGAGCAGCGCCACCGCGGCGCACAGGGACACCACCGCAATTGCCAGGAATAGCCGTGAAGCGATCGCGACGCGGCGCAGGCTGTTCATCATTTCGGAAGTCGTTTTCATGAGCCACCTGTCATAGTTCGAGCCGCTGGTTGCATTCCGGCTGCGGATCGGGCATGTCGCTCAACATGAGATACACCGCCGTGCCGTCCGGACAGCGCCTGCGGAACACGGAATTGAGCGCAGACGCCTGCGTTATCTCCGTTCGCGTCAGGCCCTCGAAAAAACGGCTATAGACCAGTACTTGCGGTTGCGACAGCAGGGCGCGCACGAATCCCGCCAGGCGCTTGTCGAACGCCCCGAGTTCGCCGGGGCGCTTGCCGCACAACGCTTCCACTTTCCCGCCGTCGAGACCGCAGTCGGCGAAAGTCTCGAGGATTTTCTGCTCGATCTCCACGGCCGGCGCGAGTCCGTGATAAAGCACGGGCAGCGCGATGTTCTCCAGGATGTTGATGTTGTTGATGAGCCCCCCAACGTTGTCGGCCACCTGCGATGCCGGCAGCTGGAGCAGTTGCTCGAGCACGGCCTCGAGTTCGCCCGGGGTCCGGACCGCCACCGAGTAGCTCAGGCCGCGGCCCAGCCCGATTTCGCAGCTGGCGCCGGATTCCGGGTTGTGGAGGCTGGCTGATGACATGGCGAAGGAGCGGAAAAACGATAGCTTACCGCTTTATCGAATCAGTTCGTCCCAGCGCGGGCATTGCCTCTGCACCAGCGGCCGGTCCCAGGACTGGCAGTTCGAGCGGTCGACGATTTCGACCGGCAGGATAATCTCCACCGGCACCGTTTCGCCTCGCAAGTGGTGGATGGCCGCCTCGGTCGCTACACCGCCGATCTTCATTGCGTCGAAATCCACGGTAGCGAGCAGCCTTCCGTGCTTGATCGCAGTAATTGCCTCGGGCAAGGCGTTCACCCCAATGACCGGGACGTTCCGCTCTACCGCCTCCAGCGCCGTGATGATGCCGAGCGACATGACGTCGTTGGCCGAGAGCACCCCGTCGATTTGGGGCGCCTCGGCGAGAAATTCCGTCATAACGCGCCGTGCCGTCGTTTCCTGGTAGTCGCCCGGTGGCATTGCGATGATTCGAATGCCGGGCCATGCCGTGGCCGCGTCGAGGAACCCGCGTACACGCTCCCGGCTCGTCACCGCCCCCGGCACTCCCCCCATCATCGCGACGTCACCCTTCCCGTCCAGGTGGCGGAACAAATAGGCGGCGATGTCACGACCCAGGCGGTAGTCGTCCGAGCCGACAAAGCTCACGAATCGGCCCGCGGACAGCCGGTTGAGGTAGTTCACGATCGGTATGCCCGCCGCGTTGACTTTGCCCACCGAGCCATCGAGAGCCGTCAAATCCACCGGCACGAACACCATCGCGTCCGGGCGTGCGGCAATCGCGCGCTCGACCAGTGCGATCTGCTGACCGATATCGTCCGGCTTGTCCGGCACGAAATGGAGCACGCGGGCGCCGTTGCGCGCGGCAACCTGCTCCGCCCCGAGTCGCGCGGCGTCGTAGGCAGGATTGCTGCGATTCTTGGTGAAAACCGCGATAGTCTCGCCCGCCATTAACATCCCCGGTGACTAGTGTCCGGTCACGCCTGAGGCGGGGCGAACGGGCGGTCGTGAGCGAGCGATGGCAGCATGCCGCGCACGGTTTCCACCTGCGCGAGATCGAGATCCGCGTACACCACCCCCGGCATCTCGCCGCCGTCGGCGAGCACCTCGCCCCATGGATCGACTACCAGGGTATGACCGTACGTCATGCGCTTGCCCGGATGGTCGCCGCACAGGGCCGGTGCAATCACGAAACTCGCGTTCTCGATGGCGCGCGACCGGGCAAGCACGTGCCAGTGCGCCTTGCCCGTCTCCCACTGGAAGGAAGACGGTATCGCCAGCATTGCCGCGCCGCGCTGGGCCAGCGTCCGGTAGAGCTGGGGAAAGCGCAGGTCGTAGCAAACTGTCATGCCGAGCCCGCCCCATGGCGTCGCGGCCACCACCGCGCGCTCACCTGGACGGTAAGCGCTCGACTCCTTGATCACCGTTCCACTTGGCAAGGTGGCATCGAACATGTGGATCTTGTCGTAGGTCGCGATGACACGTCCCTCCGCCGAGATCAGGAGCGAGCGGTTGAACATGCGCCCATCGTCGCTCATGAGGGTGAGCGATCCGACCAGCTGCCAGATTCCGAGTTCCCGCGACAGCGCAGTGAGCGCGGACAGCGCGGGCGCGCCGTCCGCTTTCAGCGCCTTCTCGCGCATGGTGCGGCCGCTGCCGTCCATCATCAGCACGTATTCCGGTGAGAACACGAACTCTGCGCCGCCCGCGGCGGCTGCCCGCGTCATCGCCGTCAGCGCCGCGAGGTTCGCATCGAAATCATTGCCCGAATTGGTCTGAAGACAGGCAATGCGGACGTTACTGGTCACGAATCACCGATCAAGGGTTACTGGGGTACCGTCGCCTTCATTGACGGCCGTTCCGCGACCCGCGAGTACCATTTCTCGAGCGCGGCATGGGATTTTCGCCACGCCTCTTCCGGAAACCGGAAATCCAGGTAGCCGAGCACGCACGCCGCGGTGAGTTGCCCGATACCGAAGCGCTCTCCCCAGCCGGCGCATTCCTGCTCCAGCGCACCGAGGCCGCCCCTGACCTTGCCGAACTGGCCCGTGACCCAGTCGGCCCATTGGTACGCCTGTGGCCTCACCGCATTTTCGTAGCGCATGAGAACGGCCGCTTCGAGGATCCCGTCCCCCAGCGCCTGCAGTCGCATCGCCTGCCAGCGTTCGGCTCCCGACCTGGGAAACAAGGGTTTTCCGCTGTGCAGGCTGTCGAGGTACTCGCAAATCACGGCCGAGTCGTAGAGTGTGCCCAGGTCGGTGGACAGCGCCGGAATCTTGACCAGCGGATTCTCCCGCGCCAGCTCGCCATGCGGCTTCACCGGGCTGACCATGATGCTGACTTCCTCGATGCGATCGGCCAGGCCTGCCTCGCGGGCGACAATGCGCACCTTGCGCGCGAAGGGTGAAGCGGGGTTGAACCAGAGTCGCATCGATGGTCTCTCCTTTAGATGCCGTCGCCCTTGATGCCCGCTTCCCGGACCAGTCTGCCCCATCTCGCGTAATCGGCCTTGATCCGGGCCTGGAAGGTAGCGGGGTCGCTTCCCTCTGCGTCCAGCCCGAGGTCCTCGAGCTGAGCCTGAACTTCGCGCAGCCCGAGCACCGCGACTGTCTCCTTGTGCATGCGGTCGACGATCTCCCTGGGAGTCTTGGCGGGAAATGCCAAGCCAAGCCAGCCACTGCCCTCGAATCCCGGATAACCGGATTCGGCTATGGTCGGAACCTCAGGAAGCGCCGCCGAACGTTTCGCGCTGCCGACGCCGAGCGCGTGCAACTTCCCCGCCCGGATGTGCGGGGTTTGCGTCGAGATCAGGGAAAAAATGCTTTCGACGTGGCCCGCCATGGCGTCGACTACCGCAGGTCCGCCGCCTTTGTACGGGATATGCATGAGCTTGATGCCCGCTGTATGCCAGAACAGCTCGGCCGAAAGATGAGCGATGCTGCCCGCGCCGGGTGTGGCGTAGTTGATCCGGCCCGGCGTTTTTTTTGCCAGCGCCACGAACTGCTTCAACGCCCTGGGCGGCAACGACGGATGAACCGACAACAGGCTGGTCACCAACGCCGTCTGGGTCACCGGCGCAAAGTCATTGATCGGATCGAACGGCACCTTGCCGATCAGGGCCGGGCTCATCGCGAAAGAAGCGACCGACGCCAGCAGCAAAATGTAGCCGTCAGGCGCAGAGCGCGCGACCAGCTCGGTGGCGATGTTGCCTCCCGCCCCGGCGCGGTTCTCCACGACGACCTGCTGCCCGAGCCGCGGGCCGAGCCGTGTCGCCACCGCGCGCGCGACGAGATCGTTGGCCCCGCCCGGGGCGAAGCCCACCACCAGCCGGATCGGCTTGGCCGGATAGGCATCGGCCGCACCGGCAACACCCGACGTCGCGAGCGCGAGCAGGGTGCCGCAAAAAAAGGCCGTCGTGACGCCGCATCGGACGGTGCGTTCCAACACGTGAACCCTCCTCGATTATTGTCGCGATGCCGGAGTCTCATTCTATAGGAAACGCGTTTGAGATTTCCGGCTTAAGGCTTACCATTGCGGCAGGTCCGCGCTGCGGATTCCAGTTGCAGGGAGACGACAATGCCGGAAGTGAGCCTGGAGCAGTCCGAGCGCATCATCAACTCGATACTCGCCCGCGGGCGCGAACTGAAATGCCGCCCGCTCGCCATCGCGGTAACCGATATCGGCGCCCACGTGAAAGCGTTCAAGAGGGAAGACAGCTCGGCGATGATGCGGTTCGAGATGGCGATGGGAAAGGCCTTCGCCGCCCTTGCGCTGCGCCGTTCCTCCAGCCTGGTGCGCGCGCGCAACGAGGAGAAGCCCGCGTTCATGAGCTACCTCATCAACGCCTCGGGCGGGAAAATCTTCCCGGAAGGCGGCGGTCGACTCATCCGCGACGCGCAAGGTGAAGTCATCGGCGCCGTCGGCGTCACCGGCGACACCGAGATGCAGGACGAGGAACTCGCAGCCCACGGCATCCGCGCCGCGGGGCTCAAGACCGACGAGGACTGCGCGCACCTCGGCCACCAGGTTCGCCTGAAAAACTAGGGAACCGCAGATAAACGCAGATACACGCGGATAAGGAAAACAGATCATCCCTCATCCCTCCGCCTTCATCCCTGAATGAAAATGGCCCGCAATTGCGGGCCATTTTCATCTGGTCGGGGCGGCAGGATTTGAACCTGCGACCACCTGCACCCCATGCAGGTACGCTACCAGGCTGCGCTACGCCCCGAGAGCCGTAAATTATATCAAACGCGAGACGGCTTCCCCGTTGGAAACGGAAAAAACGCGGCTAAAGCGGCTTATTGGCCGCGCAGAACTTCGATGACGCCCTGGATTTCCTTGCGCAGGATGGTGGCCAGGCTGGTGCGAGACGACGACCGTCCCGACTTGGACGACGGTTCGGAAACCAGCTCATCCAATCGGTTACGCGCGCCGCTGATGGTGAAGCCCTGGTCGTAGAGGAGTTCGCGGATGCGGCGGATGAGCAGCACTTCGTGATGCTGGTAGTAGCGCCGGTTGCCGCGGCGCTTCACCGGCTTCAACTGGGTGAATTCCTGCTCCCAGTAACGCAGCACGTGCGGCTTCACGCCGCACAGCTCGCTCACCTCACCAATGGTGAAGTAACGCTTCGCCGGGATCGGCGGAAGCTGGGCCCTGGGGCTATGACTTGCTTCCATGGTAGTTCTGCTCCACCATCGCCTTCAGCTTCTGCGATGCGTGGAACGTCACGACGCGGCGCGCCGTGATCGGGATTTCTTCGCCCGTCTTGGGGTTTCTACCTGGACGCTGGGGTTTGTCGCGCAGCTGGAAATTGCCGAAGCCGGAAAGCTTCACGCCGTGCCCGTTCTCGAGCGCGAGCCGGACCTCTTCGAAGAACGATTCGACCATGTCCTTCGCTTCGCGCTTGTTGAACCCGACCTTCTCGAACAGAAGATCCGCGAGTTCGGCCTTGGTTAACGTCATGTTGTCCCCTTTCAACGGAATTTCGCGTTGAATCTTTGTTGCAATATCTGACGAAGTTGGGAGACCGCGGATTCGACTTCCGCATCGGTCAAAGTCCTGCGAGTATCCTGTAATAACACCCTGAAAGCAAGACTCTTTTTTCCTTTTTCTACACCCGTTCCGCGGTACATGTCAAACAGCCCTATTTCGGTCACGATGGAGGGGCGGCCCTGTTGTAGGGCGTCCACTACAGCCTGGTAGGTAACCCCCTCGTCAACGATCGGCGCGATATCGCGCCGCACCACCGGGAATTTCGACGTCTCGTTATATTTGGGCAGTTCCCGCCGGCTGATAGCCTCGTAATCAAGTTCGAACAGCACGGGGGGTAGCGGTAAATCATACTTCCGTTGCCAGCGCGGATGCAATTCCCCGATCCAGCCCGCCGTCATATCCCCGATTAGAATGCGGGCCGACTTCCCCGGGTGCAGCGCCGGGTGCTCGGCCGGACGGAATTCCGCGGCCAGCGGCGCGACCAGCGCCTCGACGTCGCTCTTGACGTCGTAGAAGTCCGCGGGACGCCCCTTGAGCCCCCACTGCTCGTGGCGGGCGTCGCCGTAGGCGAGACCTCCGAGCCGGACCGGCTGGCGATAATCTCCCAATGCCGCCGTCATGAAGCAGCGGCCCACCTCGAACAGCCGGACGCGGGGCTGCTTGCGGCTGACATTGTAGGCAAGGCTGCTGACCAGCCCGCCGGCCAGTGTCGAGCGCATCACGCTCATCTGGCTTGCAATCGGGTTGGCCAGCGCCAGCGGCGCGGGATTCCCGGCAAAGTCGCTTTCCCATGCTGCATCCACGAAGCTGTAACTCACGATTTCCTGGTAATCGCGCGCGACCAGCAGCCCGCGCAGCACGGCGATTTCCCGCTTTCCTTCCGGCACCGGCAGCATCGCAGCCGGAGCCACGGGCATGGCGGCCGGTATCCGGTCGTAACCGTGTATGCGGGCCAGTTCCTCGACGAGGTCCTCCTCGATCGCGATATCGAAGCGATAGCTCGGCGGGGTGACCCGGAACTCGCCATCGGCGGCGGTGAATTCGAAGCGCAGCCGGCGCAGGATCTCGCTGACCTGGACGCCGTCCAGCTTGACGCCCAGGAGCCGTTCGACGCGCGCGAGCCGCAGACGCACCGGGTCGCGCGCCGGCAGCGACGCGCGCGCCTCCGTGACCGGTCCCGCCGCGCCCCCGCAGACTTCGAGAACGAGCTGGGTGGCGCGCTCCAGCGCCGCCAGCGTCCCCGCGAAATCGACGCCACGTTCGAAACGGTAGGACGAATCCGACGCGAAATTGAGCAGGCGCGCCTTGCCCGCGATGGCCCCCGGGCTGAAAAAAGCGCTCTCCAGAAACACGTCGCGCGTGGCATCGCTCACCGAAGTGTCGAGCCCGCCCATGATGCCGGCCAGCGCCACCGCTTTGGCCTCGTCGGCGACCACCAGGAACGCGGGTGTCAGCAGCGGTGCCTCGCCATTGAGCAGCACCAGCTTCTCTCCCGCTTTCGCAAAACGCACGCGGATGCCGCCCTCGAGCTTCGCGGCGTCGAACGCATGCAAGGGCTGGCCCAGTTCGAGCATGACGTAATTGGTGACGTCCACCAGGGCGCTGATCGTGCGGATGCCGCTGCGCGTGAGCCGCTGCGCCATCCAGTCCGGCGTCGGCGCGCCTGGATTGACCCCCTTCACCAGCCGCCCGCAGTATCGCGGGCAGGCCTGCGGCGCCTCGAGCGTGACGCCCAGGCGGTCGGTGGCCGTGGCGCGCACTGTGCGCGTTTCGGGCGCGGTGAGCGAGGCGCCGGTCACCGCAGCGACCTCCCGCGCCACACCGAGCAGGCTCAGGCAATCGCCCCGGTTGGGCGTGGGCTTGAGCGTCAGCAGGTAATCATCCAGGTCAAGCAGCTTGCGCACATCGGAGCCGGCAGCCGCGCCGGGAGGCAGTATCAGCAGACCGGCCGATCCCTCGGCCAGCCCAAGATCCTTCGCCGAGCACAGCATGCCGTGCGACTCCACGCCGCGCACCTTGGTGATCTTGATTGAAACTGCAGGCAGATTGGCGCCCGGGAGCGCGGCCGGCGCCTTGATACCCGGCGCCACGTTGGGCGCGCCGCAAACCATTGTCAGCGTCTTGCCGCCGACGTTCACCTGGCATACCGTCAGCCGGTCGGCATCGGGATGACGCTCGACTTTCAAAACCTCCCCTACCACGACGCCATCAAACGGCGGGGCCGCGAGCTCGACTTGTTCCACCTCGACCCCGCTCATGGTGACCGCTTCCGCGAGCTCGCGCGTGGGGAGCGGCGGGTTGACGAGGGTACGAAGCCAATTTTCCGAAAACTTCATGGCGCGGGGCGTCTAGTTGAACTGCTTCAGGAAGCGCAGGTCGTTCTCGTAGAACAAGCGCAGATCGTCCACGCCGTAGCGCAGCATCGCCAACCGGTCGGGTCCGAGCCCGAAGGCAAAACCCTGGTACTTCTCGCTGTCGATATTCACGTTCCTGAGCACGTTGGGGTGCACCATGCCCGCTCCTCCCATCTCGAGCCAGCCACTGCCGAAGCTCAGGTCGATCTCGGCGGACGGCTCGGTGAACGGAAAGAACGAAGGCCGGAAGCGCACCTCGAGGTCGTCGCGCTCGAAGAACTTCTTCAGGAATTCCGCGAGCACGCCCTTCAGGTTGGAGAAAGTGATGTGCTCGTCCACCCATAGACCTTCGATCTGGTGAAACATCGGCGAGTGGGTCGCGTCCGAATCGACGCGGTAGACGCGGCCGGGTGCGATGATCTTCACCGGCGGGCGATGGGCCTCCAGGTAGCGGATCTGGATCGGCGAGGTGTGCGTGCGCAGCAGGTGCTTTCCATCCGCGAGATAGAACGTGTCGTGCATCGAACGCGCGGGATGGTTCTCGGGCTGGTTCAGCGCAGTGAAGTTGTAGTAGTCGGTCTCGATCTCGGGCCCATCGGCGACCTCGAACCCCATCGAGCGGAACAACTGCTCGATGCGCTCCAGCGTGCGCGTAACCGGGTGCAGCCCCCCGACGGCCAGCCCCTTGCCCGGGAGCGTCACGTCGAGCGCCTCGCCCGAGAGCCGGGTCTCGAGATTGCGTGCCTGGATACGTCCGCGCTGCGCCTCGAGCGCCGCCTCCAGCCTTTCCTTGGCGGCGTTGACGCGACTGCCGAAGGCCGGGCGTTCAGCCGCCGGCAGCTTGGAGAGGCCCTTGAGCAGTTGCGTCAAGGCGCCGGTCCTGCCGAGATAACGCGCCTTGGCCTGCTCGAGCT
>Ga0137409_10007601_pt1 | contig 11117 bp, 7 predicted proteins | sample CZODoug1_16funga_FD_122059 | JGI IMG/M metagenome (GOLD analysis project Ga0137409, IMG submission 122059) | Vadose zone soil fungal communities from Angelo Coast Range Reserve, California, USA - CZODoug1_16fungal (Hybrid Assembly) | ecosystem: Environmental > Terrestrial > Soil > Vadose zone... | reverse complement strand
GTGCGAGACAGTGAAGATCAGATGCGTGACCTGGCTGCGATGGACGCCGGTTGGGGCAGTCGAATCGAGGCAAGGGGCTTGCTGCTCGCGGCGCCGCCACAGCCGGATCAAGTATTGAGCTGTGCCTATCGCCTCCACGATCGAGCAATGACGTCGGCAATGCAGCCATGGCCACCGGACGCAAGCGAGCGCTGGGTGGTGGTGAACCTGCGCACTTATGAGGAAGTGAGCGAGGCCGTGCGCAACGGCGTCGAATTCTGCTGCGGCAATTATGTCGCTGCCGCGCGTCGCCCGGACGCACGACAGGTCCCTACGCTTGCCCTCAACGCTGCAAATATTCTTTCGGCCATCATCGCCGGCCGCTCGACGCGCGAGATTGCCGAGCAGTTCAAGACCGATACTGCGCTCTCACATCGTTTGCTGCACGCGACCCGCTCGGCGGCGTTCGCCTTGAATCGGCCTCTTGATTCGATCCAGGAAGCCGTGATGATGCTTGGAGCGCAAGAGCTTTATCGATGGCTGAGCGTGCTGCTCATCTCGGCGGACAGTCGTTCAACAATCGCGACTGCCCTGCATGAGACGGCCCTCACTCGTGGGCGGCTGCTCGAGCTCCTCGCCCACGCGACTGGCCGGGCTGATCCCACAGAGCAGCTTTTCGTGACTGGAACGTTCTCGCTGCTGGACTTGATACTGAACGTTCCGCTGGAAGTTGCACTTGCCTTAGCGCCACTTCCAGCGCAGGCAACGGAAGCGTTGATTGGAGAGTCAGGTCCCTGGTGGCCCTACCTCGCAACCGCCCTTGCGATCGAGAGAGACGAACCCGCCAAGCTGGAGGCAGCTTGCTCGGCACTTAAGGTTGACCTCAGCGCCGCCGTTGAACTGAGCCGCCAGGCACGCGAGTGGGCTGCCCAGACCATCGGGCTGCTGCGCAACCGCGAGTCAGAAAGGGCCGTGCCCCGTCCTTGACGGGCCACGGCTCAATTGAATACCAATGTTGGAAGATCAGGCGGGCTGCGCCGCGCCTTCGATCCCGCCTGCCGGCTTGCCACCGCTTGGCGGCGTGCTGGTCGGCGTCGACTTCGGCGGCCGCGGTGGCCGGCCCTGGACGATGTCGTCGATCTGCTCGGCATCGATCGTTTCAAACTCGAGCAGGGCCTTGGCCATCGCCTCGACCTTGTCGCGGTTCTCCTCGATCAACCCACGCGCAAGCGCATATTGATCGTCGATGATGCGGCGAATCTCCGCGTCGACCTTGCGCATTGTCTCTTCAGACATGTTCGTGGTCTTGGTGATCGACCGCCCGAGAAACACTTCACCCTCGTTCTCGGCGTAGACCATAGGGCCAAGCACGTCGCTCATGCCATACCGCGTCACCATGTCGCGCGCCATTTGCGTCGCGCGTTCGAAGTCGTTCGAGGCGCCAGTGGTCATCTGGTTCATGAACACTTCTTCCGCGATCCGCCCGCCGAACAAAACGGCGATCCGGTTGAGCAGGTAATCACGGTCGTACGCGTAGCGATCCTGCTCGGGCAACTGCATCGTCACGCCCAGCGCTCGCCCGCGCGGAATGATGGTGACCTTGTGCACCGGATCTGTCTTTGGAAGCAACTTGGCGACAATGGCGTGACCGGATTCGTGATAAGCGGTGTTGCGGCGCTCTTCCTCGGACATGACCATCGATTTGCGCTCCGCGCCCATCATGATCTTGTCCTTGGCCTTCTCGAAGTCCTGCATCTCCACGACACGGGCGTTGCGACGTGCAGCGAACAGCGCAGCCTCATTGACGAGATTGGCCAGGTCGGCGCCCGAAAACCCCGGTGTACCGCGCGCAAGCACGTCTGCCTTCACGTCCGCGCCGATCGGCACCTTGCGCATGTGCACGTTAAGGATCTGCTCGCGGCCGCGGATATCGGGCAGCGGCACCACCACCTGGCGGTCGAAGCGACCCGGACGCAGCAGCGCAGGATCGAGCACATCAGGCCGGTTCGTTGCGGCGATAACGATCACGCCCATACCGGTTTCGAAACCGTCCATCTCGACCAGCATCTGATTGAGCGTCTGTTCGCGCTCGTCGTTGCCGCCGCCGAGCCCCGCGCCGCGCTGCCGGCCAACCGCGTCGATTTCGTCGATGAAGATGATGCAGGGCGCGTGTTTCTTTGCGTTCTCGAACATGTCGCGCACGCGTGCCGCACCCACGCCGACAAACATCTCGACGAAGTCAGAGCCAGAGATCGAGAAGAAGGGCACCTTCGCCTCGCCTGCGATTGCCTTGGCAAGCAGCGTTTTACCGGTACCCGGTGATCCCACCATCAGAACACCGCGCGGGATGCGTCCGCCGAGCTTCTGAAACTTGCTCGGATCGCGCAGGAATTCGACCAACTCCTGGACCTCTTCCTTGGCTTCGTCACAGCCTGCAACGTCGGCGAAGGTAATGTTGTTGTTGCTCTCGTCCAGCATGCGCGCCCGCGACTTGCCGAAGGAGAACGCGCCGCCGCGCCCTCCTCCCTGCATCTGGCGCATGAAGAAAATCCAGACGCCGATCAGCAGCAACATCGGGAACCAGGAAACGAAGATCGAGGTCAGCAACGACTGCTCCTCGCGTGGCTTCACGTCGACCTTGACGCCACCGTTGATGAGATCGCCCATCAACCCACGATCCAGCACGGTTGCGACGGTGCGGATACGGCGGTCGTCCTGGGTGACCGCCATGACTTCCGGCGTTACGCCGGATTCGGTAATCGTCACCGACTTGACGCGGCCGGACTTCACCTCGGCCAGAAAGTCGGAATACGGCAGGTACGTGTCGCCCGGACGTTGCCGCCCTTCGAACTGCTTGAAGACGGTGAAAAGAACAAGCGCGATCACCATCCAAATGGCGGCTTTCGCGAACATGCTGTTGTTCAAGATCGACTCCTGTCGAACGCCCGGCTGAGACACCAAGCTCGTTGCGAGGATTCTAGGCGCTTTCGCTCGGCGAGCCCATCGCATCAAGCCCCTAGCTGGGATGGATGAGCGACCCTTTCAAGGGCATGCGCTCGCGAAAATCGAAATATCCATCAACGCTCCTTGAGACCACGCGCCAGAAGATACGTTTCCGCCGATTCAGCACGCGACGCAGGCGGCTTGCGCACCCCAACTGAGGAGAAACGGCGCTTCAGCGCCTCAACCACCTGGCTGTGGCCGCTGCCTTGAAACGACTTGAGAAGCAAGACACCAGATGACTTCAAGTGGCGGCTGGCAAACTCGATAGCCAGCTCCGCCAAGTGGGCATTGCGGGCGGCGTCGGCAGGCCCGATTCCGGAGAGATTGGGTGCCATGTCGGAAAGCACCACGTCAACCTTGGCATCGGTCAGGACGCTCGCGAGCTGCGCCTCGACCGCTTCATCGCGAAAATCGCCCTGGATAACTTCGACGCCGGCGATCGGCTCCATCGGCAGCACATCGAGCGCAACGATTCGGCCTCGTATCTCGCCGTCTGGTCCCACCAATCGTTCTCGCACAAGCTGGGTCCAGCTGCCGGGCGCAGCGCCGAGGTCGACGACTGTTGCGCCCGGTCGCAGAAGTCTGTCTTTCGCATCGATCTCGCCGAGCTTGAATGCGGCGCGGGACCGATATCCCCTGCGGACAGCCTCCTTGACGTACGGATCTGTCACATGGCGACGGATCCATTCGGGATTGGAGCGGTGCTTTTTCCTCGCGGCAGGCATTGCAAAGTACGAACGTTGGGTCTCGTTTAGCCTAGCGCCATGGCAGAACTCGCGCTTGAAAGGGACGTGCGTCTGGCGCTAAAGGCGCAAGCGCACGGTCTTGACCCGGTTGTGCTTCTTGGCGTTGGCGGCCTCACCGAGGCCGTTATTGCCGAAGTCGACCGCGCCCTGATGGCCCATTCATTGATCAAGGTCCGCGTTCCGTTGGATGACCGGATTGAACGAGAAGCCATCTTCGCCACCATCGCAGACCGCCTTGGTGCGGCTCGCGTGCAGTCGATAGGCAAGGTGATCGTCCTGTACCGCCCACCGCCTCCCGAGGAGGCACCCGAACCAGCTGAACGCGCCGATCGTCGACGAAAGGAAAATGATCGGCCGACGCCTGACCGGCCTCGCCGCAAGCGTCAGAGGTAACGGACGTCCAGGATCTCGTATTCGCGTCGACCACCAGGCGCCGCAACTTCCACGACATCGCCTTCCATCTTGCCGATCAGCGCGCGTGCGATCGGGCTCGACACCGAGATCATCCCTGCCTTGATGTCCGCTTCGTCGTCGCCGACGATTTGATATTTGACCCGCTCCGCGGCAGTCAAGTCCTCGAGTTCGACCGTCGCCCCGAAGACGACGCGCCCACCTGCATCGACGGTGACCGGATCGATGATCTGCAGGCTCGCCAGCTTGCCCTCGAGCTCGAGAATGCGCCCTTCGATGAAGCCCTGCCGCTCACGCGCTGCCTCGTACTCGGCGTTCTCCGAGAGGTCGCCTTTTTCCCGCGCCTCTTTGATGGCTTGGATCACCGACGGGCGGTCGGCGGACTTCAGGCGTTGCAGCTCGGACTTGAGCCGCTCTGCACCGCGGGCTGTGATCGGAATCGGCATGGCAGGATTTCGCAGCGAAGAAAAAACAGCGCCCCGGCAACTGCGGGGCGATGGACGCACTGTATCAAAGTCAAAGCCTCTTCCTTCGATCAACCGCCCAGAGAGGCTATGCACACTTGCGCTCAAGCGCCAAGCTGGCGGTGGAGCGACTGCAAGTCGTAGACCTCGAGGTTACGCAAGTAGCGCATGCCTTCAACGGCTGCGCGGCCCCCGGCTATGGTCGTGTAGTACGTAACCCGCTGTGCGAGCGATGTAGTGCGGATTGACCGCGAGTCGGCAATTTGCGCTCGATTCTCGGCCACGGTCGTGATGACGAGGTCGATCTCGCCATTTTTCAGCAAGTCGACAACGTGTGGTCGACCATCCTTCACCTTGTTGATCGTGCGCACCGGAATGCCCGCCGCAGCGACCGCGGCTGCGGTGCCGCGCGTCGCGACGAGTCCGTAGCCCATGTCATGCAGCAGGCGCGCTACCTCCACCGTGCGCGGCTTGTCAGCATCCTTCACGCTGAGAAACACCGTGCCTTTCGGCGGCAGGCCGGCGCCCGCGCCGAGCTGCGACTTGAACAGCGCTTCACCGAACGTGCGTCCTACGCCCATCACTTCACCGGTCGACCGCATTTCCGGTCCAAGCAACGTATCCACGCCCGGGAACTTCGCGAAAGGAAACACCGCCTCCTTGACTGAAAAGTACGGCGGCACTACCTCGACGCGCACGCCTTGCTGCGCGAGCGTGCGTCCTACCATGCAGCGCGCGGCGATTTTCGCGAGCGCCTCGCCGGTCGCCTTGGAGACGAACGGAACTGTGCGCGACGCGCGCGGATTGACCTCCAGGACGTAAACGGTCCCCTCCTGGACCGCGAATTGGACGTTCATCAGCCCGCAGACGTCGAGCGCCTGCGCCATCACGATGGTCTGGCGGCGCAAGATCGCAACCGTCTCCTGGCTCAGCGAATACGGAGGCAGGGAGCAAGCGGAGTCGCCGGAGTGCACTCCGGCCTGCTCGATGTGTTCCATCACACCGCCAATCCGCACTTCGCGACCATCGGCGACACAGTCCACATCGACTTCGGTCGCGTCGTCGAGAAAACGATCCAGCAGCACCGGCGAGTCATTGCTGACCTTCACGGCTTCGCGCATGTATCGCTCGAGATCCTTTCCATCCTGGACGATTTCCATCGCCCGTCCGCCCAGTACGTAACTGGGACGCACAACCAGCGGATAGCCAATTTCCTCGGCGAGGCGCAGCGCTTCTTGCTCCGTGCGCGCAGTACGGTTCGGCGCTTGTTTCAACTCGAGCCGTTGCAGGAGCTTTTGGAAGCGCTCACGATCCTCCGCGACGTCGATCGAATCGGGGCTGGTGCCGATGATCGGCACGCCGTTGGCCTCCAGATCGCGCGCGAGCTTGAGCGGTGTCTGGCCCCCGTACTGCACGATCACGCCAAGCGGTTTCTCCTTGTCGACGATCTCGAGCACGTCTTCCAGCGTCAGCGGCTCGAAATAGAGCCGATCGGACGTGTCATAGTCGGTGGAGACCGTCTCGGGGTTGCAGTTCACCATGATGGTCTCGAATCCGTCTTCGCGCAGCGCGAGCGCGGCGTGGACGCAGCAGTAGTCGAATTCGATTCCCTGGCCGATGCGGTTCGGCCCTCCGCCAAGCACGATGACCTTCTCGCGGTCGCTCGGATTGGCCTCGCATTCTTCCTCGTAGGTCGAGTACATGTACGCCGTTGTCGTCGCGAATTCCGCCGCACAAGTGTCGACGCGTTTGTAAACGGGCCTCACGTGGAGGCGCACGCGCGCCTTGCGAACATCCGCCGCGTTTGCTGCCAGCAGTTTCGCGATGCGCCGGTCGGAAAACCCGCGCCGCTTCAAAAACCGCAACTCCTCAGCGCCGAGCGAAGCAAGCGTGCGCTCGCGCATCCGCTGCTCGATCTGCACCAGTTCCTCGATCTGCGCCAGGAACCAACGATCGATCTCGGTTTCCTCGTACACCTCCGCGACGGTCATGCCCATCCGCAGCGCATCCGCCACGAACCAGATTCGATTCGGCCCCGCGTTGCCGATCTCCTCGACAATTTCATCGCGATCCGTCGACAGTTCATCCAGGCCATCCGCCCCGGTTTCGAGACCACGCAGTGCCTTCTGAAAACTCTCCTGGAATGTGCGGCCGATTGCCATCACTTCGCCAACCGACTTCATCTGCGTCGTGAGGCGACGATCCGCCTGTGGGAACTTCTCGAATGCGAAGCGCGGAACCTTGGTAACGACGTAGTCGATGGTCGGCTCGAACGACGCTGGCGTTGCACCGCCCGTAATCTCATTGCGCAGTTCATCCAGCGTGTAGCCGACCGCGAGCTTGGCGGCGACCTTGGCGATCGGAAACCCGGTCGCCTTCGACGCGAGCGCCGAGGACCGCGACACACGCGGATTCATCTCGATCACGACCATGCGTCCGTCGCGCGGATTGATCGCAAACTGCACGTTCGATCCGCCCGTATCGACACCTATCTCGCGCAGGATGGCAATCGAAGCGTTACGCATCAGCTGGTATTCCTTGTCGGTCAGCGTCTGCGCCGGTGCCACCGTGATCGAATCCCCGGTGTGGATACCCATCGGATCGAGGTTCTCGATCGAACACACGATGATGCAGTTGTCGGCGCGATCGCGCACGACTTCCATCTCGAACTCTTTCCAACCGAGCAGCGATTCTTCGATCAACAGTTCCCTGGTGGGTGAAAGATCGAGACCACGATTGCAGATGCCGACGAACTCCTCCATGTTCCATGCGATGCCGCCACCCGAGCCACCGAGCGTAAAGCTGGGCCGGATTACCACCGGGAATCTGAGCCGCGCCTGGATCTCAAGTGCCTCGGCGGCCGAATGAGCGATTTCCGAACGCGCCGAGGCGAGCCCGATGCGCGTCATGGCCTCTTTGAACTTCTGCCGGTCCTCAGCCTTTTCGATGGCCGCGGGCGATGCGCCGATCAGTTCGACGCCGTACTTGTGCAGCACGCCGTTCTGATAAAGGTCCATCGCGCAGTTCAGTGCCGTTTGGCCCCCCATCGTCGGAAGAATGGCGTCCGGGCGCTCCTTGGCAATGATTCGCTCGACCACCTGCCAGGTGATCGGTTCGATGTATGTGACATCGGCCGTCTCCGGGTCGGTCATGATCGTCGCCGGATTGGAGTTGACCAGGATTACCCGGTAGCCCTCCGACTTCAGCGCCTTGCAAGCCTGTGCACCGGAGTAATCGAACTCGCAAGCCTGCCCGATGACGATCGGGCCGGCACCGATGATCAAGATGCGCTGTAGATCGGTCCGCTTCGGCATTCGTCGCCGCGCGCTAGCTGCGCGCTTCCTCCATCATTTTTACGAATCGATCAAAGAGGTAACCGATATCGTGCGGGCCGGGGCTTGCCTCGGGATGCCCCTGAAAACAGAAGGCGGGCCGATCGGTGCGACGAAAACCCTGCAGCGTTCCATCAAACAGCGAGACGTGCGTGACCTTGCAATTTCCGGGCAGGCTTGCCGGATCAACGGCAAAACCATGGTTCTGCGATGTGATCAGGACCTTGCCGCTCTCGAGGTCCTGCACAGGATGATTTGCGCCGTGGTGACCGAACTTCATTTTCAGCGTTCGCCCGCCGGCGGCGAGGCCCATTATCTGGTGCCCGAGGCAGATGCCGAACGTCGGCAGGCGACGATCGACCAGCTCGCGGCAGGACTCGACCGCGTACGCGCACGGCTCAGGATCGCCTGGACCATTCGAGAGGAAGATGCCGTCCGGCTGGAGCGCGAGGGCTTCGCGTGCAGACGTCGGTGCGGGCACCACAGTGATGCGACAACCGCGCGTTGCGAGCAGCCGCAGGATGTTGCGCTTGACACCAAAATCAAAGGCCACGACATGGAATCGCTCTTGCTCCAGCTGACCAAAACCGCGGCCGAGTTGCCAGGCGGTTTGTTTCCATTCATACGGACGCTCGACCGAGACGACTTTTGCCAGGTCGAGCCCCGCCATTCCTGGAAAGGAGCGGGCGAGAGCAACCGCGCGAGCCTCATCGTCGCCGACCAGGATGGCGCCCGCCTGCGCGCCGCGATCACGCAGGATTCGCGTGAGCCTGCGCGTATCGAGATCGGCGATCGCAACGACGTTTTCAGCGGCCAGGTATTCGCTCAGCGAGTGTGAGGCGCGAAAGTTGGACTGGAGCCGCGGCAGATCGCGCACGATGAGGCCAGCCGCATGAACCCGGGTCGCCTCGACGTCTTCAGGATTGACGCCAGTGTTGCCGATGTGCGGATAGGTGAGCGTGACAATCTGCCGGCAGTAGCTCGGGTCAGTCAGAATCTCCTGGTAACCCGTGATAGCGGTGTTAAAAACCACCTCCCCGACTGTCTGGCCGGGCGCGCCGATCGAGCGGCCGCGAAACACCGTGCCGTCCGCAAGCGCGAGGACGGCTTTGGTTTCGAGCGGGAGCAAGCGGAACTCCTGAGAAAGGCGCGGCCGATCGAGTCAGCGTCCGTCGCCCTGCGCCAGGCCGGCAAACGCACCTGGGCAGCGCGTTTGCCGCAACGCAGGCGCCGAATTATATCGGGCCTCAAGATGCTTGCCGCAGAGGCAGTGCTCTGGGTGGCGCGAGCGACGCAGGACCGTAAGAAAAAACGCCATCCCGGCAGGTTAGCCGGCGCGCGGGACGCGAGGCTGCACTGCTCGGACACGCGGCACCGCTCGATGCAGTCGCCATGGCTACACTTGACGGCCATTGGATTCGCGCCGAGTCAGGGCAAGCGAGTCCTAGGCGCACGTTTCCGCAATGCGGGGCCGGTCCTAGCGCCGCGGGGTTCAGCCAAGCCTTGACGCGCTCGCACAGACGATGCTGATTCTGCCCTACCAGACGCGTTTCACCGCACGCTCGCTTCCGTTGGCGACCTTCCTGGTCGCTCTCGTTTGCGTTCTTGTCTACTTTGGGCTGCAGAGCCGCGATGAAGGGATCTACCAAGAGGCATACCAGCAGTATCTGAATTCGGACCTGCCGCGCATCGAGTTGCCGCGATATGAGGCGTGGCTGGTCGATCGCAGCGACCGCGCTGCGCACGAGCGCCTCGCCAGACTACGGTCGATCACGGCCAAAGCCGGAGTCGGTGCGGCGCTCCAACTTATGCAAAGCGATGCGGAGTTCATGCGCGAGCTGCGTGGCCGGCGTGTGGTCGCTCCCACTGATGCGCAATTTTCCGCGTGGGCGCAGCAGCGGCGCGAATTCGACGCGACTATCGCCCGCACCTTCGTCGAGCGGTTTTCGCTGAAGCCGGAGTGGAGCGAACCGTGGCGCCTTATCACGCATCAGTTCCTGCACGCGGACTTTGGCCACCTGCTGGGCAACATGATCGTGCTGTTGCTCGCGGGTCCATTCGCTGAGGCCGGCCTCGGTCGCTTGCGCTTTCTCTTCGGATATCTGGTTGGCGGAGCGGCCGCCGGAGCGATCCACCTGCTCATAGCACCGGGGTCCCTTATTGGTGCGTCCGGTGCCATTTCGGCGGCGATGGCAATGGTCGCAGTGATCTACTGGACGCGTCGCGTGCCCGTTTTCTATTGGGTGCTGGTGTACTTCGACACTGCCCGCGTTCCAGCGCTCGCGCTGTTGCCGGTCTGGATCGCAAACGAGCTGTATCAATGGGCGTCGGAGCCAGGCTCACGCGTGGCGTACACGGCGCATCTCGGCGGATTTGTCGCGGGCGCGCTGATCGCCTGGCTCCTCAAACCAACCGATGCAAGGCGCATCGACACGATTCTCGACGCCGAATTCGGCGACGAAAGGCGCAACGAGGAGCAGTCGGAACTGGTGCGCCAGGCGCAGGAGGCGGCGGCGCGGCTCGACACCAAGCGCGCCACGCGTCTTTATCGCGAGCTTTGCGAGCTGCACCCGAACCGGGTTGATTACATGGTCGCGTGTTTCAACATGGCTCTGCTTGGCGCCGATGCCGAGGAACTTAAAGACGCTGCGCTGCGGGTGCTGTGGTCACGTGGCAAGCATCATCCGGAAGAGTTCCGCAAGGCATTCATGTCGATGACCCAGCCCAAGGTGCTGCAGGTTCTTCCGGTCGACGAGCAACTGCGCCTGATCCGTCGTCTGGTGCGTTTCCGCGAGGATGCGGCCGCCTTGCGTGTGCTCGATTCGCTCTTGCACGACGACAACATGCGCACGCTGTACGCGCGCCAGATTGCGGACTGCCTGCTTGGCCTTTTCACCACCTATACGCGGCACGGGTTAAGGCAACCTGCCGACAACGTGAAGACGCGTCTGAGCCAGTATTTCCCATCGCCCAACAATATTGGCGGCTTGCCGCCAAGCCGTGAAGTGCCCATGTCGATCCGGGCAACGAATACGCTGCCGCCCGACACCCTGCACATCGACCTCAGCCGCTAGCGGGCGCGATCAGGCGCCCGCACCAAGCCGCGCCAGCCGCTCCGCAAGGCGCTTGGCCTCGAGCGCAGCCGGATGCCCCGGATACTTGCCCGACAGATGCTCGAGCAT
>Ga0137409_10007599_pt1 | contig 11119 bp, 14 predicted proteins | sample CZODoug1_16funga_FD_122059 | JGI IMG/M metagenome (GOLD analysis project Ga0137409, IMG submission 122059) | Vadose zone soil fungal communities from Angelo Coast Range Reserve, California, USA - CZODoug1_16fungal (Hybrid Assembly) | ecosystem: Environmental > Terrestrial > Soil > Vadose zone... | reverse complement strand
TCATCCAAAGGAAGTCCGAGCAAGAAGTAATCTTGGTAGGTTCTTGGGTTCGATCCCCACCGCCCCTACCAAAAGCTTACTGTTTACCGCACTTTGAAAGCGCCTTAAATCGGTACCGTACCGAAAAGTACCGATTGGGCCCGTTCCATTTCGTCTCGATGAGAATCTCCGATGACGTGCCCGTAGATTCCCAATGGTCCCACTCACTAGATCAAAAGAGTTTATTTCTGGGTATTTCCACCCCTAAGCGCTCTTCCCGCAAGACCGCTATCTCGCAGAGTAACGGCTCTTGCCAGCTTTAGCCACCATTTTGATTCCAGCGAGCATACACGCACTCTTCGAAACGCGCTTTTCGTTCTCGATGCTGATGATCGGGGCTTTGGTCTCCGGCACGGCCTTCCCTCGCCGGATAGTCGGCAGCAGAGCGAGAGCAAGCATGCAATCTATTTTTGGCTCTGCAGGAAAATCCGTCGGCAGTAATAAAGCTGCGACGGTCTCTGATTGCAACGTCCTTATTCCTCTGGGAATAAACAAATGGGTGCCGTGTTCGTGTCACCAGGGGCCATAAGCGAGGGTTTCCCAAATAACTTCTGGCCCGTCTGATTTTGCAAGACTATGGAGGTCGCGATTTGGAGTTCATAATTCGGCAGTGCCAAATTGGTGATGAAACAGCTCTTTCGCTGCTTGGTACAGCGACTTTTCTAGAGACTTACGTAGGTACCGCTGAAGCGGCTGACATCTTGGCCCACGTAGAAACAGAGCATTCTGCCGAAAGTTACAGGACTTGGCTGCAAAGTGACATCGCCAAAATCTGGGTAGCGGAGACATCAGTGGGACGTTCAGCCGTCGGCTATGCGGTGGCCCTCACCTCGCAAAATAATGGTTTCTGCGTAGAGATGGAAATTCGGCGATTGTATGTATTGTACCGCTTCCATCGAAACGGTCTGGGACACTCGCTGATGAATGAGGTTTTGGTGACCGCGCGTAAAAACAGGGTCTCTGGACTATTTCTCAAAGTCGAGAAGGCCAATCAAAACGCAATAGACTTCTATTCCCGCATTGGCTTTCGCGTAGTTGGCGAGAAGCCGTTTCGGGCAGGGGAGAGAGACTATACAGTCCTCGTTATGCGACTCGCTTTCTGAGCCGGCGTACCAAGCAGTCTGGTGTTCCTGGATTCCCAAATGCAGCGCGATTTAGCGGGTTTGCAAGCCAACCTGCTAGAAGCCTTCGGCCTCGTTGCCGGCACCAGATTCCTCAAAGGTAAAGCAGTCACCTCCGTTTAACGACAAGCATCAAACGAAGCGAGGAGTGAGGTAGAGATGAGGGTTGAGCTCAATGTACCGGCGTCTGTCACAGAGCCGCGCATGTGGGTGCAACATCAGCCGGTTCTCTTCATGGCGTTGCGGACTGGTTCCGCTGAAATTGGCTTGCGCCGTTCTGAGATGATGAGACTTACTTTTGGCGCGGGCGAAATGTGCCTGGTCCCTCGTCATTTTGAGACGTGGTTTCGAAACGAAGGCTTGCACGGTTTGTGCGTTGCAATTTCGGACGTCGCGCTAACGGCAGCCTCAGATGGAACAGGCGGTGAGGTCGAGTTGCGCGGAGTGGATAACCTGGTTGACGCGCGACTGCGTGCGTTGGTCGAGGCTGTGAATGCGGAGAGGATTGCCGGGTTCCCGAGCGGGAGGCTCTTTCTAGATTCTATCGAGCAGGCTCTTGCCTTGGCGCTGGTCAACGGTTATGCGGTGCGGCACCGTTCTGTGCAGACACATCGAGGCGGGCTAGGTTCCGCACGCTTGCGAAGGATCAAAGAGTTCGTATACGCGAAGATGGAAGACGAGGTGACCCTTTGCGAGATGGCGCAATCGGTAGAGTTGAGCACAGCTCATTTTGCGCGGATGTTTCGCAAGTCAACGGGCGAGACCCCGCATCAGTTTGTCATGCGCCATCGGATAGAGCGTGCTAAGGAGATGTTGCGTACCTCCGATGCGCGAGTATTGGACGTAGCCGTGGCCTGTGGCTTCAAGACCCAGGGGCACTTTGCGCGGGTGTTCCGCCGGATGTGCGGAGTAGGTCCCACAGAATATCGCCAGGAATTTCTGGGTCGCGTCGCGAGTTGAGCTCGAAAGACCCGCTCTCACCAAATGCCGACCTTCGCTCCCAATGCTTTCGCCGTCAAATTGTGACGATCCGCCCGACCGCGTAATTCATAGTTGATCCAACCTTCATCCGGACTTTCGTGATTAATCGCTCTATGCATCCGCATCTTGTGTCTCGTGGCCGTACGTTGGACACATGTCTCGCCTGAAGAATTCAGCAAGATTGGGCGCAAAGGAGCAAACACAGACGCAACTCAACATTCGCTATGCGGTTTACTGAACGCGTGTCAGCAAGGAGCACTGAGATGAATTCCAAGGATGAAAGACAATCGGCGACAGATTTCGCGGAGCGCGTTCGCGTGAATCAGCGGAAGCTCAGGTCCAATCTGAAGTCGCAGTACGACTTCATCGTCTGTGGGTCAGGCTCCTCTGGCTCGGTGGTGGCGCGCCGCTTGGCAGAGAATCCAGACGTTAGCGTGCTCTTGCTCGAAGCAGGCGGCAGCGACGATGTGCCAAGTGTGACGGAATCGGCTCGCTGGTTTGAAAACCTCGGGACCGAACGCGACTGGAACTTTGTGGCCCAGCCTAATCCGCACCTCAAAGGGCGTTCCATGCCGCTAAATATGGGCAAGGTGCTCGGCGGAGGATCGAGCATCAATGTGATGGCTTGGGCACGCGGACACAAGAACGATTGGGATTTCTTCGCGTCTGAGTCCGGCGACCCAGCATGGAACTATGAGTCGGTGCTCAATATCTACCGCCGCATTGAAGACTGGCAGGGCGCACCCGATCCCACGCGCCGCGGCACCGGCGGGTTGGTTTTTGTGCAGTCCGCGCCTGACCCGAATCCAATCGCTCCGGCCATGGTGGAGGGAGCGCGTTCTATTGGGATGCCGGCCTTTGATAGCAACAATGGCCGCCTGATGGAAGGCGGTGGCGGAGCCGCTATCCTCGATTTGCGCGTTCGCGACGGAAAACGCCTGTCCGTCTTTCGAACTTATGTTTTCCCCCACATGGACCGGCCAAACTTAACTGTGCTCACGCACGCATTGGTTACCAAGCTTACCTTAGAGGGAAAGCGAGCCACCGGTGTGGAGATCGCTTTTGACGGCCAAATCCAACGCATTACGGCTGGACTTGAGGTTGTTCTTTCGTTGGGCGCGATGCACACGCCGAAGGTGTTGATGCTTTCTGGCATTGGCGACCAGGCTGAGTTGCAACGCCTGGGCATACCGGTCGTCCAGCATCTTCCAGGGGTGGGACAGAACTTTCAGGATCATTTTGGTATCGGCTGTATCTGGGAGTATCAGCAACCGCTCCCCATACGCAACAACGGAGGTGAGGCAACGTTCTTCTGGAAGAGCAATCCCAGTCTTGACACGCCGGATTTGCAGACATGCCAGGGTGAACTACCGTTCTCCACTGCCGAAACAGCCGCCAAGTTCAATCCACCAGCGGCTTCTTGGACATTGTTTGGGGGTGTCGTGCGGCCAAAAAGCCGCGGTCAGATCCGCTTGACAGGACCCAACCCTGACGACCCTGTCCAGATCGAGGCCAATACGCTGTCCCACCCAGACGACTTGAAGGCCGCAATAGCGTGCGTGGAAGTTTGCCGCGAAATTGGCAATTCAACTCCGCTGCGACCTTTCACAAAACGCGAAGTTATGCCGGGCAACCTGAGAGGAGCCGCACTAGAAGACTTCGTCCGCGATGCAACCGCTACTTACTTCCATCAAACGTGTACCGCAAAAATGGGACGCGATTCCATGTCGGTCGTAGACGCCCAGCTTAAGGTCTATGGAATCGAAAACCTTTGCATCGCAGACGGCTCGATCATGTCGCGCGTGACGACCGGCAACACCATGGCTCCCTGCATCATCATCGGCGAGCGTGCCGCAGAGGCCTTGCGGAACAAGCACAGGTTAGAGACATCGTCGGTGTCGCGCTTGAGGGACTAAGACGAAACGCTCAACCGGAAACACGCTCGGGAGAAGTGCAAACCATGCGAATGAAATTCAAGCTGTTTTTGGTTCTGGTAACAATTCAGATCGGATGTACGGGCATGCCGCTCTTCGCACACCCAAGCTTGCCTGCCAAAGCTTCCCGAAATGCACCTACGGAGATTCACGGTCTTCGCCACGGTGTACCGCAGTTCTTGCGGCAGTTTGAAGACCCTCTGCTCGATCGACTTATGACGGAGGCAATCTCGTCCACTAAGGACCCTGCGATCCTCGCTTTCAGAATCAGAGAAGCCAGGGCCATGCATCGGGGCTATGAACTGAGTCCATTTCCCTCGACCACAAATCCAACACGCATCGCAGAATTGCAACTCATCACAGCCCGCCGAGAGGGTGCTCGGTCCAATCCTCTGGAAGGAGACCTATTCGATCCGGGTTTTGACTCACTTTGGGAGATCAATTTCTTTTGCGCGCATCGAAACTCCACCGAGGTTGCGGACGCGGTTTACGGAACCAGGGCTTACGATCTCCGTGCGATTCAGGTGAGTGTTGAGGGGGAGATTGCAAGAAACTACTTTGAGTTTCAAGCGTCACTGGGCCGATGGAACGTTGCGGAAAGACACGCGCAAGCCCTGGCAAGGATTTTGAAAATCGCTGAGGGGCGTCGATCTCCGGGAAAAGGCATGGTATTTGAGGCCGAACATTCCCGCGTGCTACTCACTTACACTCGCACGGCGAGTCTCAGGATGAAGGCCGAGCACGCCGTTGCGCTGGATTGCCTGGCAGTGTTGCTCGGCCGCTCTCCAAGCGCACTTGCGGAAGAGTTAAGCCATTCGGGCCAGCTTTCTGTGTTACCTCAACAGATCGATGTGGGCTCTCCTGAACAACTATTGCGCCGCCGGCCGGACATCGCCGCCGCCGAAAGGCGGCTGGCGGGACCCGCAGCCAAAGCCGGCATTTCCGTCGAAGATCTGTTTCCAAGGGTAGTTCTTTCCGGAAACACTAACCCAGGAGCGATGCCATTCGACGAGGTGCAATGGTCACGCCGATTCACGACCTCAATTGTGCCTATGATTTCCTGGCCACAATTCCGCGTGAACCGAGTAAACGCCCAGATTCTCTCAAGCGATTCTCCGGACGAACGGGTCTTGGCGAGCTATAGCCAGACAGTGTTGCAAGCAGTTGCGGAGACAGAGATTACGCTCACGTCCTTCGATCAGGCGCGATCACAATGTGCGCGACTCGTTCAAGCGGCGGAGGCCAGAAAGAACGCCGCAGACTCGACCACAATCCGTTTCAACCGCGGCACAGCTACGTTCTCGGAGGTTCTCGACGCAGAACGCACCCAGTTCGAAGCGGAAGATCTTCTCGTTGAAAGTCGCGCGGAAACCGCGATCGCAATGGTCGCCGTTTTCAAGACCCTCGGAGCAGGTTCGATGCCCTGTCATGTCGGTGGTGGCGGCCACGGTGTTCGCCGCGATCGCAGGATAAGACCATGACCGATTTGGATTTGAGGAAGAACGTGGAATCGGAGCTCCATTGGGAGGCAAGCGTTGACGCGGCGGAGATTGAGATAGCCAGCAAAGCCGGTGTTGTCACGCTTTCAGGTAGCGTCCAGAGCTACTGGGAAAGAACGGCGGCGGAACAAGCCACGTTGCGCGTCTTCGGTGTAAAGGCGATTGCGAACGAACTTGAAATCCGCCTGCCGAGTGCAAGCGAACGCACTGACGAGGACCTCACACGCGCAGCCGCAAACGTCCTTGACTCGTCTTCGTCCGTACCTCCGAAACGAATTACGGCTCAAGTTTCCAAAGGCTGGCTCACGCTCAAGGGAACGGTAGATTGGAGATACCAGAAGACTACCGCCGAAGAGGCCGTGAGGTACCTGCTCGGAGTCAAAGGACTCAGCAATCTCGTCGAGGTCAAGCCCCAGGCAAGCACAACAGAAGCGAGAGGGGCAATCGAGGCAGCCTTAAAACGCCATTGGGACTTCGACGCCCACCGGATTAGGGTCGAAGAGAACGGTGAAAAGATTACGCTGCGTGGCGCGGTACGCTCGTGGTTTGAGCGTAATGAGGCGGAGCATGTGGCTTGGGTGGCTCCTGGTGTCCGAACCGTGGACAACCAAATCACGATCGGGCCGTTTGCTGCAGGAGCTTAGCCTCAACTTCATCGATCGGCTTTCCCGAAACGCGAATAAGAACCTGTAGCCCGTGTCTAAAACTTGTGCGCCAGAAAAGGGAAAGAAGAAGGACGTCTACTTGTTTGAGTTGTGAGGTCCGACTGCCTGGGACAAGCCGTAGCAGGGCCGCTCGCAAGCTGTGAGCGGGAACCAGACCCCAAGGAGGACAGAGATGAGTGGAATTCCGATTGGAATGGCAGCTTCGGAAGGGGTCGTATTGACTGTCCTGACGGATTTAAAGAACGGCAAGATCGAGGACGCAATCGCTCGCTTTGCCGAGGAGTTCAGGTTCAAAGACCACGGGATTGGACTGGAGTTTAAGGACAAAGAGCGCTTGGGTGAATTCTTCCAGAAGGCCCGGGAACTTTATCCGAATTCTTTTTTGCAGACTGACACGATTCTTGTGAGTGGAGATCACGTCATCACCGAATGGACACTTCAAGCTACCTGGCCAGAGCCTTTCTACGGTCAACTTTCACGAGAAGTTCGAGTCTCGCTGCACGGGATCTCCGTGGTCCGGACGGAAAACGCCAGGATCACGGAGTGGTCCGACTACTACGACGGACTGACCTCTCGGCGCACAGCCTTGGCAGCGTATTTCACCGAATGGGTCGAACTCTGAACGGTGATCAGTGCCCAATGAAAACATTATTTCGCGTTAGCTCGAGTATGACATTCGCCTTAACCATAGGAACCGTTTCCTTTGGACAGCACTACGCGCAAACCAATCTTGTTTCCAATGCAGTCGGAGACACTCGCGTCACAGATCTTCAGTTGATCAATCCGTGGGGGCTATCTCGCGGCTCCGACAGCCCATGGTGGGTCTCTGACAACGCGACGAGCTTCAGTACACTTTACAACGGTGTAGGAGCCAAGCAGTCCCTAATCGTCGCCATTTCCCAGGCAGATCCAAATAACGAGAACGCCCCGAGACCTGGCAGCCACATACACGCACACATCAGCTCTACCCCACCTGGCGCGGACATCCAGGTGGACGGCGCTTACGTCGGCACCACTCCCTTAGATATCGACCTGACCTGCTGCTTTCACGATGTAACTATCAGCAAGCCAGGACTGAAACCGTGGACCGGAAGGGTGCGCAACAACGGCCACGCGAACATCAATGTCCAATTGCGGAAATGAGTAAGAAATTCCGCAAGATTCTCCGCGGTCGCGGATCGTCTTATCCCCACACAACGGTCTGGAATCAAGCGAGTATCACTTAAAAGGAGGTAAGCCGTGAAGATCGACACCTGCATGCAGGACAGTGTTGACCGACAGGCAGAGGCGGCGAATTTCATTGAGCGAGTCAATGCCAATCAGCAGAAACTCGCGACCGATATAAGACAGCAGTATGACTTTATCGTGTGTGGATTGGGCTCTTCCGGTTCAGTTGTGGCTCGTCGGCTGGCCGAGAATCCGGGCGTCAGCGTGCTGCTCCACTTCCTTAGCGCCTCGGCCGTGCGAAATCCCCGAAAGATAGCCTTAGGCCTTGAAAACGAGAGCACCTCAAATCGTGGAAGCGGCGATCCGCCGAGAAAAATAGGCTTGGACAGGAGTTAACATCATGCAGCATAAAATCACATTCAAGAGCAAAGGTCTCAACTGTTCCGCCCTCTTCTATCTCCCCAACAACGCGGCCTCGGCGCACAATAGGTACCGACAAACGCGCTTGTGGTCGTTAATGGGTCGCCTCCCGGACTGTCGGCAAGCCGGAAGTAATGGTGTGGTCGGAGCTAGGGATAAAGAATTCGGGCAGAAGGCTGGATTAGTCAGCTAGGGACGCCGATACGAACGCATGACAACCGATTGAGCGATTAACATCGAGCCAGCTGTTCTACGCGGATTCACCACATCTCGTCAGAGGATTGGCGAGAACACCGCAATCCTCGGATGAGTGAGGAGGCTTGCGTAGCCCACAAAAATCCTGTGCGACACGGGATCGACGACCAAAGTATGGGCGCCATAATGGGTGCTAACCAAATCTAGCGTTTTATAGGTGTCCGGGCTGTCTTGCTGGATGACCGTCAATTTTCCTGCTTTTCCCGCGGAATAGATCCGATGCGAGCCGGCATCGAAGGCAACCACATCCGGACCTCCGCCAATACTCATGGAAGAAGTTACCTTATGATTGTCCAGGTCAAAGACCACCAACGTAGCGTTACGCGAGCACACTGAAAACAGGCGTCGATGCTCGGAGTCAATAGCCATTCCGGACGGTCCTTCGCAAGGAGCCAACGGCCATTGTCCGACGACCGATTTTTGATCGAGATTTATTGCTGCGACGGCATTTATGTCGTTTAGGTTTTGATAGAGCAGACCGGTGTTGGAATCCAAGGCTGGGAATTCCGGTCTTCCCGGGAGTGCTATCGTTCCCGCAACGGCGCGTTTCTTCGGATCGATCAAAGTTGCCAAGTGCGCGTCGCCGTGCGCAACATACACAAGGCTGTTTGCCGAGTCATAGACAATTGCGTCCGCGTCCTCCGCAACGGGGATGCTTTGAAGAAGCTGGAGAGTATCGGGGTCAAAAACGTCCACTTTGTTCTCTTCGCTTCGTGTCACGAAAGCGACCTTTTCATCAGGCACTAGGAATACGCCATGAACACCGCCGCCCCCGAGTAGCTGCGCCACGGTTCCGGTGCCCATCTGTGTGTCGGGGTCCAGCGTGATCTTGTATACCGCCCCGGAACTCTCATCTGTGACGAATAGGGTGTGATCCTTAATCGTCAAGTAGTCGAGAACGTTCAGCGATTTCGCTTTTGGAAGTTCGATATAGCCATCGAACTTCACGGAACGCGCTTGACCAGGTGTACCCGGAATAACGAGGTATAGCAAAAACGATCCTGCGACTAGCAACAGCGCCACCACACAATAAGCGACCATCTTGAGTATTCTTTTCATCGCTGATTCATACACCTCTCTCGTTCGACTAGTTGAGAAAGTCGCCGAGATAGGCGAGCAGAGCTACCGGCTTCTCCTCGGCGATGAAATGACCGCTGCCCTCGATCCTGAACGTCCGTGACCCGGGTGCCTTGGCATCGAGGGTCGACTTGAGACGCGAATATCCGGGACCGCCGAGGCCAAGAACTGGCATCGTCAGCTTCGCATATGTGCCGTCGTCGACTATATCCTGCGGGAATGCCTGATACCAGGCGTCTCCGGCGCGAATAGCGTCACGACTGGAGTAAGCGGCAGCGTAAACAGCGCGATCTCTCGCGTCGATCGCGCCTTCGTCCTTCAGCATGTATCGAAAGAACCACTCCTGCTCGATGCCTGCACGGCCTTCCAGCAATTGTTCCGGCAGGCCTTTCACCTGATGGAAGGCGAACCACCAGAGATAGGGATGGTTCTCGTCGAGTCTGTCTCCGAACGTGCCTAATGCTGGAAGGAGAGGCAATGAGAGGTACGCGCTGGACGGATGAGTGACGTCGAGCATCACCAGCTTGTGCACCTGTTCGGCATGATTGGCGGCGAAGCTGAAAGCCACCATCGAACCGATATCGTGTCCGATCACGTCCACCTGCTTGTAGCCTAGCTGCCGGACGAGTTCGGAGATGTCACCCGCCATACTTTTCTTGTCGTAGCCGCCAGCGGGCTTGTCAGAACTTCCCATGCCCCTCAGATCGATCGAGATCACGCGGTGTCTCTTCGCGAGCTCGGGCATAATCTTGTGATAGCTCCACCACGTCTCGGGCCAACCCGGAAGCAAAAACACCGGGTCGCCCTCGCCGCCAGCGACATAATGCAAGCGTATGCCGTTCACTGTTGCAAAACTGCTATTGAAACCAAGCAAAGTCTTCACCAGAGCCGCGTCCGAGACCTTGTAGGAGTTAGCGCCAGCGTGGTGGATTTTCGCCGATGCCTCGGTGCTGAATGCAAGCGCGGCAAGGAGCGTCGCCAGGATGGGTCTAATCGACATGGTGACGCGACTCTGCGACAGACTCCGGTTCTGTGAGTTCAACTCTCATTCTTGTCTTACTCCTTACTTCTCGCTCGTAGGCGGTGCCAGCCCCTTCAACCGCAGGTACATGGACAGTGCCGAATACTGCTCATTGTCGTGCGACACATTCCCCCACAGCACCCCTGCCCGCGTGCGCTTTGCCGGCCCAACAGAGAGTAGTTCCGTGAAGTTCGCGTCTGTCGTGGAACCATACGCCTTGTCGCACTCAGCGAAGGATGCCTTCAACCCTGCCACGATCGTCGCCTTGTCGGCCGTATCAGCCGGCGTCTTCATCCGCTCCGCTGGCGGAGTACCGTTTACCGCGCCACAAGCTCGGACCTGCGCTTCGGTCACATGGTTCACCACGCGCGCAAAAGTCCGCACCTCAGGAGTCGGTTTGTACTGGTACAGATCTGCCGGCATGATCTCCGCAGTCTTCAGGAGGTTGTCCTTCTGCGCGGCATAGCTCCGCTGGACCTCACCTGCCGGTTCTGGAACCGGAGGTGGTCCCATCGGAGCCTGTGCCAACGCCACACCTGAAACCACACCGGACAAAACCACGCCCGCCAAAGTACACGCCATTCGCATCACACGTCTCCTCATACGTTTTAGCAACATTCTCGAGATCGCGCGTCAGCGTCCAGGCTCGACGACCGGAAATCCGGCCTCGAAGTCGACCAGCAGCGTGAACAAATCGGATACCGCCTTGGCATCTCCGATCGTTGTGATCTCGCGGTGCCCCATTGCATCCGCGAGTGTTCGCTGTCCCAGAATGATGCTTTCAAACACAGTTCGCGTTGTCGTCACCGTAGTCACGGCATTGGGAGCGGTCTTGCCGATGATCGAGGTAAGTGCACCATGCTCAAGAGTAGACGCAAGCGACTCGCGTGTATCGGTGAATTGCCAGTTGATTACGATGTTCGCTGTTCCGGCTCGAGGC
>Ga0137409_10007598_pt1 | contig 11120 bp, 13 predicted proteins | sample CZODoug1_16funga_FD_122059 | JGI IMG/M metagenome (GOLD analysis project Ga0137409, IMG submission 122059) | Vadose zone soil fungal communities from Angelo Coast Range Reserve, California, USA - CZODoug1_16fungal (Hybrid Assembly) | ecosystem: Environmental > Terrestrial > Soil > Vadose zone... | reverse complement strand
AGTGATAGCGAGGTCCCGCGCGGGCATGTCGCTCGGATCCCTTTTGATTTCGGCGCCGGATCAAAATCGGTCGCGGGGTCGTACGACCGTTGGAGTCGGCATGGATAACAGAGGGATAACGGGCGGGCGCATACTGATGTATGGCAGCCACAATTTTTGAGCAATTCACCCTATATAATTAGCGTGAAGGCGACCCACCGAAAGGAGGAACGATATGTCAAATTTCATGCGGAAATCCGCCGCTACGATCCTAATCGCTGCGAGCCTCGGCTCGCTTGCGACCGTCACATCGGCCGCGTCCGGATTCAACAGCAACGTGTAGGCGATCGCGTACAGGGTCATGCCGTGCCGTGCATCCAGCTCCGCCAGGGCCGCACGGTCGCCGAGCGCTGCGATCCGCTCCACCAGGGTGGCATCGGACAAAACGGGCGTCGAGGTGGTGAGAGCCGCGGAACCGGTTACCATCCGCTCTCCTGGTGACGGGTTCGCACGATCGGAATGCGCATGGGTGCTCGGCATACACCTGTATTAAAGAGCACGCCGCCCAAGGACGAGTCACGCCCTGTGACCACGGTCACATAACCGGGAGGCGGAGCTTGACGGGCCGGCGCTGGATTCGTCATATGTAAGCACTTAGCCACGGTGACCCCCATGAACGACGAGGTCGTCCGGGCCGATCCGGTCCTGCGCAAGCGTGCCCTGGCGATGCTGCTGGCGGCGGGTGTGGTCGGCGGGGCGGCAATTCAGTGGGGCCTCCCCTGGCTCGAGTTGGCGCGCCTGCGCCAGCCGGGCATGCAACGCACGATCTGCATCACCTTCCTCGGTGTGATCGTCGCGGTGGCGCTCGCGACTATCGTGTCGGGACGCCGGGTGACCAGGCTGGGACGGCAGACCGTGGAGCTACAGGCGTTTCCGCCACCCGGGCTGACGCTGCTGCATGACGTGCGACGCATGACCGGCGCGCGCGCCGTGTACCTGGGCCGGGGATACGTCATCATCGGCTGGACGCTGGTCGTCCTGGCGCTCGGGTTGCTCGGCCTCGGGAGCTACGCGCTCGCGGTCTTGTGGCCCCGCTAGTGGCGCCGCCGCGTCGATGGCGCGCGCGGGTGTACTGGGCGCTCGCGGCGTACGGCGCGCTCGGCGGACGTCCTGGTGGTGTGCTACGACCGGTATCTCGACTACCGGACCGGGATCCGCGGCGACCGGAGGGCGGGCCGGGTCGACGATTGGTTCTGGACGACGGCCACCGGCCTGACACCCCGGCGCTAGATTGCGCCGCTGGCAATCGGACAGCAGCTTACGCCCGGTCCGCTTCCCGGTGGTGAGGCAATGGCGGTTCGTGAGGAGCTGTTGGGATTCGTGCGGGATGGCCTGGCCCGGGGCCTGAATCGCCAGCAGATCGAGGACGTCCTACTCAGGGCGGGGTGGGACCCGCGCGAGGTGAAGGGCGCGCTGGCCGGTTTCGCGGAGATCGACTTCCCCCTTCCCGTCCCACGACCCAAGCCCTACCTCTCGGCGCGCGAAGCGTTCATCTACCTGGTGCTGTTCAGCACCTTGTACGTAAGCGCCTACAGCTTCGGCAGCCTGCTGTATGACCTGATCAATCGAGCGTTTCCCGATCCCGCGGACCCGTCATGGATGGCGAGCCACTTCCGCGAGTCGGTGCGGTGGTCGGTCTCCTCCCTCATCGTCGCGTTTCCCGTCTTCCTGTACGTCTCGGGCTGGACCAGCCGGGCCGTGCGGCGTGACTCGACGAAGCGCAGTTCCAAGGTCCGGCGCTGGCTGACGTATCTCACGCTGTTCGTCGCCGCCTGCATCCTGATCGGCACCACCATCGCGCTGGTAAACAGCGTGCTCGGCGGCGAATTGACCACCCGGTTCCTCTTGAAGGTGTTGACCATCGCCGTCATCGCGGGCACGATTTTCGGATACTACCTCTGGGACCTGCGGCGGGAAGAGAAAGAGCAGGAGACCTAGACGTGCGGCGGCCACGGGGCACCCAACTGCTCCTCTGGTTCGTCATTGGGCTGGTCGGTCTCGCGGTCATCACCGGACTGGTGGTGATGGGGTCGCCGGGCGAAGCCCGGGCGCGCCGGCTGGACGAGCGACGCGTCGCGGACCTGCGCCGAATCACGTACGCCATCAATGTGTACCGGACGGGACACGACCGCCTGCCGGAATCCTTGCACGCGCTCGTGCAGGATCCGGAGGCGAGGCTGCGCGCCCAGGACCCAGCCACGGGCGAGTCCTACGAGTACCAAGTCTTGGGGCCGAAGACGTACGCCGTGTGTGCACGCTTCGAGCGTGCCGACCCTGACTCATCGTATCCAGAACCCGGGGAAGAGGGCTGGCGGCATGGCGTGGGTCGACAATGCTTCCAGCGCGAGGCGCCCACACAGACGAAACGGTGAGCGGTTGAGGTGGAGTTGTGGCTTCGGCGCTGAAGCTCACCCACGCGGACGACCATTGCTTCTACTACGTCCCGGAGGGCCCGGCGGTCGCGGGCGGCGTGGCGCTCGACCTCGTACCGACCTTCGACTACGTGTACGACGCCGCGGCCTATGAGCACTACCTGGCCGCGGAGGGTGATGCCGCTAGTGCCCGCCCGTCCGGGCCAGCCGCTCCCGCAGCGGCGGATAGAACTGGGTGAACACTTGGTCGTGGGCGGCCTCGGTCGCGTGGCAGGAGTAGCACGAGGCCGCCCCCGGGATCATCGCGGCGGTCGCCGCGCTGTCCCCGAACCCGAAGAACGCCCAGCCGGTCTTGTCGATACCCGTCTGCTTCAAGTGCACTTCGATCGCCGGCACCCGATCCCCTTCATAGAAGCCGGCGCGTGCCGGCGTGGATTTGCGCGAGGCCTCGTAGAACGAGAGGACGAACATCGTGCGCTGCGGAAACGCACCCGTCCGGACGAACTCCCGATAGGCCCAGGGCTGCACGTAGACGTTGTGAAACATCCCGGGCGCGGCGCCTGCCGCCGGCGGGGGTGCGGTGGCGTACGACAGCCCGGTGGAGGCGCCGACCATCACCCAGGCCTCCCAATCCACGGGTTTCGCGAGCTGGCCGCTCTGTGCGAACCGCGGGAGTTGATCGTCCGGTGGACCCTGTTGCTGGCTCCGCGCACTCCCGCTCCACGCGACGAAAGCGCTGACCCCTGCGAGCGTCACCGCGATCGACCCGATCACACCACGGCGGATCTGCATCGTTGATTCCCCGGTAGGGACTATCTCTACGACGCGGATGGACCGCGAACAGTTGCGTCAGGGATTCGCGACGGCCTGCTGCCCGTCCCGGACGGTTGCGGGCGACGGCAGCCCTCTACCATATTCGCACATTCATGGCTGATCTCCGCGCGGCATTGGGGCACGCGCTCGAGCCCGCGTACCGGGTGGAGCGCGAAGTGCGACCTGTCGGCAATTGTCGCATGTTCGTGGCGCTCGAAAAGTCTGCCGGCGGCGGCCTTCTGGTGAAGGTGCTGCCCGGCCCGCTGTCGCTCGCCGTCGACTCCACGCGATTCGAGCAGGACACCGCGCGGCTGGGGCGCCGGCTCCGGCATCCGAGCCTCGTGGCCCCGACCGGTGCCGGCCGGGCGGGACCGTTCGTGTACCACACCCGGGCGTTCGTCGAGGGCACCACGTTGCGGGCCTGGCTGGCGCGCCACGGGGAGCTGCCGCTCCGACGGGCCGTGGAGGTGCTGCGGGACGTGCTCGCGGCGCTGGCCTACGCCCATGCAGAGGGCGTCGCGCACGGCGATTTGAAGCCCGAGAACGTGCTGCTGGCCGAAGGGCAGGCGCTGGTCGCGGACACGGGGATTCTGGGCACCCTGGCACAGGCACTCACTGGCGACGGTGGTGGGGCGGCAACGGCGACGCTGTGCGCGGCCGACTACCTGGCGCCTGAGCGGCGGGCCGGCCAGACGGCCCCCGGCACTCGGGACGACATGTTCGCCGTGGGGGTCCTGGTGCACGAGATGCTGACGGGGCGACCACCCGCCGGTAACCCCGAGCCGCTCGAAGAAGTGCGCTCGGTGCCGGCCTGGCTCGCCGAGCTCGAGCGCCGCTGTCGCGCCGCCGAGCCGAGCGCGCGTTGGGCGGACGCGGGATCCGCGTTGGCAAGCGGTAGCTGGCCGGGCACGGGAGCGTGAGACCATGCGGCCCCCCGTGCTGTGCTATCATCGCGTCGGGGGACCTGCGGAGCTTGGAGTCACTCGGGTTGCGAGGTCGATCTTCGCCCGTCAGATGACCGGATTGGCCCGCGCGGGGTGGCGGGCGCTCACGCTGGCGGAGTTCAACCACCGCGTCACACGTCCCTCATCCCCCGTCCCGCAGCGGGAATTGTTGCTCTCCTTTGACGACGGCTATGCTTCCCTCGCCGAGCACGCCTACCCCTTACTCGCCGATATTGGGTTCACCGCCACCACGTTCCTCATCACGGATTATGTCGGGCGACTGAACACGTGGGACGTACGGTACACGTGGCACCGGCTCGCGCATCTCGATTGGGACACCATCGGATGCTGGCAGCAGCGGGGCTTCGACTTCGCCTCGCACACGGCGTCGCACGCGCGGCTTACCTGGCTGTCGGACGGCCAGGCGGCTGCGGAGTTCGAGCGGTCCCGCGAGACGCTGCGACACCGCCTGGGACTTGAGGCGACACGGGCCGTCGCTTATCCGTTCGGCGCGCGGGACGAGCGGATCGAGCGGCTGGCGCGCGCCGCCGGATATGAGCTAGGGTTCGGGGGTGTGCGCGGCAACGGTTCACCGTTTGCCCTGACGCGCCTCCCGGTTTACCTGTGGGACGTGGGCACGGTGCCGTTGGGGTTGCGGCGGGACGGACTCGGCTGGCTGGGCCGAGCAGTGGCACACGCCGCTAATCGTGCTGCGGTCGGGACGAGCTGGATGCTGAAGCTCCCGTTATAACAGGTTCCCCGTGCCCACCGCCGCCCCCATCGCGTGGTAGCCCTTGTCCACGTAGATGGTCGTCCCCGTGATCCCGCTCCCCAACGGGCTCGCGAGAAACGCCGCCGTCGTGCCGACTTCGCGGGCGGTGAGGGGCTCGGTGAGCGGCGCGTTGGCGGCGTAGTATTCGACCATCTGCTCGATCTTCCCGATGGCGCTCGCGGCGCGCGACGCGAGCGGCCCCGCGGAGATCGTGTTCACCCGCAGCCCGTACTTGCGGCCGGCCTCGAACGCCAGCGTGCGCGTGTCGCTCTCGAGCGCCGCCTTGGCGGACGACATGCCGCCCCCGTACCCGGGCACCACCCGCTCGCTCGCCATGTACGTGAGCGACAGGAACGAGCCACCCGGGCGCGTGAGTGGTCCGAGCCGGGCGACGAGCGACACGAGGGAAAAGGCGCTCGCGCTCACCGCGGCGAGGTAGCCTGCCCGGCTCGTCTCGAGCAGGGGTTTCTTGACCTCGGGACCATTGGCGAGCGAGTGGACGACGATGTCGAGCGGCCGGTCGCCGAAGTCCTGCACCAGGCGCTGCGCGAGGCCGGCGATCGAGAAATCGCCCACGTCCTTGTAGCGTTTATTGCCGCGAATGTCTTCCGGAGCCTCCGCGAGCGTGTCGAACACGGCATCGAGGGGATAGATCTTCTCGAACTCGAGGAGCGAGCCGTCCGGCATGCGGCGTGCTGCGTCGATCTTGCCGCGCTCGAGCAGGTTGAGGAAGATGTTCAGCGCCGGGGGCCATGTGCCGGCGCACACCGTCGCGCCCGCTTCGGCCAGCGCCTTGGCGATGGCGAAGCCGTAGCCGCCATCGTCGGCCACACCCGCTACCAATGCCCGCTTGCCCCGGAGATCGATCGCTAGCATTGAGCTCCCATTAGATGAAGAATCGCGCGGCCACCGGAATCAGCTGCGGATGGCGGACGAGTGCGTGGGCAAAGATCCGACCGAGCGTCCGCTTCTCCGGGGGGATCGTGTTCGCGGTGCGCGCCAGGGAGTTGAAGAACTGATCATCCAGGTCCTCGAGCGCCCGCTTGAGCCGATAATACTTGAGGTGATCGTCCCCCAGCTGCGCCATCCACTCGGCGTGGTAGGCCGAGAGCCGCTGCGCACTCGTGTCTCCGTCCCGGATCGCCCCCGTCGCGACGCGGCCGGCGAGCCGGCCCGCCTTCATGGCATTCACGATGCCGCCCCCGGAAAGCGGGTTGATCATGTGGGCCGCGTCGCCCGCCACCAGGACGCCGTCGGTATAGGTCTGCCGGATGGTCGTGTGCGCGATGACGCCGCCCACCGTGCAGGTCCGCTTGGCACCCCGAGGATAGCGGCGGGCGATCCAGGCGTCGAGATATTGTCGGGCGTTGCGGGCGTCGGCCTTCAAGGCCACGAGGCCGAGGCCCACATTCGCCACGCCCGGGCTCTTGGGGAAGAGCCAGGCGTACCCACCCGGCGCGATGCCGGCGCCGAACTGCAGATAGATAGCGTCGGGATCGAAGTCGATCCCTTCGACGACATACTGCGCGCACGATTCCATGTCACGCGCGGGAACCCGAGTCTCGAGACCCGCCCAGCGGCCGACCATCGCCTCGACGCCATCCGTCCCGATCACGACGCGCGCCCGGCACGTCGCTTCGCCCCCGGCGCCGCGCAGCCGGACCCGCCAGCGGCCGTCAGGCTCGCACGTCATCCCGGCCGCCTCGGTGCTCACGAGCAGCTCGGCCCCCAGGGCCACGGCCCGCTCGGCGAGAAAGGCGTCGAATTGCGTGCGATCGAGAATCCAGCCGACGTCGCGCTCGGCGACCTTCACCTCGGTGTCGTCCGGCGCGACGAACACGACGCGCGTGATCTTGCGGGCGGCCCAGCGAGCGCCGTCGGGGTCCGCGAACTCGCGCAGCCCCGCGTTTCCGACCCCTTCGGCGCAGCGGACCGGCGTGCCCACTCGGGCGTCGCGCTCGAGCAACATGACGTCGAGCTCGGGCGCAGCGCGCTTCGCCTCCCACGCCGCCACTGCGCCCGCCGGGCCCGCACCAATGACCAACACATCGGTGTCGTGGGTCACGCGGAGACCATCGTGAGCGCGCCGACGGGGCAGGGGGCGATGCATTTGCGGCAGCCGGTGCACGTGCTCCGGTCCACGACCAGGTCGGTGAGCTCGAGGTGAATGGCTTCCGGCGGGCAGAGGGGGAGGCACAGACCGCAGCGGTCGCATACCTGGAGATCCACTACGGCAATCTCGGGGAAGGCCGGCGCGGCTCGCATGCGCGAACGGTAGCCGCCGTCATGAGGGGCGTCAAGCATCAGCCTTGCTTGGAGTTACGCTTTTCATTAGCTTGATGCGCTCGCACGCGCCCCCCTAACGACTTTCACCCGACGACCACGTGCCCTTTCGCTGGCCGAATTGGAAGCTTGGAGCCTGGAGTCCGGCGAATGAGATCGCCGTGGATCTGGGCACCGCGAACACGCTGATCTACGTGAAGGGCGAGGGCATCGTGCTCAACGAGCCCTCGGTCGTCGCGATCGAGAAGTCCACTGGGAAAATCAAAGGCATCGGGCTCGAGGCGAAGCGGATGCTGGGCCGCACGCCGGACGGCATCCTGGCCGTGCGCCCGCTCAAGGACGGCGTGATCGCCGATTTCGACGTCACCGAGAAGATGCTGCGGTTCTTCCTGAAGACCATCATCGACCGTCATCTGTTCCGCGTGAAGCCCAAGGTGATCGTGTGCGTGCCGTCGGGCATCACCGAGGTCGAAAAGCGCGCCGTGCGGGACTCGGCGCAGTCGGCCGGGGCGAAGGAGGTCTACATGGTCGCCGAGCCGATGGCGGCGGCCATCGGCGTGGGGCTGCCCGTCGAGACCCCCACCGGAAACATGGTGATCGATATCGGGGGCGGCACCACCGAGATCGCCGTGATCGCCCTCTCGGGGATCGTATCGGACACATCGATCCGCACCGGCGGCGACGAGCTGGACCAGGCGATCGTGCAGTTCATGCGAAAGAACTACAACCTCCTGATCGGCGAGCCCACGGCCGAGCTGATCAAGATCCAGATCGGATCGGCCGCACCCGTCGGCGAAGAGCGGGAAATGGAAGTGAAGGGCCGCGACCTCGTCTCCGGGATCCCGAAGATCGTGCGCGTGCACTCGAGCGAGATCCGGGAGGCGGTGCAGGAGCCGATCCAGCAGATCGTGGACGCGGTGCGGCGGGCCCTGGAGATCACGCCGCCGGAGCTGGCGTCGGACATCGTCGATCGCGGGATCGTGATGACCGGCGGCGGCGCGCTGATTCGCGGCCTCGACGTGCTGCTGCAGCAGGAGACGGGCCTGCCGATCCACCTCGACGAGGACCCGATGACCTGCGTCGTGCGGGGGACGGGGCGGATCCTCGACGATCCGGAGAAATACCGCAACGTCCTGACGACCTAGGGCGATGGCGCTCGGAGCGGACCGCTACGCCTCGCGGGGCGACACCTTCGCGTTCCTCGGTTGCGTCCTGCTTTCCGTTGCCGCCATGAGCCTGCCCGAGCGGATCCGCGATCCGCTCGCGCGGGGGCTGCGTCAGACCGTGCTCGCCCCGTTCCTCGCACTGCAGCAGCAAACCGAGCTCCTCTCCGCCTCGCTGGCACGCTACGACGCGGTGGTCGCCCAGCGCGACTCCGCCGCCCTCGCCGCCACGTTCCTTCCCGAACTGCGGGGCGAGAACATCCGGCTCCGCAGCCTGCTCGGCCTGGGCCAGCGTCTTTCGAGCGGCTACGTCCCGGCCGAGGTGTTACGCGAGCCCGAACCCACGGGCGCCCTCACGTTCATCGTGTCGGCGGGAAAAAAGCAGGGGGTGAAGCCTTTGTCCGCCGTGGTGAGCCCGGACGGCCTGGTGGGGATCGTGAGCGCGGTGGACGCGAAGACGAGCGTGGTCGTGAGCTGGGCGCACCCCGAATTCCGCGCCAGCGCCATGGCGGCCGACGGGAGCGTCTACGGCATCGTCGCGCCGCACGGCAGTGACGGGCCGCACATCTGGCTACTCGAGCTGCAGGGCGTGGCCTACCGGCAACTCGTGCCCACGGGCACGATGATCCTCACCTCCGGTCTGGGGGGCGTGCTGCCGCGCGGCATTCCGATCGGCACGGTGGTGAGCGTCGCGGGGCAAGCGGAAGGATGGGAGCGCACCTACCTCATCCGACCGGCCGTCCATCCCGGCGCCGTCACGCACGTGATGATCCTCACCGGGCCGCCGATGCGCGGGGACCTGCGCGCGCTGTTCGAATCGAGCGGAGAGACGCCGTGAGACGCACCGACAAGTACCGCTTTTACGTGATCCTGGCGGCCCTCGTGGTGCTGCAGTTCTCCGTGCGCGGACGGCTGGGGGGCGACCGCGTGGCGCCCGATTTCCTGCTGCTGGCCCTCCTCATCTACACCATCCGTGCCCGGCCGGGCCCGAGCGCCGGCGCGGGGTTCCTGGTCGGCCTGTTACGGGACGCGCTCACGCCGGCGTCATTCGGCGCGGGGGCGCTCGCGCACACGCTCGTGGGGTATCTCTCCTCCTGGAGCAAGGCGGTGTTTTTCGCGGAGAACCTGTTCGTGAACGGCTGTCTGTTCTTTGCAGGCACCTGGTGCCGCAACCTCGCGGTGGCGCTCGCCTCCGGGAAACTCAAGGGTGGGTTGCTCGGCTGGGAGCTGCTCGTGTGGTCTCCCATCCAGAGCCTGACGACGGCGGTGGCGGGCGTCATCGTGCTGTGGCTGTTCGGGCGCCATCTCGCGATCCGCCTGAGCGACGCGTGAGCGCGTTCCACCCGCACCTGCTCGAGCGGCGGCTCCGTCTCACGCGGGCGGTGGTGTGGGGGGCGGGGATCGCGCTGGTCCTCGTGTTCTTCCGCACGCAGATCCTCGAGCACTCGAAATATCAGCTGCAGTCCGAGACGAACCGGCTGCGACCCATCCCGCTGCCCGCGCCCCGCGGCATCATCACCGACCGCAACGGCAAGATCCTCGCGGAGAACCTGACCGGCTACACCGTGTCGTTGCTGCCGGCGGCGGACGAGGACTCGCTCCGGGCCACGCTGCGCCGCATCGCGTCGATCGTGAAGCTCGACAGCCTCGGCATCGAGCGCGTCCTGATCCGGTACCGTCGGACGCCATACCTGCCGGTCAGCGTGCTCCCGAACGCGACATTCGAGGTCGTGTCGGCGCTCGAGGAGCGGCGGCTGATCTTCCCGGGGCTGCTCATCCAGCCGGAGCCGAAGCGGCACTACCCGGACAGTTCGCTCGTGGCCCATCTGGTGGGCTACGTCGGGGAGCTCACCGAGACGGAGCGGGCCCAGCGGCGCTTCGCGGCCGTACGGCTCGGGGGCCTCCTGGGAAAGGGCGGGCTCGAGCGCCAGTACGACGACTCGCTCCGCGGCGCGGACGGCGTGCGGTTCGTGGAGGTGAGCGCGTTGGGGCAGGTCGTGCGGGAGGCGGGCAGCGGCTCGCGCCTGTCGCCGATCCCCGGGCGTGCCCTCCATACGACCATCGATCTCGAACTGCAGCGCTACATCGCGCAAATCTTTCCGGCGGGACAACGCGGCGCGGTGCTCGCGCTGAATCCCAATTCGGGCGAGATCCTCGCCCTGTACAGCGCGCCGGGCTTCGATCCCAACGCCTTTGTGGGCGGCGTGGATCCGGACTACTGGCGCCGCCTCAACGTGAGCGAGGCGCACCCGCTGTTCGATCGCACCATCCAGGCACGCTATCCGCCGGGATCCACCTGGAAGCTGGCGCTGGCCGCGATGGCGCTGAAACGCGGCATCGTCACGCTCCGGTCGCGGATGCCTATCCCCTGTCGCGGCGGGTTGCAGTACGGCAACCGCTTCTTCCGCTGCTGGTCGGCCAAAGGGCACGGCGACCTGGCCCTCGCCGACGCGATCGCCCAGAGCTGCGATGTGTACTTCTACCAGCTGGGCCTGAAGCTCGGCCTCACGTCGTTGCTCGAAGACGCCACCGGCTTGGGTTTCCACGCGCGTACGGGCATCGACCTCCCCGGCGAGATCACCTCGGAATTTCCGGGTGGGACCGACTACTACGACCGCGTGTACGGCCCGCGCCGCTGGACGTCGGCGGTGACGCTGAACCTGGCCATCGGGCAAGGAGAAAATGCCCAGACCCTCGTGAACATGGTCCGCTTCTACCAGATGCTCGCGAGCGA
>Ga0137409_10007597_pt1 | contig 11121 bp, 9 predicted proteins | sample CZODoug1_16funga_FD_122059 | JGI IMG/M metagenome (GOLD analysis project Ga0137409, IMG submission 122059) | Vadose zone soil fungal communities from Angelo Coast Range Reserve, California, USA - CZODoug1_16fungal (Hybrid Assembly) | ecosystem: Environmental > Terrestrial > Soil > Vadose zone... | reverse complement strand
ATGGCGTGGCTCCCGGCTTTCATGATCGGACTCGCAAAATGGAATACCGTGGGTCATTTCGTAGGGCTCGCGGCGGTGTTGACGGCGATCCACATCGTGGCGTTGAACTTTGTTGCGCCGCAGTTGGTGGGCCGCCGAGTCCGATTGAATGCCGTGGCCATCACGATCGCGCTGCTGTTCTGGGGCTGGGTTTGGGGCGGCATGGGACTGGTGCTGGCGATTCCCATTACGGCCGCTCTGCGCGTGATCTGCGATCACACGGAATCGTGGAAGCCCATCGGGCGCTGGCTGAGCGCCTGAAACCACTGCATACCTGTTGGACGTCTATCTTTTTCGGAAGCGACTCCCGCGGTTCATGGGAGCCTGATTCCTGAGGGGACTCGAATGAATCCCAGAACTCTTTTGCTGATAGGCGCATTGTCCCTGCTGACAGTGGCGGCTCCTTCCGGTCATGCCTGGGGCTGCAAGGGTCATCAGACGGTAGCTTTGATCGCGGAAAAACGCCTCACTCCGGAAGCTCGGGAGATGGTGCAGAAGATCCTCGCCGATAATCCCATCGACCCGAAGCTCAAGCGCTGGTGCGGCAATGCGACGATGGATTTGATGGCGGACGCGTCTACATGGCCGGATGATGTGCGCAATGAACGCAACAACGGTCCATGGCATTACATTGATATACCACTGGGGAAGTATAAGGGCTCGCTGAATGACTACTGCGGCGGCGAAGGCTGCGTCACGCGTGCGATCGAGCAACAACGCGCCCTCTTGAAAGACAAGTCTGCCGACCCAGTGAAGCGCGCCGAGGCTATACGGTACTTGATCCACTTTGTCGGCGACATGCATCAGCCGCTGCACGCCGCAAACAATGCCGACAATGGGGGTAACTGCGTTCCGGTGACGTACTTCCACCACAATCCACTTCCCAATCCCGTTCATCCGGAGCGGGAAGACTATTCGCCCAATCTTCATCAAGTCTGGGACACGGAGATCGTGGAACGCGATATGGAAATCTCCAACCCCCGGCGCTATGCCGACGAACTTGACGAAAAATTTCGCAAGGAGAGCACCAACTGGGAAGCTGCGGGCATTCAAGTGGAGGGCTGGGCATGGGAAAGCCACGAACGGGCGGAGGCGGAGGTTTACGGCGCTTTCCCGGAAAAAATCGGGATCGAACCGGACTTGAAACTGAAGAGCTGCGCTGAAAACGATCACATGGGAAAACGCATGTTCGAGAAGCACCTTGCTGTTGGCGAGGCTTATCAAAACAGGGCGGGAAAAACGGTGGAAATCAGCCTGGCGCAAGCCGGCGTGCGGCTGGCGATGATCCTCAATGATGTGGCGAAGACGAATCCCTAGCCGCGGTCGGAGGGAACTTCTCGGGCACGTTGACACAAGCATGCCAGCGCGCCATTCTTTTCGGGAATTGCGTTAACTCAAATTTCCGTGCAGGGGTGGCCGCAGTGAGTTCCAAGCAGCTTGTGCTCGCGCTTCTGGATGAAGCCTACGAAAAAAAGACCTGGCATGGACCAAACCTCAAACAATCCATCAAGGGCGTGACGGCGCGGCAGGCAGCCTGGCGCCCGGGCGCGGGCCGTCACAATATCTGGGAAGTGGCACTGCACGCCGCGTACTGGAAGTACGCGCTGCGTCGAAGGATCGAAGGCGGCAAACGCGGCTCATTTATTCTGAAAGGGAGCAATTTCTTTCCGCGTCCCGAAAAGGGCAAGCTCAACGAAGCGGCGTGGGCCGCGGACAAAAAGTTGCTCGTGCGGGAGCATCGGGCCTTGCGGGCAGCGGTGGCCCAAGTGCTCCGCACCCCGCGCGCGGCAAAATTTATGCCGCAGCTCTACGGCATCGCCTTCCACGACATTTATCACGCGGGGCAAATTCGTTTGCTCCGGCGGCTGATGGAGCACTGATCAGACTGCCATTCTTCGTAAGTTCTTGACGAGAGACTTGACGACTAGTGAGTCCTGGAACAGTCGGATGGCGGCAATCCCCGAAGCACCAGCCGAAAGGCAGGAAGCCGCGTTGCCCAATGTGACCCCGCCGATCGCGACCACGGGCAGGGAGACAGCGCGGCAAACTTCGGCGAGCCGCGCAAGCCCCTGCGGTGCCCCGTAGGCAGCCTTCGAAGGGGTAGCAAAAACGGGACCGAAAAAGATGTAGTTTGCGCCGCCCCTGGCTGCGGCTCTCGCTGCTTCCACAGAATGGCACGAGACACCAATCAGGAAATCCTTGTCACGAATCCGGGAGTCCGCAAGCCTCCTAGCTTCCTCAACGGGCAAACTGTTCTCACCGAGATGAACGCCGCCGACAGACTGCGAAAGCGCAACGTCAAGTCGATCGTTGACGAGAATGCGCGTCGGACCTTCCTTGCTCGTTGAATGCTTTGCGGCCCGCTGCAATGCTGCCCTCATCAGTTCAGCGCAGTCTTTACCGGAAAGATCCTTTTCTCGAATTTGAATCCAGTCGACACCCGCGGCTGCGGCCTCCTCGCTCTTTTGCAAGAGGGCCTCGCGTGCGTCTAGCTCATTGGCCTTCGAGAGAGTCTGCCGGTCCGTAACGTAGCAGAGAATCGGCTTACGATGCGGGTTACTGAGGTGGCACACGAGTAGGACCCGGCTGGGATCCAATCCAGCCAAAGGCAAGAAGAATATCAAGCACACCGACACCGCTAACCACGCCGCGGAAAGATGGATGAAGCACGATGGGCATAAGCAAAGGAAAGTGGCTGAGAAAATAGTTCTGTTCCCAATAGCCCGACCAGGGCAGATAGAGGAGCAGCGCGCCCATCTCGAACGCGAGGACCACCAGCAGTGCGCGATAAATCCGGCTCATCGATGAGAGGAATCCCGTCGCGTCAGGAAAGGATCTTGTTCAACGGGTAGGCTTCTGAAGAGCAGCGATGCGCTCGGCCACGTCGCGGTAGTCGATGTTCATCGCGTAGACCTGGGAAAAACTCTTTAGCGCCGCATCCAGCTCACCCGCCGTTTCCTGAGCCACGCCTAAATCATACCGCAAGGCGAGCATGCTTTCCGGATCATTGCCGGGAGTTCTTAAGGCGCGCTCGTACCAGATGGCGGCGATACCCGGCTGGCCCTTTTCCATGAACGCGAGTCCGAGGAGTGTGCAGCATTGCATGACGTAAGGGAAAGCGCGTCCGCGGTCCGTGGCCTTTGCGACCTTTTGGAACTCGCTGATGGCTTCTTCCAGCAAGCCCATTTCTCGGAAGGCGATTCCCAGGTTGTAGTGGGTCTCGAGATCTTCTTCCTCGGCGCCCATTTCTCCGAGTTCTGCCCGAAATTCCTCGAATACTTCCTTGAGCGGGCCGCTGGGAGACGGAGTGGGAGGCGCAGACTCTCGCTTTGCCGGAGGTTGAGACGGGGCGCCAGGCATTGATCCCGAGAAGCCCGGCGAAAGTTTGTCCAATTCAAGTCCATCGATTTCTTTGGCAAGGTCGGCAAGGAATTGATCGGACGCAAATCCACTGCCCGCCGGCGGCGCAGGCGCGGCGTTCTGCGCGACGGATTCGTGTTGCGGGGGCGCGATCGGAGTTTCGGGAGGCTTCTGGTCGTAAGCAGGTACGAGAGGTTCGGGATCCAGCACGAGCTCAAAATCCTGCTCGAGTTCGAATTCCGGCTCAGGCGCCTTTGCCGCCTTTTTCGGCACTTTGGGCGCCGGAGCTTCTTTCGTCTGCTTTTCCGCAGGAATCTCTGCGGAGATTTCAGCGAAAGAATTTGCCTCCGCTGCGGCAGAGGCAGCTTCCTCCGGCGAAAGGAAGGAAGGTTCCTCACCAATCTGAAACTCCTCGATGGCCCCCGGTTTCACTGGTGGCGCCGGAGGAGCAGACGGTTTCGCTGGTGGCGCGGCCGGTGTTTTAGGAGCGGCCTCGCCACTGCGTGACTCATCGAGTAGCGTCGCCCATTCATCCGACAAATCAACTTCCTGCACCTCGTCCTTTTCTCTCGCTTCGCGTTGCTTGACTTCCTGCTTCTTGACGTCTGGGGCTGCCGGAGCGGCACTGGCTTCCACCGGGATTGGCTTTGCTACCTTCTCGGGAGCAACGGACTGGGGTGCGGGCTCGGCGCTCACTTCCGGAATTGCGATGTCGTGGGTGCCCGAGGGGGGAGCTTCCGTGGCGGCCGCCTTTGACCCGGAGGCGGAAATCGCCAGTTCCTCATCAGTGAGGCCTGCTGCACGCTGGAAGCGGCGGCGCAATTCCCCGAATCGTTCGGAGCTGCGCGCGTCGCCTCCTTCTTGATGGATTTGTTCCAGTTGCGCGGCGAGTTCGGCGGTGCGCCGATCATCGCCCGCACCAAGCACAAAATCGAGCAGTTTCTCGAGAGTCGGTGTGTGGCGCGGCGCGCGGCGGAGAATCGCTTCGAGTAGTCCGATGGCTTTCTGCGTCAGGCCGTAGCTGGCGAATAGATCGACATCCGTGAGCGATTGGGCAATGAATTTTTGTGTCTCTTCGTCAAGGGCCGGCTCCCTACGTACTTCTACCTTCTTTACTGGGACTTCGGGAGCGGATTCTTCCTCTGCCGAGGGTAATTTCGGAGCAGGCGCCTTGGGAATATCGGCCTGCAAGTTTTCTTCGGCGACCTCGGGCGCATCTTCGGCTGAGATCAAGCCCATCTTGCGGAGGACGTAATTGAGCTTGCGCTTGGCCGAGTCACTTTCCGGTTCGCGATCGACAAGTTGTTCGAATATTTGCTTGGCTCGCTCCAGCTGGCCATCGGTGGAAAGTGCGTCGCCCAGATGTGCGAGCGCGTCTGGTAAGCGGAAAGAGTCGCTCGTCCGCCCGTAGAGCTCGACGAGCCACTCGAGCGGTTCGATGCGGCCTGGTAGGCTCGCAGCGAGCTCGTTCAGGAGTTTCCCAATTACTTCATGCTCGCCCGCGTCGATCATGGGAATTCGCGACTTCTCCAGGATGGCCATCGCTTTTTCGCCGTTGCCTGATCCCAGCAAACCCTCCACGATTCTCTGCATCGGCCCGAAATTCTTCTCGTCGGCTTCAAACACGCGGAGCGCGAGCGCAGTGGCCTTGTCCCAGCCGGAGCTCTTGACGTAGAGATCGAGGAGGAATTCGGTTTGCTCTCCGCCCTTTTCGAGATCAGTGAACTCTTCAAGGAGCTCCGCAGCTTTAGCGGCATTCCCCTGGGAAGAATACGATCGCGCCTTGACGATGATCGCGGCAAGATTGTTCGGCTCGAGCTTAAGCGCTTTGTCGGCGAGCTTTTCGCTCTCTGCCTGGTCACCACGGGCCAGCGCGCGCTGGGACGCAGAGATGTATGAGTCTAACGCCTCTTTCGTCTGGCCCATGGCCTGGTAGAGATCGGCGAGGCGTATTTGAATGCGAATGTTATCGGGCTCAGCCAGCAGAAGTTTCTTAAGGAGGCTGATGGCTTCCGGCTGCCGGTTGCCCTTAAGGTGAATTTCCGCCAGCTGGAGAAACAGGGGCCGGGCTTCGCTCATTACGCCCTGTTGAACATAGAGGTCCGCAAGCTTTTCGAGCGGCCGGATCTCCTCGGGAGCGAGCTTTGCGATCCGTTTGTAAACGGCGATTGCTTTCGTGAGAAAACCATCTCCGACAAAAATCTGCGCAAGGCGTTCGAAATAATCGATGGCCTGAAAGGTTTCGCCCTGGCGGATGTACAGCTCGCCGATGGTCATTAGCGTGACCTGATCGCGCGGCTCGTACTTCAAGATTTGCTGGTATTCGGCGATGGCCTGGGCCACTTTGCCCTGGTTCAGCAGCTTCTGCGCGGCTTCGACATTTTTGCTCTTGTTATAGGCCATGCGCGTACAGGGACAATCCTCCCCCGGAGTCTGCCCCAGACGATCTCCTCGAATTGCTGCGGTAACCTGCCGAGCCGCAACGCTACTCCGTTACGCTAGCAGGCGGGAAAAAGCCAAGTCAATGAACGCAAAGTCTGGTGTGAGCAGGCAGTTATCCCCTTTCCAGTCAGGGAATTCGCCGGTGAAAGTCCGGCGGCGCGGGGCAGAAAGTGCTCTTCGTGTGGACTCCCTGATCCTTAAGGCTCCCCGGGCCAGAACGATCGGTAGTAGTGATACCATCCGGAAATAGTCTGCATGCTTCCTACGGGAGAATATCCCATGCGCGAGCCTCCATCTCGTCGTAAGTTTCTTACTAACCTTGGCGGGACGGCTGCTGTTTCGCTAGCTTTGCGAGGGAACGCGCAAGGCTTCCTCTTTCCCGCCCTGAGCGGCCGTTTCAAGCTTTCCGTTATCACCGATGAGATCTCGCAGGACCTGGGCCATGCGCTGGAAATTGCCTCGAAGGAGTTTGGTCTGGGATTCGTCGAGATGAGGACACTGTGGAACAAGAACATTATCAATCTGGACCAGAAAGAAATCACGGAAGCACAAAGATTGCTCCAGAAATACTCCCTGCAGGTGACGGACATCGCCAGCCCGCTCTTCAAAACCGATTGGCCGGGGGCCCCCAAGTCAAAGTACAGCCCTGCTACGCCACAGTTTGGGGCGGATTACCCGTTTGAAAAACAGGAAGAGGTTTTTGAGCGCGCCGTTGCGGTCGGAAACGCCTTGGGAACAAATCGGATCAGATGTTTCGATTTCTGGCGGCTGGAAGATCAAGAGCCTTTTCGAGCCGCGATGAACGACACCCTTCGACGGGCCGCCAGCGACGCGGCAAAGGAGAAAATGACTCTCCTTCTTGAAAACGAATTTGCTTGCAATACGGCGACCGGTTTGGAAGCCGCACGCACATTGCATGCCGTCCAGTCGCCCAACTTGCAGCTGAACTGGGACCCCGGCAACGCGGCCTATCGCGGTGAGATCGCTTTCCCCGAGGGCTTCCAGAAAATTCCGAAGGAACGCATCGGGCACGTGCATTGCAAAGACGCCTTGCGCAAGGATGACGGTACTTATGAGTGGGCTGCCATGGGCCGCGGAATCATTGACTACGTCGGCCAATTCCGCGCGCTGATGCAAGCGGGGTACCGTGGAACGATGAGCCTCGAAACACATTGGAGGGGTGCGGGCTCGGCGGAAGAATCTTCTCGCCAGAGCTTCGCTGGAATGAAGGAGCTATTGGGCAAAGCTGGCGCGCTCTAATTGAATCGAACCAGTGGAGGCGAATGCCACCACTGCAAGAAACTTTCGGCGCGAATTTCTGAAATTGGCAGGGATGGCGTGGCCGGCGCTGTCACTGCAATTCCTCTACGCATTCACAGGAACGACTAAAGACTAGATTTCGAGCGGCAGTGACGCTTGCGTCGCGCCCGCGGCCCAACAGCCGGATTCGCGCACCGGCGCGAACGAATAGCGGTGCAATGGCGAGGGGCCATGCTGCCGCAACGCTTCGAGATGATCCGGAGTGGCGTAGCCTTTGTGGCGCGCGAGACCGTATTGCGGGTAGACGGCGTCCCACTCTTCCATGCGTGCGTCGCGATGCGTTTTCGCGAGGATGGAAGCCGCTGCGATGGAAATGCTGCGTGCGTCGCCCTTGATGAGTGACTTCTGCTCGATCAAAACGTCCAGCTGCATGGCGTCAATGAGCAAGTAATCGGGCGTGGTGGTGAGCTGAAGAAGCGCCGCGGTCATTGCCTGCCGGCTTGCCTGATATATGTTCCAGGCATCGATCCGCTGGGCGTCCACTTCGGCGACCGCCCAGGCCAGCGCATGTTCCCGGATGCGTCCGGCAAGTTCCGTGCGGCGCTCGGCTGCGAGTTTCTTCGAATCGTCCAGGCCGACAATCCGCCGCCTCGGATTGAGAATGACTGCAGCGGCAACCACAGGGCCAAACAGCGCACCCCGGCCGGCTTCGTCAATCCCGGCAATGCGCGCCCAGCCCAGTTTGCGCGCCGCTCGCTCGAAACGGGAGGAGCAAAGTCGGCTCATTTCGTGGTGATTCTAGCATGCGGAAGAGAGCGCAACTCAGGACTTATCACAGTTGTCCCGTGAAAATCATCGCCATTCAATGATGTGAAATATCTTGAGTCACTCGTAGCGCAACGCAATCATTGGGTCGACACGCGTCGCTCGCCGCGCAGGCAGCAAGCAGGCAATCAACCCTGCGGTGGAGAGAATCAAGGCACCCACTCCAAATGTCGGGATATCGGTGGGACGCACTCCGAATAGCAAACTGGAAAGAAAGGGTCTAAGCAGCAAGGACAGAACGAAACCGGCCAAAAGGCCCAGCACGATGGGGAGCATGCTCTGACGCAAGACCAGCGCGAAAAGTTGACGTTTCGCTCTCGCGTTCCGATTGACTGGCCTTCTCGGGGCATGGCAGCATACGCCTGCCAAAAGCATTGCGATCTGCGAAAATCTGTTGCCATTTTTCCCAAGGAGCAAACCGGCCATGAAAACGAATCACTGTGGGTCCTTGCCAGAGATACTCTCTCTTCGATCGCGAATGACTTTGCCGCCGTCGTGTCACGTTTGTCTGGCAGCATTTGTGCTATTCCTTGGTCTCCTCCTAATCCCCGCGGCGTCAGCGCAGTCGCGCCGGATCGAACTGAACGATTATTCCAAAGTCGTTTCGGTTTCTGATCCGCAGATCTCTCCTGACGGAAGATCCATCGTCGTTGCGGTTTCTCGGCCCAATCTTGAGCAGGACCGCAGCGACCGCGAGCTCGTCTCGATTGATATCGCCACGGGAACGCAGCGCATTCTCACCTATGAGCGCAAGGGCGTGGGCTCGCCGCGATGGTCGCCCAGCGGCGATCGCCTGGCGTTTGTCGCAACCGATGGAACCGGAAAAGACGCAAAGCCGCAAGTTTTTGTTTTGTCAATGGCGGGTGGCGAAGCCAGGAAAATCACCGAGGCCCCGAATGGCATCGAGCAATTTGCCTGGCGGCCCAACGGACAGGACATCGCCTACGTCACCTCCGACGAGTCTACGAACAAGAAGGAAATTGAAAAGCATCACGACGCTTTCGAGGTCGGAGACAACGATTTCCTCGCCACGGAAGCCGCGCTGCCTTCCCACATTTGGATTCTTCCGGTGGATGGCGGCAAAGCTAAGCGTCTGACCTCCGGGACATGGAGCCTCCCCAAGAGCGCGCCGCCAAGCCCGCCGGCGTCTCCAATCTCCTGGTCCCCCGATGGCAAGTGGCTGCTCTTCACCCGGCAGGAGCATCCGCATCAGGGTGACGCCGACCTGACCACACTGCAAGTTCTCATTGTCGAGACCGGCGACATTCGCAAACTGACGAAGCACGAGAAATTCGAAAGCTTCGCGCAGTTTTCTCCCGACGGCTCGCGCGTGGCCTACTGGTATCCCCGCGACGGTGATCCGAACAATGAAAATGAGATTTTTGTAACCCAGACGACGGGTGGAGATGGCACGGATGCGACCAGAGCCATCGATCGCTGCCTGGTGCGCGCGATTTGGATGCCGGACGGCAATTCGCTGCTGGTCGGCGGCCACGACGGTACGCAGACTTCGCTTTGGTTACAGCCGCTCTCTGGAGCCGCCAAGAAATTAGCGCTCGGCGACATCAGTCCGTCCTGGAGTTTCTGGGTGGATGCCTTCGTCGGGCGCAAGGGCGATATCGCTTTCACCGGCAGCACCCCGACCCAGCCTTCGGAGCTGTACTATATGACGTCCGCGAATGATGCTCCGAAGCGCCTCACGAATTTCAATCATGAAATCGCCGCGCTCGCGCTGAGCAGAGCGCAAAGGTTTGAATGGAAGGGGCCCGATAATTTCCAGGAGGATGGGATACTCGTCTACCCGCCGGATTTCCAGAAGGAAAGAAAGTATCCGCTGGTCCTGATTATTCACGGCGGGCCTACAGCTTCTTCCACCACGCAGTTCAGTTTCCTTTCACAGCTCATGGCCGCACATGGCTACGTTGTGTTTTCCCCGAACTATCGCGGCAGCGACAATCTCGGCAATGCCTACCAGCGCGCTATCTGGAACGATGCCGGCGACGGTCCAGGTCGCGACGTCATGGCCGGCATCGATGCACTCAAGAAGCTGGGTTTCATCGACGAAAATAAAATCGGCGTGACCGGCTGGTCCTACGGTGGATACATGACCGCCTGGCTCATCGGCCACTATCAAATCTGGAAGGCGGCGGTCGCCGGCGCGCCGGTGACCGACCTCTACGACGAATACAATCTTTCGGACTTTAACGTAACTGCCCGCTACAGCTTCAAGGGCTCACCCTTCGTCGGCGACAACCTCAAGAACTATCGCGCGCAATCACCCATCACCTACGCCGCGCAGATGAAAACTCCGACGCTCATCATGCACGACACCGGCGACGCCCGCGTGACGGTCACGCAGGGATATTCCCTCTACCACGCACTGAAGGACAACGGCGTGCAGGTGAAATTCATCGCCATCCCCGTACCCGGACATTTTCCCGGTGACCCCGTCCGACAGATGGACGTTTACCGCTACTGGGTCGAATGGATGGATCAGCTTCTGAAATGAGTAGTTTCCTGTTTGCCCTGAACGCAGCAAGAAACGAGTCTTACTGAAATTCGGGGGGAATCTCATGCATTCGCAATCCCATTTTGTTTTTCCTCGCGATGCGCGACCACTCATGTCACCGATCAACGATCCGTCGGTAGCTTTTTGATTGCATGCCGAAACCCCCGGCGACAATCGCGGAGCCAAATAAAATGAGGCCCCGGTTCGCCGGGGCCTCTTTCGCTAGTTCCTCTGGAATCGTGATGCGGTACTTACGCCTTCGCTTCGGTACCCGCGGTCGCCGCAGCAGCAACTTCTTCGCGGTCCGCGCGCTTAATGCGTGCGGCCTTGCCCTTCAAATCGCGCAGGTAATATAGCCGTGCCCGGCGAACTTTGCCCTTTCCAACTACTTCGATGGAACTGATTGTCGGCGAATGCAGCGGGAAGATGCGCTCAATCCCTACGCCAAAACTCACGCGCCGCACCGTAAAGGTGGCGCTGGAAGCCCGGCCCTTCTTCGAAATCACCACGCCCTCAAAGGCCTGCAGGCGTTCTTTCACCTTCTCGCCTTCGCCTTCCTGCAGACGCACGTTGACGCGCACGGTATCGCCCGCGCGAAACTCGGGGAGATCTTTGCGCAGTTGCGCTTCATGTAGTTTACGAATCACCGGATTCATGTTCCTGTTTCCTTTTAGACCCACTCAGGC
>Ga0137409_10007596_pt1 | contig 11122 bp, 11 predicted proteins | sample CZODoug1_16funga_FD_122059 | JGI IMG/M metagenome (GOLD analysis project Ga0137409, IMG submission 122059) | Vadose zone soil fungal communities from Angelo Coast Range Reserve, California, USA - CZODoug1_16fungal (Hybrid Assembly) | ecosystem: Environmental > Terrestrial > Soil > Vadose zone... | reverse complement strand
CCAATGGGAACCAGGATGAGCAACCGTCCCGCCTGATCCTCATCGTGTCTCTAACGAGACTATAGAGATGAGGGGGACGTTTCCCAATCAGCTCGGACAGCCTTCGGTCAGTGGGCGCGGCCGGGAACATCCGAAGCCCGCCAAACCTACTACGGCGCGACCTGCATCGCGACGAAGCCGAGAACGGCAATGGCCAGGCTGAGCGCACCGTTGCCCAGACGGAAATGCCCGCGTGCAAAAAGGCTCAAGAACGCCGGAACGACAGCAGCACCGGAACCTTCACGTCATCGCGTGGCGTAAGGCGGCGCGCGCCAAAATTCGGGTGGAATCCAATGTCGGGAGCGCGGAATTCTCGTCCGTGATGATGAGCGGGATTTCTGTGCAGCCAAGGACCACCGCGTCGCAATCTTCCTCTTCTTTGAATTGGCGGATGAGCCCCTCGACATAAGAGACGCTCGTCCGCTCAAAGACGCCGTGGACTAACTCCGTCATGATAATTCTACCTAAGCGCTCCCGATCGACTGGGGATGGCCGTGCGACGTCGATCCCCACGGCGTTCAGCTTTGACGGGTATACGTCGCTCTCGACGAGCCATCGTGTTCCCGTCAACCCAACTCGCTTATAGCTTTTCGCTTTCGCCTCCTGCGCCACCACTTCGGCAATGTGCAGCCACGGGAGCGGTGAACGTGGCTCAACCGAATCCATCGCCTGGTGAATAGTATTGTCGGGGCAGATCAGGAAATCGGCCCCGCATGCTTTCAGCTTAGTGGCCGAGGACAACATCAGGTCGGCAATGCCTTGAAGGTCATTTCGCTCAAGCGAGGCGACGTACCGAGACAAGGAGTGGGTATGCATCGACACTTCCGGGTGTGCGTATGAGCCAAAGTGCTGCGCACCTTCGACACAGATCGTCTTGTAACAGAGAGCTGCGCCTTCGGCGGAACATCCGACCAGTCCGATATGCTTGGGCATTGCACCTCCAGAGCCCGATGGCGCCCAGTAGACAATCGCTTATGGCGTTACGAGCGAAGTGAAACAATCTGAAAGCTTAAATCTCGAGGTTGGCTGCTTCCTGTGATTGGGCAAGCACAATTCTGGTTGCCTCGACCGCTCGCTGGACGTCCCGTGAGCTTGTGCGCCAGTTCACGACGCTGACTCGCATGGCGTGCTGGCCGCGCCATGTTTGCCGGAGAAGAAGGCTTCGCCGGTGGCGTTGACCTTCTGGATTGTTTCGCCGGTATGGGTCCGTCACGATTCCCTCTTTTCTGTCGCTCGAAGAGTGCCGCGAGATTGCAGGCCTCGGGACTGCGCTTACGGATCATCTCGCGCGAAGGCTCGACAACGATCACGGATCGATCAGTCGGTTCGTAGGCCTTGATCGATGTCGACCAGCTTGCGAGGTCCGTCACCGACAAGTGGTACAATCAGACGCTGTGCCAGGTGAACGACTCCGTTGTGCGGCTCGGCGTCATGCAGGGCGAGTACCATTGGCACAAACACGACAATGACGATGAGTTTTTCTACGTCTTGAGCGGTCGGTTCATCGTGGATCTCGAGGGGCGATCGGTCGAGCTCTTGCCCAATCAGGGCTTCGTCGTTCCAAAGGGTGTGACGCATTGCACGCGGGCGCCGGAGCGGAGCGTCATTCTCATGGTCGAGACGGCGGCGATCGTGCCGACCGGCGACGCATAGGGACCGTCATCCGTGTCCGACACCTATGCCAGACTGATCGCCCTTCTCGATGCGGAGGGGGCTCGCTACCGCTTCATTGATCACGAGCCGGAAGGCCAGACAGATCGCGTGAGCGCCCTCCGCGGTCATCCCGTCGGCGCCGCCGCGAAGTGTATCGTCATGATCGTGAAGACCGGTCGGAAAAGCACGCAGTTCGTGCTGGTGGTGGTGCCCGGCAACGCGCGGGTCGATACCGGAAAAGTGCGCCGGCTGTTTGATGGCGCGACCTACCTCGGCTTCGCGGCTGTCGACGTGGCAGAGCGGCTTGCCGGCAGCGTGGCGGGCACAATCCTGCCCTTCGCCCTGAATCCAGAGTTGACGCTTGTCGCCGATCCCGACCTCGAACGGCACAAAGAGATATTCTTCAACGCCGCGCGGCTTGGCAGGTCAATGGCGCTTGCAACCGAGGACTATGTGCGGATCGCCAGGCCGCGTGTCGCCAGTGTCGTGTCAAGCGTTGCTGCATGATCGGCGCAGACGAAGCGTTCGCTTGGGCTCACAGTGCTGGAGTTGCCGACGCGCGAGGATGCCGTTGAATGGGCAAGAAAGATCGCGGTCGCCTGCCGTTGCTCGCAAGAACTCCGCGAATTTATGTACGACCCGGCGAGCTAGAGCGAATAGAGCGGCTGCCGCGCAGAGAGTCGTGAGCGCAACCATCACCAGCCTATCGTAGCGCTACAGCGTAGGTATAGTGCTCATCATCATCGGACGTGGCCCGCCAAACGCCGCCGTGCGCCGCCGCTTCCTAATCAAAGGCCGCATCTACTACGCGGCGTGTAGTAGATGCGGCCTTTGGAGGTTACCCCGCTAATTCCCGCATCGCGAACTCGGGATAGCGTTCCCCCGAGGCCGTGGGCAGCGCCGCAGTGATCTCCACCAGGTCGGCGTCGGTCAGTATGACGCTGGCCGCACCGATATTCTCGTTGAGCCGCTCGATCCGCTTTGTGCCGGGAATCGGCACGATGTCCTCACCCTGCGCCAAGACCCAGGCGAGCGCGAGTTGTGCGGGCGTTACGCCTTTGGCTCCCGCCAGCCGTTCGACCACCGCGACGAGACCGAGGTTGCGTGCGAAATTCTCGCCGGTGAAGCGCGGTGTCTTGCGCCGATAATCGTCGGCAGCGAGATCGTCGATCGAGCGGATCGCGCCCGAAAGGAAGCCCCGGCCGAGGGGCGAATAGGCCACAAGTCCAATGCCGAGTTCGCGCAGGGTTGGCAGCACCTCGTCCTCCGGATCTCGCGTCCACAACGAATATTCGTTTTGCAGCGCCGCGATCGGATGGACGTCGTGCGCCCGACGGATGGTTGCCGCCGAAGCCTCCGACAGGCCCAGGAAGCGGACCTTGCCGTCTCGCACCAGTTCGGCCATCGCGCCCACCGTCTCCTCGATCGGTGTGTCGGGATCGACGCGGTGCAGGTAATAGAGATCGATGTGGTCGACGCCGAGGCGCCGCAGCGATCCCTCACAGGAAGACTTCACATAGTCTGGGCGGCCGTTCACCGTGGGCCCTCCGCTGCTCTCAAGGCCCCGGGTGATCCCGAATTTGGTGGCGAGCACCACCTCGTCCCGTCGGCCCCGGATCGCTTCGCCGATCAGTTCCTCGTTGGTTTGAGGGCCATAGACGTCTGCGGTGTCGAGCAGCGTCAGGCCCTGATCGAGCGCGTGATGGATCGTCGCGAGCGACCCGGGGCGGTCCGCCTCGATAGCGCCATAGGCATGGCTCATGCCCATGCAGCCGAGACCGATGGCGGAGACCTCCAGTGATGGTCCCAGCCGGCGGCGCGGCGGGGACGTGTCAGCAACAGCCGGGGAGTTTTGTGCTTGTGTCATCGTTCGTCCTTTCGAGCGAGCCGGCATAGCCGGCGATCTTGGTATCGAGGACGGCAAGACAGGCCTGAAGATCGGCGATCCGCTCGCGCACGGTATCGCGATGGGCAGCGAGCAGGGCATGACGATGGGAAAACGTGCCATCGCCCGCTTCCACCATGTCGGCATAGACGATCATCTCGCGGATCGGCATGCCAGTGGTCTTGAGCCGCCCGAGCAGCGCGATCCACGTCAGGATGGATTCGTCATAGTCGCGGTGCCGAGAATCTAGCCGCCGCGACTTCGGCATCAGTCCGACTTGCTCATAATAGCGCAGCGTATGGGTGCTGAGACCCGACCGCCGCGCCACTTCTCCGATCTTCATAGCCAATGCTTCCTTCATCGACGATCAACCAGATAGGACTTCGAGCGCACTCTAATTCAAGGGAGGGGTGCGAAAAAACTTTCGGGTTGGCGTTTGTCCGCTCGCTCTGCGGGATCGACTTGCTGCTTATCGTAGCGCTACAGCGTAGACGTATTGCCCATCATCATCGGGCGTGGTCCGCCACCGCGGTATGGCGCTGGGCACGTCCTCAACCGCCGTGCCTACGTCGTTGAGGAATCCGGCGGCGCACGGGCAGCTCACGTCCAAGCGGTAGCGCTAACGGCGGTGACCGGGGGTCATGAGACGGGGCCTGGCGGTTTCAGGCGGTTCTATAGTAGCACGAACGGCGACACGTATTCGTTATGTTTATCCGGCACGGGGCGCCAAAATTGACTGGCGCCGCATAACGGGCTCCTCGTCCCGCCAAAAATAGACCGCCGCGATTTGAAAAATCCGACACCGTGGCAGACGAAGGTGTAGCGGCGGTCAATATGCTGTTTTTCAGCCGAGATCTGAGATGGATTTTCCGAGAGGTTTCCAAACGCGGCGTTGCGTAGATGCACAAGTGGAGGTCTGCCGAGAGCGCCTTGCAACATCTCGTCTGGCCATACTCCGACATCCATCCACGGCCTCGATGTGGGCAGCGCACCGTCCATCTTGGAAGGTTTTCCAAGATTTTGTTTCCTTCGTTCCGCTTGGGTTATGGTATCCCTCCGTAGTAGGCCGCCTTGTTCAGTGACATGTTACCGACGAAGCATGTGGCTTTAAGGCTAGCTTTAAGGTCGGTTGATGCGGGTATGCGACTCGATTTCGGGATTCTTCACAGGTCAGCGGCGCGTATACTTTGTGGCTGGATGGTTAGGCTGCGAGGTTTTTTTAAATCGGGTCGCGATGCACCGACATCGCTTGATCGCACTAATTGCCGCCGAATGATGCTCGCACGAGGCGCTGGATCTCCAGCGGAAACTGCTCCTTCAGCGCGTTGACTGCGGCCTTGCCGTACATCTGCCTCAGCGTCGGCTCTGAAACAGTGAAATAGTTGATGGCACCGAGGATCATATAGACCCGCGCCAGCGCTTCCGTTTGCGTGAGTCTTTTCGGCTTCGCCGCTTGTCGAGCCATCGAAACGATCGCATTGAGAAAGTCCCTCAGATACCAATTTTGTGCGTGCTCAGCGCGCGCCCGGTTGTCGAGAAGCTCCCGCATCAAGAGCTGTCTGTCTTCCGGGTGTTCGAGCGCATTCCTGGATAGGTTGAGAAGCAACGCCTCCAACTGCCGTACGGGATCGGGATCGGCTGATTGAGCCCTGCCGACAACGTTTGAGAGCCGATCGGCCATCTGCGCCAGAACTTCTCCGTAGAGGCGCTCCTTGGTCCCAAAGTGATGAATGAGCGCTTGCTTGGTCAGACCTAGTTCAGCGGCAATCAGGGCGATGCTTGTTCCGTAAAACCCTCGCTCGGCGAAAAGCCGCTTCGCCGCCCCCAGGAAATCACTGCGCGTATCGCTGGTCGCTGCGTCGATGGAAATTTCAGCCTCCATGGGTTGACTCCTTACCACATGGTAAGGCAAGGTACTTACCACTTGGTAAGCGCTGGCGACACACGGCGCAACCTTTCAGGAAGCGAACCCATGGCCGAGGATGACGTACTATACGGCAAATCTGGAGCGGTCGCGTCGATCACTCTAAATCGTCCCGAGAAGTACAACACGATCCGCGTAGAAATGGCTCTCGCAATTGACGAGATGCTAAGCGCAGCCAATCGGGATAACGACGTCCGGGTAATCGTCCTTGAGGGCGCAGGCGACAGCTTTTGCGCAGGTTTCGATTTTTCGAACGGGTTGGAACACCATCAGGTATTCAAAGAGGACGGCTACGATCCCGGCATGGATGTCTACACATCCGCCAATTCGTATATCGGCAGGATTCCGATCTACATGGGGATGTGGCGCGGCCTGAAGCCCACAATCGCCAAGGTGCATGGCTGGTGTCTTGGCGTGGGGTCAGAGATGGCACTCTGCGCGGACCTCGTCATCGCCTCGCATGACGCACGCTTTGGAACGCCCTATGCGCGGGTCTGGGGTTGCCACCTCTCCGGCATGTGGATCTACCGCCTCGGTCTTGCCAGGGCGAAATACTACGCGCTGACCGGCGAGTGGGTCAGCGGCAAGCAAGCGGCCGACATGGAGTTGATCAATTTCTCCTATCCGCTCGAGGAACTCGACGACCGCGCCACGGCACTGGCGGAAAAGCTGGCCAAAATCCCGCTGACGCAGCTCGCCGCGATGAAGCTGATCGTCAATCAGGCCTACGACAATATGGGTCTGCAGAGCACGCAAATACTCGGACCGATCCTCGACGGAGCCATGCGCAATACGCCCGAAGGCCGCGATTTCGTGCGGCGCGCCCGCGCCGAGGGCGTCAAAAGCGCTGTGACCGGGCGCGACGGCCCGTTCGGCGATTACAGCCAGGGTCCTGCAGAAGATCAGCCCCGCAAACGCAGCCAGCTCCCTCAGGACGGCACAACAAGGGCCACAGGTGCATGACGCCGTGATGCGTCGGCAGCAGACCAGGAGCGAAGCAATGCCCGAGGATGTCGTGAAATATATCAAGTCCGGCGCGATCGCGACGGTCACGCTGAACCGGCCCGAGAAATACAACACGCTCCGCGCCGAAATGGTTCGCGGATTTGATGAGGCGCTGAGGACGGCCAATCGGGATAACGAAGTCCGCGTGATCATTCTCGAAGGCGCCGGCGACAGCTTTTGCGCCGGCTTCGATTTCTCCAATGGACTGGAACATGCGCGCGCGTACCAGGAAGACGGCTACGACCCCGGCATGGACGTCTTCGGCGCCTCCAATTCCTTCACCGGGGGCATCCCGATCTTCATGGGCCTGTGGCGCGGCCTGAAGCCGACCATCGCCAAGGTGCACGGCTGGTGTCTTGGCGCGGGCTCGGAGCTCGCGCTTTGCGCCGATCTCGTCGTCGCCTCGCACGACGCGCGCTTTGGTACCCCCTATGCGCGCGTCTGGGGCTGCCACCTCTCCGGCATGTGGATCTACCGCCTCGGGCTTGCCAAGGCGAAATACTATGCGCTGACCGGCGAATGGGTCAGCGGCAAGGAGGCGGCGGAAATCGAGCTGATCAACTTCTCCTATCCGCTGGAGGAGCTTGACGATCGCGTCACCGAGCTGGCGGAAAAGCTCGCCAAAATTCCGCTGACCCAGCTTTCGGCGATGAAGCTCATCGTCAATCAGGCCTACGACAATATGGGCCTTCAGAGCACGCAGATCCTGGGACCTATCCTTGACGGAGCCATGCGCAACACGCCCGAAGGCCGCGCCTTTGTCCGTCTCGCGGCCAGTAAAGGCGTCCATCAGGCCGTAACCGAGCGGGACAGTCCGTTCGGTGACTATAGTCAGGGCCGCGCGGAAGACCAGCCGCGCAAGCGCAGCGCACTTCCCTGAACGAAGCGAGACGGACGGGAATTCAGCCGGCCAAAACGGCTTTCAACACCTGGAGGATCGAATGACAATCCTGGCCGATGACCGCACAGTCATCGAACGCTTGCTGAACCACATTGATTGCAAGACCACCGACATGAGCGAAGAAGTCTGGCTCGAGCCCGTCGAGCACTATACTTCCGTGCAGCGCTTCGAGGCGGAGATCGCACAGGTGCTTCGGCGCACGCCGACGCCGTTCTGTCCCTCCGCCGCCCTGCCCGAGGTTGGCTCCTATGTGGCGCGTAATGCGGCGCTTACGCCGCTCGTCGCGGTACGCGGAAGCGACGGCGTCGTTCGCGCCTTCAGGAACGCCTGTCGTCATCGGGGCGTGCAGTTGGTCGATGGGACGGGATGCAAGAAAGCCCTGACCTGTCGCTATCACGCATGGAGCTATGGCCTCGACGGGCAATTGCGCGGCGTCCCGGATGAGCACGGATTTCCCGGACTGGACAAGCGCCGGCGCGGGCTGGTTCCGGTCACCACGGTCGAGAAGCACGGGATGGTATTCATTACGCAGGATCCGCAAGGCACCACCGAAACCGAAGTGGACGTCATACCCGACTTCTTCGGTCCCGACTGGCGGTTGCTTTCGACGGTGGAGCAGGAGTTCGACTTCAACTGGAAGATCTTCGTCGACGGCCTGCTGGAGGGATACCACATCCGCTCGACGCACGCCGAGACGTTCTATCCGCGGCAATACGACAACATCACGGTCGTCGAGTCCTTCGGGCGCAACAGCCGGGTCAGTTATCCCTATCGAAGCATCGAAAAGCTCCGGAGCGTGCCCGCCGCACAACGCAGGGCCGTGGGCACGCTTACCCAGCTCAACCATTTGTTTCCAAACGTCTCGGTGGCGACGTTCCCAACCCACATGACGATGGCGGTTCTCGAACCGCTTGCCATCGATCGCACCCTTCTGGTGACCTATACGCTGTCAAATCGTGAAGGTGAGGATGAAACGGTCCAGAAGGGGCGCGATTTCGTCACGCAGGGCACAGCGGAGGACCGGGAGATGGCCTCTGCCATTCAACGGGGACTTGCTACCAGGGCTAACGACGCCTTTACGTTCGGTCTGTTTGAAGGCGCGAGCCGCCACTTTCACCGGAATCTCAAATCGGTGCTGGCAAATCCGTGATCCGCCTCGGCATCAAGCAGCGACGCATGTTGAAGACCTTTGGCGAAACGATTCATCCATGAGTAAATCTGATCTTGTTCTGTATCAAATCGACGACTGAGACTTCTGCGCCGATGTCAAGAGTCCGAACCAGACCGACCCGGGACGATACTCGCGAAAAGCTCTTCGAAGCGGCGGCGCGCGTATTCGAGGAACAGGGCACTGGCGGCGCAAGCATCGAAACCATTGCCGCCGCGGCCGGTTTCACGCGCGGGGCGTTCTATTCGAATTTCAAGAGCAAGAACGAATTGATCATCGCCATGCTCGAAGATCACCTCCAGCAACCCATTCAACGTAGTCTCGATTTGCTAGCCAGGCACAAAAGCTTCGCGGTTTTTATCGATACGCTGAAGACCATGGACCGCAGCCAGCAGGATCCGCTCGGTCGTTCTCCTCTCCTGCTCATGGAGATGATCCTGTTCGTGGCGCGCGTCGAAAAGCGCCGGGGTGATGAGCGATGATGAATGGGCCTGTCTCGATCGCTTTTGCGCTCGAGGAAGGCTCCGCGAACTGGAAGAGCGCCGAGCGGCGGAATCCCTACTGGCAATTTGAACGAGACTCCCCCCTGGCGACGCAGTGCGGATCGGACCCGCTCCGGTTGAATTTCCTGCTAACAGGGAATTCTACTGAGAATTTCGCGGCTTTGGCATGCTCCAGCCAGCTTTGGCAGCAAGAACTTGCTGTGCCGCAGTCATTTTTCGCGTAGTTCCTGAACGATGAATACTTCAAAGAACAGGAACTTTTCTAGCAAGAACAGGGAGTTTGAGACGCGAGATCGTTAGGCAGACTTTACATTTCTTAACGGCGCCAATTTGAATTGGGGTAACGCCACCGCAAGCTAAAATGCGAGCGCCGCCTTATAGATCATGAACCTCAGGTAAACAAAAGTTTTCCCACCTATTCCGAAGCTGGCTGCGCGCGTAGGCGTCAAGGATATTCGAGCGCTCGGGCGGAGGCGTAAAGCCAACGCCGGCTGGGCGAAGCGTTCTGAGGATGGCCAGGTTAATTCTGGAGCAAGTCGATGTGCTTGTTGCAACAGCACAATCGAATGGGCGAGGCGAAGCTGGGCGCCTTTCGATCGGCTTTTGCACCTCCATATCCGCCGGCAATCTGCGAGCGACTCTGACCGAATTCAAGAGCCGGCATCCTCGGATCGAACTTGCAACAGTCGAGCGATCGCGAACGCGGCTCGCGACAGCGCTACAAAATGGAACCGCGGACATCCTCATAGTAACCGGAGAAGTGCCGCTGCCAGACAATAACGTTCGCCCGCTCTGGAGTGAGCGCATCCTGGTGTCTCTGCCCGAAGATCATGTATTGGCATCAGGAGCTGTAGTCTATTGGACCGACCTCCGAAACGAGAGTGTCAGTCAACCCCCCTTGAAAGATAAGGTATTTTCGACCTTCCTAGACCAAAACCCACCGTTTGAGCTACGGCCGGAATGGGGTTTCGTCTCCGACAAAAGCCTGTAATGCGGTGTTCCGCGGTTGGTCGTTTGCCCTGCGAAGGCAAAGGTCACGCGTTCGAATCGTCTGACTGCTCCGCAAGAATCCCCCAACCATGGGGCGGCAGCGTGATCTCCGTCGCTGTCCCCTTTTGGCGGGCCGTAAGGCCTCCGGCCAGCCTGTCTATGGCAGCAGGAATCGCGCGCACGACCGCTGCATCGGCCAGATTGAGTACGACCCATAGCCGGTTTTCCTCATGGAATGCTTCGAACGTGAAATCGGTGTTGTGAAGCTCCGTCACGCGGCTACGCGCTTTGTGGAGCCACGGATGCCGTCGCCGCAGCCCGATCAGCTCTTGATGAAGCCGGTAGATCGGCCAGCCGAACGGCGCCAGTTCCGCCGGTGTCGCCGGAAATGCCGGACGGATCGCGTCGTCCCCTCCTGCCCGGTGCTCCTTGAGGCCGCGAAACGCCTGTTCGTCGCCGGCATAGATTGAGGGCAAGCCGCCGCAAATCATCAGGACAACCAGGGCGTGGGCAACGTGCCGTTCATCGAGAAGCTGGGTCGCGATCCGCGTGACATCATGATTGCCGATGAAGGTCTGCGGCACGAAGCTGTCGAGCATCGCGTTATGCCGCTCCATCGCCCAGGCGAGCTCGAAGCAGTTGCGATCGTTCAGCGCACTCCAGATCGCCTTCCATAATTCATATTGCGTGACCGAATCGACGCCGGTTTCGCGGACAAAGCCGGCATAGTCGCCATGGATCACCTCGCCAAACACATAGGCGTCCGGATGCCGGACTCGGACCGTGGGCAAGACATGCGCCCAGAACCTTCTTGGAACGGCATAGGCGGCGTCGAGCCGCCAGCCGCCAGCGCCGCGATCGAGCCAATGAGTCATTACGCGCGCGACATAATCGGCGACGGCGGGCTCAGCATGATTGAGAGCGACGAGCTGACGATGGCCCTCGAACGTTACATAATCGGGCTCTTCGCCCAGAGCTTTGTCCGCCGGCCGGGTCAGGCGAAACCACGCGGCTTCCGGTGAATGCGGACCACCGGCGAGTGCGCGCTGGAGCA
>Ga0137409_10007594_pt1 | contig 11124 bp, 5 predicted proteins | sample CZODoug1_16funga_FD_122059 | JGI IMG/M metagenome (GOLD analysis project Ga0137409, IMG submission 122059) | Vadose zone soil fungal communities from Angelo Coast Range Reserve, California, USA - CZODoug1_16fungal (Hybrid Assembly) | ecosystem: Environmental > Terrestrial > Soil > Vadose zone... | reverse complement strand
GCGCGCACTCACCAGCTAGGGAACCTGACGTTTCCGCTGATCCTGCGCTACGTGAGCGACATGGCGACGGTGAGCGATGCGGAGCTCGCGCGCGCCATGCTCTATCTGTGGGCGCGCATGAAGATCGTCGTCGAGCCGACCGGCGCACTCGGCGCCGCGGGCCTGTTCGAGCGCGGCCTGCCGGTCGCCGGCAAGAAGGTCGGGGTGATCCTGTCGGGCGGCAACGTCGACTTCAAGTCGATCGCGAAGTACTTCTGACCCTCCAGACCTTCCAGCGCTCCTTTCCGGCGAAAATCGGGATCGAGTCGTCCACCGCCTTGTCCTCGATCTGCTCGAAGTTGCCGGAGAGCAGGGCCTCGAGTTCTCCCGACCTGAGCCCGAAAGGTGGCCCGCGCTCGCCATCTTCGAAAAAGAAAAATCCAGCGATCCTGCCTTGGGGTCCGAGCAGGGCGCGTACGCGGTCCGCATAGCGCGGACGCACAGGACGAGGCAGCGAGCACAGGAACGCTCTTTCGTAGACGAGATCGTAGGGCGAGCCCAGGTCGGCCTCGAAGAAGTCCGCAAGCCGCACGCGGTCCGAAAACGGGCCGAGAACCTGCCGCGCGCGCTCGATCGCTGCCGGCGCGAAATCCACCGCGAGCACGTCGTGGCCCGCCTCCGCGAAGGCGCGCACCTCGTAGCCCGAGCCGCAGCCCGGGATCAGGACCCGCTGGCCGCGCTGCTCGGTCGAGAGAAATCGCTCCAGAGCCGACGGGGCGCCGCCCGCGTCCCAAGGGGTGAAGTTCTCGCGGAAGCGCTTCTCCCAGAATTCGGGCTTCGAGGCGTCTTGCTTGGGCATGGGCTCAGCCCTTCACGCACACAACCTGCTTGAGCGTGTGCACCGCTTCGACCAGGTCGGTCTGGTCCGCCATCACCTGGTCGATGTCCTTGTACGCGCCGGGGATTTCGTCGAGCACGCCCTTGTCCTTGCGGCACTCGACCCCGCGGGTCTGCTTCTCGAGGTCGGCGCGCGAGTAGCGGCGCTTCGCCTCGGCGCGGCTCATGCGCCGCCCAGCGCCGTGGGCGCAGGAGCAGAAGGAGTCGGGGTTGCCCTTGCCGCGAACGATGTAGGAGCGCGTTCCCATGCTGCCAGGAATGATGCCGAGCTCGCCTTGGCGGGCGCTGATCGCGCCCTTGCGGGTGACGTAGACGCGCTCTCCGAAATGCTCTTCCCGCTCGACGTAGTTGTGGTGGCAGTTGATCGCTTCGCCGGTGGTCTCGAAAGCAGGCAGCAGCCGGTGCAGCGCGTCGACGATGAGGTCCATCATCTCCCGCCGGTTCGCGAGCGCGTAGTCCTGCGCCCAGCCGACCGCCTCGACATAGTCGTCGAAGAGCTTCGTGCCCTCGTCGAGCCAGGCGAGGTCGCGGTCGGGCAGATGCGCGTCGCGCTTTTGCATCGCTTCGCGCGCCTGCGCAATGAAGTACCGGCCGATGCAGTTGCCGACGCCGCGGCTGCCCGAATGCAGCATCACCCAGACACGATCGCTCTCGTCCAGGCACAACTCGATGAAGTGGTTGCCGCCGCCGAGCGAGCCCATCTGCCGGATCCATTTCTTCTCGTGCTCGCGCTGCATCTTCGCGATCTTGGGGTGCTTGCGCACGATGGCCTCGAGGCAACGCGACAGCGGCGCGCAGGCCTCGCGCCGCGATTCGGACTCGCCGTGCTCGTCGAAGCCCACCGGCACGGCGCGCTCGATCGCAGCGCGCACACGCGAAAGGCCGTCCGGAAGCTGCGCGGCTTCGAGCGACAGCCGCACCGCGTTCATGCCGCAGCCGATGTCGACGCCGACCGCCGCCGGGATGATGGCACGCCGCGTCGGGATCACCGAGCCGACGGTCGCGCCGATCCCGGCGTGCACGTCGGGCATTGCCGCGACGTGGGCGAACACGATCGGCAGCTGCGCCACGTTGGCGAGCTGCTGCCGCGCGTGCATATCGAGGTCCTCGGTGAAAACCTTGACCGGCACGCGACCGCCATCGATGGTCTGTCTGACAGGCATGGGAGAAAGCGCTCCGCCTATTTTACGGGGGCGGTAACATCTTGTTGCAAATTAGGGTATTGCGACATGGCGCAGTTACACTTGTCTGCTGTAATCGCCCCAGGGCGCGCCACAACGGGATGGGATTGAGGGAGGGCGTTCTCCTTGCTTTCTTCGAATCGAAAGAACATGGACCTGGGGCCACTGCTCGTCGAAAAGCCGGAAACCCGGCGGCGCTCGCTGCGCGGCGCCTGGGTGGTGATACTCGTCCTGGTCCTCGCCGCCGCGGGGCTCGCCGTCTACTGGCTCGCGCCGGGCGAGACCCCGCGCCCCGCGGCACGCCGCGCCGTCGATCCTTCGCGGCCCACGCCGGTCGCAGCGGCGGCGGCGAAGACCGGAGACATTCCCATCTACCTCAACGGACTCGGAACGGTCACGCCGCTGCGGACCGTGACCGTGAGAAGCCGCGTCGACGGCGAGCTTCAGAAGGTCGCCTTCACCGAAGGCCAGCTGGTGAAGACCGGTGACCTGCTCGCAGAGATCGACCCGAGGCCCTATCAGGCGCAGCTCGCCCAGGCCGAGGGCCAGATGGCGCGCGACCAGGCGCTCCTCGCCAACGCGCGCATCGACATGGACCGCTACCGCAGCTTGTTCGCGCAGGATTCGATCGCCAAGCAGCAGGTCGACACCCAGGAAGCCCTGGTGCGCCAGTACGAGGGCACCGTGAAGCTCGACCAGGGGCAGATAGACAACGCCAAGCTGCAGGTCATCTACTCGAGGATCACCGCGCCGATCGGCGGCCGACTGGGGCTGCGCCTGGTCGACTCGGGCAACATCATCCACGCGAGCGACGCGAACGGCCTGGTGGTGATCACCCAGGTTCAGCCGATCGCGGCGGTGTTCACCATTCCGCAGGATTCGCTGCCCGAGGTGGTGAAGCGCCTGCGCGCGGGCGTGTCGCTGCCGGTCGAGGCCTACGACCGCGAGCAGAAAACGAAGCTCGCGACCGGGAAGCTGCTCACCATGGACAACCAGATCGACCCGACCACCGGGACGATCAAGCTCAAAGCGCAGTTCCCCAACGAGGACACCAGTCTCTTTCCCAACCAGTTCGTCAACCTGCGCCTGCAACTCGACACGCTGCACGGCGTGACGCTCGTGCCGACGTCCGCGGTCCAGCGTGGCGCCCAGGGGACCTTCGTCTACGTGCTGAAGGACGACAAGACCGTGTCGCTGCGCACCGTCAAGACCGGGGCGAGCGAGGGCGAGAGCGTGCAGATCGCGGAGGGCCTCGCGCCGGGCGAGATCGTCGTCGTCGACGGCAGCGACCGCCTGCGGGACGGCGCCAAGGCGGAGGTTCCCGATCCGGGCCGCGCCGCCGAGGGCGGCAAGGGCGGCAAGGGCGGACGGCGCCGCAAGAACGGCGGCGAGTGACCGGGGCCGCGCGATGAATCCCTCGCGGCCTTTCATCCAGAGGCCGGTGGCGACGTCGCTGCTGATGGCGGCGCTGCTCATCGCCGGCGCGATTGCGTACCGCCTGCTTCCGCTCTCGGCGCTGCCCGAGGTCGACTACCCGACGATCCAGGTCATTACCTTCTACCCGGGCGCGAGCCCCGACGTCATGACCTCTTCGGTGACGGCGCCGCTGGAGCGCCAGTTCGGGCAGATGCCGGGGCTGAAGCAGATGTCCTCGACCAGCTCGGGCGGCGCTTCGGTGATCACGCTACAGTTCGCGCTCGAGCTGACGCTCGACGTGGCCGAGCAGGAAGTACAGGCGGCGATCAACGCCGGATCGAATTTCCTGCCGGCGGATCTGCCCGCGCCGCCGGTATACGCCAAGGTGAACCCCGCGGACGCGCCCATCCTCACGCTCGGGATCAGCTCGCGCACCATGCCGCTGCCCGACGTGCAGAACCTGGTCGATACGCGGCTCGCGCAGAAGATCTCGCAGCTCCCGGGCGTCGGCCTGGTGACGCTCTCTGGCGGCCAGCGCCCCGCGGTGCGCGTGCAGGTCAACCCGCGCGCGCTCGCATCGAACGGCCTCGGCCTGGAGGACGTGCGCATGGCGATCGCCAACGCCAACGTCAACCAGGCGAAGGGCGGCTTCGACGGCCCGAGCCGCGCCTACACCATCGACGCCAACGACCAGCTGCGCTCCGCGGCCGAGTACAAGCGCATCGTCGTCGCGTACAAGAACGGCGCGCCGCTGCTGCTCTCGGACGTCGCCGACGTCGTCGAGGGCGCGGAAAACGTGCGACTGGCCGCGTGGATGAACGACGCGCCCGCGGTGATCGTCAACATCCAGCGCCAGCCGGGCGCGAACGTCATCGAGGTCGTCGACCGCGTGAAGCGGCTGCTGCCGCAGCTCACCGCCTCGCTTCCCGCCGCGGTCCAGGTCGCGACGCTCACCGACCGCACCGTCACCATCCGCGCTTCGGTTCGCGACGTGCAGATCGAGCTGGTCCTCGCCATCGCGCTGGTGGTGATGGTGATCTTCCTGTTCCTGCGCACCGCCGCGGGGACGATCATCCCCAGCGTCGCCGTGCCGCTGTCGCTGGTCGGCACCTTCGGGGTGATGTACCTCGCCGGGTTCAGCATCAACAACCTCACCCTGATGGCGCTCACCATCGCTACCGGCTTCGTGGTCGACGACGCGATCGTGATGATCGAGAACATCGCGCGCTACATCGAAGAGGGCGAGGAGCCGCTGCAGGCGGCCCTCAAAGGCGCCGAGCAGATTGGTTTTACGATCATCTCCCTCACGTTCTCGCTGATCGCAGTGCTGATCCCGCTGCTCTTCATGGGCGAGGTGGTGGGCCGGTTGTTCCGCGAGTTCGCGATCACGCTGGCGGTGTCGATCCTGATCTCCGCGATGGTGTCGCTCACGCTCACGCCCATGATGTGCGCGAAGCTCCTGCGGCACACCTCGCCCGCGCGCCAGAGCGCGTTCTACCGCGCGAGCGGGCGCTGGTTCGACGCGGTGATCGGGCGCTACGGCGCGATGCTCAACTGGGTTCTCGACCGGCAAGCCGCGACGCTGTGGGTGTTCGTCGGTACCCTGGCGCTCACCGTGGTGCTCTACGTATTCGTCCCCAAGGGTTTCTTCCCGCTGCAGGACACGGGCGTGATACAGGGCATCTCGGAGGCGCCGCAGACGGTCTCGTTCGCCGCGATGGCACAGCGGCAGCAGGCGCTGGCGCAAGCGATACTCGAGGACCCCGCGGTCGAGAGCCTGTCGTCGTTCATCGGCGTGGACGGCACGAACACCACGCTGAACAGCGGCCGCGTGCTGATCAACCTCAAGCCCAAGGCCCAGCGCGGCGATATCTCCGCGGTGATCCGCAGGCTGCAGGCGAGGCTCGCGAAGGTCGAGGGCATCGCGCTCTACATGCAGCCCGTCCAGGACCTCACCATCGAGGACCGCGTCAGCCGCACCCAGTACCAGTTCACGCTCGAGACGGCCAACCCGGACGAGCTCTCCGATTGGGTTCACCGGCTCACCGCGCGGCTGACCGAGCTGCCGCAGCTCGCCGACGTCGCGAGCGACCTGCAGGACCGGGGGCTGCAGGCATTCCTCTCGATCGACCGCGACACCGCGGGGCGCCTCGGCATCACCCCCGCCGCGGTCGACGTCGCGCTGTACAACGCCTTCGGCCAGCGCCTGGTGTCGACGATCTTCACCCAGTCAAACCAGTACCGCGTGGTCCTCGAGGTGAAGCCCGAGTTCCGCCGCGGCCCCGACGCGCTCAAGGACATCTACGTCGCGTCGTCGTCGGGCGCGCAGGTGCCGCTGAGCGCGATCACCACCGTCACCGAGAAGCCGGCGCTGCTCGCGGTCAACCACATCGGCCAGTTCCCCGCGGCGACCATCTCGTTCAACCTCGCCCCGGGCGTCGCGCTCGGCGACGCGGTGGGTGTGATCGAAAGCGAGGCGCAGGCCATGGGCCTGCCGCCCTCGATCCGCGCCAGCTTCCAGGGGGCGGCGCTCGCCTTCCGGTCCTCGCTCGCCAACGAGCTGTTGCTGATTCTCGCGGCGATCGTGACCATGTACATCGTGCTCGGCGTGCTCTACGAGAGCTACATCCACCCGATCACGATCCTGTCAACGCTGCCCTCGGCGGGCGTGGGCGCGCTGCTCGCGCTGATGCTCTCGCGCACCGACCTGGGCGTGATCTCGGTGATCGGCATCGTGCTCCTCATCGGCATCGTGAAGAAGAACGCGATCATGATGATCGACTTCGCGCTCGACGCGGAGCGGAAGGAGGGCAAGGCCCCGCGCGAGGCGATCTACCAGGCGTGCCTGCTCCGCTTCCGGCCGATTCTCATGACGACGATGGCGGCGCTGCTCTCGGCGCTGCCGCTGATGCTCGGCACCGGCGTGGGATCGGAGCTGCGCCACCCGCTCGGCATCACCATGGTGGGCGGCCTGATCGTGAGCCAGGCGCTCACGCTGTTCACCACGCCCGTGATCTACCTGTGGTTCGACCGCCTCGCGCGCCGCGCCGAAGGCCTCGAGCCCGACGCGCCGCGCCGCGGCCCGCTCGAGGGTCCGATAGGAACCGAGCGCCCGTGAACCTTACCGAACCGTTCATCCGGCGCCCGGTCGCCACCACGCTGCTCACCGCGGGGATCACGCTCGCGGGCGCCGCGGCGTTCGGTCTGCTCCCGGTCGCGCCCCTACCGCAGGTCGATTTCCCGACCATCTCGGTGCAGGCGCAGCTGCCCGGGGCGAGCCCCGAGGTGATGGCGGCGACGGTGGCGACGCCGCTCGAGCGCGCGCTGGGGCGCATCGCCGGCGTCACCGAGATGACCTCGTCGTCGTCGCTCGGCAACGCGCGCATCACGCTGCAGTTCGACCTGAACCGCGACATCGACGGCGCGGCGCGCGACGTGCAGGCGGCGATCAACGCCGCTCGCAGCCAGCTACCGACCAGCCTGCCGCGCAATCCGACCTACCGAAAGGTCAACCCGGCGGACGCGCCGATCATGATCCTCGCGCTCACCTCCGACACCATGGACCGCGGCCAGCTGTACGACGCCGCGTCGACGATCCTGGCCCAGCGCATCTCGCAGGCGAGCGGAGTCGGCCAGGTGACGGTCGGCGGCGCGTCGCTACCGGCGGTGCGCGTCGAGCTGAACCCCACCGCGCTCAACAGCTACGGCATCGCGCTCGACGACGTGCGCGTCGCGCTCGCGGCGGCGAACGCCAACCGTCCCAAGGGGTCGGTCGAGGACGGCGACCGCCACTGGCAGATCCAGGCCAACGACCAGGCGAAGAAGGCGAGCGAGTACATCCCCCTGATCGTCGCATACCGCAACGGCGCCGCGGTGCGGCTGTCGGACGTCGGCGAGGTGGTCGACTCGGTCGAGGACCTGCGCAACGCCGGCTCATCGAACGGCAAGCCCTCGGTGCTGCTCATCATCAACCGCCAGCCCAACGCCAACATCATCGAGACCGTCGAGCGCGTGCGCGACCTAATGCCGCTGCTGCGCGCGTCGATCCCGCGCGCGATCAACCTCGACGTGGTGCTCGAGCGCACCAGCACGATCCGCGCCTCGCTCCGCGAGGTCGAGCGCACGCTGATGATCGCGATGGCGTTGGTGATCCTGGTGGTGTTCGCCTTCCTGCGCAACGCGCGCGCGACGCTGATCCCCGCGGTCGCGGTGCCGGTGTCGCTGGTGACGACCTTCGGCGTGATGTATCTGTGCGGGTTCAGCCTGAACAACCTGTCGCTGATGGCCCTCACCATCGCCACCGGCTTCGTGGTCGACGACGCGATTGTCGTGCTGGAGAACGTCTCGCGCCACATCGAGCGGGGGCTCACGCCCTTCCAGGCGGCCTTGCTGGGCGCGAAGCAGGTCAGCTTCACCGTGCTGTCGATGAGCCTGTCGCTCATCGCGGTGTTCATTCCCATCCTGCTCATGGGCGGGATCGTCGGGCGCCTGTTCCGCGAGTTCGCGGTGACGCTATCGGTCGCGATCCTGGTGTCGCTCGCGGTGTCGCTGACGATGACGCCGATGATGTGCGCGCGGCTGTTGAAGGCGCGCGGCGAAGAGACTCCCGGGCGGTTCTTCGCCGCGAGCGAACGCGTGTTCAAATGGATGCTCGCCGAGTACGAGGCGAGCCTCTCCTGGGCGCTCCGTCATCCGCGGCTAATGATGCTGCTCCTCGCCGCGACCATCGGCTTGAACGTCTTCCTCTACATCGTCATACCGAAGGGCTTCTTCCCGCAGCAGGATACCGGCCGCATGATCGGCTCGATCCAGGCCGACCAGGGGATCTCCTTCCAGGCGATGCGCCAGAAGCTCGCCGATTTCATCGAGATCGTGCGCAGCGACCCCGCGGTGGAGAACGTCGTAGGCTTCACCGGCGGCGGACAACGCAACTCGGGCTTCATGTTCCTGTCGCTCAAGCCCCTCAATGAGCGCAAGGTGAGCGCGGACCAAGTGGTGGCGCGCCTGCGTCCGCGGCTCGCGCAGGAACCCGGCGCGAGCCTGTTCCTGGTTCCGGTTCAGGACATCCGCGTCGGCGGCAGGCAGGCGAACGCGCAGTACCAGTTCACCCTGCAGGCCGACGATCTGTCCGACCTGCGTACCTGGGAGCCGCGCGTGCGGCAGGCGCTGTCCGACCTTCCCGAGCTCGCCGACGTGAACACCGACCAGCAGGAGAAAGGCCTGCAGACGCTGGTGACCATCGACCGCGCCACGGCCGCGCGTATGGGGCTCACGCCGAAGATGATCGACACCACGCTCTACAACGCCTTCGGCCAGGCGCAGGTGTCGACCATCTACCAGGCGCTCAATCAGTACCACGTGGTGATGGAGGTCGCGCCGCAATACTGGCAATCCCCCGAGGCGCTGAACGGCGTGTACGTGCTGTCGCCCACCAAGGGGCAGGTGCCGCTCAACGCGATCGCGCGCTACGAGCCGAGCACCGCGCCGCTCGCGGTGAACCATCAGGGACAGTTCGTCGCGTCGACGATCTCGTTCAACCTGCCGGCAGGCGCGTCGATCGGCCAAGCGACCACCGCGATCAACGACGCGATGGCGCGCATCGGCGTGCCGACCACGGTCCACGGCAGCTTCCAGGGCACCGCGCGCGCCTTCCAGGCTTCGCTCGACTCGCAGCCCTTTCTGGTGCTCGCCGCGCTCATCGCCGTGTACATCGTGCTCGGGATCCTCTACGAGAGCACCATCCACCCGATCACGATCCTGTCGACCCTGCCCTCGGCGGGAGTGGGCGCGCTGCTCGCGCTCATGGCGTTCCGCACCGAGTTCAGCATCATCGCGCTCATCGGCGTGATCTTGCTGATCGGCATCGTCAAGAAGAACGCCATCATGATGATCGACTTCGCGATCGAAGCCGAGCGGAACGAGGGCAAGCGGCCCGAGGAGGCGATCTTCCAGGCGTGCCTGCTACGCTTCCGGCCGATCATGATGACGACCATGGCGGCGCTGCTCGGCGCGGTTCCGCTCGCGATCGGCTTCGGCGATGGCTCGGAGTTCCGCCGTCCGCTCGGCATCTCGATCGTCGGCGGGCTGATCGTGAGCCAGTTGCTGACGCTGTATACGACGCCGGTCGTGTACCTGTATTTCGACCGGTTCCGCCTGTGGAGCGCGCGCGTCTTCGGGCGGCGCCACGGGCAGACCGCGGAGGCGCTGTGAAGCGATCCGGACTCCTCCTGGCTTTCCTCGTCGCCGGCTGCGCGGTCGGGCCCGACTACAAGCGGCCGGAGGTCGAGGTCCCCGCGCAGTACAAGGAATGGAAGGTTGCGCAGCCGCAGGACGGCGAGAGCCGCGGCTCTTGGTGGGAGATGTTCGGCGATCCTGCGCTCAACGCGCTCGTCGAGCAGGTCCAGGTCTCGAACCAGACCGTGCTTGCCGCGGAAGCGCAATACCGGCGCGCGCAGGCGATCGTGGCCGCGTCGCGCGCCGCGTACTTCCCGTCGGTGGACGCGAACGCCTCAATCACCCGCAGCCGCTCGCCCGTCGGCGTGATCGGCGGCACCACCGCGGGGCGCACCATCACCCCCCGCGCGGCGAGCCTCGACGCATCGTGGGAGCTCGACCTGTGGGGACGCATCAGGCGCACCGCCGAGGCCAGCGAGACGAGCGCGCAGGCGAGCGCGGCCGATCTCGCCAGCGCCCGGCTGTCGTCGCAGGCCACGCTCGCGTCGAGCTACCTGCTGCTGCGTACGATCGACGCCCAGAAGCGGATCCTCGACGAATCCGTCGCGGCGTTCCAGAAGTCGTTCGAGCTGACCAAAAACCGCTACGACGCCGGGGTCGCCGCGCGGGTGGACGTGGTGCAGGCCGAGACCCAGCTCAAGAGCACCATGGCGGACGCGATCGACCTCGGGGTGCAGCGCGCCCAGCTCGAGCATGCGATCGCCGTCCTCGTGGGCAAGGCGCCCTCGGGGTTCAGCATCGCGCCAACGCCGGTCGATATCGCGCGCTCGCCTCTTTCGATCAAGATGCCGCCGATCCCGGCTGAAATACCGTCGGCGCTTCTCGAGCGCCGCCCGGACATCGCCTCGGCCGAGCGGCTCGTCGCGTCGGCCAACGCGCAGATCGGCGTGGCCAAGGCGGCGTATTTTCCGTCGCTGACGCTGTCGGGATCGTACGGCTCGCGCGCCGGCGACGCGGCGACCTGGTTCACCGCGCCCAGTACCTTCTGGTCGTACGGTCCGGCGCTCGCGATGTCGGTGTTCGACGCTGGGCTGCGGCGCGCGCAGACCGACCAGGCGATCGCCGCCTACGATGCCACGGTCGCGCAGTACCGGCAGACGGTGCTGTCGGGCTTCCAGGAAGTCGAGGACAACCTCGCGGCGCTGCGCATCCTCGAGGAGGAGGCGAAGGTGCAGGAGGAGGCGGTGCGCGCGGCGCGCGAGTCGGTCGCGCTTACCACCAACCAGTACAAGGCAGGCATCGTGAGCTTCATCAACGTGGTCGCCGTGCAGACCGCGTGGCTCAACAACGAGCGCGCCGCGATGGTCGTCCTCGGTCGGCGGCTGGTCGCCTCGGTCACGCTGCTGAAGGCGCTGGGCGGCGACTGGAGCGCGGCCGAGCTTCCGGAGGGCGAGGCGCTGAGGGAGCGTCCCGAGCC
>Ga0137409_10007592_pt1 | contig 11126 bp, 9 predicted proteins | sample CZODoug1_16funga_FD_122059 | JGI IMG/M metagenome (GOLD analysis project Ga0137409, IMG submission 122059) | Vadose zone soil fungal communities from Angelo Coast Range Reserve, California, USA - CZODoug1_16fungal (Hybrid Assembly) | ecosystem: Environmental > Terrestrial > Soil > Vadose zone... | reverse complement strand
CCGGGGTGTGGGGCTCCCGCAACTTAGATGGCGATCGTCATCGAACCGTGAATCCGTATGATGACGAGCGACATCAACGGTTCGGAGCAGGGCAGTTCCGCCTTGGCTCACCTTGGGAGCACAACGTGCTGAAGAAAAATTCGATACGCCTCGCCGCCGCTCTTCTGACGACGTTGTCAGGCTTGACTCCTGCCCTGGCGTCCGCGCCGCAGCATCACGATCAGGTGCCGGGCTATTTCCGGCTGAAGGTCGGCGATCTGGAAGTGACGGCTCTCTACGATGCGGCCGCCGTATTCCAGCTGGACTGGCTGAAGGGAAAGAAGGCGACGATGGATGGCGTCGCAAAGACCCTGCAGAAGGATCCGCACCTGCTCGACGCCGCCGATCAGGGCTTCCTGGTCAACACCGGCAAGCAGCTGATCCTCGTCGATGCTGGCGCCGGCACCTGGTATGGTGGGGGAGCGTTCGGGCGCCTGGCGAGCAGCCTTCGCAGCGCGGGCTATACGCCGGAGGAAGTCGACCTCGTCCTGGTCACGCACCTCCACTCCGATCACGTTGGCGGCCTCACCACTCGCGATGGAGATCGTGTTTTCCCAAATGCCGAGGTTTACGTCGCGAAGGCTGAGAGCGACTTTTGGCTGTCGCCAGAAGTAGCTGCCAAGGCGCCGAACGAGGCGCAACCGTTCTTCGAGAGCGCCCAGGCCATTGCTGCGCCGTACATCAAAACCGGCAAGTGGCACACGTTCAGCGGCTCCGAGTCGATCGTCGACGGCATGCAGATCGTCCAGCTGCCCGGTCATACCCCGGGACATTCCGGCTATGAATTCTCGTCAAAGGGCCACAAGATCCTGTTTTGGGGCGATACCGTCCATGCCCAGCGCGTCCAGCTGAAGCACCCCGAGATCACGGCGGTGTTCGACACGAACCCTGCGGCGGCTGCAGCGACGCGGAATCAATTGTTGCCCAAGCTCGCGGGCGAGGACGTTTTGATCGCGTCGCCGCATCTGCTGTTTCCCGGCCTGGGTCGCCTGCACAAGGAAGGTAAAGGGTATAGCTGGGCGCCAGTCGCACTGACCGATCAATGGGTCGAGAAGTAGCATGGGCAAGTTGCAAGGAAGAGTGGCGCTCGTCACGGGAGGGACGGAAGGGATAGGCCTGGCCGTTGCGAAGCTCTTCGTCGAAGAAGGAGCCTATCTCTTCATTACCGGACGCCGCCAGAAAGAGCTCGATGAGGCGGTGAAGACGATCGGCGACAACGTCGCCGGCATCCAGGGCGATGTCGCCAATATGGCTGACCTGGATCGTCTGTACGAGACTATCGGCCGGGCAAAAGGGAGAATCGATGTTGTGGTCGCCAATGCGGGCGTCGGCGAGTTCGCCGCCTTCGGCAAGGCAACCGAGGAGCATTTCGACAAGCTCTTCGACATCAACGTCAAGGGAACCTTTTTCACCGTGCAAAAGGCACTGCCGCTCTTGGTTGAGGGCGGTTCCGTCATTCTGATCGGTTCGGTCGCGAGCGTGAAGGGTACTTCCAGTTTCGGCGTCTACGGCGCGACCAAAGCTGCCCTGCGCTCGTTTGCGCGTACCTGGACGACCGACCTGAAGGAGCGCCGTGTCCGTACAAACGTCTTGAGTCCTGGCCCCATCAAGACGCCCCTGTCAGACCGGCAATCCCCGGATGCGATCGCGCGGATCGTGTCCACTGTTCCGATGGGTCGCATGGGAGAGCCTGACGAAATTGCAAGAGCCGCGCTGTTCCTGGCATCCGATGATTCCAGTTTCGTCACAGGTAACGAGCTGTTCGCCGCTGGCGGCAGAGGTCAGGTGTGAGGATAGCGATTCTGGATGACTATCAGGGAATAGCGATGAAGTCTGCGGATTGGTCATCTATTCCGGGACATCCCGAAATCAAGGTCTTCACGGATCATCTCTCCGATCTTGAGAAGCTGGCGCAACGGCTTCTTCCATTCGAGATCCTTTGCATCATGCGGGAGAGAACGCCAATGACGGCGGCTCTCATCGAGTGTCTGCCGAGCTTGAAGCTCATCGCATCAACGGGCGCCAGAAATGCCGCGATCGATCTCGAGGCCGCCAGGCAGCGTCACATCGATGTTCTCCATACAGGCTATTTTTCGACGCCGACGATCGAGTTTACCTGGGCCATGATTCTGGCGGTCGCCCGAAATCTCACGACCGAGAACGCTTCGTTGCGCAGCGGCGGCTGGCAAATCGGCGTAGGGAGTGATCTGAGAGGAAAAACCCTCGCGGTCCTGGGGCTCGGCAATGTCGGGGGGCCAGTCGGGGCAATCGGAAAAGCCTTCGGGATGCGCGTCATAGCCTGGAGTCCGAATCTGACGAGCGAAAGGGCCGAGTCCTCAGGGGCGCAGCTGGTGTCGAAAGCCGATCTGTTTCGAGAGGCTGACTTCTTGACCGTCCATTTGGTGCTCAGCCCGAAGACTCGCGGAATCGTGGGGGAGTCCGAGCTCGCAGTCATGAAGCCTTCGTCCTGTCTGATCAATACCTCTCGCGGACCGCTGATTGAAGAGGCAGCTCTGATCAAGGCGCTTGAAGGCAGGAATATCGCTGGGTTTGCAGTCGATGTCTTCGAGCACGAGCCGCTGCCCCTAACTCATCCGTTTCGCCGGCTTCCAAACGTACTGGCTACTCCTCACATCGGTTTCGGATCGCAGTCCTTATACGAGACGTTCTATCGGGATTCAGTCACGAACATCACCAACTGGATACTCAATCAACCAAGGAGAGATCGATGACAGGAGGAATGTTCTTGTTTGGGTTCACGTTGATCGCGGCCCTACCATCATTCGCAAAGGACCACCAGCCATTCTCGACCAAGGTATTTACGTCCCCGGACGACCAGTTCTGGGTCAACTCGACCATCATCGAGGGAGCGCACGAAGTGATGCTGGTGGACGCGCAGTTGACGAAAACCAGCGCTGAAAAGGTATTGCAGGAAATCAGGGAGACCAAGAAGCCGCTGTCCGTCATCTACATCACCCATGAACATGCCGATCATTTCCTTGGCCTCGAGGTCTTCAAGCAGGCGTATCCGGGAGTGAGAATCATCGCGAATTCTGCGGTGGTGGAGCGAATCAAGAAGGTCTATCCGGAGAAGATAGAGAAGTGGAAAAACATCCTGGGCCCAGGTGCAACCTCTCACGCCGTGGCCATCGACACATTCGACGCGGACTTCATTGAATTTGAGGGCTCGAGAATAGAGATCATCAAGAGCGTCCGAGGTGACACCGACGAAAACACGATGCTCTGGATCCCGGAACAGAGACTCCTCATTGCCGGCGACGTGGTGTTCAACAATATGCACGTCTACACCGCGGAGACAGACAGTGGCGCCAGAGGAGAATGGTTGAACACGCTTAAGAGAATCAGAGCACTAGAGCCTTCAGTCGTGATCCCTGGACATAGCAAGGTTGGAGCACCTCTGGACGCGAGTACCGCTGTGGATTTCACGGAGAGGTACCTTGTCGTGTTTGAGGATGAACTCAAACGAGCCGAAAATCCGGAGGGCCTGGTCGAATCCATGAAGGCGAGATTTCCATCTGCCGATTTGATCCTGTCAGTCGAACGGGGTGCAAAGGCGAATGTCAAACACTGACATGCGGGCGATCGAAGCGCAGACCTTGTCAGGATACCGCGGACTCCGTCAGGTTGAATTACCGGAGCCGCAACGTCAGCGGAGCCGCAGTAAACGATGCCGCCCGCGAGAAACAACAGCCAGAAGGCCCACAGCGAAGACTCGAAGGTTCACGAGGTCCAGCTGGCGTTCCAGAACATTTCCAGATTGAGGTGACGCAACCCATTCCGGGCCCTCGGCTCCGCGCGGGCACTGCAGGGCACTCGCGAGAGATGCCCGCCGTCGCCTTGTTCGTCGGCAGGAGGTCTGGTAGCGTCCAAACAGTTGCAATCTTGGACCACGCCTCAGCCGCTGCTCGACCGGGGAGAGAGTGCGACGTGTCCAAACTCAAGCGCTCCGGAGAGGCCAGCGACAGCGCCACGATTTTGGCGGGCTCGACGTGATCGAGACTGCTGAGGTCCTGCAGGTGTCGGAAGCGACCGTCCATCGCGACTGGAGGGCTGCCAAGGCCTGGCTGGCGAGCAAGCTGCGCCAGACGAACTGACAACTGTCGCGTTCGCGGGGGCCGCGATGGAAAGCGCACGTTGGAAACGGATCCAGGAGCTGTTCCACGCCGCCGCCGATCTCCCGGTCCAGGATCAGCGACCCGTCGTCCAAGCGGCCTGCGGCGGCGATGAGGGCCTGTTGGCCGACGTCCTGGCCCTTCTCGACGAGGACGCGCGGGCATCCTCGCCTCTGGACTGCGGCGTCGCCCGGGTGGCGGACGCGGTGTTGGACGGGCAGTGGGTGCCACCTCCCGTCGCGGAGCTCGACGCCTATCGGATCGAGCGGGTGCTCGGCGAAGGCGGCATGGGCGTGGTCTATCTCGCCGAGCGCAAGGATGTGGGCCGCAGGGTAGCCCTGAAGGTCCTGCGCGACGCCTGGCTCTCTCCCGCCCGCCGTGAACGGTTCGCGATCGAGCAGCGCACGCTGGCGCAGCTCGACCATCCCTCCATCGCCCGACTCTACGATTCCGGCGTCCTCGCCGACGGAACGCCGTACTTCGTGATGGAGTTCGTCGACGGCGAGTCGATTACCGACCATTGCGCTCGGCGGGCGGCGGGCCTGGAAGAAAGGCTGCGGCTCTTCCGTGCGCTTTGCGAGGCGGTGCAGTCGGCGCACGCGCACGCGGTCATCCACCGCGACATCAAGCCGTCCAACATCCTGGTGAAGCGCGACGGCAGCCTCCGGCTGCTCGACTTCGGCATCGCCAAACAGCTGGAGGACATGGACGCGCTGGCGAGCCAGACGCGGACCGGATTCAGGCTCATGACGCCCGCCTACGCCTCGCCGGAGCAGTTTCGCGGAGACCGGGTAGGAATCCAGACGGACGTCTATTCATTGGGCGTGGTGCTCTATGAGCTCCTCGCCGGCAAGCTGCCCTTCGACCTCGCCGGCTGCACGCCCGCCGCCGCGGAGAAGCTGGTCCTCGAGCGTGAACCCGAACGGCCTTCCCTGGCCGCCCGTAACGCAGGCGCGGGCGGGCTGACGGGCAAGTCCGGCTGGGGGGATCTCGACGTCCTCGTCCTCACCGCGATGCACAAGGATCAGCAGCGCAGGTACCGGTCGGCCGATGCGATGATTCGCGACATCGATCATTTCTTGAAGAGCGAACCCCTCGCTGCTCGGCCCGACACCGTCCGCTATCGGCTGAGCAAGTTCCTGGCGCGCAACCGGCGCGGCGTGGGCCTCGCAAGCGCGGCGCTGGCGCTCGCCCTCGGGTTTGCCATCTTCTTCACCGTTCGTCTGTCGCGGGCGCGCGATGCCGCCCTCGCCGAGGCCGGGCGCGCCGAGCACGTGCAGGCGTTCATGCTCAACCTGCTCGAGGGCGGCGAGAACGCATCGGGCCCGGCCGCGGATTTGCGCGTCGCCACCCTGCTGGACCGCGGCGCCAAGGAAGCGTCGGCGCTGGCCGCCGAGCCGCAGACGCAAGCGGCGTTGCACGTCACGCTCGGGCGCATGTACCAGAAGCTCGGCCAGTACGACCGGGCGGACGAGCTGCTCCAGAAAGGCTTGGAGCGACATCGCGCGCTGCGCGGTCCGATCGATCCCGCGGTGGGCGAAGACCTGGTCGCTCTCGGCCTGCTGCGGCTGGAGCAGGCGCGGATGGACGACGCCGAGCGCCTCGCGCGCGAGGGCGCCGCGATCTTGCGCCAAACGCTGACGCGCGACCATCCGGCCGTCGCTCGGTCGCTCATGGGACTGGGCAAGGTGCTCCTCGACCGCTACCGTTACGACGAGGCCGCCCGGGTCGTGCAAGAGGCGGTCGAGTTGCGCTCTCGCCCCTCCGTCTCCGTGCTGGACCGGGCCGCCGCGATGGCCCTTCTCGCGGACGTTCGCTACCAAGGCGACCAATGGGCGGCGTCGGTGCCGCTGAACGAGCAGGTCATCGACCTCTACCGGTCGCAGCTCGGCGAGCAGCATCCACTCGTCGCCGAGCGCCACACCATGCTTGGGTTCGCGCTGACCGGCATCGGCCGCAACGAAGAGGGACTGCAGCACACCCGGCGTGCGCTCGAAATCCTGCAGGCCTGGTACGGACGCGGCCACCCGCGCACGGCGGCCGCGCTCACCGGGCTTGCCCAGGCGATGGTCTTGATGAAGCGCTCTCAAGGAAAGGACAAGTACCTCGTCGAAGCGGAACCGATGCTGCGCGAGGCGCTCGCCATCCAGGAGCGGGTCCACGGACCATCGCATCTTGCCGTGGGCGAGGTGCTCTACGCGCTCGGCGTTCTCGCGCTCCACCGGAAGCAGTACGCCGAATCGCTCGACTACTTCGTCCGCACCGAGAAGATCGAGCGAGCCACGCACGGCGATCGCCACATCGACTATGGCGCGACGGTATTGGTCCAAGGCACGGTCAATGTGGCCATGGGCAACTGGGCCCGCGCCGAGGAGCTGTTCCGGCGGGCGGTGGGCATTTATGAGGCTGCGGGCATGCCGCAGGGCGAGGGCGGCGACGGCAGTGGCTGGTGGCAGCTCGGCATGGCCCTCCTCGGGCAGAAGAAATTCAAGGAAGCGGAGACCGTTTCGCTCCGCGCCTACGAGCAGTTCAAGAAACGCGGCAACTTCCTCAGCGGGCTGATTCCGGACGTCCGCGCGAATCTCGCCGCAATCTACGAAGGGCTCGGCCAGCCCGAGGAGGCAGCCAGGTTCCGCGCGGAGCTCGAGGCCGCCACCGCCAAGGCGGCCCCCGCCGCCGAGCACCGTTGAGCGATTCGGGGTCGTCTACCTCGGCGGCGTTTCGCTCTTGATCTTTTCCGTCTCGGCCTTGACCTTCTCGGATTCGCTCGCGGTCCTTTCGGTCTCGGCCTTGGCCTTCTCCGCTCTGGCCTGCGCCGCGTTTCCCCTGTCGATCGCCTCCTTGGCCTGGGCGCCGCTCCGCACCGCGTCAGCCGCCTGGCTCGCGGTGTGAGCGGCCACCAGCCCCCCGAGGCATCCGGAGCAGGCGAGAGCGACGACTGCGGCGACGGCAGCGATGCTGTGGTTCGGGTTCACTTGGCCTCCCTTGGTTCTCCAAGGCGGTTGCCTTGGTTTGATGGGTCCGCCGCATCTGCGACGGCTCCCGTCCACGCTATGCGCAGGCCGGTGGCAAAAACCGTCATGCCTCCGACAGTCGCGGCGCGGTCTTTGCGCAATGGAAGGGCGAAGGTGCCCGGCCTGCCGTGGTGGCGGCCCGGCGCTTTCGCCAGGGGAGGGTCCAATGAGGCAAATTCACATCGCCGTTGTCGCGCTTTGCGCCGCCGCGATTGCCTGCGGTGGCAACGACGGGAACACCAGCTCCAACGCTGCCGCCAGCAAGATCTTTACCTTCAGCACTCCGATTACGGCGAGTGCTGGCGAAAAGAGCGCTGTCCAGGCGCCGCTCGGCAGGGCCGCCGCGATCGGCGGCTCATCGGGCGCCGCGTTCGCGTTGGCGAGCTTCAGCAGCATGACGTCGGGGTTGCTCGGAAGCACGGGCGCCGCCTTCTCGCGCTCCGAGGTGCCCGCGCCGGGTCTCAAGGAGGGGTCTTCGCGACGCGTCGAGTTCAATCCGAATTGCATCAGCGTGAGCGGCAACACCTATACGTACAAGAATTGCCAGATCACGTTCGCCGGAGCCGGGTTCAGCGGTACCGAAACCTTCGATGGAACGATCTCGCTCTCCTCCGATCAGCGTACGGTGAATTGGGACCTCACCGTCAGGCTCGACCTGTCCGGCGAGGGCGGCTCGGAGAAGCTGCAGGTCCATCAATCGGGCACGGTCACCATGGGAAGCAATCGGATCAGCGGCGACCTGCGCGTCGAGGTTTCCGTCTCGTCCACGACGGGTTCGACCGCCGCGTTCGCATTCGACGAGGACGTGACCTTCGACCTCACCTACCAGAGCACCCCGTTCTGCGTGACCTCGGGCAGCGTCGAGGTGAAGCGGGTCTGGACGCGGCAGCCAGGGCAGGCGCAACCCGACAAGGCCGTCAAGCTCGTCTGGACCGGCTGCAATCAGGCGACGATCGCGAAGTCCATCTGAGCTCAGCGAATCGAGTCGCCTTTGCGAACGGCCCTCCCGAGCCATGCCTTGGCAGCCCGCCAGTCGCGATGGATCGTCGCTTCCGATACCTGCAAGACCTCCGCCGTCTCGGCTACGTCGAGGCCGGCGAAGAAACGGAATTCGACCATCTGCGCCTGGCGCGGCTCGAGGCGGGAAAGCTCTTTGAGCGCGGCGTCCAGGGCGAGTATCTCGTCGGGCGTCGACGCTGCCTCTGCCAGCGAGTCGTCCAAGGTGACCAGGACCGTCGCGCCGCCGCCACGCTTGCGCGCGAGCTTCCGTCGCGCCGCGTCGACGAGCACCTGCCGCATGGCGCGGGCGGCGATGCGCTTGAAGTGAAGGCGGGAGGTCGAGGCGATCCCGGGCGAGCGGGCCAGCTTGATCCAGGCCTCGTTCACCAGCGTCGTCGGGCTGAGCGTGGCGAGAGCCGAGCCGCGCCGGATGGTCGCTGCGAGCCGCCGAAGTTCCTCGTAGGTCGCGCTGTAGAGGCGATCGAGCGAGCGCCGCTCGTCGAGCATCTCGGCATTCGTGGCGAGGATGGCCGCGGCCCCGGCTCCGTCTTCCCTCATGACGTTCTCCCCCCGGGCCGTGCGCTCGCAGGCGAGACGGACCCGGATCCCGTCAGTTGGCGGAAACCGGATAGGATGAGCGCACGCTACAGCCCTGCAGGGGTCGGCCGCAAGAGCGGCCGCGTGACGCACAGTGAACAGCTGGCCATTCTCGAACGCACAGGGATAGCCGAACATCTTCCGCGGCGATCCGAGTGCCTGGCCACGAGGTTTCCGGCGAAGCGTTGCGCGTGAATGGGTACAGCGCATTGCTTCGCGGCGCCTGAAGACCATCGTGTCGAACAGGCTCGACCAGGTGCTCGCGCGAGCGAACTGAGGTCGGCAGGACCTTGTCCAGACTGGCATGTCGATCCAGCCGGGGCTCGTTCGTCGCATGATCGGAACCCGAGGAGGAGCCATGAAATACCTGACGTTCATCCGCAGTTCTGAGTCGTATCGCGAGTCCCAGCCGCCGCCCGCTTTGATGGAGGCGATGGGCAAGTTCGTGGAGAAATCGCTCAAGAAGGGCACCCTCGTCGACACGGGCGGTCTACTGCCGAGCAAGGACGGCGTCCGCGTGCGGCTCACCAACGGCAAGATCACCGTGACCGACGGCCCGTTCTCCGAGAGCAAAGAGATCATCGGCGGCTGGGCAATCCTGAAAACTGACTCGAAGGCTGAAGCGATTCAGATCGCCACCGAGTTCATGGAGTTGCACCGGAAGCACTGGCCCGGCTTCGAGGGCGAGTCCGAAATGCGGCCGATGTTCGACCCTGGCATGGGGCCGTAGGGGAGATCCGGGGACACCATACGCAACTCAGCGTGCCAACTCGTCCCGGGACAAGCGATCGGTCGAGTCCCGGGACGAGTTGGGTGTCGCCTCGTCGAGCTTCTTGATCTGCTGCCGCACGACCCCGGCCGTCACCGGCAGGTACTTGCCGTCGCGCTGCACCTCCGCCTGGCCTTCCTGGCTCAACACGTAGCGGAGGAACTCCTTCACGTTGGGATCGATCGCCGTCCCGGGCTTGACGGTGGCATAGAAGTACGCCTCCTGGAACAGCGGATAGGTGCGGTCCTGCACCGTCTCCAGCGTGTGCTCGACGAACGGGCCGCCATGCGTCGCCGCCACTGCCAGCCGGCGGATGTTCGGCCGCTCGCCGCGGTAACGGTTGTAAGCGATGCCGTACTTGTCGCGGGCGAGCGCGTCGGTGATCTGGTCCGCCTGGATGTATCGTTTGCCGTCCGGCTGCACGATGTGCGCGTAGGCGTGGATGTTCTCGTTCCATTTGTCGCTCGCCTTGAGCACCTTGTCGGCGAAGTCGGTGGCCGTGTTGTAGCGGAGATTGAATCCGTAGACGTGGATGGGCTTGTCGGCCCACTCGCCCTCGAGGCCCAGCTGGCCCCAGGTGCGGATGTTCTTCTCCGGGCCGCGCGCCCAGTCGGGGCGGAAGTTGGTGCCCGCCCATCCACCGTCGCGGGCCGCGCCGAACACCCCGTCGAGCTGCTCGAGGGTGATGCCCTTGATCGGGTTCTCTTTGTTGACGAGGATCACCGTCGAGTTCTCCCATCCCGCGACGTCGTACGAGCCGGTGACGGCGATGATCTCGAGCGGGTCGAAGCCCATCACCCGCTGGTACGCGAGCAGGTCGTAGAACCCGGGCCGGTGCCCCATCGCCAGGTCGGCCTGGTGGTAATAGAGCGCGGCGAACGCCACCGCCGCCGTCGGAAGGTAGAAGGAGATGCGCAGGCCGGGCTGGAACTTCGCGAATCCGTCGCGCCAGTATTCGCCGAGCTTGCCGTCGGCCAGCAGGTGCTCGATCTCGGCGCCCCGTTCGGCCAGCCGCCGCGACACCAGCACGGTGCGATGGCAGTCGAGCGGTTCCTTCTCGGCGCACATCAGGCAGAGCGTGGTATTTTCGGCGCGCTCGATCAGCCGGCCCAGCGCATCCTGGAAGGCGGGCCGCGCCGCCAGCGCGTCGTAGTCGCCGCCACCTTCGGGCTTGCCGCCCAGCGCGGCGCCTTCATGAACGTAGTCGATGCCCACCGCCGCCAGCGACTTGGCCAGCCGCTCCTTGCCGAACTGCGGAAACCGGCGCGAGTAGGGCATCGACCGCACGTCGACCAGCAGTGCCACGCCGCCCACCTTCAGCAGATCGACGAAGCGCTCGATGGCATGATTGGAATGGCCGATGGTCTTGATCGGTTTCATGATCGCAGGCTCCCTCAAACGACTGCTGACGACAAGGAAGCAACGACCGTGTTCGTACCTTCGCCGCTGCGTGGCTGTTGCATTTTTGCTCAGACTCCCTCTCCGCCGCGCAGCGGGGGAGAGGGTGGGGCCCATTGCGAAGCAATGGGAGGGTGAGGTGGTGCTTCATCCAAACGAGAATTTTCGATCGCATAC
>Ga0137409_10007591_pt1 | contig 11126 bp, 2 predicted proteins | sample CZODoug1_16funga_FD_122059 | JGI IMG/M metagenome (GOLD analysis project Ga0137409, IMG submission 122059) | Vadose zone soil fungal communities from Angelo Coast Range Reserve, California, USA - CZODoug1_16fungal (Hybrid Assembly) | ecosystem: Environmental > Terrestrial > Soil > Vadose zone... | reverse complement strand
AAAATCGGTAGCGGTGGCAACGTCTTCAGCCTGCACACGGGCCCCGGCGGGCAGGTCACTTTGCGTCGCCTGGGCACCTAATCGGCCGCCGCCAATAGAAGTTGAGTTTCACGAAATGGCGAGGTTCTATCCGTTCTGCATGCGCGAACAGTTGTTACAAGTTGAGTCTGGCTAGTGATCCAAACGCAAAGCGAGCTAGACCAGGTTCTCGCTGGAGCCACACGCTAAAGCATAAGGAAGATTCTGTGTCAGTCGCAGTCATAACTGGCTCGTCAGGATTGGTAGGGAGTGAAAGCGCAATCAGTTTTCACGGAAAAGGACTAGAGATCGTGGGTATTGATAACAACCTGCGAAAAGTATTCTTTGGAGAAGAGGGATCTACAGCGTGGCGGACGGATATTCTCAAGGCGAGGCTCAGGAATTTCACACATTGGCCAGCTGATATCAGGGACAAAACATCAATCGAATCTATATTCAGAACATACAGCTCTAATATCACGTTGGTTATTCATACGGCGTCACAACCCAGTCACGACTGGGCTGCCAAAGACCCATCTACTGATTTCAACGTTAACGCCACAGGCACGCTGATTCTGTTAGAGGCAGTGCGCCGCTATAGCCCTGATGCAGTTTTCATATTCACTTCGACTAATAAGGTATATGGCGACAGTCCAAATCATTTACCTATCTTAGAGCAAGAGACTCGATGGGAGGTCCAGCAGTCTCATCCCTACTTCGAGTATGGAATTGACGAGGGTATGTCGATTGATCGTTCGCAGCACAGTCTTTTTGGTGTTAGTAAAGCTGCTGCTGATCTTCTGTCACAAGAGTATGCCTGGTGTTTCGGGTTGAAAACTGGCGTCTTCAGGGCAGGATGTTTGACCGGAGGTGCGCACTCGGGAACGGAAATGCACGGCTTTCTTTCATATCTCATCAAATGTGCAATGACTGGCAGACCGTACACCATCTATGGATATAAGGGAAAACAGGTTCGCGATCAGTTGCATTGCGCTGACCTGGTTGATGCCTTTTGGCATTACTACCAAAACCCCAGAGCGGGAGCTGTTTACAATATTGGTGGATCACGCCACAGTCATTGTTCGGTCATAGAGGCCATTAGTCTGATCGAGGAACTCTCGGGAAAAACTCTGGACTACAGGCTGGTTAACGAGGCTCGTCGAGGCGATCACATTTGGTGGGTCAGTGATGTTAGGAAGTTCCAGCAGGATTATCCCACATGGACTTACCGATACGACTCGAAGCGCATCGTTGAAGACATTATCGAGTCGACTGCAGAAAGAGCGTTTGCCAAACAGATTTGATTTGTACAGGTTTTGATTCCTAGAAACAGTTAGAGCCCACCGCAACCTACCTGAGAAACATCCCGACACAGTGCAAGGATTCAAGGTTGAGTAGAACAATCGTCTCTTCTGAAATAGTTTCCAGTTTGGTTGAAACGCCGGACACACTCGTCGCTCTCCTGCGTCAGCGTGCTCTTCAGCAACCCGGGCGCGCTGCTTACACGTTTCTGTCGGATGGTGAACGCCAAGAAGCTAGTCTCACTTACGGCGAACTGGACCGGCAGGCGCGAACGATTGGTTCTCACCTGCAATCTGAAAAGGCCGCGGGCGAGCGCGTGATGTTGTTATACCCGCCGGGACTTGAATACATAACAGCCTTTTTTGGTTGTTTGTACGCGGGCGCGATCGCCGTTCCCGCCTATCCGCCGCGACTGAATCGTAGCTTGCAACGGCTGCATGCAATCGTCACGGACGCGCAGGCCGCCTTCGCTTTAACTACCCAAACAATCTATTCCAGGGTTCAGCCTCTGCTTGCTGAGAATCCGGACCTGCAAGCCCTGCGCTGGCTGGCGACGGACCACTTGACCACCGAGGCTGCCGATGATTGGCGCGACCCGCTTGTGAGCGATCGCACGCTGGCTTTTTTACAGTACACGTCCGGCTCCACCAACTCAGCGAAAGGCGTGATGGTCACACACGCCAACTTGCTGCATAACGAAGAGATGATTCGCCGCGCGTTTCGGCAATCAAGCGAATCCATAATTGTCGGCTGGCTCCCGCTTTATCACGATATGGGGCTGATCGGAAATGTGTTGCAACCGCTATTTCTAAACGCTTCCTGCGTACTTCTGCCGTCGGTGAGTTTTTTACAACAGCCCGCGCGCTGGCTTCAGGCGATTTCCAAATATAGAGGGACGACCAGCGGTGGGCCAAACTTCGCCTACGATTTGTGCGTCGGCAAGGTGAGCGACGAGCAGCGAACGACACTCGACTTGAGCAGTTGGAGCGTGGCATTCAATGGAGCGGAGCCGGTTCGCGCGAAAACCCTAAAGCGATTCGCAGCGGCTTTTGAACCATGTGGCTTCCGTCCGGAAGCGTTCCAGCCTTGTTACGGTTTGGCCGAGGCCACGCTCATAGTCTCGGGAGGGCGGAGATGGCCGCTGCCGATCGTCAAGACCGTTCAGTCAAAGGCGCTGGAAACTGGTCGCCTGGTTGAGACGATTGAGAAGGAAGTGGCAGAGCCGATTCGCTCGCTAGTCAGTTGTGGCGAGGTGGCGGAGGAGCAACGAATCGTCATCGCCGATCCGCAGTCGTTGACTTCTTGCGCGCCAGATGAGATCGGCGAAGTCTGGGTTTCCGGGCCGGGCGTAGCCGCTGGCTACTGGAATCGCGTTGAAGAAACCGACCGCACATTCCAGGCCTATCTCGCCGAGACTGACCAAGGGCCTTTCTTGCGCACCGGCGATCTGGGGTTCGTCAAAGATGGTGAGTTGTTCATTACGGGTCGCCTCAAAGACTTGATTGTGATTCGCGGTCGCAACCATTACCCGCAAGACATAGAGTTGACCGTGGAGCAGAGTCACCCGGCGCTCAGACCAGGATGCGGCGCGGCCTTTTCCATCGAAGTTTCTGACGAAGAACGCCTGGCAGTGGTCCAGGAAGTGGATCCTCGTCAAGGGCCGTCAAGCGATGGCATCTTCGAGAGCATCCGAGAGGCGATCTTTGAGGAACACGAAGTAGCGCCCTACGCCATTCTCTTGCTCCAGCCACGGAGCATTCCTAAGACTTCCAGCGGAAAAATTCAGCGCCAGGTTTGCCGCACGGCATTTCAAGAGACAAGTCTGGAAGTCATCGCTGAGTGGCGCGAGACAGGTTCATCTGAAAGTGAAGGATTGATTTCAGATTCGACGGGAGCGCCGCGGAGCCTTGAGCAGATTGAAGCATGGCTGGCGTCTTATCTCGCCGAGAGATTGGGCATCGACTGCTCGCGCATAGACGTCAACCGACCCATCACGCGTTACGGCCTGGACTCTCTCTTCGCCCTCGAATGGATGCACAGCATCGAAAGCCGTCTCTGCGTTGACATCTCCATGTCGTCCCTGCTGCAAAGCCTAAGCATCTCCGAGTTAGCCGGCCAAATTGCAGCGCAGTTGTCCGGCGATCCTGCTGTTTCGCAGCGTGCGCCACTCCTGCCTGACTCTGAATCAAGCGCCGAGGTTCCGCTCTCTCACGGACAGGAAGCGCTGTGGTTCCTGCATCAACTGGCGCCTGAAAGCGCGGCTTACAATCTTGCATTTGCCGCGCGCATTCATTCTATAACGGACACGTTGAGCCTGCGCCGCGCTTTCCATGAATTGATTGAGCGCCATTCTTCCTTGCGCACCACTTTCCCCGCCATTAACGGCCGGCCCGTCCAGCGCGTTCATGAGCGCGTGGACCTATCTCTTCATGAAGAGGATGCGACAGCTTGGAGCGAGCAATTGTTGGATGAACGACTGTCCGAAGAGGCTCATCGCCCTTTTGATCTGGAATATGGGCCGTTGCTGCGCATCAACCTCTTCAGGCGTGCAAAGGACGAGCAAATACTCCTTCTTACGGTGCATCACATCGCGGTCGATTTCTGGTCCCTGGCGCTGCTGGTCCATGAACTCGGGTTGCTGTATGAGGCCAAACAGTCCGGCACGCGCACGGCCCTTTCCCAACCATCATTGCAGTATGCAGACTATAGCCGCTGGCAGGACTGTGTATTAGCGAGCGCTGAAGGCGAGCGGCTACGTAGTTTTTGGCAGGAGCGTTTGAGCGGTGAACTGCCGTTACTGAACCTCCCTACTGACAGGCCCCGACCGGCGCTGCAAACATATCGCGGAGCATCGCTTCCGTTCCGGCTCGGCGAAAAATTGACTGAGAACTTGAAAACGCTCAGTCGCGCCAGCGGAACGACGCTCTATATGACCCTGCTCGCGGCTTTTCAAACCTTGCTTTATCGCTACACCGAGCAGCAAGACATTCTAGTTGGTTCGCCGACTACTGGAAGAAGGTTTGCTGAGTTAACGGGTCTGATCGGGTATTTCGTTAATCCCGTCGTGCTGCGCGCACATCCTTCAGGTGACTTGACGTTTGCAGAATTTCTTGATCAGGTCAGGCAGAATGTTCTGTCTGCTTTTGAGCACCAGGATTATCCCTTCGCGTTATTAGTCGAGAAATTGCAGCCGGAACGTGATGCAAGTCGGTCGCCGCTGTTTCAGGCAATGTTCATCCTGCACAGGTCGCACCTGCCGCACCTGCAGGCGCTGGCCGGGTTCGCATTGGGCGAGAGCGGGACGCGCATGAAGTTGGGCAAGTTGTCGCTTGAGTCTGTGGCTTTGAAACAGCGGGTCGCACAGTTTGACCTGACGCTGATGATGGCCGAAGTGGATGGCGCGTTGATGGCCTCGTTACAGTACAACACGGATTTGTTTGACGCTGCCACAATAGGCAGGATGCACGAACACTTATTGACATTGCTCGAAGGGGTTGTCGCTCAGCCTGAGCAGCGCCTCTCATCGCTACCGCTCTTGACACCGTCAGAACGGCATCAACTAATCGTGGCCTGGAACGATACTAAGGACGATTATCCGCAGCACAAGACCATTCACAAGCTCTTTGAAGAACAGGTAGCACGAACTCCCGACGCGACGGCGCTGGTTCACGACCATGAGCGCATTTCTTTTCATGAATTGAACAGCCAGTCTAATCAACTCGCGCGTTACCTGCGCGCGCTCGGTGTTGGGCCTGAAGTCCCCGTTGGCATCTGCGTTGAGCGTTCAATTGAGATGGTCGTCGCCCTGCTCGGAGTGCTCAAGGCTGGGGGAGCTTATGTGCCGCTTGACCCGGCGTATCCTAAAGTGCGCGTTGCCTTAATGGTTGAGGATTCGCAAGCGCCTGTCCTGTTAACGCAAAGCGACCTGCTTGAAAGGCTGCCGGAGCAGGCGGCGCACGTGCTTTGTCTTGACACGGAGTGGGGGCGTGTCGCACGCCACAGCAGGGACAATTTGTCTGAAAGCGCGATCTCTCAAAACCTGGCGTACCTTATTTATACCTCCGGCTCGACGGGCAAGCCCAAAGGCGTTGCCATCGAGCATCGCAGCGCCGCCGCATTGATTAATTGGGCGCAGAAGATCTTCACTGAAGATGAGCTCGGCGCAGTCCTCGCTTCAACTTCAATCTGCTTTGATCTCTCGGTTTTTGAACTATTCGTTACGCTCTGCCGCGGCGGTCAAGTCGTACTCGCTGAGGATGCTCTGCAACTTGCGAGCTTGCCCGCGGCGGGCGAGGTTACCCTGCTTAACACCGTGCCATCTGCGATGACGGAATTGCTTAAAAGTTCTCAAGTGCCTCCTTCGGTTCGCACTGTCAATCTCGCGGGCGAGCCTCTATTGAATCACCTGGTCCAACACATTTATCAAAGCGAAACAATTGAAAGGGTCTTTAACCTGTATGGACCATCGGAAGACACCACTTATTCCACTTTCGCCTTGATGAAAAAGGGCGGCAGCGAAAATTCGTTGATTGGGCGTCCTATCTCGAATACCCAGGTCTATTTGCTGGATGCGCAAATGCAGCCCGTGCCGATCGGCGTGCCCGGCGAGTTGTACCTCGGCGGAGATGGTCTGGCACGCGGGTATCTTCATCGCCCCGACCTCACCGCGCTAAAGTTCATCCCGAATCCTTTCAGTGTCGAAGGTGGTGCGCGTCTGTACAACACCGAAGACCTCGCGCGCTATCTGCCCGACGGGAACATGGAATTTCTGGGACGCATTGACAATCAGGTGAAGCTGCGTGGCTTTCGCATCGAGTTGGGAGAGATTGAAACCGCGCTGGGCCAGCACGCGCAGGTGCGTGAAGCGGTCGTCGTGGCGAGAGACGATGAGTTAGGCGATAAGCGGCTGGTGGCTTACGTGGTTGCCGAGCGAGGGTATGAACTGGCCGGTGGGGAGCTGCGCAGCTTTCTTCATGAGCGGCTACCGCATTTCATGATTCCCCCTGTCTTTGTGATGCTGGATGCGTTGCCGCTCACGCCTAATGGCAAAGTGGATCGCCGCGCGCTGCCTGTGCCCGATGCGTCGGTGCTGGAAGTCGAAGCTCCATTTGTTTCTGCGCGTACCCCTGTTGAAGAGGTGCTGGCGGGAATTTGGTCGGAAGTTCTAGGAGTTGCGCGCGCGGGCGTCCACGACAACTTCTTTGAGTTGGGCGGCCATTCGCTGCTCGGCACACAGATTATTTCTCGCGTGCGGCAAGTCTTCAAAATCGAGTTGCCACTTCGCAGTCTGTTTGAGGGACCGACGATCGCGGATCTGTCAAAAAGCATCGAGCAGGCGATGAAAGACCACAGCGCTTTGGCAGCACCGCCCATTAGACGCATCGTTGCTAATGAGAAGCCGCCGCTCTCCTTTGCGCAACAGCGGCTCTGGTTTCTGGACCAGCTTGAACCAGACAGCCCTGCTTATAATCTTCCCGCTGCCATTCGTCTCCAGGGAAATCTCGATTCCGCTGCCCTTGAGCGCAGCTTCAATGAAACCGTCAGCCGGCACGAAAGCCTGCGCACAACCTTCCTGGTAGTCGAAGGCGAGCCGGTGCAGTTCATCGCGCCACATTCAGAGTTGAAGTTGGCTTATGTCGATCTCAGTGCAACCGAGGAGCGGGAGAGGGAGGCCCGCTTACGGGCGACTGCAGAAGCGCAGGGGCCGTTCGACTTGTCGCGGGGGCCGTTGATCCGGGCGACGCTGCTGCGGTTGAGCGAGCTGGAGCATGTGCTGCTGTTTACGATGCACCACATAGTCAGCGATGGCTGGAGTCTGGGGATATTAAGGCGGGAAGTAGCGGCGCTGTACGAGGCCTATGCGCAGGGGCGGCCGGCGGCGCTGCCAGAACTTTCGATTCAATACGCGGACTTTGCGGTGTGGCAGCGGGAGTGGCTGCAGGGAGCGGTACTGGAAGAGCAGTTGAGCTATTGGCGGGGGCAACTGGGGGGCGGGTCGCCGGTCCTGGAGTTGCCGTTGGATCGGGCGCGGCCGGCAGTGCAGAGCTTGCGGGGTGCGCGGCAGTCGCTGCTGCTTTCCGAGACATTGACCAGAGCACTGGAGGCGCTGAGCCGGCGGGAAGGAGTGACGCTGTTCATGACCTTGCTGGCGGGGTTTCAGACGCTGCTCTATCGCTACAGTGGCCAGGAAGATATCGCGGTGGGGACGCCGATAGCGAATCGGAACCGGGCGGAGACGGAAGAGCTGATCGGGTTCTTTGTAAACACTTTGGTGCTGCGGTGTGACCTGAGTGGGAACCCGAGCGTGCGGGAGTTGCTGCAGCGGGTGCGGGAAGTGGCGTTGGGAGGTTATGCGCACCAGGATGTGCCGTTTGAGAAGCTGGTGGAAGAGTTGCAGCCGGAGCGGAACCTGAGCCACAGCCCGCTGTTTCAGGTGATGTTCGGGTTACAGAACGCGGCGGCTGGGGCGCTCGAGCTTGAGGGGTTGAGCTTAAGCCCGCTGGAAATCGAGAGCGGAGTAACGAAGTTCGATCTGGTGTTGAACCTGCAGGAGACGGAGCAGGGGTTGCAGGGGTCTTTGGAATACAGCACCGACCTGTTCGATGTCGGGAGCGTCGAGCAGTTGCTGAGTCATTACCAGAAGCTACTGGCCGGGATGGTGGCGGATCCGGAAGCGCGGCTGCTGGATTTGCCGCTGCTGACGGCCGCGGAACGGGAGCAGTTACTGGTGGAGTGGAACGAAACCGGCACGGCTTTCCCGGGCGAGGCGACGCTCCCGGAGTTGTTTGAGGAGCAGGCGGCAGCGAGGCCGGCGGCGGCGGCGCTGAGCTATGAAGCGGAGCAACTGAGCTACGGGGAACTGAACGAGCGAGCGAATCAAGTGGCGCATTACCTGCGGCGGCAGGGAGTGGGAGCGGAAGTGGTGGTGGGCATACTGATGGCTCGGTCGCTGGCACTGGTCAGCGCCGTGCTGGGGGTGCTGAAAGCCGGGGGAGCCTACCTGCCGCTGGATCCCAGCTACCCGCCGGAGCGGCTGGCCTACATGATGGCCGAGACCGGGGCGGCAGTGGTATTGACGCAGGCGGAACTGGTGAGCAGGGTGCCGCCGGGTGCGGCACCGGTGATATGTCTGGAGCGCGATTGGCGCTTGCTGGCGGACGAGAGCAGGGCGAATCCGGGGGCGGCAGTGAGCGCGGAGAATCTGGCTTACATCATGTACACGTCGGGTTCCACCGGGGAGCCGAAGGGAGTGAGCGTCAGTCATCAGGCGGTGGTGCGGCTGGTGAAAGAAACCGGTTACGCGCAGTTTGGGGCGGAGGAAGTCTTTCTGCAGTATGCGCCGCTTTCGTTTGATGCCTCAACCTTTGAGCTGTGGGGGAGCCTGCTCAACGGCGGGCAACTGGTGCTGATGCCGGCGGGAGTGGCAAGCCTGGCAGAATTGGGAGCGGTGGTGCGGCGGCGGCAGGTGACGACGCTGTGGCTGACCGCAGGGCTGTTTCAACAGATGGTGGAAGAGCGGCTGTCAGACTTGCAAGGAGTGCGGCAACTGCTGGCCGGAGGCGACGTGCTGCCGGTGGCGCAGGTGGAGAAACTGCTGCGCGAGCTGCCGGCTGGAGGGCGGCTGATAAACGGCTATGGACCGACGGAGAATACCACCTTCAGTTGTTGTCATCAGCTGACGGCCAAGAGCCAGTGGCAGGGCTCGGTGCCCATTGGGCGGCCCATTGCCAACACGGAGGTCTATGTGGTTGACAGCCACTGGCAGCCGGTGCCGCGGGGAGTGGCCGGGGAGTTACTGATTGGCGGGGCGGGACTGGCGCGAGGTTACTGGCAACGGCCGGAGTTGACGGCGGAACGCTTTATTCCGCACCCGTTCAGCCAGGAGCCGGGGGCGCGACTGTATCGCAGCGGCGACCGGGTGCGTTATTTGGCGGGCGGGGAAATAGAGTTTCTGGGGCGCTTGGATCATCAGGTGAAGCTGCGCGGCTTTCGTATCGAGCCGGGAGAGATTGAAAGCCGGCTCAATGCGCATCCGGCGCTGCGGGCGGCCGTGGTGGTGCTGCATGAGGACGAGAGCCGGGCCCAGGAACTGGTGGCCTATGTGGTGGCTGAGTCGCAGCAAGCGCCGCCGCTGCCCGGGGAGTTGCGCCGCTACCTGCAGCAGAGCTTGCCCCCCTACATGATCCCAGCGCTCTTCGTGCCGCTGGCCGAATTGCCGCTAACGGCGAACGGCAAAGTGGATCGCCAGGCGCTGCCGGCGCCCAGTGGTGAACGGCCGGAACTGACGGGCGAATACGTGGCCCCGCGCAACGCCACGGAAGAGCAACTGGCGCGCCTCTGGGCCGCAGTACTCGGCTGCGAACGCGTCGGCGTGGCTGACAACTTCTTCGAGTTGGGAGGGCACTCGCTGCTGGCCACCCAACTGGTCTCCAAACTGCGCCAAACCTTCAAAGTGGAACTCCCCCTGCGCACTCTCTTCGAGCGCCCCACCATCGCCCAACTCGCCGAGGTTATCGCAGAGCAGCAAGCGCGGCCGCAGGATATTGAAGTCGAAACAATTCAGGCTATGCCCAGAGGCTCTCGCGACTTAAATCAGCTTTTAGCGCAAGTGGAAAACCTCTCGACTGACGATGTGAAAAGGCTCATCAAGGAGAAAAAACTTCTGCGAAAAAGAGGACTTCACAATGGATGAGGTTTCACGCCAGGTAACGGATTTGTCGCGCGACAAACGTGAGCTGCTTGAGTTGCTCTTGAACGAAGAGGGCAACGACTTCAATTCGTTTCCGCTGTCATACGCACAGCAACGGCTCTGGTTCCTGGACCAGCTTGAACCTGGAAGCCCCGCTTACAACATTTCCACCGCCGTCCGTCTCAGCGGCCTGCTAGACATCGATACGCTGAAGCGGAGCCTCATTGAGATCGTGCGGCGACATGAATCATTACGGACGACCTTCACAACCATTGACGGGCGGCCCGTACAGGTTATCGCTCCCTCGCTAACACTTCCTTTGCCACTGATAGACCTGTCGGAACTCTCCGTGGCAGCGCGTGAAAGCGAAGCAGTCCGGCTTATGTTTGATGAAGCCCGTCGCGTCTTTGATTTGGGACAGGGGCCACTCCTGCGCGTGACAGTGCTGCGGCTGTGCAAACAAGATCACATAGTAGTTTTGACCATGCATCACATCGTTTCCGATGGCTGGTCCATGGGCGTCTTTATCCGCGAGATGGCGGCGCTGTATGAAGCGTTCTCAAAGGGAGAGCCCTCGCCGCTTCCCGAATTGCCCCTTCAATACGCGGACTTTGTACAGTGGGAACGGCAGCACTTACAGGATGAAATGATTGAAAGGCAACTCGCCTATTGGAAGCAGCAGCTGGGGGGCGATTTGCCTGTCTTGCAGTTGCCCACAGACAGGCCGCGCCCGGCTGTCCAAACACATCAAGGCGCACGGCTGCCCGTTTCACTACCGCCGCGATTAATAGAATCACTCAAAGCGCTCAGCCAGAGCGAAGGCGCGACCCTCTTTATGACTCTGCTGGCGGCCTTCCAAGCGCTGCTCTCACGCTATACGAATCAAGAGGACATCAGCATCGGCTCATCCATCGCGGGACGCAATCGTGCTGAAACGGAAGGATTGATCGGCTTCTTCTTGAATACACTGGTCCTGCGCACTGACCTCTCGGGAAACCCTGGTTTCCTTGAATTGCTGAAGCGGGTGCGCGAGGTTGCCCTGGGAGCTTACAGCAACCAGGACGTGCCTGTGGAGATGCTCCTGGAAGCCCTGCATCCCGAGCGCATTCCGAGCCAC
>Ga0137409_10007590_pt1 | contig 11126 bp, 9 predicted proteins | sample CZODoug1_16funga_FD_122059 | JGI IMG/M metagenome (GOLD analysis project Ga0137409, IMG submission 122059) | Vadose zone soil fungal communities from Angelo Coast Range Reserve, California, USA - CZODoug1_16fungal (Hybrid Assembly) | ecosystem: Environmental > Terrestrial > Soil > Vadose zone... | reverse complement strand
CGATGATACAGATGGCCTGTCCCGCCTTGACCGTATCTCCGACCTCGACGAAGGGCTTTGCGCCGGGGGAACCCGACCGGTAGAAAGTGCCAACCATCGGCGACTTGACGATATGCCCTTCGAGTGATGTCGGCGCCTCCCCCTGTGTGGAGGCAGGGGCCGCGGCTGCCAACGCGGTCGCTGCTTCAGCTGCGGGCGGGCTCGCCGCCGGGGCGGACGGGGAAAGGACAACGACCTCTTTTCCGCTTGAACCGCCTTTCACGATCTTGACCTTCTCCTCGCCCTCCGTGACCTCCAGTTCGGCAATTCCCGACTCTTCAACGAGGTCGATGAGCTTCTTCAGTTTTCGCAAATCCATACGGGCCTCCTTCCGGTCCGGGCACGCACGCCCGTTCCCGCGCGGTTTCGGAGTTCTCGCAAGCGACCCCGAACCAAGCTCTCAGTTTGAGTGCAAGGCGAACTGCAGCGCGAACTCGTACGCCCGGCTGCCTAGTCCGCAGATCGTACCCACCGCGAGGTCGGAAAAGTACGAATGGCGCCGGAACGGCTCTCTGGAGTAGATGTTCGACAGATGTACCTCGAGAAACGGAATCGCGACCGCTGCCAAAGCGTCGCGTAACGCCACGCTTGTGTGAGTCAGCCCCCCGGGATTGACGATGATCCAGGAAATTCGCTGCTTCCTGGCTCGATGCACGCGTTCTATCAAAGCTCCCTCATGGTTGCTTTGAAAAGTCTCCAGGGCAGCCCCCTCGCGTTTGGCGATGCGAGCGAGCCTCTCGTTGATCCTGGCAAGGGATTCCTTTCCGTAGATGCTGGGCTCACGAGCACCCAGCATGTCCAGATTGGGGCCGTGAATGATCAAGATTCTTCTTGGCGTCCGCGAGCGTAGGCCCAATGCGCGTTTTGGCTTGGACATAGGTGAAGTTTGGGGCCGATGTCCGAAATTGTCCAGCGTTCGCCGCAGTTCGAATACAAATGAGAGGCCCTTTGCGGCGCGAAAACCGATGCATCATAACGCAAGATCGACGAGCAGCGAAGGCAGGCCACGAGCGTGAAACTAGCCCTGCAGCTTAATCCAGTACGATCAAGGTAGTTACGGTCAAATAGAGCGACGTTATCCGTATTTCAGTGCTGTTCGCGACATGTCTTCGGCTCGACGAGCCCCGTAATTCGCTCGGAAGCGCCTATTCTCCCGGTTCTTCTTACGGCAAGACCCATTGGAAAGTAAACCGGCCTTTCAGCTACACCCGTGGGAGAGAAGTTGCGTGACGGCTTGAATCCCAGCGCGCTCGATCGGTCGCCCGGCCAGCGTTGTCTTCAGCGTGCCGCGTTCTTCCTTCAGGCTATAGATCGCCAGATTGACTGGTACGCCCTGCCAGTCGAGCTTTAGAACAGATACGGCGCGCGCTTGGTCGCCCGCGTAATGACGCTGATCGGAAATATCGTACTCAATATTGCGGCTCAGGAGGAAAAGCTCCACCGCCTTACCGTCATCGGTGAACAGCTGCAAGTCGATGTCGCTGTATCGCCCAGCCGTGCCCTTTAGCACCGCACCGGCCAGGTAGGGGCGGAACCGCTCAAGCAGGCGCATTGCCTCGAGCGCTCGCTCGCGCAAGTAGTGGATGCGTTCGCGCTGCTCCTCACCTTGGTAAAGGGACTGGTACGCTCGCAGCTCCACCTCGATTTCCTCGTTTTTCGGAAGCCACTGGGTGTCCTCCGCACCCAGCTGGCGAGCGGCTTTGCGTTTGGCGAGGGCAAAATCATCGAGCCCATCTTCGGCCATCATTCGCGCGGCGGCCGCAGCGATACGCGCGCGCATCTGCTGCTTGAACTTGCTTTCTTTCGGCATTGAGAAAGGCAGGCGGGAGTCGGGCCATGATACCGCAGCCGGAAAACGCGGCGAAGTAGGCTAGAATCATTCCCTTTTTTGGCTGGGGGCCCTTCAGTGCGCCCTGGCGTGCCTGCCCGTCCCGTGCACATCCATATACTCGGCGTTTGCGGTACTTTCATGGGTGGCATTGCCGCGATCGCCAAGACTGCCGGCCACCGGGTCACCGGATGCGACGCCAATGTCTACCCGCCGATGAGCACGCAACTCGAAGCGGAGGGCATCGAATTGACCGTAGGGTATGGCGCTGATCAAGCGGCATTGAATCCGGATGTGTGGGTAGTCGGGAACGTCGTGAGCCGGGGAAACCCGCTGATGGAATCCATATTGGATCGGGGCGACCGCTATGTTTCCGGCCCGCAATGGCTCGCCGAAAATGCTCTGTTGGGCAGGCGGGTGCTTGCAGTAGCAGGGACACATGGAAAAACAACGACTTCTTCCATGGTTGCCTGGATTTTGGAGGATGCAGGGCTAAACCCTGGGTTCCTCATTGGCGGCGTTCCAATCAACTTCGGCGTATCTGCCAGGGTGGGAACACAGGCCGATTTCGTGATCGAAGCCGACGAATACGATACCGCCTTCTTCGATAAGCGTTCCAAGATGGTGCACTACCGGTCCAAGGTCGCCATTTTGAACAACATAGAGTTCGATCATGCCGACATCTTCCGTGATCTTGCAGCGATCGAGACGCAATTTCACCATTTCATCAGAACGCTACCCGGATCCGGAAAATTGATAGTCAACGGTGCCGACCCGACGATTGACCGCGTCCTAGCTCGCGGCTGCTGGAGTTCGGTAGAACGGTTTGGCGTGGCTGATGGCTGGAACGCAAGCGCGGTCGGCCCGGGCCGCTTTGAAGTATTCAATCGAGGCAGGCTCGCTGGGCTACTGCGCTGGGACCTTCAGGGCGAGCACAACCTCCAGAATGCGCTCGCAGCGATCGCCGCAGCGCAGGCGGTCGGCGTCGAGCCGGCGCGGGCCATCAAATCCCTCGCCGGCTTCAAGAGCGTCCGGCGCCGCATGGAGCTACGGGGTACGGTAGCGGGTGTCGCAGTTTGGGATGACTTCGCCCATCACCCGACGGCCATCGCGACGACGATTTCAGGCCTGCGAAACCGGGTGGGAAGCGCGCGCATCTTGGCCGTCCTCGAGCCACGATCCAGCACCATGAAGGCCGGCCTGATGAAGGACCGCCTGCCCGACAGTCTCGAGCAGGCGGACAGGATTTTTTGCTTTAGCGCGAACCTCGGCTGGGATGTCGCAGCTGCGCTTGCGCCGCTCGGCGATCGCGCGCGCATCGAGAGTGACCTGGAGCGGTTTGTCGGGGCGATCATTGCCGAGGCGCACTCCGGCGATCAGGTTCTTGTCATGTCGAACGGGGGGTTCGGCGGTATCCACGAGCTGCTGCTCGCTTCCCTCTCAATGCGAGCGGCCCCGACGACGCGAGCGTGATCATTTACCTCCACGGATTCAACAGCTCGCCGCAATCCGCCAAGGCGCAGCTCTTGAAGCGATACCTCGATGGGCAAGGCAAGGGGGCGGAGTTTGCCTGCCCGCAATTGCCTCACCTACCGGACAGGGCCGTGGCGGTCTTGGAAGCCGAGATGGAGCGACACTCGAAGGAAAAAATCACGCTAGTCGGGAGCTCGCTTGGCGGATTCTATGCGACCTGGCTGGCTGAGGAGCATAGCGTGCGCGCGGTGCTGATCAATCCGGCGATCGACCCGCACGTGAGCCTGCGCGCCTACGTCGGCCCGCAACGGGCCTTTCACGGGGGCGAGAGCTACGAGCTCACCGAAGAGCACCTGCGGCAATGGAAGGATCTCTTCGTGAACAAAGTGCACCCCGAGCACTACCTGCTCCTCGTGGAAACCGGGGACGAAGTGCTCGACTACCGAGCGGCGGTGAGAAAGTACAGGGGCGCGAAGCGGGTCGTCGTGCAAGGAGGCGACCACACCCTTGCGAGCTTTCCCGAACAAATCCCGCTGATACTGGAATTCGCCGGAATGGATTGACTACTTCACCTTCAGCATCTTCCAGACCGACTCTCCGTCTTTGAGCGCATAGCGGGCGACGGCTTTTTCATCGAACCCAAACCCGAGGCCGGGCGTTTTCGGCAGAATCAGCATGCCGTCTTTTGTTTTCAGTTGCGTATCGATGAGACGCCGAAAATTGAGCACTTGGTCGTCGGGGAAGAACTCCACGTAGCGTGCGTTGGGTGTTGCCGCTACAAGCTGCGCGTGCAGGTCGTGAAACCAGTGCGGGCAGACAGTGACGCCATAGCTCGATGCGGTAGCGGCGATTTTTCTCCATTCAGAGACACCGCCGCACACGAGGGCGTCTGTCTGCAGGATCTGCGCCGCGCCCTTATCGAGGATTTCCTTGAAATGCCAACGCCCAGTGCCAATCTCTCCCGTGGCAACCGTCACGCGCGTGAGTTTCGCCAGGCGCGCGTGGTTGTCAATATCATCGGGGAAGAACGGCTCCTCGATCCAATATGGGTCGTAGAGTTCGAAGCGCTCCATATAACGCATCGCGGTCGGCAAATCGTGCCAGGCGTTGTTCGCATCCAGCATCAAGGCGACGTCGGGCCCGATCGCGTTGCGCGCAGCTTTTACGCGCGCTTCCTCTTCCTTGGGAGAGAGCCGTCCCACCTTCATCTTCACGGCACGAAAACCGGCTTTTGCGTAGCCCGCCATTTCCTCGCCGAGCTTTTTCGGCGTCTTGCCCGGGAGGTAGTAGCCGCCGCTTGCGTACGCCGGGACGGCCTCATCCAACACAGCGCCGAGATACATGTAAAGCGGAAGTTTCGACGCGCGCGAATTCAGGTCCCAAAGCGCACAGTCCAGGATCGAGATCGCGCGCATGACGCTGCCGGAGCGTCCGTGCAGCAATGTTTCCTCGAACATGCGCTGCCAAAGGCCCTCGACGAGCAGGCTTTCGCGGCCGAGCAGGCCCGGCGCAAGGAGCTGCTCCACGGCTTGCGCAACGAGCGTTCCCCCGGAAGAACCTGCGTAGCAGAATCCGATACCCTCGACGCCCCCTGCACGTAGTTTGACTAGCCCGTAGTCCCGCGCCGAAACCGAGCGCGTGGCGAAGCTCGTCACTCTGTCTAGCGGGACCCGGACGGTTGCTACGGCAATCGACTCGATCTTGGCCATGTGGCAATCGTTGGTGTCTTTGTCGGCGTGAACAGGAACGATACTGCGATATAATTATGGCACTCATCGGGCCGGCGCGACGCGGCTCTTTTCCCGTTTGCCTCCCTTTCGTGAACGTTCTCTACGAAGACAGCGGTGGATTTAAAGTCGCCACGGTGCTCGCCGACAGCGACAACACCCTCCAGGTCGAGGCACCGCATGGCAAGCGAGCCAAGATCAAGTCAAGGGATGTGCTATTGCGGTTTCCTGAGCCCGGCGCCGCGGAGCTGCTCGCGCGAGCCGAGGCGTTGGCGGGCGGTATCGACGCGGATTTCCTGTGGCAGTGCTGCGGCACGGAAGAATTCGGATTCACCGAGCTCGCGCGCGAGTATTGCGGCCGCACGCCTTCGGCGGTGGAGGCAGCCGGTATTCTGGTGAAGCTGCACTCGGCGCCGATGTACTTCTACCGGAAGGGCAGGGGGCGGTATCGGGCTGCGCCGCCCGAGACGCTGCGCGCCGCGCTCGTCGGCATAGAAAGGAAGAAACAACAGCAAATGCAGATTTCAGCCTGGGCTGAGCAGCTCGAGCACGGCGTGTTTCCGGAAGAGTTCCGGCCGCTCCGGGAACAGCTCCTGTACAAGCCCGATCGCAACCGCGCGGAAACCAAAGCGCTCGAGGAGGCGTGCGCAAAGACCGGCATGTCACCGGCGAAGCTGGTGGAGCGCTGCGGCGCGCTGCCCTCAAGCTACGATTACCACCTCAATCGATTTCTCTACGAATATTTTCCAAAGGGGATTGATTTTCCTCTGAAGTTCGAGATAGCCGAGCCTCGGGCTTTGCCAGTCGCCGAAGTGGAAGCATTCAGCCTCGATGACGCGGCTACGACGGAAATCGACGATGCATTCTCGCTGGCCCTTCTTGCGACCGGCCGCCTACGCGTCGGCATTCACATTGCTGCTCCCGCCCTGGGGTTCGCACCCGGATCGGCGCTCGACGCCGTGGCGCGCGAGCGGCTCTCGACCGTGTACATGCCGGGCCGCAAGATCACCATGCTGCCGCCCGAAGCGATCGAGCGCTTCTCCCTCACCGAAGGCGCCGAGCGCCTGGCGTGTTCCCTCTATTTCGATGTACGCACCGACGATTTCGTGGTCGAGTCTCACCACACCCGCGCCGAGCGGGTGCGCATTGCGGCGAACCTGCGCCATCAGGCAGTCGAAGAACTTGATGCGGCGTTTCTTTCCGCCACGTCGCGCGAGGACATCCCGTATTCGCGTGAGCTGAACACGCTCTGGAAGTTTGCGGGCGCGCTCGAGCGGGGACGCGGCAAATCCTCTTCGGGGCCTGAACGCCCTGACTACGCCTTCCGCGTCGAGGGTCACGGGGAAAACGTGCGCATCAACATCGTCGAGCGTCGTCGCGGCACGCCGCTCGATAAGCTGGTCGCTGAGCTGATGATCGCGGTAAACAGCACCTGGGGGAAGCTGCTCGACGATCACGATGTCGCGGCGATCTACCGAGTGCAGTCGGCTGGCAAGGTCAGGATGACCACTTCGGCCATGGCGCACCTGGGCCTGGGAATCAGCCACTATGCCTGGACGAGTTCGCCTCTGCGCCGATACGTGGATCTGGTAAACCAGTGGCAGCTCCTCGCGCTCCTCGACGGGAAGGCGCCGCCATTTTCGCGGAATGCAGACATCATGCTCGCTGCGGTGCATGATTTCGAAACGACATACGCTTCCTACGACGAATTCCAGCGGCGCATGGAGCATTACTGGTGTCTAAGGTGGCTGCTGCAGGAGGCGATCGATGTTGCGGGGGCCGAGGTGGTGCGCGAAAATCTGGTCAAGTTCGACGGCTTACCGCTTTACGCCAGAGTACCGTCGCTGCCCGAACTCACTCCGGGTACGGGCGTCGAAATCGCAATAACTGAAATCGACCTCATTGAAGCCGATCTCAAGTGTGTATATCGTCGCTGCAAGGACATCTCGAGCAGCTCGATGGAGCACACCTGAGACAGAACTTGAAAAAGGGCCTAGACTTCCATGATTCTCAAAGCTTTTAGGGGTCAGAAAGTTGAGCGTCTCTAACGCCCTCGCGTGGCCGCAGCCGCTTGCCAGGCTGGATCCCGATTCGCGCGCGCTGGCGATGGCGCTGTCCATCTCGATCGTTCTCCACGCGATCGTGCTCTCGATCCATTTCAGGTTGCCCGACGCCCTGCGCAAGCTCACCCCGTCACAGCTCGAAGTGGTGTTGGTGAATTCGAAAACCCGCTCGAAGCCGGCCCGGCCCGAGGTCCACGCCCAGTCCAACCTTGACGGGGGTGGCGATACCGATCTCGATCGCCGGGCGAAATCCCCGCTTCCGGTAACGCAGCCGACGGAGCGCGGCTCAGACTTGAAGGAGGCGATCCGTCGCGTGCAGGAGCTAGAGGCGCGACAAAGACAACTGCTCTCACAAGCGCAGTCTCGGAAAGAGATCGCCTCGGCCGAGCCCGAGCCGCAGGCCGAGATGAGGTCGCAGGTCTCCGGAGCGGATCTCGCCGAAAGCGCCCTGATCGTTGCTCGGATGGAAGCGCAAATCGCGCGTCAGATCGAGGAGTACAACAAGCGTCCGCGCAAGACCTTCGTGGGCGCGCGTGCCGCCGAGGTTCGCTACGCACTCTATGTCGAGGACTGGCGCCAGAAGATCGAGCGCATCGGGAATCTCAACTATCCCGAAAGTGCGCGCGGCAGAATCTACGGCAGCCTCAGGCTCACCGTGTCGATTAACTCGGACGGCACGCTGGTGGCGATGGATCTCGAGCGATCCTCCGGATACAAAATCCTCGATGCCGCCGCACAGCGCATCGTTCAATTGGCTGCGCCCTACGCCAGATTCCCCGCCGACATCCGCAAGGAAACCGACATCCTGGTGATCACCCGCACCTGGCATTTCGCGCGCGGTGATAAGGTATTCAGTGACTAGGAAGGGATGGGCCTTTTTTGCAGTGCAAGCTGAGCGGCCCGGGTAGCGCAAAGCGCCTGCAGAATGAGGCTGCTCGTTTCACTGTGGAGGATGTTCTGCTATACCGCCGGGACGGCGGTCGTCAGCCTTGCCGTCTACGAGTTCTGGTTCTTGGCGCAGATCCTGTACTGGGTCGAGCACAATCCCACCACGACGCGAGTCATGGATGCGCGCCTGGAGGCCTTGCGACAGAACAAGCCCAGAGCGGCGCTCGATCAGAAATGGGCGGACTACGAACGAATTTCGATCCACCTGAAGCGCGCCATCATCATTGCAGAGGACGCAAAGTTCGTCGATCACGAGGGCTTCGATTGGGAAGGCATCCAGCGGGCGATGGACAAGAACCAGCGCCGCGGGAAATTTGTCGCCGGGGGCTCGACCATCACCCAGCAGGTCGCTAAGAACCTGTTTCTTTCGGGCGAGCGCAGTCTGCTGCGCAAGGGCCAGGAGGCGATTCTTGCCGCGATGCTCGAGGCCTCCATGGACAAGCGGCGCATTTTCGAAATCTATCTGAACGTCGCGGAATGGGGCGAAAACGTCTTCGGAGCCGAAGCGGCGGCACGCCACTACTTCGGCGTGGGGGCAGCCGGCCTCGAACCGGAGCAGGCGGCGCGTCTGGCAGCGATGCTTCCGCGCCCGCGCTACTACGACCGCAACCGCGACTCAGCCTATTTGGTGAACTATAGCGAGAGCATATTGGCGCAGATGTCCGCCGCGCAGGTTCCGTAGTCTTCGCGACGACGACTGCTAGGGCTGTTCTGCCGCGCGCCGACCGCGAGGGACATCGATCCCCGCCAGCAAGACAAGGCCGGCAACGAAGAATCCGCCGGTCGCCAGCATGGCGAGACGATGATTGCCATTGGTGATCCAGGTCACCGAGCCGTAGGTAATCGGCCCCAGAATCGAGGACAGCTTTACTGCCAGCCCCCAGAGTCCGAAAAACTCGGCGCGCCTGTCAGCGGGGCTCAGGTATCCGACCAGCGCCCGGCCGGCCGACTGCGAGGAACCCAAACACAGTCCTGCAAGATTGGCGGCCACCCAGAAAAGTCCGGACTCCGACGCGGACCAGGCTATCAAGGTCGTTGCGATCCACAGAAGAAGAGTAAGAGCAATGGTTCGCACATGTCCGAGTCGATCCTGGATGTTGCCGAAGGCGAACGCGCCGACTGCGGCAGTCACGTTGACCACCAAGATGAGGGCAATCGTATCCTTCGTCGTGAAACCGAGCGCCTGTTCGGCGTAAATCGCGGCGAGCGCGATGACCGTCTGGATTCCCGCTTGATAGAAGACGATGCATATCAGGAACCGCGCGAGGTCCCGATAGCGCGCGGCTTGGCGCACGGTCTGCGCGAGCCGTGCAAAGGCCGCTCGCGCCAGATTTTCACCGGCAGCGACCGGCGCCGGCCGGGCGCGCTCCCGGAGCACCAAGAAAGTCGGCAGGCTTGCTGCGGCGAAGGTTGCGGCGGTGATCAGCATCGTGACCGGCACGAACTGTTGCGGTTCCTGCCCGTGAGCCTGAGCCCAGATGACGTAGCCTAGGCAAAGACCGAGAGTCAAGAGACCGCCGAGATAGCCTAGACTCCAGCCCCAACCCGACACCCGCCCCAGCGATTCGCCGCGGGCGAGCTCGGGCAGGAACGCGGCGACGAGGTTTTCCCCGGAGCCGAAGCAGAAGTTGGAAAACACCAGCAGCACCACCGCAAACGCGAGCGTACCGGGCCCGGTGAACGCGAGCAGGGCGGTCCCGATCACGCAACCTACCGTGGTGAGAATGAGCAAGCGCTTCTTTGCGGCACGCAGATCGGCGTAAGCCCCTATGACGGGGCCAGTCAGCAGGATTAGAGCGTACGAGGCCGACAACGCCGCCGTCCAGGCAAAAGTCGCCCAAGGAGCGTTGCCCGCGATTACCGAGACGAAATAGGCGTTGAACACGGCGGTGATCACGACCGTGGTGTAGCCCGAGTTCGCAAAATCGTACATCGCCCAGGCGAGAACCTCCCTGGGGCGCACGTCGTCTGCAAAGCGACTTGGATTCGTCACGTCAGCCAGAACGTGCGTCAACTACCTGCGCGGTGGGGTGCCATCTGGCGAGATCTTTCTATCGCTCATCATACAGCCGACTGCTAGAATCGCCGCAGCCGCGCGCGGCGCGTCGGGCGTTGTCCGCGGCAAACCCGGGAGCCAATTCACGGCGAAGGGCAGGCTCGCATGATCGAAACCCACAGTCCGAAGAAGGAGCTCGAAGACCTCAAGGCCGACTTGCATGAGGTTCAAGAACTCCTGCGGCGGCACCGCCTCGTCGAGCACTTGGTGGAGCGCCAGGAAATGCCAAAGCACGAACTGGTGGAATCTCTCGTGCACCGGCAGAACGTCGCAGAACTTCGTGCGAAGCTCGACTCCATGCATCCAGCCGACATCGCGTACGTGCTCGAATCGCTGCCGCTGGAGGAGCGGCTCGTCGTCTGGAATCTCGTCAAAGCGGAGCGCGACGGCGAAATCCTGCTCCAAGCCTCCGATGCGGTGCGCGAGACTCTCATCCGCAGCATGGATTTGCAGGAGCTGGTCGCTGCGGCCGAGCAGTTGGAGGCCGACGAGATCGCCGACCTCGCGCCGGACCTCCCCGAAGGAGTTATCCACGATGTCTTCCAAGCCTTGCCCGTCGAGGAACGTGAGCAGTTGCGCGCGGCGATGTCGTACGCCGAGGACGCGGTCGGCGCCCTCATGGATTTCGACGTGGTCAGCGTGCGCGAGGACACCGCGATCGAGACCGTCACGCGGTATCTGCGGCGCTTCGATGCGCTCCCTCACCATACCGACCAGATCTTCGTCGTCGACCGGGACGAGCGCTTGAAGGGCGTGCTGCCGCTCTCCAAACTGATCGTCTCCGAACTTGAGCACAATGTCGGAAAGGTCATGGTGAGTGACGTCGTCACGCTCCAGTCCGGCGACAAGGCGCAAGACGCCGCCCAGGCGTTCGAGCGCTATGACCTGGTCTCGGCACCGGTCGTGGACGAGCAGGGCAAACTCGTCGGCCGGGTGACGGTGGACAAGGTCGTCGACTTCATCCGCAGCAAGAGCGAGAGCGAGCTCCTCAC
>Ga0137409_10007589_pt1 | contig 11129 bp, 11 predicted proteins | sample CZODoug1_16funga_FD_122059 | JGI IMG/M metagenome (GOLD analysis project Ga0137409, IMG submission 122059) | Vadose zone soil fungal communities from Angelo Coast Range Reserve, California, USA - CZODoug1_16fungal (Hybrid Assembly) | ecosystem: Environmental > Terrestrial > Soil > Vadose zone... | reverse complement strand
CCGGCCGGAGCACCGTCATGACCGAGCGGATGGTCTCCTCCACGTCGCGCACGTGCTCCAGCACCGCGAAGGAGTAGACCAGGTCGAACGAGGCCGGAGGGAACACCTGGTGCACCTCCTCGGCCAGCCCCTGGCGAAAGCGCGCGTTGCGGAAGCGATTGAGCCGGCGCGCGATCTTCACGTTGGTCGTCGCGACCTCCACGCCTTCCACCTCCATGTCCGCGTGACGGGCGGCCAGCGCCATGGCCACCCCGCCCTCCCCACTGCCCGCGTCCAGCACCCGGCGAGCCCGCACCGCCGTCACCTCGCGCTCGAGCGCCTGGAACTCGGGGTCGCGCCCGCGGCGCTCGATCATCTTGCTGGTCTTGCGCCCGAGCATCATGCGGATCTGCTTCTCGAGGAACTTGAGTCCGACGCGCCAGCGCAGCCGGCGGTACTGCTCGTCCTGAGCGGAGATGTAGGCCTCGCGGCTGGCCAGGTGCCCGAGCCACGAGCGGATGCGCGCGATCTGCTCGGCGTAGCGCGGGTGGGGGTGGGCAGCGTGGGCGGCCTCCAGCATCTCGAGCGCCCCGTAGATGTTCTCGCGGTACAGCTCGAAGCGCACCGCCTGGAGCGCCGCGTCGGGATCGCGGGGGTCGGCCCCGAGCCGCGCGAGGGGGCCGTCGGCGACGGCGTCCGCCGCCATCAGTCCGCGGGCCGCGGGGTCAGGTCGGGTACCGCCGGGCGCCGCCGCGCCGCCCGCTCCCGGACGCGCTCCAGGTAGAGGTAGATGACCGGCGTGATGTAGAGCGTGAGGAGCTGCGAGAGGATCAGGCCGCCGACCACCGCCAGGCCGAGGGAGCGGCGGGCGTCGGCGCCGGCCCCGATCCCCACCGCGATCGGCAGCGTGCCCATCAGGGCGGCCATCGTCGTCATCATGATCGGGCGGAAGCGCAGCAGGCAGCCCTGGTAGATCGCCTCGGCGGCGGGCCGGCCCTTGCGCTGGGCGTCGATCGCGAAATCGATCATCATGATGGCGTTCTTCTTCACGATCCCGACCAGCATGATAATCCCGACGAAGCCGTAGAGGTTCAGTTCCTGATTGAAGAGAATCAGCGTGAGAAGGGCTCCCACCCCGGCCGACGGCAGGCCGGAGAGGATCGTGAGCGGGTGGATGAAGCTCTCGTAGAGGATGCCCAGGATCAGGTAGATCACGAGGACGGCGGCCAGGAGCAGGAGCCCCAGGCCCTGGAGCGAGCGCTGGAAGGCCTGCACGGTGCCCTGGAAGCTCGTGCTGAGCGTGGCGGGCAAGGTCAGATCGCGCTCCACCTTCTGGATCTCCTCCACCGCGTTGCCGAGCGGCACCCCCGGCCGCAGGTTGAAGGAGACCGTGACCGCCGGGAGCTGGCCCAGGTGGTTCACGGTGAGCGGCCCCACCGTGCGCGTCAGCTTGGCCACCGTGCCGAGGGGGACGAGCTTGCCGCTCGCGGACCGGATGTAGAGCAGCGAGAGCGCGGCGGGATCGCGCTGGTACTGCGGCAGCAGCTCCATCATCACCCAGTACTGGTTGGTGGGAGTGTAGATGGTCGAGACCTGCGGCGCTCCGTAGGCGTTGTTGAGCGCGGCCTCGATCTGTACCGCGGTCACCCCGAGGGCGGAGGCCTTCTCGCGGTCGATCTCGACCAGCACCTGCGGGCTCGTGATCTGCAGATCCGAGTTGACGTCCAGGAAGCCCGGCAGGCCCTTCATCCGCTCGTACAGGATCGGGGCCCACTGGTAGAGGGTCTGGAGATCGGCATCCTGCAGCGTGTACTGGTATTGCCCCTTGGTCAGCTGGCCGCCGATCCGGATGGTGGGAAGCACCTGCGGGTAGACGTTGATGCCCGGGATGCCGCTCGTCTTCCGCCGCAGGTCCTGCACGATCGCGTCCGCGGTCGGCCGCTCGGCGGTGGGCTTGAGGCGCATGAAGATGCGGCCGGTGTTCATGACCACGCTCGAGCCGCTGGCCCCGATCGCCGAGAAGTAGGAAGCCACGTAGGGCTGCTGGTTCACGATGCCGGCGACCTTGAGCTGGTGCTCCATCATGCCCTCGAAGGAGATGTCCTGCGAGGCTTCGGTGAATGCGAAGACCTGCCCGGTGTCCTCGTTGGGGATGAACCCCTTGGGGATGATCATGAAGAGGTAGCCGGTCACCACCAGGGTCGCGAAGAAGATCCCGAGGGTGAAGCGCGGGTGCCGCAGCGCCAGCTGCAGCGAGCGCTCGTAGGTCGTGAGCATGCCCGTGAAGACCCGCTCCGAGGCCACGTAGACGCGACCGTGCGCCTCACGGGGCGGCCGCAGGAAGCGGCTGCAGAGCAGTGGGGTGAGGGTCAGCGAGACGACACCGGACACGATGACCGCGGCGCCGATCACCACCGCGAACTCGTGGAGCAGCCGGCCCACGATGCCGCCCATGAAGAGCACGGGCAGGAACACCGCGGCCAGGGACGCGGTCATGGAGACGATGGTGAACCCGATCTCCCGCGCGCCCTCCAGGGCCGCCTCCATCCGCCCCTTCCCGCCTTCCATGTGGCGCACGATGTTCTCGAGCATCACGATCGCGTCGTCCACGATGAAGCCCACCGCCAGGGTCAGGGCCATGAGCGAGAGGTTGTCGATCGTGTAGCCCAGCACGTACATGACCATGAACGTGCCGACGATGGACATGGGCAGGGCGAGGCTCGGGATCACGGTGGCCGAGACGTTGCGCAGGAACAGGAAGATCACCAGCACCACCAGCGCCACCGCGAGGAGCAGCGTGAACTGTACCTCGTGGACCGAGCCCCGGATCGAGACCGAGCGGTCGTACAGGGTGTTGAGGTTCACCGCGGCCGGCAGCTGCGCCCGGAACGCGGGCATGATCCGGTTGATCGAGTCCACCACCTCGATCGTGTTGGTGCCCGGCTGCTTCTGGATGGCCAGCACGACCGCGCGCTCGTCCCGGTACCAGGAGGCCACCTTGTCGGTCTGCACCCCGTCGACCACGCGCCCGAGCTGCTCGAGGCGCACCGGCGAGCCGTTGCGGTAGGCCACGATGAGCGGCCGGTAGGCGGCGGCGGTCGTGAGCTGGCCGGTGGCCTGCACGCTGAAGGCCTGGTTCGGCCCCCAGAGGGTGCCGGTGGGCAGGTTCACGTTGGAGTCGGCCAGGGCCTTCTGCACCTCGTCGATGCCGATGCCGAGCGTGGCCATCGCGCTCGGATCGAGCTGGGCCCGCACCGCGTACTTCTGCGAGCCGAAGATCCCCACCTGGGCCACCCCGCTGATGGTCGAGATGCGCTGCGCGAGATTGGTCTGCGCGTACTCGTCCACCACGTAGAGCGGCAGCGTGGGCGAGCTGAGGGCGAGGTAGAGGATCGGCTGGTCCGCCGGATTGACCTTCTTGTACGAGGGCGGGGTGGGCATGCCCGGCGGCATCTGGGGCTGCGCGGCCGCGATCGCGGCCTGCACGTCCTGGGCCGCCGCGTCGATGTTGCGCTCGAGCGTGAACTGGATCGTGATCTGGGTCGTGCCGAGGGCGCTCGTCGAGGTCATCGAGTCGATGCCCGCGATGGTCGAGAACTGCTTCTCGAGCGGCGTGGCCACCGCGGAGGCCATGGTGTCGGGGCTGGCCCCCGGCAGGCTCGCGGTGACCTGGATGGTCGGGAAGTCGATGTTGGGCAGATCGCTCACCGGCAGGAGCCGGTACGCCATCAGGCCGAAGACCAGGATGGCCCCCATCAGCAGGGTGGTCATGACCGGGCGCTTGATGAAGACGTCGGTGCTCACCCGCCCGTCCCCTTCCCGGCCGCGGCCGGCTTGACCTCCACCCGCGCCCCCGGCGCCAGCCGGAGCTGCCCGTCGACCACGACGCGCTCCCCCGCGGTGAGCCCGCTCGTGATGACGACGTCGCGCCCGTCGGGCGCCCCCGACACCACCGGCCGCGCCTCCACCGTCTGGTCCGCCTTGACCACGAACACGTACTGCCCCTTCTGGCCGGTCTGCACCGCCTGGGACGGCACCAGCACCGCGCCCACCTGCTTGGTGAGGGTGAGCGCCACGTTGACGAACTGGCCCGGCCAGAGGGCGTTCTCGCTGTTCTCGAACGTGGCCTTGAGCTGGATCGTCCCCGTGCTCGGATCGACCGTGTTGTTCATGAAGGTGAGCCGGCCGCGCACGACGCCGCTGGGCTGGCCGGTGACCTGGGCTTCGACTGGCAGGTCGCCCGCCGCACGGTAGCGCTTGATCGCCTCGAGCTGCGCTTCCGGGACCGAGAAGGCCACGTAGATCGGGTGCACCCGGTTGATCACCACCATGGGATTGCCCACGTCGTTGGCCTTGACCACATTGCCCTGGTTCAGCAGCACGTTGCCGGTGCGGCCGCCGATGGGCGCGCGGATCTCGGTGTAGCTGAGCTGTACCCGCACGTTCTCCACCGCGGCCTCGTCGGCGCGAACCAGGGCCTTGGCGGTGTCCACCGCCGCGCGATCGGCGTCGATGGTGGCCGCGAGCGTGAGCTCCTTGGTGCGGAACTGGTCGTACTGCTCACGCGCCACGAACCCGCCCTCCATCAGCTTGCGATAGCGCTGCTCGTCCACGCGGGCGTTCTCGAGCTGCGCCATGTCCCGGGTCAGGTTGGCCTCGGCCGACAGTACCGCCGCCTGGTGCTGCGCGAGCGTGGCCTGTGCCTGCAGGAGGGCGGACTGGAGCTGGCGCGGGTCGATCGTGAAGAGCAAGGAGCCCGCCGGCACCTCGTGGCCTTCGGCGAAGTGCACCTTCATCACCTCGCCGTTGATCATGGATTGAACCCCGACGGTGGCGAGGGCCTGCACGTTGCCGATGGCCCGGACCTGGACGGGCACGTCGCGCTGCGCCACCTCCGCGACCGTCACCGGCACCGCGGGCGGCGCGCCCTTGGCGGTGGCGGGATCCGGGGCCTTGTCGCAGCCCGCGAGCAGGGGCCCGGCCAGCAGCAGCGCGGCCAGCAGGGCCTTCATGCCCGCCTGCCCGCCGCGGCCCGCTTCGGGCCCAGCGCGTCGGAGAATTGCTGGAGAAACTCCGCCCGCTCCTTGTGGAATACCGGATCCGAGGCGGAGCGCCCCGTCACCATCCGCGTCACCTGCGGGAAAGCCTGCGGATACGCGACCAGCCCCAGGATCGCCAGCAGCAGGTGGCCCGCGTCCAGGTCGGGGAGGAGGCCGCGGCGCTGGCGATCGCGCAGATCGTCGAGCGCCCGTGCGAGCGATGCCCGTCGCTCCGTCTCCTGGATCACCGGTCCCTCCCCGAGCCCCAGGGCCTCCCACTGGCTCAGGCGGATCCAGTCGCTGTCCTCGCAGGCCATCGCGAACCAGTAGCGGAGGCTCGCCCCCAGGTCGGCCGGCGCCTCGGTGATCCAGCCGGCGCGCTCGCGGAGCTTGCGGTCGAAGATCTCGCGGAAGAGATCCTCCTTGTTGCCGAAGTAGTGGTAGAGCATCCGCTTGTTGACCCGCGCGCGTCGGGCGATGCGCGCCACCCGGGCTCCCGCGAAGCCATGCGCCGAGAACTCCGCCAGCGCGGCGGCCAGGATACGGTCGCGCGTCCGCTGAGGATCTCGGGCGTGGGCGCTGGGCGAGCGCTTGGAGACGGCGACGGTTGGCATGGATCAGGTGGGCCAATAGTAACCGTTTGGATACTTCTCGGTCAACACCCTCGCCGGGAGGCAGGCGGGGGCCTACCGGCGGGGAGCTACCGGTGCCGGAAGGAGTGGCTACGGTGGCGCCGTAGAGCCACCCCGCAAGCTCCAAGCGCGGTGATCACGGCCAGCGCCAGGGTACCGGGCTCGGCCACGGACGTGGGGCCTTCGCCGACCCCGAGATCGTCCAGTCCAAGCGCGCCGGGCGTGGCCGTGAACAGGAGCCCGGTGAAGGTCACCGTCTGGAGGTCGGTCCAGGTGCTGGGAACCAAGAAGTGGACAAAGCTGGGCAGGGTGCTCAGCTCGTAGGTCATGCTCAGGAGGTCCCCGCCGATCCGGAGCCCGACCACCTTGACCTGCTGCGCGTTGGGCAAGCCCGTGGCAGGCAGGACATGCAGCCTGGCGGCGGCGAACTCGTAGAGAATGAACGGCCCTCCATCGGCTCGCGTCACGGTGATGCCGGGCCCGGACGCCTCCTGACCCAGGTAGACGGCGGACCCGTTGCTCGCCAGTGCGGCGCCCGGCGCGTCGATGGTCCGGAACGATCCGGTGAAGCGATAGCCGTGCGTGTCGAGCATCGTCACGAGCGGATTGCCCACGCTGATCACGTCGTCGAACGTAATGTCGAGGGCGACGGCCGCGGTCGATGGCCTCACCATCGCGACGATCACAACCAGCGTGCATGCAAGCGCTTTCATGTCGACCTCCCTGGGGAAAAGGCGCTTCCGTCCAGGGCAAGTCCCTTGCCATTCCACGAACGTCGCAAGACGCCGTCACGACAGCACGCGCGCGCCGCGCGCGGCGCGATCGAGCGTCGGTTGGGCATGGCGCGCGTGACAGTGTCAGCCCGAGCGCGGAGGGGCCGCCGCGCCGATTCTCGTCACCGTCCCGCCGCGGTGGAGTCAATCGGAGAGCGCCGCCTGGGCAAATTACTCGAACTCGTCTACACTTATCCGTAGGCTCTCGACTTGCACTCCTGAGCACACGTGCCCAATCAACCGCGCCGCGACTCGACGTCACGCCCGCCCCGCCGGCCCACCCCGCCGGCGCTCAATCTCTCGGGCATCGAGGCGGCGAGCCTGGTCAAGTTCGCCTACTTCACGGACCGGGCTCCCGTGCCGGGCACACTGCTCTTCACCGCGTTCCGCCGGAACATGCCGCCCGGAGTCACGGAGTTCACCGTCCGGAACCCGGTGACGTTCTTCTACGGCATCCAGCAGACGGGCGGCCTGCTGAACATCCAGGTCCGCTGGATCAATCCCGACGGCGTGGTGACGCGGACCAGCGATCTGCCGATGGATCAGTCGCAGGAAGGCGCCCTCTGGACCTGGCAGGTGGACCGTCTCGAGAAGCGGGATCTCGCCCAGGCCGGGGTCTGGGTGGTGGAGCTGCTGATCTCGGGCCACCGCGTCGGCCGCTACCCGCTCCTGGTCCGCGCATGAACCTTGCGTCTTCCCGGTCCTTTGCTAGACTCGCGGGGGATTCGGACCTTCGCAATACGACCCTACAGCCGGCACAAGACCGAGGAGAGGGGATGACGAAACGGGCGCTCGTCCTGGTCGTCGAGGATGAGCCGGACGTGCGCGAGCTCATCGCCGACGTGTTGGTCGAAAACGGCTACGAGATCGAGGTGGCTCCGGACGGCGCTGCGGCGCTCCAGCTCTCCGATGAGCGTCATTACGATCTGATCCTGAGCGACCTGCGGATGCCCAAGATGGACGGGGCCGCGCTGTACTGGGCGCTCCAGCTCCGCCACGGCGCCGCGATGCCTCGCATGATCTACGTCACCGGCCAGGCCCATTCCCTGGACTATGCCGGCTTCCTCGCCGCCTCGCGGGTGCCCGTGCTCCCCAAGCCCTTCAGTCCCGACGACCTGCGTCAGGCCGTTCGCCAAGCTCTCGCCAGCAGCAGCTAGCTTCTTCTCTCCCAGGGCCAGGCGGGCGGTCCCTTCATGGCCGGGGGGCAGGCCCTGCTGCGTTCAGGGCGGCGCGTGGTAGAGTGCCGCCGATGACCGACCCAGCTCCCGCCCGTCCTCGGCGCGACCGCTGGTGGATGCGCATTGGCGACGTGGCGGTGCGCCTCGTCTGGAAGCTGCTGTGGAGCTGGAGGCGGTAGCCGTTCAGCGCGGGGTCGGGTAGTAGACCTCTTCCGGAGTAGAACCGTCGGCACCCAAGAGGCGCCGTTGAAGCTCCTCCGCTTCTTGGCGAATTCGCTCGAGCTCACGCTTCAGCGCAGCGTTCTCGTTGGCAAGGTCCATCAACTGGAGCATGGCTGTGTCCTCCCGTTTCTCCAGGGAGCAAGACATGGGCCAGTGGCGGAGCGCGTTAAAGGAAGCAAAGGGCGCGATACGAAGCAGCCCACCCGTCGCGCCGGGAAGAACCTTCCCGGTTTGCCAAGAAATAACTACCGACACACCCGGCCGCTCGCGCACTCCGCGACGGCAAAGCCCCGTTCCCGCTAGAGTATGTATCCGGCACAAGAGATGCGTGCGGCGATGGAGAGGAGGATGTTTTACGCCGACCACCATTGTTATAGCGGATGACTACCCGGACTACCGCCTGCTAGTCCGCTTCCTTCTGACCTCGTTGTCCGACACGATTACCATCGTGGGCGAGGCCGCGGATGGGGAGGAGGCGCTCACCCTCGTACGGCGCGAACGCCCCGACATCGTCATCTCTGACTTGCTCATGCCCCGCCTCAACGGGCTCGACTTGACGAGGCGCATCAAGAACGAGCGACCGCAAACGAAGGTCATCCTCATGACGTCCTACGCCGAAGCCTGCCAGCGGGTTGCCCACGTGAGTGAGGCTGACGCCGTTGTGAACAAGCTGGGGCTTCACAGCGGTCTTCTACCTGCGGTCCGTGATGTCCTTGTGCAGAGCTAGCTGCTGGACCAGGCCCTTCGGGCTCTAGTCCCTCGGACCGCCGGGCAAGCCGTAGCGGAGCCCCGCTTCCCCGCACGCGCACGGACCGGGCGAGAAGACTGGCCTCGGCGCTAGCTCGTCCATAGCGCCTTTGACAAGAGCAAGCTCCACCGCCAGGCCCGTGGCGACGCACCGCCCGCAGTAAGCGCTGCCCTGGTGCTCGCGGAGCCACTGGCGCACCATGCTCTCGGCGATGTCTTCGGCCAACGGTCGAGCCTACAGTGCCCGTTGCTTGGCGACTGAACGCGCCTGCATCCTGGCGAGAGTCTTTGCTTCTGTATCCCGCTTCGCGCTCTCGCGGAGGCCCGCAAGCAACTCCTCGCGCGCGGCATCAACCTTCTGGAGAATCGCTAGCATCTTGGGGCTGAGCGTCATAGGTGCCTCCTCTTCCGTCGCATCGATGACTGCGGCGGTTGGACGGAGAGCAGAAGCCAGATGCCACTCGGCAGGACGCCCATTGCGTCAGCCAGATAGCCAGATGGAAGGCACTTACGAGAATACCACGGGGAGCGGACTGTGCGTAAGCTAGCTTGCGCCGCTCGGGCGCCATCGCAGCTCAGCCTACCGCGCGTCCCGCTTGGCCGGTCGTCGTTGCCCGCTCGACCGCATGTGGCCCTGGATCGCGGTCGCCTGACTCTTCTGGAATTGCCGCTCCGCAACGTTCTCCACCGCACTTGACCTGACCTCCTTGCGTCGACTAGCGTGTGATGTTCAAGCTAATTGTTGACCAGGTTCTGGTGCGATCCGAAGCTCGCACAAGCGCTCGGCTGGGGTCCTACCTCGAAGCGCGAGGTGGAGACGGCGATGGTTGTATTCGTGCTCCCAGTGGCGGAGCTTCTGAGCGAGCTCGGCAGGGGTCCGGAAGATCACGCGCCGGTAGAACTCGTCTTCGTCTGTCCGATGGCTGCGCTCGACCTTTCCATTGGCCTGGGGGTAGCCCCGCGGAATCTGCCGGTGGATGACCCCGAGATCCCGCAGGTGCCAGGTGAAGTCAGTCCCAAACTCGGAGCCATGGTCCGTCTGGATGCGCTGGATGGCCATCGGCAGGCGGCGGCGCACTTCCTCGACGAACTCAGTAGCCGATTTGATGGAGTTGTGAGCATAGACGCGAAGCACGCGATACCGGGTGGCCTCATCGATGGCCGTGAACTGGTAGAAGGGGCGGCCGCCGAGTTTGAGGTGCTTGACATCGACCTGGACCGATTGCCCGGGGATGTGGATCTCGCGCCGGCGGCGGGGGCCTGGGCGATAGCGTTTCAAGGACACCCGGGGGACCCGATGCCGCTTCAGGATCCGCTGGATGGTGGGAGGGGAGACATAGACCTGGTGGTACCGCTGCAGAAAGAGGCTGATTCGGAGGGGCCCGTACTGCCGTTGCCGCCGGACCTGCAAGATCAGGGCGACGATGTGGGCCGGCGTCGTGAAGGGGTGGTGGCGCGGCCCTCGAGGACCGTCGCGCAGGCCGACCAGGCCGTCTTGGCGATACCGGGTACGCCAGATGTAGAAGAGACTCCGTGAAATCCCGAAGAAGCGACAGGTCTGGCTCACGTTCCGCGTCACTTGTTCGCAGTGGTGGAGCACGCGCAACCGCGCCCGTGCCTTTCGGTCCTGTTCTCGCGCCTTGGCCGCTTGACTCATCCCGGACCTCCTGTCGTAGGGGCTTGCGAATGTCCCCGGACTGTCCGGGAATAACCTTACTAGCTACACGCTAGTTCTCGTTGAAGCATGAGTTCGTAGTCGCACGTAACCTTCATGTAAGGTCGGAGGCCGGTCTCCCACTCGAAGTGTTCGAAGATCCCCTGCGGGATAATGACACCATCCGCACCCTCGAGGGATGAGGGGGCCGTGTAGGATCGCCACTGAATCTGAAAATTCTCCCCGATGACGTCCTCGTTGGGGATGGTGAAACCGAGCTTCTCGAACCCATGGGCAACAACTTTCTCTGGATGGTCCCCTTGCCGACGCTTTGCCATCCTTTACGCGAGCCGTGGGAGAAGTTGACCATTGGTACATTCTCACCGGTGCCGCCCCCCTTGTCGAGCTACCTAGTCCTCCGTCGCCTCCCGGAACGCTTGAATGTCCAGCCGGTCTTGCTCGGACTCTCGGACGCCAAGTTGGAGCCGGTGGAGCTCGCGGTCGAGGAGCGCCTGCGCGCTCTCGATGCGCGCCTTGAGGTGCGTCAGGTGCTTGCTGAGCGGCGCCAGGTGGACGGCCAATATCTCCGTGCCTCCGATCCGCACCTGGCGTCGAAAATGCCCCAGACTGTTTCGCGCCGCGCCGACGGAGGAGAGCAACCCGATCAGCACGATGGTGAGTCCGTGTGAACCGTGCTCTTGCAACGCGGGGCTGGAGACGAAGCCCCGCAGCGCGGGCGCATCAATCTCGTAGCTGGAGAGCCCCCGGGGGAGAGCCGCGAGCGCCTGCAGGCAGATACCGTGCAGCTGGGCCGTCTCGTAGCGCACGGCATTGAGCGCCCGCGCGTACTGCTCCCGGGAGTGCCGGCGGTCGCGCCAGCGCTCCAACTCGAAGGCGAGCAAGAC
>Ga0137409_10007586_pt1 | contig 11131 bp, 8 predicted proteins | sample CZODoug1_16funga_FD_122059 | JGI IMG/M metagenome (GOLD analysis project Ga0137409, IMG submission 122059) | Vadose zone soil fungal communities from Angelo Coast Range Reserve, California, USA - CZODoug1_16fungal (Hybrid Assembly) | ecosystem: Environmental > Terrestrial > Soil > Vadose zone... | reverse complement strand
GGGTTTCCAATCAAGGCAATTCACATTCAAGAGCTGCGCGACCGAGTGCTGGCTGCTTGGACCAGCGGTTCGTCCGCCACGATCAATTGGCTGGTTGCGGATCAACTCAGCACGCCGCGCATGATCTTCGATCAGACAGGCTCGCTTGCCAACGTGAGTCGTCATGACTATCTGCCGTTCGGTGAGGAACTCTTTGCTGGCACAGGTGGCAGGACCACGGCGCAAGGTTACGTTGGTGATAGTACTCGACAACACTTTACGGGCTACGAGCGCGATGCTGAAAGCGGCCTTGACTACGCGCACGCACGATACTACGGCAGCACGCAAGGGCGCTTCACGAGTCCCGATCCCTACGTCATCATGTTTGAGATGAAGCGAGGGCAAGATGCTGAGGAAGAACAGGAAATGCTGCTTGAATATCTCATGCAGCCGCAGAATTGGGCCAAGTATGATTATGGTTTGAATAATCCTTTGAACCATACAGATCCGACTGGGATGCGCCCGCCAACCAGGAACGAACAGAATGCTCTTAACAGCCTTGATCAAATGGCGGATAAAGAGGGCGATACAGAGTTAGGCCGAGGGCTGAGGGCCGCAAGGAATGAGATCGCTCACATCATAGACGGCCTCGGCAGAGGTCAACAGGACGTTGGAGTAAACGTAGCAGTGAATGCCATTCTCAATATCGGCAACCGAGATTATGCCAACTCTGCCACGGTCACGATCAGGGACAACAATAACGTGGGGATTACAATCGGCCCAAGTAACAAGTGCAACATCTTCGTCGCAAGAACTTATGTCAAAGGTGCCGGACTTAACTGGTTAAAAAACGGCAGGGGCTATCCGCTAGTAAATGGAGCGGCACCGGCAGCCAACTGGCTGGGCGATGCTAGAGATCGTCAGCACTTGGCCAACATTGCGATTACTCACGGCAGCCTGAGGCCAGGAGATATCGTTGCTTGGAGATATAGCGGAGGAGCCGACGATGGTCACAGCTCCATTTATATCGGGGGCGGTGTCTTAGTTTACGCAGGGTCACCTGACAACGATGGTATTCCAAAGGCGCAGACTTTGAATTACGTCAACAACGGGCTGACGACATTTCCTTCGACTTTGTGGTCGGGGAGGCACGAGTCATATGTCGTTAGGAGATATAATGGGAAACCTTAGAGAAAGGAGAGAGTTAGGCAAAATTATGAGCATTCGCAAAAAGGTTGAGCCAATCCTAGCAACGCTCGTCACTGTTTTTGCAGTGCTTGGTTTTACCTTTTCGTGCACCGTCAACTCATCATCATCTAAGCGCGCCCAACAGGGTGATAATAAACCGAGAGAGACGCCGATACCCTTGCAGCCTACCGAAGCGAACAAGGGTAAACGCTGCGCTCCACGAGTCTACACGGATGTCGGTGGAGACGAAGACTACAACCCCTTTTGCTATAAGCTACAGCGCCGACTAGTGAACGCTGTTCACGAGGGAAATCTCGACGAGATGAGAGAGGCGCTAAAGGAAGGAGCGAATCCTGATGGTTCGATTTACTCCTTTTACTATCCACCTCTCTTTACCGCGGCTGATGGCGGCCAAAGCGACGCAGCACGTCTTCTTCTGGACAATGGATCGAATGTAAACCAAGGAGATTTCATTAACGGGACACCGTTGATTGTTGCTGCTGGAAAGGGCTACGCAGAAGTGGTCAAAGTCTTACTTGACCGAGGGGCTGATCCTTGCGTCCATGTGGACGGAGGGACAGCCGAAGACTTTGCTCGGAAGCAAGGACACAAAGAGATCGTCGAATTACTCAAAACTTCCAAGTCAGCAAAATGCAAGTAGCTTTCTAACGGCTCAGAATAGACAACGTTGGCCTCATCAGAAAAATCCATCGTGACGCAAACAGCAAAGAGAACCAACTGCTGGGCTCTGGTGAGTCTCATTCTTGCTATCTCAGTAGGATCAGTTTCGTGTGTTAATAAAGGATCAGCCGCCAAGGGTCCACAAAAGGCTGAAGCTAGACCACGAGAGACGCCTGTTGCTTTTCAGCCGACGAAAGAGAATGGCGGCAAGCGCTGTGAGGCTTTGTGGAACACAGGAGCGCCCGGAGACGAACACCGGCGGCGGCAGTGAAGATCCTCTTTCCCGCAACTTCAACTGGAGTTTGCCGCTGGTCGGTTTGTCGGGACGCGCTGGTCTGGATCTCGGGTTGTCACTCGCTTACAACTCTCTGGCCACCTGGACCAAAAACGGCTCTTACATTTCATTCGATGATGATCGCGGTTCACCGAGCCCCGGGTTCCGTCTGGGCTTTCCGGCGATTCAAGCCGCTTTCTACAACACCCAGGCAAGCAAGTACTCTTTCCTCATGATCACTCCGTCAGGTGGTCGGGTTGAACTGCGACAAGTCGGCGCCTCGAATCTCTATCAATCGGTTGATTCGTCTTATCTGCTGCTGGACGCGAGCACCATGACTCTGCGGACCACAGATGGCACGCAACTGTCCTATTGGTGGATGGGGAACGACTATCAGTGCAAGCAGATCAAAGATCGCAATGGTAACTACATCACGGTCAACTACGACGTGAACGGTCGCGTTGACACTGTGGTCGATACACTCGCACGCACCATCAAGTTCAACTACGACAGCAACGGTCTGAGCACCATCACGCAGAGCTGGACCATAAACGGCGCGGCACAAACCCACACCTGGGCCTCTTTTACTTATACCAACCAAACCATCCAGACAAACTTTACCAACCTATCAGTAATCGGTCCGCAGAATGGAACGGCGATTCATGCTCTGACGCAAGTCACCCTGGCCGACGGCTCTCACTTCAACTTTGATTACACGTCGTGGGGACAGGTGTGGAAGATAAGTCAGTACACGGGCGAGACCAGCGCTCATCTCCTGAACTATCGCTCTTACAATCTGCCGCTAAACAACAGCACGGCCCAGGCTGATTGCCCGCGGTTCACTGAACGGCGAGACTGGGCCGAGAACTGGAACCGCGACGGCAGTGGCAATGCGCAGGAAGTTGTCACCGCTTATGCCGTGCCTTCTTCGGCGACCATTCCGGGCACCTCACAGACCGGCACGCTTACTCAGGTGACCTTGCCCGACAGCACTTATCATAAGATTTACTTTGGCAGCGCGGGCGTCTCACCGGCCTGGCAAAATGGCCTGCCGTTGCTTACGGAAACTTACGATGCCGTCAACACCAAACAGCGTTGGGTGACAACCACCTGGACGCAGGACGATACCAATGTTGCTTATCAACTCAACCCGCGCGCGACAGAGACGAACATCTACGACCCCGCGGGCAACCATGCGCGCACGCGCGTCGACTATGCGATTTTCAATCTGCCCGACGGCACCAGTTGCCGTTACCCACAGGACACTTACGAGTATCAGGCCGATGCCACGACGGTCTTGCGCCGCGCGCACACGGACTACAACATTGCGTCGACTTACACCAACCTCCGGATCATAGGCTTGCCGTCGGCCAAATATCTTTGTGACGGTGCCCAGGGAGAAGTCCCCTGTAACGATAGCAGCGGCGCCTCGCTCTTCTCGAAGGTTGCGTTTCAGTATGACGAATCAGGATCGATTCAGGGCAGCGATGCTCCCGTGCAGCATGACAACACAAACTATAGCGCGAGCTTCGTCGCGGGACGCGCAAATCTATCGAGCGCCACCCGCTACGATGTAACCAATTCGTCTCAATTCACGGTCTCGACCATGCAGTACAACACGGCGGGCGCGGTGGTCGCGACTCATGATCCGTTGAATCACGGCGTGACCGTCAGTTATGCGGATTCTTTTTCAGACGGCATCGGGCGTAACACCTTGGCTTATCCCACGAGCGTCACGGACCCGGACGGCTATTCGGCGACTGCGCAATATAACTTCGACTTTGGCGCAGTGACGAGCAAACAAACTCCACAGCCTAACACCATCGCCAATATTCCTGGGCCGGTGCAGACTATCGCCTACGACTCAATTGGCCGGACGGACCGGATCACGAATCTGGTCAACAACGCTTACACGCGCTTTGTGTATCCGGCCAGCCAGAACCGTGTCGATACGTATGCGACCATTCAGGACAACGCGGGCGAAGCGCATTCATTCAAAATCACTGACGGGCATGGTCGCGCGATCGCCTCGGCGTCGGACCACCCGGGCAGTACGGGCGGCTTCAGCGGTCAACTGATTTACTACGATCTGATGGGCCGAACTGTGAAGACTTCCAATCCTACCGAGACCAGCGCCTCAAGCACATCGGGCAATCCTTATGACTGGCCGGCAGCAGGTGACGATGCAGTCGCCGGCTGGCTCTACACCCAGCAGACTTACGATTGGAAAGGCCGCCCGCTGGTGACCACCAATACAGATAACACAACCAAGTCTGCGAGCTATGGCGGCTGTGGCTGTGCCGGTGGAGAAGTTGTGACGTTGACTGATGAGACGAGCCGTCGGCAAAAAGTCTACAGCGACGTTCTGGGCCGCCAGTGGAAGATGGAAGTTCTGAATGGGGACAGCACCGTCTATTCGGCGACCACCAGTTCCTTCAACGCGCGCGACCAGGTCACACTGGTGCGCCAGTATCAGGGCGCAGACACGAGCAATGCTTATCAGGACACGACCATGAACTATGACGGCTATGGCCGCTTACAAAGTAAGCACGTGCCGGAACAGAACGCGGGCACCTCCACTGTCTACAACTACAACACAGACGATACTATTAACGCAGTTACAGACGCCCGCGGCGCGAGCGCGACTTACGGCTACAACGGTAGGGACTTGCCGACAAGCATAACTTACAGCGCACCTGCGGGCATCACTCCAACGTCGAATGTTTCGTTCAGCTATGACGCAGCGGGGAATCGGACTTCCATGACCGACGGCTTTGGCAGCAAGACCTACAGCTACAATCAGCTTTCACAGTTGATGTCGGAAGCGCGCACTTTTACCAATGTCGGGACGTTCACGCTCAGCTATGATTACAACCTGGCCGGTCAGTTGAAGAAGATCACCGACCCAATGAACGTAACGATCAACTATGGTTTCGACTCGACCGGACGGCTTAGCGGTGTAACGGGTTCCGACACTCTCTACGCGGGCGTGTCCAACTACGCGTCGAACTTGCAATATCGCGCCTGGGGTGCGGCCAAGCATCTCAACTACGGCAATTCACTCATGATCGATCTAGCCTACAACAACAGAGGGCAGACCACGCAGTATGACCTCAAGACTGCCGGCGGCGCCACGCAGCTCGAGATCGCCGAAGGCGAGCTGGTCTGCCTGATCGGCGCGAACGGCGCCGGCAAGACCTCGACCCTGAAGGCGATCTGCGGCCTCATCGCCACGCGCAGCGGGGTGGTGCGCTATGGCGGCGAGGACATCAGCCGCGCCCCGGTACACGAGCTGCCGCGCAAGGGCCTGGTCATGGTGCCGGAAGGGCGCGGCATCTTCGCGCAGCTCACCGTGGAGGAGAACCTCGCCATGGGAGCCTACGCGCACGGCGGGGGAGATCCGGCGGCGCAGTACGAGCGCTTTCCACGCCTCGCCGAGCGGCGCAAGCAGGTCGCCGGCACGCTCTCGGGGGGCGAGCAGCAGATGCTCGCGCTCGCGCGCGCGCTCATGACGCGGCCGCGCCTGTTGCTCCTCGACGAGCCGTCGATGGGCCTCGCGCCGATGATGGTGACGCGGATCTTCGAGCTGGTGCACGACATCGCGGCGCAGGGCGTCACCATCCTCCTCGTCGAGCAGAACGCGCGCGCCGCGCTCGAGCTCGCCCGCCGCGGATATGTCATGGAGTCGGGCGCGATCACGCTTTCGGGCGAGGCGCGTGCGCTGCTCGACAATCCGCGGGTACGCGAGGCTTACCTGGGCGAATAAAATGCGCCGATGGGCACGCTCCTGGTACTGACCAATCTTCCGGACCGCGCCGCCGCCGAGCGGCTCGCCGACATGCTGGTGGCGAAGAATCTCGCCGCCTGTGTGAACATCCTCGCGCCCTGCCGCTCGGTGTACCGCTGGAAAGGCGCCGTGCAGCACGACGAAGAGCATCCGCTGCTGATCAAGACGACGACCGAGCGCTACGGCGCGCTCGAGCAGGCACTGCGTGCCGGCCATCCGTACGAACTCCCGGAGATCATCGCGGTCCCAATCGAACAGGGACTACCGGCCTACCTCGAGTGGGTCGCCGCCGAAACCAAGGCTTGAAAACACTCCTCTTCCTCCTCGCGCTGCTCGTCGGCGGCTCTGCCGGCGCCGCCGATCTGCTGGAACCGGAACAGGCGTTCCGCTTCTCGGCACGCGCCGTCGAGGCCGGCGCCGTGGAGGTGCGCTTCGCCATCGCCGACGGCTATTACCTCTACCGCGATCGCCTGCGCTTCAGCGCCGAACGCGCGCGGCTCGGCCAGCCCGAGCTGCCGGCGGCTATTCCGCACAAGGATGAATTCTTCGGCGAGATGCCGATCTACCGCGGCGGCGTAAATATCCGCGTGCCGGTGCAGGCCGACGGGCGCTTCGAGCTGAAGGTGATCTCGCAGGGCTGCGCCGATGCCGGCGTCTGCTATGTGCCGATGGAGTCGAAGGCGACCCTGCAACTCGCCGGCGCGGGCGCCCCGATCCGCGATGAGCCGCGCTTCTCGCTCTATGCGAGCGACCTCGACATCGCGCATCTCCTGCAAGGCAATCTGGCGCTGGTGCTCGGCGGGTTCCTCGTGCTCGGCCTGCTGCTCGCCTTCACGCCGTGCATGCTGCCGATGATCCCCATCCTCTCCGGCATCATTGCCGGCGAGGGCACGCGGCTCAACAAGTCGCGCGCGCTCGGCCTGTCGCTGATCTACGTCTTCAGCATGGCGCTCACTTACGCGCTGGCGGGAATCGGCGCCGCGTACGCAGGGTCGCTGATTGCCAGCTACCTGCAGAACGTCTGGGTGCTCGGCGCCTTCGCGCTCATTTTCGTGGCGCTCGCGCTATCGATGTTCGGCCTGTACGAGCTGCGGCTCCCCGGCTTCCTGCACCAGCGCCTCTACGCGAGCCAGGAACGCTTGCAGGGCGGACGCATCGCCTCGGTCGCGGCGATGGGCGTCTTCTCCGCCGTCATCGTCAGTCCCTGCGTCTCGGCGCCGCTCGCCGGCACGCTGCTGCAAATCTCGCGCTCGGGCGACGTCGTGCTCGGCGGCGCGGCGCTCTTCGCCCTCGCGATCGGCATGGGACTGCCGCTCATCGCGGTCGGCGTGTCCGAAGGTGCGCTGCTGCCGAAGGCCGGCGCATGGATGGTGACGGTGCGCAAATTCTTTGGCGCGCTGCTGCTCGGCGTGGCGCTATGGATCATCGCGCCAATGCTGCCTTCCACTGTGGAGAGCCTCGCCTGGGGCGCGCTGATCGTCGGCTCGGCGATCTACCTTGGCGTGCTGCGCACGCGCTCCCGCTGGTGGCAAGCGATCGGCGCGGTCGCGCTCGTGCTTGGCGTGGCACTCCTAGTGAGCGCGTTCACCGGTCGCGAGAGCGCAGGCCGCACAGCCTGGACGCGCGTCGCGTCGGTGGCGGAGCTCGATCAGCGGCTCGTTTCGCCCGGGCGTCCGGTGATGCTGGATTTCTACGCGGACTGGTGCGTGTCCTGCAAGGAAATGGAGAAGCTCACGCTGTCCGATCCGCGCGTGCGCGCCGAGCTCGATCGCCTGCTCCTGCTGCAGGCCGACGTCACCGCCGCGAATGAGGCGGATCGCGCGCTGCTCAAGCGCTTCTCGCTTTTCGGCCCGCCCGGCATCATCTTTTTCGACGCGCAGGGACGCGAGATTCCCGGCCTGCGCGTGATCGGCTACCAGCCGCCCGAGCGCTTCCTCAAGACGCTTGCCGCCGTCACTGGCCATTGATCACGCGGTGATCGCGGTGCGCGATCTCGACGCCGCGGCCGCGGGTTTCGGCGCCCTCGGCTTCACGCTCACGCCGCGCGGCCACCACAGCATCGGCTCGCAGAACCACTGCATCATGTTTGCTGCGACCTACGTCGAGCTCCTCGCCGCGCCGCTCGCGCATCCTTGGCTCGAGTACTACCGCGCCTTCGGCGAAGGACTGGCGGCGATCGCGCTCTCGACCGATGATGCCGACGCGGCGTACCGCGACTTCAAGGACGCCGGTGCGAGGCCGCCGATCGACCTCGCGCGGCCGGTGGAGGGCGGCGTAGCGCGCTTTCGCCTGGTGCAGATCGAGGGCGCGCCGCAGGTTTTCATCTGCCAGCAGCTCACGCCCGAGCTGGTGTGGCGGCGCGAATGGCAGACGCACGCCAATGGGGCTCGGGAGCTGCTCAGCGCTTCGCTGCCGGCAAAGAAGCCGTTCGACCGCCTGCCGGCGGCTATCGACTGGTCGGCGAACGCCTCGCTACGGGTCCGTGGATTGGCGCGCGACCTGGCCGCGCACGGCGTGCGGCTCGTTGCCGCCTAGCGCTTGCGCAGCGCCTTCGCCGCGTCGAGGGCGAAGTAGGTCAGGATGCCGTCGGCACCGGCGCGCTTGAAGGCCAGCAGCACCTCCATCATGCAGGACTCCGGCAGCCAGCCGTTGGCGATCGCGGCGCGCAGCATCGAGTACTCGCCGGAGACCTGGTAGACGAACGTGGGCGCCCGGAACTCGTCCTTCACGCGGCGCACGATGTCGAGGTAAGGCAGTCCCGGCTTCACCATCACCATGTCGGCGCCTTCGGCGAGATCGAGGCCGACTTCCCAGAGCGCTTCGTCGGTGTTCGCGGGATCCATCTGGTAGCTCTTCTTGTCGCTCTTGCCGAGGAACTTGGCCGAGCCCACCGCGTCGCGGAACGGGCCGTAGAACCCCGAAGCGTATTTCGCCGAGTAGGCCATGATGCGCGCGTGGATGTGGCCGGCCTTCTCCAGCGCGGCGCGGATGCGGCCGATGCGGCCATCCATCATGTCGGAAGGCGCGACGATATCGACGCCGGCCGCCGCCTGCACGAGCGCCTGCTTCACCAGGATGTCGAGAGTCTCGTCGTTGAGGATGTAGCCGGCGTCGTCGATCACGCCGTCTTGGCCGTGCGATGTGTACGGATCGAGCGCGACATCGGTCATGACGCCGAGTTCCGGAAAGCGCTTCTTGAGCGCCGCGACCGCGCGCGGGATCAGGCCTTTCGGGTTGAAGGCCTCGCGGCCGTCCGGGTTTTTCAGCCGGCTGTCGATGGCGGGAAAGAGCGCCATCGCCGGGATCTCGAGTTTTAAACACTGCTCGGCGAGCGGCATCAGCCGATCGATCGTCACGCGCTCGATGCCGGGCATCGAGTCCACTTTCTGCGTGCGGCCTTTGCCGTCGATGATGAACGCCGGGTAGATGAAATCATCCGCGGTGAGCACGGTCTCCCGCATCAGGCGCCGCGAGAACTCCGCGCGCCGCATGCGTCGCATGCGCACGCCAGGAAAGCTGCCGTAGACCTTCATCGATTTATGGTTTTTCTCAGGGCGGAACTTTTGCCCAGAGGGATCATCTTACCTTTCGGACGAGTTAATCGTCTCCCGCTTCTCCTCCCTGAGCGGGTGCCTTAATCCCAAAGTTAAGGCGTTTTCGCCCCCGGTTTACATCCCCTTTACCGGGGGTTTTTTATTTTCGCGGCCTGCTTGGAGCCACAGCTCCAGCAGGTCGCGGCATTCGTCGACGCCTTGTCGCGTAACGCTCGAAAAGAGCCTCACGCTATTGCGACCGAGACGTCGGCGCACATCGTGCAGGAGCTCGCCTTGAGCGCGGCGCGAGAGCTTGTCGGCCTTCGACAGCAGCACGTGCATCGGCCGCTCGCCAAGCCACTCGATCAGCTGCAGGTCAAGCGGCGTCAGGGGATGCCTGGCATCCATCAGCAGAACGACACCGACCAGTGCATGCGCCGAGCGCAGATACGCGCCCACCAGCTCGCGCCATTGCATGCGCATGGTTCGGGGCACGCGCGCATAGCCGTAGCCCGGCAGGTCGACGAGGCGCGCGGCTTCGCCGAGCGCGTAGAAATTAATGGTCTGCGTGCGCCCCGGCGTCTTGCTCGTGCGCGCCAGCGCTTTTCGGCCCACCAGCGCGTTAAGGGCGCTCGACTTCCCCACGTTGGAGCGGCCGGCGAAGGCCACCTCGGGAGGGCCGGGCGGGGGCAGTTCGGCCGGGCGGCCGACGGCACGGAGAAAAGCGGCTTGTGCGAAAGCCTTCATGGGGGGAGCGGGATTCTAATAAAATCGCGCCTTTCGACCGTCAGGGGTCCAGGGGATGAAGCGGGTAGTGATGCTCAATGCGACGCTCGCCGTCGTGTTCGCGGTCTTGCTTTCGGCACCGGCGCGCGCCCAGGATGCGGGGAAAGACGCGGCCAAGGCCCAGGGCATCGCGGCGCAGGTCTGCGCCGCCTGCCATGCCGCCGACGGCAACAGCATCGCGCCCGCCAACCCCAAGATCGCCGGCCAGTTCCCCGAATACCTCCACAAGCAGCTGCGCGATTTCAAGCCGCAGGCCGGCAAGAAAGCCGCGCGCGAAAGCGCGATCATGATGGGTATGGTCGCGAATCTGTCGGACGCCGACATGAAGGGACTCGCCGCGTACTACGCCGGGCAGGGCCTCAGGCCCGCCGCTGCTTCCGACAAGAGTCTCGCCGCCGCCGGGCAGAAGCTCTGGCGCGGCGGCAATTCCGCCTCGGGCGTACCCGCCTGCGCCGGATGCCACGGCCCTGCCGGGGCGGGCCTGCCGGCCCAATACCCGAGGCTCGCCGGCCAGTATGCCGAGTACGTCGCCGCCCAGCTCAAGGCCTTCAAGGAAGGCGCCCGCGCGAACGACGCCAATGGCGCCATGCGAGCGGTCGCGAGAGGGCTCAGCGAGCGCGAGATCCGCGCCGTCGCCGAGTATGCCGCCGGCCTGCGATAGCGCTGGAAATAAAGACGCCGCACGACCTGTTTGCCTATATCCAACCCACGGGAGAAGCCGATGAAGAGTAGCTTTCTGGCGGCCGGTCTGGCCGTCGCGTTCACCAGCGGAGCCGCGCTGGCGCAGCAGAAGCCGGAAGTCCTGGTGAAGCAGCGCCAGGCCGCGATGACGTTGCAGGGCAAGTATTTCGGCCCCATGGCGGGCATGGCGCAGGGCAAGATTCCCTTCGACATGAAGATCGT
>Ga0137409_10007585_pt1 | contig 11131 bp, 10 predicted proteins | sample CZODoug1_16funga_FD_122059 | JGI IMG/M metagenome (GOLD analysis project Ga0137409, IMG submission 122059) | Vadose zone soil fungal communities from Angelo Coast Range Reserve, California, USA - CZODoug1_16fungal (Hybrid Assembly) | ecosystem: Environmental > Terrestrial > Soil > Vadose zone... | reverse complement strand
CCGGATGCGTTCGAGCGTACTCGCGAGCCGGTCGGCGGGAAGAGCTCAGGTACCGCGTAGCTCCACTCGCCGAGGCTCGGCAACACGTCCTGCCACGCGCCCCAGTACTCAGGAAAGCCGTGGATGCAAAGAACCAGCGGGCGTCCGGGCGTGCCGGTGCTTGCGTAGTGGAGCCGGATGCCGTTGGCAAGCTCGGCGTATTGACCGGTCTTGATCAAGGGATCGGCAGGCTGTGTTACCCGCGCGCGCCCGGTCTGGCAGCGAGTGGGTCGGCCGGCGCATCGCCGCCAAGAGCGGCCTCGAACCGGTCACGCACCGATGGCAGGATCTTCGGATGCGTGAAGACGTAGAAGCGGTTCGCGCGCACGGCATCAAAGGTCATCTTCGCCACCTGCGCTGCGGTGATCCGGCCCGAAGAGACGGCCTTGTCAGAATTGGCGCGCGCGATTTTCTGTGACTCGGTCGGACCCTCCGCGTTGCTCAGATCCACGGGCCGGTTGCGCTCGGAGTTGGTGATGCCGGTCGGAACGAACGCGGGAGACAACAGCGATACCCCGATCGTGCTGTTGGCCTGACGCAGGTCGTGATGCAGCGACTCGGTGAGCGATACGACCGCGTGTTTGCTGACGTTGTAGACGCCCATCAGTGGCGGATTGACCCACCCGGCCATGGAGGCCGTGTTGACGACGTGTCCCGGTTCGCCGCCGCGGTTGGCCGCCAGCATCCGCGGCACAAAAGCCTGGATACCATGCACGACGCCCATCAGGTTGACTCCCATCACCCACTGCCAGTCGAGTTCGCTCGATTCCCACACGAAACCGCCGCCGCCAACACCCGCGTTGTTGAACACCAGGTTCACCTTGCCGAACTCGGCATACGCGCTGTCCGCAAGGTGCATTACCTGCGCGCGATTGGCGACGTCAACGACCGCACTGATCAGTCTTGCACCCTTGCCGCGCATTTCGTCGGCCGTTTCCCCGAGCGCATCGGGCTGGACATCGGCCAGCACCAGGTGCATTCCGTATTCATGGCCCAGCCGCGCGAACTCCCGGCCGAACCCGCTGCCCGCGCCGGTGATGACGACGACCTTGCCTTGCAGTTGTTCCATGATCAGATGAGCTTCACCAGTTGTTTGCCGAAGTTTTCGCCTTTGAGCAGACCAAGAAACGCGGTCGGCGCATTCTCCAGCCCTTGCACGATGGTTTCGCGGTACCGGATCTTGCCGCTTGCGACCCCTGCGCCGAGTTCGGCCAATGCCTGTGGCCAAATCTGCGGGTGCTCGCTGATGATGAACCCCTGGAGCTTCAGCCGGCTGAGCAGCAGCCAGGCTGGGTTTTTCAAGGCGATCGGCTCGCGGTCGTAAGACGCAATCTGGCCGCACATTGCGATCCGGCCGTGGGCGTTCATGCATGGCAACACCGCATTGAGGATCTCGCCGCCGACATTCTCGAAGTTGCCGTCGATGCCGCGCAGACACGTTTGTTCCAGGCGCCTGGCGACGTCCTCGTTCTTGTAGTCGATGCATGCGTCGAACTTCAGTTCGTCGACCACGTACTGGCACTTCTGCGCTCCGCCGGCGATACCCACCGCCCGGCATCCGGCAAGTTTCGCCAGCTGCCCGACGACACTCCCTACTGCCCCGCTGGCGGCCGACACCACGACTGTTTCACCCGCCTTCGGCGCGATGATCTGATTGAGGCCGTACCACGCGGTGACGCCGGGCATGCCGACGGCGCCCAAGTACGCGGAAAGAGGTAACGCCGGATCGACATTGCGCAGTAACGCTCCGTCGGAGATGCCGTATTCCTGCCAGCCGTAGCCGCCAACCACCGTGTCGCCGGCATTGAACTTCAGGTTGCGCGACTCGATCACCACTCCGACCGTGCCGCCGACCATGGTTTCGTTCAGCGCTTGCGGCGTGGCATAGGAACGCGCATCGTTCATACGACCGCGCATGTACGGATCGAGCGACAGGAAGTGATTGCGCACGAGAACCTGGCCATCGGTGAGCGGCGCAAGTTCGACTGTCTCGAGCCTGAAGTTGGCGGTGCTCGCCGCGCCCTGTGGACGGCTTGCCAGCACGATGCGCCGGTTGGTAGGCACGCGTTACCCCCGTTTGTTGAATGCGGCTCCGTCCTTGCGGCGCAGGAACTTGAAAGTGCCGAGCGATTTGGCGACGAGCTGCCCTTTTGTATCGAGCAGTTCGGCCTCACAGTACGCCATCGTCGTCGAACGGTGCAGTACCCGGCCGCGGGCAAGCAACTCCCCTACGGCAGGCCGGAAAAAACTGGTCTTCATCTCGACCGTGACCGCGGTCATCGGCTCGCCACCTTCACGGTCGATCAGCGTACGGCCGGCGCGCGCCATCGCAACGTCCAGCAGTGTCATCACCACCCCGCCGTGCGCAACGCCCCAGCTGTTCTCATGATCCGGAGCGACCGTCAGCGCAATCTCCGCAACGCCACCTTCGGCGCGCGCAAGTTTTGCCCCGAGCGCACGCAGGAACGGAATGTGGGCGAGCGCGTCGTCGGCTTTGCTCACACCGCCACCGAGCCGCCATCGACTGCGAGGATCTGCCCGGTGATGTGTTTGCCGGCGCGCGAAGCAAACAGCAGCGCGGCGCCTTTCAAGTCCTCGTCGTCGCCCAAGCGCTGCAGGGGCACGCTCCTGGCCATGTTCTCGGCGCCCAGTTGGGCGATCACACCGCGCGTCATCTTGGACGGAAAAAAACCCGGTGCGATGGCGTTCACCGTGATGCCGTAAGGCCCCCACTCGCCCGCCAGGGCGCGGGTGAAATTCACCAACGCGCCCTTGCTGGTGTTGTACGCGAGCGTCTTCATCATCCCCGGTGGATTGCCGCGGAGCCCGGCGATCGATGCGACCGTGATCACGCGCCCATCATGGTTCGGGATCATCGAGCGTTTGCCGACCGCTTGCGTGAGCAGGAAAACGCCACGCACGTTGAGGTTCATCAACTTGTCCCATGCTTCGAGCGGGTGGTCCTCTGCCGGTGCGCCCCAGGTCGCGCCCGCGTTGTTCACCAATATGTCGATGCGGCCGAGACGTTGCAGCGACTGGTCGACCAGGTTGTTGATGTCGCTTTGCTTTGACGCGTCGGCGGCGACCCAGCTCGCCTCGACGTTGAGCTTGTTCAGGTGCGCGGCCGCCTCTTCGAGTTCGTCTGCCTTGCGTGCCGACAGAACCAGGCGGGCACCCATTTCGCCGAGACCTTCAGCGATTTGCAAGCCCAGTCCGCGCGAACCGCCGGTGATCAGCGCGGTCTTGCCCTTGAGATCAAACAGGTCCCTGGTTGCCATCACGGTCTCCATCTGCAAACGTCCCCGTCACGATAAGCCGAATCACAGCCAGCCCTCGTTCAACTCGTGGACCGTGCGATCCCCGCTTTCGGACGGTGCAAGCCAGGCGCCGACGCGCGGCAGTTCATAGACGAAAAAGTAACGGCACGCCGCCCAGATGCCGTGCAGGAAAGGGTCGTCCTGTGGCGGATACACGCGCGCAGCGGCCAGACTGAGGTCGAGCCAGATCCAAGCGACCACCAGATGACCGAACGCCTGCATGTAAGGCGTCGCATGGGCCAGCGCAGCGCCGGCATCGTCGTGTTCCCAAAGAGTGCGGGTTACGCGCTCGATACGCTCGGTGGTGGCGCGCAGTTCATTGGCGAAACGACGCGTGTCGGGATTTGCAGCCCGGGTTGCCGCGTCGATCGTCGCGCCGATGTGCTTGCTCAGCAGCTTCAGGCCGGCGCCATCGCGCATCACTACCTTGCGGCCGAGCAGGTCGAGCGCCTGGATCCCATGTGTTCCCTCGTGAATCATGTTCAGGCGGTTATCGCGCCAATACTGTTCCACCGGGTAGTCGCGCGTATAGCCGTAACCGCCGAGGATCTGGATCGCCAGGTTGTTGGCCTCCAGGCACCACTCGGAAGGCCAGCTTTTGGCGATCGGCGTCAGCATCTCAAGCATCAACGTTGCCTCGGCACGGTCGTCTTCGGCGGGCGCCTGATGTTGCTGGTCGACCAGCCGCGCGCAATACAGGTTGAGCGCAAAAGCGCCCTCGCAGTACGCCTTCTGCGCCAGCAGCATGCGACGGATATCGGCATGCCGGATGATCGGTACCTGTGGCTGCGTCGGATCCTTGCCGCCCGGTCCGACCGGGCGACCCTGCGGTCGCTCGCGTGCATACTCGAGCGAGTACCGATAGCCGCAATAGCCGAGCATGGTCGCGCCGAGACCAACGCCGATCCGCGCTTCATTCATCATGTGGAACATGATCGCCAGGCCCTGTCCTGGCGCGCCGACGCGGTAACCGATTGCACCGGCCTGCCCTTCGGGCCTGGAGCGCCCCTCGCCGAAGTTGAGCAGCGTGTTGACCGTCCCGCGGTAACCCATCTTGTGATTCAGGCCGGCCAGCGCGACATCGTTGCGCTCGCCAATGCGGCCCTCAGCGTTGACCAGGCGGCGCGGCACGATGAAGAGCGAAATGCTCTTTACACCCGGCGGCAGCGAACCGTCCGGGTCGGGGATCTTCGCCAGAACCAGGTGCACGATGTTCTCGGACAACTCGTGTTCGCCACCCGAGATCCACATCTTGTTGCCGAACAGGCGATAGCGTGGGCCGAGCTCATCCGACTCGTAGGCCGCGCCATCCGCAATCGCGCGCGTGCGAATGTCCGAAAGCGATGAGCCCGCCTGCGGTTCCGACAGGCACATCGTTCCAAAGAACCGCCCCGCGAGTTCGGGCTGGGCGAACACCTCGATCTGCTTGGGTGAGGCGTGAGCGAGCAGCAGGTTCGCGTTGCCGATGGTCAGGAACGGATATGCGCTGGCGGCGATATTCGCCGCCTTGAAAAACGCAAGGCATGCTTTCTCGACGAGCACTGGAAGCTGCATGCCACCCAGCTCGGTGTCCTGCGCCGCCGCCATGAAGCCGGCTGCTGCGAATGCGTCGAGTGCGGTGCGTACCTGCGGCAGGATGTGCACACGCTCGCCGTCTAAGCGCGGTTCGTTTTCGTCGAGCTCCCGATTAAACGGCGCGAATTCGTTCACTGCAAGTTGCTCAGCCGCTTCCAGGGCCGCGTCGAACGTGGCGCGCGAGTGGTCGGCGAATCGCGGATAAGCAGTCAGGCGCTCGGCCTGCAGCCAGTCGTGCACGACGAACGACAGCAGCCGGCGGTCGATCAGGTCGGCGGCCATGCGCGCGCTAACGCTGGTCGAACCTCTTTCCGCTGCGCGCACGATCCAGCAACAGGTTCGCCGGTTGCCAGAATTCGGGGGCCGCCTTCGGATTGCGGGCGAACTCCTGCATGCGCGCCACCACCTTGTCGAGGCCGACGGTTTCCGCATAACACATCGGGCCACCCTTTGCGCGCGGAAAGCCGTAACCGGTGAGGTAGACGATGTCGATGTCGCTGGCGCGCAAGGCGATGCCTTCCTCGAGGATGCGAGCGCCTTCATTGACCAGCGCGTAGACGCAGCGATCGACAATCTCTTCGTCGGAAATCTGGCGCGGCGTGATGCCCATCTCGCTCCGATACGCGTCGATCATCGCTTCGGTTTCTGCATCGACCACAGCAGCGCGGCTGCCCGGTTCGTAGCGATACCAGCCCTTGCCGGTTTTTTGCCCGAGACGTCCGGCCTCGACGACACGGTCGGCGATCGCCGGATAACGCATGTTGGGTCGTTCGACGCGGCGCCGCTTGCGGATCGCGTAACCGATATCGAGGCCGGCAAGGTCTCCCATTGCAAACGGTCCCATGGCCAGCCCGAAACGCTGCAAAGCACCGTCGACTTGCTGCGGACTCGCGCCCTCATCGAGCAGCAGCAGGGACTGCCGCCCGTACTGCTCGACCATCCGGTTGCCGATAAAACCGTCGCAGACCCCGGAGACGACCGCCACCTTGCCGATGCGCTTGCCAAGTTGCATCACCGTCGCCAGCACGTCCTTGGCGGTTTTCTTGCCACGCACCACCTCGAGCAGGCGCATGACGTTGGCGGGGCTGAAGAAGTGGGTGCCGATCACATCCTCGGGCCGCTTGGTGACAGCCGCGATGGCGTCGACGTCGAGCGTGGATGTGTTGGTCGCGAGGATCGCCCCTGGTTTCATCACCCGGTCGAGCGCGCGGAAAACCTCTTGCTTGACCTTCATGTCCTCGAACACCGCTTCGATCACGATGTCGGCGTCGCCCAGGTCCTCGTATCGTGTGGTCGGCCGCAACAGTGCAACACGCGCCTCGACCTGCTCCGTGGTGAGCTTGCCCTTCTTTGCGCTGGCTTCCCAGTTGCGGCGGCAGGTTGCAAGCCCTTTGTCCAGCGCCTCCTGTTTCGCTTCGAGCACGCGCACCTTGAGGCCGGCGTTGGCGAGGCTCATCGCGATGCCGCCGCCCATCGTGCCGAAGCCGATGACGGCCGCGGTGCGGATCGGTCGTACGGGCGTGTTTTCAGCGATGTCGGGGATCTTTGCCGCAGCTCGTTCCGCAAAGAACGCGTGCCGCAACGCCTTCGATTCGTCGCCGTTGAGCAGTTCGACGAACAGCGCGCGTTCCGTTTGCATGCCTTCCGCGAAGGGGCTGGTGAGGGAAGAAAGCACCGCCTCGACGCATTTCATCGGCGCGGTCAGGCCGCGCGCCTCACTGGCCACTTCGCGCCGCACGGCGGACGCGAAAGCGGATGCATCGACACCCAGTGGCAGATCGACCGTGCGATCGCGCAGCCGCGGATGCTTGCTGCGCTCGGCAACCTCGTGCGCGAAATCGAGCACGCCCTGGAAAGTCGTGTTGGGAACGATGCGCTCGACCAGCCCGTGCTTGAGCGCCTCCTCCGCGGGAATGGGATCGCCGCTGACGATCATCTTCAGCGCCTTCTCGGCGCCGATCGCGCGCGGCAGGCGTTGCGTACCGCCCGCCCCCGGGATCAATCCGATCTTCACCTCGGGCAGGCCCATGCTGCCGTTGGGCGTGGCGATGCGGTAGTGACAACCAAGTGCCAGTTCCAATCCGCCCCCCATGCAGATGCCGTTGATCGCCGCTACCACGGGCTTGGGGCTGGCTTCGACCGCGTCGATCACGCCGAGCAGGTTGGGTTCGGCAAACATGGCGGGCGTATTGAATTCACGGATGTCCGCACCGCCGGAGAAAACCTTGTCGGTTCCGGTGATGACGATCGCATGCACTCTCGCGTCGGCGTTGGCGCGTTTGATGCCGTCCGTGACACCCTTGCGCGAGGCGTGGTTAAGGCCGTTGACGGGTGGGTTGTCAAGCTGGATGACGGCAAGATCGCCGCGCACTTCATAGTGAGCTGTCATTGTTTGCTCCCGGTTTGGCCGCCGCACGGACGTGCGATCGCGATTTTTGGGTCGAGATTTTTTTGCTGTCGCAAGACTAAACCGAGGTCAGACCTCGAGCCACTCCTGACGGACAAGTTTGTTCCTGCGCAAGTCGTCGGGCGTGCCCTCGAAGACCATGTGCCCGTGGCCCATCACGTATACGCGCTGCGAGATTTCAAGCGCGATGGTGAGTTTCTGCTCGATCAGCAGGATCGAGGTTCCGCGGCCCTTCAACTCCCGCAGGAACCCCGCCACCAGTTCGACGATCATCGGCGCCAGCCCTTCGGTCGGCTCGTCGATGATGACCAGCTCCGGGTCGCCCATCATGGTGCGCGCCAGCGTCAGCATCTGCTGTTCGCCGCCGGAAAGAACCCCCGCCTGCGTGCTGCGGCGTTCCTTCAGGCGCGGAAACAACCGGTACATATCTTCATAGTTCCAGCCGGTCGGCGTGCGGCTCTTCAGCCCGAGCGTGAGGTTTTCCTCGACGGTGAGGGTCGGAAAGATGTCGCGATTTTCCGGCACGTAGCCGATTCCCAGGTGGGCAATGCGGTACGTCGGCAACTGCGTCAGGTCGTTGCCCTTGAACAGAATCTCGCCGGTGCATTCGACCAGGCCGATGATCGCCTTGGCCGTGGTAGAGCGGCCGACGCCGTTGCGCCCGAGCAGGCTGACGATCTCGCCTTTCTGCACATTGAGGTCGACGCCATGCAAGACGTGGCTCTTGCCGTAGTAGGCCTGCAGGTTGCGGACGTTCAGCATCGCTTGCCCCGCATGGTCCTCACGCCGCCTCGGCATGCGTGCCGAGATAGGCTTCCTTGACCTTGGCATTCGCCCGGATCTGCGGCGGTGGCCCTGACGCAATGATCTCGCCGTAGACGACCACCGAGATCGTGTCGGCCAGATCGAACACCACCCCCATGTCGTGCTCGACCATCACCAGTGTCTTGCCCTGTGTGATGTCGCGAATCAGCGCGACCGCACTGGCGGTCTCGCCACGGCTCATGCCGGCGGTGGGTTCATCCAGCAGGATCACCGATGCACCGCCGGCGATGGTGATACCGATCTCCAGTGCGCGCTGCTCCGCGTAGGTGAGCAGGCCCGCGGCGATGTTGCGCCGGCGTTTCAAGCCGATCCGCTGCAGCACTTCTTCAGCGCGCTCGCGGGCATTGTGCAGCTTGTTCAGGTTGCGCCAGAACGAATACTTGTAGCCGAGCGACCACAGCACCGAACAACGCAGGTTCTCGAACACCGACAGCCGATGAAAGATATTGGTGATCTGGAAGCTGCGCGCCAGGCCCATCCGGTTGATCTCGAACGGCTGGCGTCCGGTGATGTCGGCGCCCAGCAGGTGGATCGCCCCGCTGGTGGGCGGGAAACGGCCGCTTATGAGGTTGAAAAGGGTCGACTTGCCCGCGCCGTTCGGGCCGATCAGAGCGTGGCGCTCACCTTGCGCGATCGACAACGAGATGCCACGGATGATTTCGGTCTTGCCGAAGCTCTTGCGCAGATCCATTAACTCGAGCGCCAGGCGGTTGTCTTGGCTCATGGCTGCGGCACCGCGCTACGCCCGCTCCGGATTCTCGCGAATCCAGTCTTCCATCTCGACCTGGATTGCATCCCACTCGTGCTTGAAGCGGCGACGCATGTACTCGAACGCCGCCGCCCCACCGAGCACCAGTGCGATCACGAAGGTCCAGGTCTCCACGCTGTGGGCATCAAAAGGAAAGCCGAACACCTTTACGGTTGCTGCGCCCGCGGCCTCCAGCGTCAAGTGATACGTGAGCTCGATCACCAGCACCAGGCCAACCAGCAAGGTCAGCGCCGACAGTGCTACGCCCAGGTAGGGATCACGCAGCCGTTTCATCTTGCCGAAACTCATCACGCGCAGGTTCATCAGGATCAGGCTCGACAGGCCGCCCGGCGCATACATAACCAGCAGGACGAAAAACGCACCCAGGTAAAGCTGCCACGCCTTGGTGATGTCGCCCAGCGCGATGGCGAAAAACGAGAACACCACCGCACCGATGATCGGACCGAAGAAGAACAACATGCCGCCTATGAACGCGGCCAGCAACACGCCGCCGGAGCGGATCGCGCTGACGTTCTCGGCAGTGACGATTTCGAAGTTGATCGCCGACAACCCGCCCGCAAGGCCGGCGAAAAAACTCGACAGGATGAGTACCAGCCAGCGCACGCGCTGCGTGTTGTAGCCGATGAATTCCACCCGCTCCGGGTTGTCGCGCACCGCGTTCGCGATACGTCCCAGCGGCGTGTGGGTCCACGCGAACATCGCGATCATGGAGAGGAAGCACCAGAACGCGATCAGGTAGTAGACCTGGATGTCAGGGCCGAAGTTGAATCCCTTGATTCCGAGGAAGTTGCCGCCGACGGTGCGATTGGCGCTGATTCCACCCTCGCCGCCAAAAAAACCGGGGAACATCAACGAGCACGCGAACACCAGCTCGCCGATGCCCAGCGTGATCATCGCGAACGGCGTGCCGGACTTCTGCGTGGTCGGGTAACCGAACAGCACCCCGAACACCATGCCGAATACCCCGCCCACCAGCGGCAGCAACGAGACCGGGAACACAAGCTGACCGGCGCCGATCATGTTGAGCGCGTGGATCGCGAAATACGCGCCGAGTCCGGAATAGACCGCGTGGCCGAACGACAACATGCCGCTTTGTCCGAGCAGCATGTTGTACGAGAGAGCGAAGATGATCAGGATGCCCATCTGCGCCATCAGCGTGCGCGAGAATCCCCCCTTGAAGATCAGCGGCAGCACGAGAAACAGCAGCAGCGTGGCGCCCCAGATCACCCAGCGCCCCAGGTTGAGCGGGCGGTAGCGGAGGCTGCCGTCGCTCACCTCATCCCTCCCGCGTACCCATCAGTCCGCGCGGCCGCACGATCAGGATCAACACCAGCAGCAGGAACGGCAGTACCGGTGCCACTTGCGCGATAGTGAGCTTCCAGACCGCGTAGCCGAACGTGCTCGGCGTGATCTGAATGCCGACGTTCTGCAGGATTCCGGCCAGCGAGTAGTCAAGCGCAAGACCGAAGGTCTGGATCACGCCGATCAAAAGCGACGCAATGAAGGCGCCGGCCAGCGACCCCATGCCGCCGACGACGATGACGACGAAGATGATCGCGCCAGCGACTGCCGCCATGCTCGGCTCGGTGACGAAGACCACCCCTCCGATCACTCCAGCCAATCCGGCCAGCGCACAACCGCCGCCGAAGACGAGCATGAAGATGCGGGCCCAGGGCCACTTGCGCCAAAGTCCAACGCCGGTAGCCAGCCCCCAGACGCCAAAGCAAACCGTCACACCGGAAAACGCGTGCACGAAATGTCCCATTTCCCCCATTGGCCGGGGATTGTTCCACATTGAGAGAATGCCCCCGAGGAGGGCGAGCGCGCTAAAGACCATTACCTGGCTGGCAATGTCTTTCATCTTCCCGGAAAAGTCAGTTGCGCCGTTCAATGGCATTCTCCCCGCGGGGCACTACAGCCGATTTTACCGTGGAGGAAGTTGGGGGGACCCAGCGCAAAACCGGTGGGTGTCTTCGAGGTAAAGTCAGAAGGGGGGACGAGTAGCGTGGCAGGCCGAGGAGGAAGTGCTCGATCTAACTTCTGACACGCCTACGGCGCTCTGGTAGCGTAAAATGAAGGGGTTGTTTCCTGTGAGCCGATGGTGAGAACACCGTGAGAATTTTGTTTGTGGCATCGGAGGGGCTGCCGTTTTCGAAGACGGGCGGCCTGGCGGACGTGGTGGAGGCGCTGCCGAAGGCG
>Ga0137409_10007583_pt1 | contig 11135 bp, 10 predicted proteins | sample CZODoug1_16funga_FD_122059 | JGI IMG/M metagenome (GOLD analysis project Ga0137409, IMG submission 122059) | Vadose zone soil fungal communities from Angelo Coast Range Reserve, California, USA - CZODoug1_16fungal (Hybrid Assembly) | ecosystem: Environmental > Terrestrial > Soil > Vadose zone... | reverse complement strand
TTCTGTAGAACTCCTTCGAGCGGTCGACATCCGAGACGGGGGTGACGATCACTTCGAACTTCGTGGCGACACTGCGGACATCGGGCTGGGCTGTCGAGGATTCTCTTGCTGGTTGCGCTTGAGTCATTTGGGACTCCTTTCTGTGGTCATAAGGCCAGAGATTCGCCATCGTTGAGCCGTGTAAATCCCGCGTCGCTCAAGAAAGCGAATTCCGCCAGAGGCTAGCACAGTCAAATCGTCCCGTACATTAAACCCTAGTTACCTGGCAGGAAGACTTTTTGGAAAAGCGGCTACCGTGCTAATCCCCGGTTGGTCGTCTTAGTGGAAATTGATGCACTACCAAAGCTAGGGCTTGCCTACTCGCCAGGCTTCTTCGTGCTCGACTTTGACCATGCATAGACCTTGCGGGGGAACAGTTGGTCCGGACTTCGAGCGGTCGCGTAAAACAAAGAGTCTTTCGATATCTTCTGGTTGGAGGCGTCCGCGGCCTACGTCGAGGAGCGTGCCGACCATTTTCCGCACCATGTAGCGCAAAAACGACCGGCCGCGCACGTTGAAAATCAACTCTTCGTTGTCTGCGCTGCGCGTCAGTTCCGCTGAATAGATTTCACGTTCGGTGCTGCGCTCTTTGTCGTCTTCTTCGGAACCGGTGGACGCCGCGAACGAAGCAAAATCGTGCATGCCAACAAAACGCGCCGCGGCAGCGGCCATTTTTTCTTCATCGAGGGGAAAAGGATAGTGCAGGACGTAGCGCCATTCACTCGGCGGGACTACTTTGCCCCGATAAATCCTGTACCGGTAAATTTTTGCGCGAGCCGACCATCGCGCATTAAAGTCCGGTCCAACTTCTTCGGCATTCATGATGCGAATTGTGGGCGGGAGGATTGCGTTCAGCGCGCGCTGAAGTTCTCCGGCAGAAAGCGCCGATTGCGTTTTGAAGCTGCCAACCTGACCGAGTGCGTGCACGCCCGCATCCGTCCTGCCGGAGCCATGCAGGTGAATTTCCTCCAGCGTGATGCGCCGCAGAACGTTGACGATTTCTCCCTGAACTGTCGGCTTGTCCGCCTGAATCTGCCAGCCGTGGAAATCCGTGCCGTCGTAGGCGATGGTGAGCTTGAAATGGCGCATTCGAACGAGGAAGGAATCTTAACTTACAGCGCGCTTCGCACAAACCGACTGCCCGGCTTTACGGCGGCGCCGCCTTCGCGGCAGAGCGGGCATTCTTCCGGCTGATAGCTGGCCATGGGCAGGTCGAGTAACGCCTGCGCTTCCACGGGAAACTCAATTTTGCCGCCGCTACGGTCAATCAATGCGCCCGCGGCGACTACGCAGCCACCCGCTTCTTCCACTACATTAATCGCTTCCAGAGTGGAGCCGCCTGTGGTCCAGACATCTTCCACCACTAGCACGCGTTGATTTGGCCGCAGTTGAAACCCTCTCCGCATGGTCATGTTACCGCTCGCATCGCGTTCAACAAACAAAGCTGGAGTACCTCCGCTCGGCGATCCCGCGGGTTCCGGCAGCGCTCGGGCTACTTCCTGCCCGATGATCACTCCTCCCATCGCAGGCGAAACCACAGCTTCGATACGGTCGTTCGCAAAGAGCGCGGCCAATCCATGACCCAGCTTCTCAGCAAAACGTGGATACTGGAGCACGAGCGCACATTGCACATACGTTGAGCTGTGCAAACCGCTGGACAGCTCAAAATGCCCCTTACGGACCGCACCAGCGGTCTCAAATAGTTTCAGCCACTCTTGCCGGGAGTCCAAATCTGCCCCAGCCTTTCTGGCCCTCGCTAACCGCAGGGCGCTCCTAACCGTCGAAATGTCAGCAGCCTAGCCGTGGCAGTGTGCGTTGTCAAGGAATGGGAGCGCCTGCTAGACTGCCTTTTCCGTGGTTCTGGTGTCAGCCACCAGGTCAGCAGGGCTTGCGGGGCTCTAAGTCCTTTTTCATGAAACAAATTCGACCCCGCAAGCGTTCTAAAGATTTGAGACACAATTTATCTGTCTAAGCGGGACTCCAATGCGAGGGGAAGCCTACATTATGATGAAGACGTTTGTTCGACCGCTGCTAGCCGCTGCTCTGGCCTGCACGCTTGCTTTCAGCCCGGTGCTGTTGACATACGCGCAGGAGCCTCCAGCGGCCCAGGCGCCGGCTCCAAACTCTACCGCGACGACTATATCGCTCGGCCTTTCGAAGTATCACTATACGCGCGCACCGAAGCCATTCCCGAACCTGCTCGCGCCTTATGCCCCCATCAAGGTCGAGCCCTTTGCGATGACAAATTCTCCCCGCCTCGATCAGATGACTCAGGACGGCAAGATCAACTTAAGCCTGCAGGACGCCGTTGAACTCGCTCTCCAGAACAATCTCGACATTATCGTCCAACGCTACAATCCTTGGTTCGCGGACACGGCGATTTTGAAAACGGAAGCCGGCGGCTTTGGTCAAGGAGTTACAGGCGGCGCATTTGCAGGGTCAACGGCAATCACGCCGGTTGTCAATTTCGATCCCACGGTAACGACGACGATCAGCATCGACGACCGCAATGTTCCCGTGAACAACCCGTTGACGTCCGGAACCGGAACGGGCCTTTCGGCTCTCACCGCTCTTACGATTCACACAACAACGTTCAATACGCAGTACACGCAGGGATTCCATACCGGCACCACTTTTTTCGCGTCCTGGGACAATACGCGCAGTTCGTCCACATCACCCGCAAACTTGTTTAATCCATCCGTTCAATCGTCTATTTTCGTCGGCTTCCAACAGCAGCTGCTGAACGGATTCGGCATAGCGGTAAATACGCGCAACATTCGCATCGCAAAGAACAACCGCAAAATTGCGGACCTCGCTTTCGCGCAGCAGGCCATCACGACCATCACGAACACCATCACCGACTATTGGGAACTCGTCTACGCCCGCGAAAATGTGAAAGTGCAGCAGCAGGCCGTCACCGTCGCGGAAAAACTCTACAACGACAACAAAAAGCAGCTCGAAATCGGCACCATGGCCCCGCTCGACGTAACCCGTGCCGAGTCCGAACTCGCCACCGACCGCCAGAACCTCATCGTGGCTCAGACGGCCCAATTGCAGCAGCAGCAAATTCTGAAGAACGCGATCACGAAAAATCCGCTCGCCGCAAACATGATTAACTTGGAAATCATTCCAACGGATCTGCCAAATCGTCCCGAGGCGATCGAAGCGCCATCTTTTGAACAGGCGGTTGCTGAGGCTTTTGCGAAGCGGCCCGATGTCCAGGAACAAGTGTTCAATATTCAAAATGGACAGATTGATGTCAGCGCCACACGGAATGCCCTGCTGCCGACAGCGACGCTTACGGCGCAATACGGATCGGTGGGACTTGCGGGCAACCAGACTCAAGTTCTGACTTCGCAAGTCGTCCCTGGAACGCAGCTCATCAACGGTGCGGGTACTCCCATTGACACCTTTTTGCCGCAAACCGTTCCCCTGACCACGCAGATGGTGAAAGGCGGATTCGGCGATGCGATGAGTTCCGTTTTCCACAGCAATTTTCCTGACTTCAACGTTCAGTTAAACGTGCAGGTTCCGATTCGCAACCGATCAGCGCAAGCAGATAACCAGCGGGCGATCCTCTTTCAGCGGCAACTGGAGGCGCAGATGCAGCAAATAAAGAACGCTGCGCTTCTAGATGTTCGCAACACGTTTATCGCATTGGAGCAAGACCGGGCGCGGGTAGAAGCCGCTTCAAAAGCACGCGAACTGCAACAGCAGACGTTCGATGCGGAGCAGAAAAAATACCAGCTTGGCGCGTCCACCGTTTACCTCGTCATTCAGACGCAACGTGACTTGATCTCCGCGCAAGGCACCGAGCTTCGCGCGTTGACGGACTTGGTCGAAGCGAAGGCCAACTACGAACGCGCGCTCGGCCGCACACTGGAAGTCAATCGGGTGACTATTGCAAATGCAAAAACTGGTCAGGTTGAGCAATCCTCTTTGATTCCAGGAACGCTTCACGGCCAGGTTGTCGGCATGGACAAGGCGTATCGCGAAATCGAGAGCAAGAACGGCGAGAAGTAATTGCTAAACTTTTGCCGGCCGGTCTGCCCTGTGCAGGCCGGCTTTTCTTTTGCAGCAACCGACTAGCCGAGAGTTAGGAGCACAGTTCCGATCAATCTCAGGCTCAGGAGGTGTATCCTTTCGTTCTAGAGGTGAGCTTGGGCTTCGACCCTCGATATTTTGGTGAAGGCTCGGGAAATAATATGGTCGCGGCTGTTGCCCCCTCGGACCTTGAAAGCGTCTGGGCAATGCAGGATGAAATGCAAGCACGTTCTCCAGGCGAGCAGGTTGCGATTAGTATCAATTCCTGGAAGAACGCATGCAGCTCTGAAGCAGATGTTGAAGCAGATGTTGAAGCAGTATTCCTCCGAGTATCCATGCTGCGGATGCTACAAATGTTGAGTGGATCGGGAGGACTGATCTCACCTTGGCTGCATGACGGTAAGCCGGACGATGCTGTCTTTAACGTTGTCGCAACCATTCCAATGGCCGGAATGCAAATCGGCAAACCCTTTCAAGGATTCCCATTCGACGCAGAAGAATTAATCAGCCTGATTAAGGAAGAGTCCGAGACAGGATGAACAGAGCCCGTGATCTTACGGTGGATCAATTCTTAGTGAACGCCACAACCGGAAACTGACTTGTTACCCAAGCGGACGAATTCTTGCCCTAAGCTGTGCTTTCGCATAGCATTAGAAATAGTTATGCGCTGTGCGTTCAACGCGTTATTGCATTCAAAGGCGACCACATGAGCGATCCCAATCAGGGCAAGACGCAGACCATCGCTCCCGCCGAACCCACTCCTCAACGCAAACCTTCCAAACGCGAAAAGGCTTGGGAGAAAAACACGTTACAGCCTACATTGCAAAAAAATCCGGAACGGCAGGCTGAGTTCACCACGATTTCCGGTTATCCGATCCGGCGGCTTTATACCGAGGCGGACCTTGCTGGTTGGAATCCGGACACGCAGCTGGGCCAGCCGGGCGAGCCTCCCTACACGCGCGGAATTCACGCGACCATGCACCGCGGGCGGCTTTGGACCATGCGTCAGTTTGCCGGTTTTGGCGCCGCGGAAGACACCAATCAGCGCTTTCGTTATTTGCTAGCGCAAGGGCAGTCGGGACTTTCGACGGCGTTCGATCTTCCTACGTTGATGGGGTACGACTCGGATCATCCGCTTTCCGAAGGCGAAGTTGGGAAGTGCGGCGTCGCGATCAGTTCCCTTGCCGACATGGAAGTTTTGTTTGACCAGATCCCGCTTGCAGACGTTACGACCTCGATGACGATCAATTCGCCCGCCGCCGTGATTTGGGCGATGTATCTGGCCGTGGCGGAAAAGCAAGGCGCCGATTGGAAGAAAATTTCCGGCACGCTGCAAAACGACATTCTCAAGGAATATATCGCGCAGAAGGAATACATCTACCCGCCCGATCCTTCCATGCGGCTGGTGATTGATACGTTCGAATTCGGCGTGAAGTACACGCCGAAGTTCAATACGATTTCAATTAGCGGCTATCACATTCGCGAGGCGGGCTCGACGGCGATTCAAGAATTGGCTTTTACGCTCCGCGATGGCATGGAGTATGTGGAATGGGCTTTGCGCCGCGGCTTGCTGATTGATGAGTTCAGTCCGCAGCTTTCGTTTTTCTTTAACGCGCACAGCGATTTTTTTGAAGAGATTGCCAAATATCGTGCCGCTCGACGCATCTGGCACAAGGCCATGACGGAACGTTATGGCGCGAAGAGCGCGCGCTCGTGGGCCTTGCGCTTTCACACCCAAACAGCAGGTTGCTCGCTTACCGCGCAGCAGCCGTATAACAACGTTGTGCGGACGGCTCTCCAAGCGCTGGCCGCGGTTCTTGGCGGAACACAATCACTACATACGAATTCGCTAGACGAAGCGTGGGCGTTGCCGACGGAATTTGCGGCGACGATTGCGCTACGCACGCAGCAAATCATCGCGCATGAGACTGGCGTTACGAACACCGTTGATCCACTCGGAGGGTCGTATTTTGTTGAGGCGCTGACGAACGAAGTGGAGCGCGGAGCGTGGGATTACATTCGGAAGATTGATGCGCTTGGCGGCATGGTTGCGGCGATTGAGCGCGGCTTTCCGCAGCGGGAAATTGCGGAGGCGTCATATCGCTACCAGCGAGAACTGGACAACAAGGAAAAGCTGATGGTCGGCGTAAATGCATTTGTCTCCGAAGAAAAACCGCTGGAGACTCTGCAGATTGACGAAAGCGTTGCGCATCGCCAGGCGGAACGGCTGCGGAAGGTGCGCGCGGAACGTTCGAACGACGAAGTGGCGCGGCAGCTTTCGGCTTTGCGCACCGCTTCCAAGGGCAAAGATAACCTGATGCCATTTATTCTCGATGCGGTGAAAGCGTACGCGACGCTCGGGGAGATCTGTGACGCCATGCGAGACACTTTTGGCACATACGAGGAAGTAGCAATTACGTGATCGAATCGATGCCGACAACCTCATGACGAAGAAAATTCGAGTGCTAATTGCAAAGCCAGGGCTGGATGGGCATGACCGCGGCGCGAAAGTAATTGCTCGGGCGCTGCGCGACGCGGGCATGGAAGTGATTTACACGGGGTTACGGCAGACGCCGGAGATGATCGCGTCTGCCGCCGTGCAGGAAGACGTGGACGTGATCGGGCTTTCGATTCTTTCGGGCGCGCATGGCACCATTTGTCCGCAGCTAATGAACCTTCTCCGCGAAAAAGGCATGGATGACGTCACTGTGCTGGTCGGCGGCATTATTCCGGAAGCTGATATTCCGGCGCTCAAACTGGCAGGCATCGCGCAGATCTTTTTGCCGGGCACGTCCACGCAGGAAATTGTGGAGTTCATTCATCAGAGAATCGCACAGCCAAGCTGACCTTGCGCACTATTTCCACTGCCGCTCGCGGATTTTTCACTGAAACCTTATACTCAAATCAGGCGAACATACGCCACGAGGAAGCTGCGTGCCTGCGTCCACTCTGAGCTCCAACGTCAATCGCAAATCCCCTGACTTTGAGAAAAACGCGCGGCGCATCATTGACCTGCTGACCCAAATCAAGAATGAAGAGCAGAAAATCCACGAAGGTGGCGGCGCGAAAGCCATCGAGTCACAGCACAAGAAGGGCCGCCTGACCGCTCGCGAACGCATCGAGAAATTAATCGATCCGGGCTCGGCTTTTTTTGAACTAGGACTCTACGCAGCCTACGAAATGTATGAGGAATGGGGCGGCGCTCCTTCCGCCGGAACCGTGACCGGGCTCGCCACCGTTTGTGGCCGCAGATTCATGGTGATTGCGAACGATGCGACCGTAAAAGCCGGGGCATTTTTTCCCATGACTGCGAAGAAAGTGATTCGCGCGCAGAATATTGCCCTCGAAAACCGCATTCCGGTTATTTATCTGGTCGATTCAGCGGGCATTTTTTTACCGCTGCAGGAAGACGTTTTTCCGGATACCGACGATTTCGGCCGGGTCTTTCGAAACAATGCGGTCATGTCCGCGATGGGCATTCCGCAACTTACGGCCGTGATGGGAATGTGTGTCGCGGGTGGCGCCTATCTCCCTGTCATGACCGATCACGTTTTGATGACGGAAGGCTCCGGGCTTTTTCTCGCCGGTCCGGCCCTCGTGCAAGCTGCCATCGGTCAAAAAACGTCAGCAGAAGATCTCGGCGGCGCAAAAATGCACGCGCAAATCAGCGGAACGGTTGACTTTCGCGAACCAAACGATGATGCCTGCCTCGCCCGAATTCGCGCGCTCGTGGACAAAATGGGCAATGCTCCCTCGCCCATCTTCAGCAAAACACCTTCGCGCGATCCGCTCTTCCCTGCCGACGAAATTTACGGAATTTATTCTAGCGATCCTGGGAAGCAATACGATATGCGCGAAATCATTGCGCGCATTGTGGATGGCAGCGAATGCGAGGAATATCGCGCCGAATACGGCGAAACGGTTCTTTGCGGTTACGCGCGCATCGGCGGTTGGGCTGTCGGCATTGTCGCTAATCAAAAAAAGCATGTGCAGACGCAGGCTCGCGGCTCGGACCAAAAACGCATCGAATTTGGCGGCGTCATTTACACCGAAGCCGCGGAAAAAGCGGCGCGGTTCATCCTCGACTGCAATCAAAACAAAATTCCCCTGATTTTCTTGCACGACGTGAATGGGTTCATGGTCGGCAAAGACGCCGAATGGAGCGGCATCATTCGCGCGGGCGCAAAAATGGTCAACGCGGTGTCTAACAGTGTGGTGCCGAAAATTTCCGTCATCTGCGGCGGCAGTTTTGGCGCTGGTCACTACGCGATGTGCGGCAAAGCTTACGACCCGCGTTTCATATTCGCCTGGCCAACGGCACGCTATGCCGTGATGAGTGGCGATGCGGCAGCGGGAACACTTGTCGAAATCAAACTGAAGCAGCTCGAACGCGAAGGCAAGAAAGTGGACGAAAAGGCGAAGAAAGAACTCTACGAATCTGTTCGCGCGACATACGAGCATCAAACGGATCCACGCTACGCTGCCGCACGTCTCTGGGTAGACGCCATCATTGATCCCGCCCATACGCGTGACGCCCTAATTACAGCACTCGAAGCCGCCGCCCTAAACCCCGAAATCCGCGAATTCAAGACAGGAGTGCTGCAAACATGAGCGCAAGAACCTGGCTTGATTCCCTAAGCAAGCGAACAAGGCTGCTCTTCTACGCAGGAATTCCGGGCGTTGTTGGCGGATGCTTGGGCTATACCCTTGTGTACTTTGACAGCATAAATTCATTCATGCCAAACGATCTACTCTCGATGGAAGAAAACATACTATTCCCTCTTATTTTTGTCGGGACCGTTCTCGAAGTTGGCGCTTTCTATTCCTGGATGGCCGACGACAAATCAAAACAACTGGGGTACCGGTGGATTCCATAAAGCTAATCGAATGCCCGCGTGACGCGTGGCAAGGCCTTGCGGATTTCATTCCGACTGAATTTAAGGCGAACTATGTGAAAGAACTTGTGCTCGCCGGATTCAAACACATCGACGCCGTCAGTTTCGTCTCGCCAAAACACGTCAAACAAATGGCCGACAGCGAAGAGGTAATGGCCCGTCTCAACGATTCCCTTCCACCCGAAATCGAAAGGCCCGAAATCATCGGCATCGTCGTCAACGAAAAGGGCTTTGAACGTGCCTTAGCAACTCCTGGCGTGACGACTATAGGCTACCCTTATTCCATTTCCGCCTACTTCCGCCGCGCCAATGCCAACATGTCCCGCGACGAATCCCGCAAACTCGTCGAACTTCTCCAAAAAGAAACCAAAGCCGCCAATCGCGACCTCGTGGTTTATGTCTCGATGGCCTTCGGCAATCCCTACGACGAACCCTGGGGCCCGGAGATCGTTGAAGAGACTCTCGAGTGGCTCAAGGACGTCCGCGTCCGCACTGTTTCCCTCGCGGACACTGCAGGTACGGCTTCCGCCGAATCAGTCAGCGAAGTCTTTCGCCGCGTCAGCAATCACGTCGCGGGCATGGAAATCGGTGCTCACTTGCACAGCACACCCATGGGCGCCGCGGATAAGATTCTCGCCGCCTACAATGCAGGCTGCCGCAGGTTTGACAGCGCCCTCACCGGCCTCGGCGGCTGCCCGTTCGCCGGAGATGAACTCGTCGGCAACGTCGCGACCGAGGACGTTCTCGCCACGCTTCGCCTCGCCGGCTACAGCCAGGAAGAAACTGGCTTGCATCTCGAAAAAGTCGTAAAACTAACGAATGAGATTCGCGCGACCTATGCCCACGCGCCGCTGGTGAACTAGGGAGGGGCTTGCTATGTATTCAACTCTGCTTCTGGAGCACAACGGACCGACAGCGACCATAACCTTCAATCGCCCGGAAAAGCGCAACGCCATCTCTCCCAAAATGATGTGTGACCTGCAGTCCGCCCTCGACGAAATTGAAAAGGACCGCACGCGCGTGGCGATTCTCACGGGCGCGGGCAACGTGTTTTGCGCAGGCATGGATCTCGAAACGCTCTCTGCCATGGCACAGCAGTCTCCCCAGGAAAATCAGGAGGATTCGCGACGCCTTGCGCGTTTATTCCGGCGTATTTGGAGCTTTCCGAAGCCGTTGATCGCGGCCGTAAACGGTCATGCGCTAGCCGGAGGCTGCGGCATCGCCACGCTTTGCGACTTCACTCTCGCGGTGCCTGAAGCAAAGTTCGGTTACACGGAAGTGAAAATCGGATTCCTACCGGCGATTGTTTCCGTTTTCCTGACGCGGCAGATCGGAGAAAAGCGTTCGCGCGATCTGTTGCTGACTGGAAGGCTCATCGAAGCCAGTGAAGCGAAGGAGTTCGGGCTGGTTACGGAAATCGTTGCCGCCGACAAACTCGTGTCGCGAACCGCGGAACTCGCCGAGCAACTGATTGCCGCAAGCCCGAGCAGCTTGACGCGCTCGAAAAGATTGCTCACATGCGCGGCCTCGGCCAGTCTGGACGCGGACCTCGAACGCGCCGTCCTCGAAAACGCGCGCATCCGTTGTACGCCCAGTGTGCGATCGCGGGCATGTATCCGGTGATCGCGTCGATACACACCTTGGACTTGGCCGTGTCGCCGAAGTAGCGCGTCCAGGCGTACACCTCTTCCTGCCCGGTGGAATCCCAGGCCATCTCGCTGCCGAAAGGATAATTTTGCCCGCGCCAGACGCTTTCGCGCGCCTTCATCTTACTTTCGAGATCGGAAGCGTTCTGGGTGAGTCCTTCTCTCTGCAAGTCCTTCAGGATCTCCAGGAACACCGTTCCGTCCATCAGACCGAACTTCGAATAGTCGTTGCCGATGGTGGTCATCGTGACGGCGGTCTTGTAGGCCTGATTCAGGTACCAGTCCCAGGGATGCTTCGTCACGAGGCCGGTGTTGTTCCTCGCGAGCCTGTACAGCGACCAGTAGAGAGCCGCCACGTGCGGATAGTTGTACGAACGCGGCACTTCCAGCGTATGGGCCTTGTTCCACGCGCCGCCATTGAGCCTGCCCGTTGCCGGGTCGATCCACTGGACCGAGCTCGAGTAGTAACCCGCCGGCATCAGCGAGGGCTCGTAATAGAAGAGCGTTCGCT
>Ga0137409_10006468_pt2 | contig 11136 bp, 12 predicted proteins | sample CZODoug1_16funga_FD_122059 | JGI IMG/M metagenome (GOLD analysis project Ga0137409, IMG submission 122059) | Vadose zone soil fungal communities from Angelo Coast Range Reserve, California, USA - CZODoug1_16fungal (Hybrid Assembly) | ecosystem: Environmental > Terrestrial > Soil > Vadose zone... | reverse complement strand
ACGCAAATGTCCACGTTCACAATGGGGACGGCTCCCTGGGATTCGCCGACGCGGCGCCGTACGACGCCATTCTGATCACCGCCGCCGCGCCAGAGATCCCCCCGTTGCTTGCGAGCCAGCTCTGTGAGGGTGGCCGCCTGGTGATTCCGGTTGGCAGCCAGGAGAATCAGGAGTTGTTGCAGGCGCGGAAAGAAAGTGGCGTGTTGCATTCCCGCGTCCTGTTTGATTGCCGGTTTGTGCCTCTGCTGGGGCGTTATGGCTGGACCCGGCCCGACCGTAAGCCTTCGTGAAATGATCCTCGCAAGACAGCTAATAAAAAAACGCTTTGTAGGTTAGAGCTAGAGTAAGTTTGCGGGCTCGACCGGGAGCCGATCTAGTCCGCATTTCTCTCATGAACTCTGTAGAAGTTTCTAGCCGGGTTTACCTCGACCAGGGACGGCGCAGGTCCGGCGCGATCCCGTAGCACAGGCTTCAGCCTGTGGGGTTTGAGGTGCGGCTCATCGACGCTCCACAGGCTGAAGCCTGTGCTACTCAAGGCATCCACACACCGCAACGCGATTCGATGCAGCAACCTGACATCGCAGAACAGATTTGTCACGCACTTGTGAGATATCGGGGCTAGAAGAAATTGGCCCGGCATTTTCCGAGCGGGCCGCGCCTCAGGCGCAATTGCAAAGGGTGACCTTTCCTCCGGTGGGAACTGCCAATTGACGCCAAGTCGGTATACAATGCCGCACAATTCGCAGGCGAGAATTGCTTCCTGCAAGCGAGAGAGCGAGGTTCCGCAATGATGAAACGCAACACGATTCGATTGTTCCTAGTTGCCGCGGCCGCAGCACTCCTATTCTCTGCTCAAACCAAAGGCGGCGGACAGACCACTCCATCCGCCCAGCACAAGGCGCAACCCCCGCGCTCGGTCAGACTGTACGTATTTGATTGCGGTGTTCTCCACAACGCGGATATGGGCCGCTTTAATCTGAAAAAGGAAGATGTCACTACCACGGACATGTCCATGGGCTGTTTCCTGATTGCCCATCCCAAGGGAAACTTGATCTGGGACACGGGCGCCATTCCTGACAATTCCTGGACTCCGACTGGCCGTTCTGTCACGGTGCATGTCACACTCCCGGACGGCCAGGCGCGAGAAGCGGACGTGGACAAATCCCTGCAAGCGCAGCTCACGGAAATCGGCTACTCTCCATCCGACATCAACTACCTTGCCCTTTCGCACTACCACTACGATCACACCGCCAACGCCAACGCGTTCCCGAGCGCCACCTGGCTCGTGCGCCAAGTCGAACGCGACGCGATGTTTGGTGGAAAGATCTCCGGCTCGCTTCAACCCTCGACTTTTTCGGCCTTGCAGAAAAGCAAGACGATCATCCTCAAGAACGATGAATACGACGTGTTCGGTGACGGCAGCGTCATCATCAAGTCTGCTCCTGGGCACACCCAGGGCCACCAGGTTTTGTACGTGAAGCTGGCCAAGACCGGCGGGGTCGTACTGTCCGGCGATCTCTATCACTATCCTGCGGAGCGGACTCTGGATCGCGTCCCGACGTTCGAGTTCAACCAGGAGCAGACTCGTGCGAGTCGAGTGGCGGTCGACGCCTTCCTGAAGAAAACAGACGCGCAGCTTTGGATCCAGCACGATTTCAACGGCAACGCGAAACTGAAGAAATCTCCACAGTTCTACGAGTAGGTCCCTCGTGCATGTTCCCGGGGCGTTGCCTCGGGCTGGCATGCTCCGCGCCTTTGGCGCGTCAACTTGGCTGAGTTCTCAATCGGAGAAAACTGCTTCGGACCGATTTATGAGACAGGCTCCAGTAATCAGGACCAAAACGCAATCCCGGAAAATCCCACATTCCAATATGACTCCCGGGGACTTGGCCCAATTGTCGTGGATCTGTAGGTACTACTGGTGGACGCGAATTTGTTTCCACTGCCCGGGTCGCTAAGCCAATCGTTCCAAGGATAAGAAAATACAAAATGAGTTTGACCAGCTCTGCGACCGAATGAAAGCCACTTTGGACTGCAACACGCACCTAGACGATTGGCTCGCGTCCAAAAGAAAGTGTGCGGCAGTTCTAAATTCAAAACCTTCCCCGGCGGTGTTAACCTTCTCTGGGCAGGAAGGAGAACAAGTGCGGTCCCGGCGTCGCCATTGGTTGAATCATTTCGCAAAGTTCCTTCCACTCGTCTTGCTGGCGGTGCCTCTCCTTTTGGCTGCACAAGCCTTCCAGGAGAGCAATGGTATTATCGACATGGACGGCGAACGATTTCCTCCCGAGAATCCTCGCGAAAAAGCGGAGTGGACTTTCGTCCGTTTTCATTACGACCTGAATTCTCAATTCGGACGTTTTCGTTTTCAGCGATGGGCGGCTGACTATCCGAAATCTGACCGCCAATTTGTCGTGGGCGTGCGCCGTCTCACGCGACTGCACGCGCGCTCCACCGAGCATGTGATCGACTCGAAGAGCGACGACCTATACGACTGGCCCTGGCTTTATGTTGAGGACGCCGGTGCGTGGCATATGACGGAGGACCAGGCCGCCCGCTTGCGGGAATATTTGCTTCGGGGTGGTTTCTTGATGGCCGACGATTCGCATGGCGATTTCGAGTGGCAGACCTTCCTCGCCGGGATGCGCATGATTTTCCCCAATCGCCCCATCGAAGATTTGGAGAACCAGGACGAAATCTTTCATGTCGTTTACGACTTGGACGACCGGGTTCAAATCCCCGGGACGCGCTTTATCTGGGGGCACCGCCCATACACTCCGGACAGCGTCGTTCCTGTATGGCGGGCCATTCGCGACGATAAAGGCCGCATCATGGTCGCCATCTGCCACAATTCCGATGTCGGCGACGCCTGGGAATGGGCCGACAGCCCCCAATATCCCGAACGCGCTGCATCGCTTGCGTATCGCATCGGCATCAACTACATCCTCTATGGAATGACTCACTGACCCTTGCCGTTTCTGCTGGGCCTTGTCTTACAAATGGTTTCTAGGGCTAAAGTCGATAGGATACTTAAAACCTCTTTTGCCTCACCCAAAGAATCGGAATGAGCCCTCAATGATTAGCGAACGTCAGGGGATTTCGCATCCGGGTGGTTGGGTGTCCAGTCATCCGGCGGAAATGCCATGTGCCAGAATGTCGGGTTGGGCAGCGCAAACTGCACTCCCACCCGAAGGCGGTCGCCCTGATGCGCGCTAACATAGGTGACAACGCACTCGATTACCGCTCCTGTTTGGACGTTTGATAGAGTGAGCCCTTGTCCCTTGTTCACCGTCGTCGAAAGGAGAATCGACGCCCCATGGGCATTGACCGCTATAGTGTGAGTGTCTTCCTGGAGAGGCGGCCCGGGTGTGTTCTGTCCGGAGACCCTCACGGAGATTTTCACCAGTATTCGCTGACTACTGCGGCGGTTTGACGCGAGCCATGAGGTCTTCGCGGACTCAGCGAGCCATGTCGCGAGAGTCCGGCGCTGCTCCGGCTCAACGGCAGTAAACAACAAGCCCATGCCCTTGCTGACCAAAGAGTAGACTACCCTGGCCTGGGCTTCAAAGAATTCTGTCCCCTTCGTGATGCGGACCTTTGCCACTGCCCCTAAAAGGAACGGACTGTTCGTATCCACATAGCAGCCTCGTCTGCTTAGGTTACCGACGCGCGCCGTAATCCGCATGCCAGACGTTTCTTCTACTACGTCGACAGTTGCGGTGAACCGGTAGCGCGGATGCGCTCGGGGGTCAACAGCAACAGGCGCGGCCGGACTGTCAGCGGCTTTCTTGGTTTCGTCGGGCATATTGAAGCCACGCTTCCAGGCAGGCCAGCGAAATGCTCTTGGCGATAGCCGCGCTTCTCATACAGGTTCCAGCGGTTCCGCAGAACGCGATTCCAATAACCACAACGGCCGCAGCCGATCGGGGTTCAAGCGTCGCGTTTACTCCAGATCGTATTGTGCCCGAGCCGGCTAGCTCAGCAACTGTCCCGCCAACGTCCTGGTAGCTTCCTTTGTTTGCGTCAACGGCATTCGTGCCGCCACTCTATCTAGCGATGAGAACGTCGCTTAGGATCGCTCCCTCTAAAAAACTTCCCTGCATTCCATCTCCCACAACCTTTTAGCAAAGGATTAAGCGTTCCGAGTCTTGTGCGCCCGGGCTTCACTTTCTGTAGCAACCCCCTCTGTGCACAAATAGCGTTGTTACAAACGGCGGTATGGGCAGTTTCGCTAGCCAATTCCTCCCAAGACAAATCTGTGTGCACAAGGGTTATGGAGATTCCGCGCATACGGCAAGAGGGGCAATCGTAGACGAGTTCCACAGTTCGCACGGGACGACCAGTAAGGAGGTCAAGTCCTCGGCCTTTGAGTGGGATGAGATCACTGACCTTTTGATAGAATCTTTCTTCACAAGCTGGGCAAGTGATCCTAGCGATGCTCTCTGGACCAACTCGAATTTGGTCCATCACCCACAAAATCGTGAAATCTTTTCCGCACGTCGCACACGTGGTAACAAATTCATAGTCCACAAGGCATTCTTTCTTCCGGACTTACCTGCCCGTTACAATTCTTTAGGTGAGTAGTTCCCGGAGAAATAGCTATTGGTCTACAAGAACTCCCACGAACCGATGGTCCCAAAGCCAAGAGGGGAAGAGTTAGGTGGGAATGGCCAGCTTCGATCGAAAGGCCTTCCTCAGCCATCCGACTGGCAGCACCTATCTTAAATGTTCTTACAACAACCACTACTCTCTCTATCCCAGCCCGTCAACTCATATCTTTTGCGCGAAGACGCCGCCGGGCATCATCACAGCCGACTTCATGAATGCTTGGGGAGGAGAATGCAGGTATTGAGCACCCATCGCTAAATCATGCTAAGGTGCAAAAAGAGGATGACCAGATCGAGACAAGAAACCAGAAATCGAGAGTAACGCAAGAAGGAACTTCTGATTCTATGAGTGAGGTAGGATTCTGGTTGCGAACGCATCCTTAAGGCTTAAATAAAGTCTTAAAGAACCTAAACTGCACGATATCATTCCGCTGTTTACGTCCACCGAATTGCAGCAATACCTCTTGCAAATCAAATCTTCGAAACTGCTCACAATTGAACAGACGGCCTTCGCTGCTGGGATCATTCTAGGGGGGTGTGTAGCAACAAAATCACAAGAGATCGAGGGCAGCAAGGAAGAGCAAGTTGTAGTGGAGGGAGCTATGACGCGGATATTGCTTGTTGACGATCATAATTTGATTCGTGAACAACTCTCTCAATTGATTCAGAAGCGAGAACAGTGGGAAGTGTGCGGAGAAGCGGCTGACGGTCTAGATGCTGTTTATAAGCACTCTGTTCTTAAACCGCATCTGACCGTGATGGATTTCAAACTGCCTCTGCTCGATGGGCTGCAAGCATCTCGCCTGATTCTCAAACAACATCCTTCTGCCAGCATCTTGATGATAACAATTTCCGCATCGCGGCAATTAATGGAGGAAGCAAAAAAGGCCGGGCTAAGAGGATTCTGTTCCAAAAGTGGCGTGGATGCCTTTTTCGAGGCTGTAGAAACCATTCTGCGTGGAGAAACGTACTTCAGCGAGCAGACGCACTGAGTGGCCACAGCACCTGTCAGGCTCTTGTCTGTTGCACGATGAGTTCAGCCTACAGGCGTCACAGATGCAGACGGCCTTTGCAATCGAGCGGGCAAATGGCGGATTCGGGAAGGTAAAGCTGGGATGCCTCAAGAAGCCCGAGCAGCATTTTGTTTTTCCGAAGTACTAAGGCATACGTGATCGGCGAAAGCCTGCTCCTGCATCTTTTTGAAATGCTGGACAATTGCCATTAGCGTCGGGCCAGCGAGAACCCAGTCCGGATTGAAGAACGGGCATCCACACTGGCTGCAAACCCAATCGAAGCGACTCTCAATCAACTCGCATTCCATGATGTGAGGCATTTGTTGGTTCCTTTATCTCACACTTACTTTGCACTACGTGATGGAAATAAGGAAGAGGACCAAGGTACTAGAGGGCGCAAACTGCGGTTAGTGCGACAATGCCGCTGAAAATGGCGGTCCACGCATCGGATTGAGCAGACCAACGGCGTGATAACTTTCCCATCGGGAAGTGGACGGATTCTACTACGCACCGGCACCGGCTCAGTTGTCAACCCGGCGCACCCGGGTCGCTCCGCAAGCTGAGCAAAATCGTTCGTCGGTGCGATACGGCAGCATTCACGTAAGTTTATCGCAGAGGGTAAGGGGGCGTGCTTTCCGGCGGCTTAGCAAATTCAACCGGTTCAACAAGAACGGACTTTTCGGTTGGGCCGGTCGGACCGGGGGTTTCGTTTAAGGCGGGCACCAGCGGCATCATCACTGGCACCCGCTTTTACAAGAGCGTGGCCAACACCGGCCTCCACGTAGGCCACCTGCTACTGTTAAACGGCAACCGCCTCGGGCACACAAGGGCGGGGAAAATGAAATCGTATTTCATCGATCCTTAAGAAAAGCCCGCTGCATTTCCACTCAGCGTGCGGTCAGAAAAATCTTCGTCCCTTTTTGGATCAATTCACGGAGGATGGCGGGGATCTTCTCAAATTCGGCAGACTTGTCAAGGAAGAAATTCGCGCCGGCAGTCAAGCATTCCTCGCGATACCGGGGATAGGGGTAGTTCGTGCAAATCAGAACATGAAGGTGCGGAAAGTCCGTGCGAATCGCACGGAGAACATCGAGACCGCTGCCTCCGGGCATTTGCAGATCGAGAATGAGGGCGTCTGGCTTCATTTCCTGGATGCCGCGTACCGCTTCCGGCACATCGCCTGCCTGTCCCACAAGCTGTGCTCCGGGTACCTCCTCCAGCAGGTCGGCCAAGCGTTCCACGACTACCCTAGAGTCATCGGCGATAAAGACTTTCATCTTCCTCCTTATCGAGAAACGTCTGCCCATGTAAATAGAATGCCAAATTCACACGGAAATACATCCGGTGGAAACAGGAATCTTTCGTAGGACAAAGTGAAGTAGCCGTGACCGTGCTTGTCCGACACGGCGAGGTCCGGGGCCCAAAACAACGAAAATGATGGACCGCCCGTCGTCTCGAGACCAAATGTCCGCTTATCTCTACTCCACCAGGTGAGTCTGAAGAGCGTAGCGAATCAGATCTGCGGTCGTTTTCATCCCGGTCTTCAAGAGTATCCGCGCGCGATAGGTGCTGATGGTCTTTACGCTGAGTGCGATCTCATCGGCTATCTGTTTGACGGTCCTGCCCGAAGCGATCATCCGGAGGACCTGAAACTCGCGGTCTGACAAGAGTTCATGGACGGGGGTATCGGCTGCTCTTCGCAAGTCGAAGGCCAGGTTTTCGGCTAAAGTCGCGCTTACGTAGCGGCCCCCCGCCCGGACCCGCCGCACCGCCTCCTTGAGCTCTTCCGGCACGCTTTCTTTCGTCAGGTAACCAGCGGCGCCGGATTTGAGTGCACGTCGGGCATATTGCCCTTCGGGATGCATGCTGAGCAGAAGGACCGGCAACTTTGGCCGCAAACGATGCAAGTCATCCAAGATGTCAAGCCCGCTTTTTCCGGGCATGCTGATGTCCAGAATGACGACATCCCAGTCTTGGCGGCGCACATGCTCGAGCGTTTCCTGTGCCGTTTTCGCTTCCCCAAAGGTCACCCGGGAAAATGCTTCACCAAGGGTCTCAGCGAGCCCCCTGCGAAAGACTGCGTGGTCGTCAGCAATAAGAATTCTCATCACGATTCCTTCCCTGGCAAGCTCAAGCGTGGAAGCGGAATCCGCAACGTCATGGTTGTTCCGGAGCCCAGTACTCCTTCAATCTTAAACTCTCCATTCAGCAAGAGCGCGCGCTCCTGCATCCCAACAAGGCCGAGAGACCTGCGCGCCTTCGCTTGCTCGGCATCAAAACCCCTGCCGTTATCGTGAACCTGCAAAATGAGTTGGTCCGGTTGCATTTCTAAACACGCCTCGACCCGCGTGGCCTGAGCGTGGCGCGCCACATTGGTTAGCGATTCTTGAAAGATCCGAAAAATGGCTGTCGAACGTTCAGAATCAAGGGCAAGCTGTTCTTGCGGTAAATCGACAATGCAGCGAATCCCAGTGCGGCTCTCGAACTCCTCTGCCTGGCATTCCAGTGCAGCGGTCAGGCCCAGATCATCCAGGGTTCTCGGCCGCAGCTCCGAGGCGATTCTCCGCAACGTAAATATCATTTCATCCGCCAATTGGATGGCCGAGCCGACCTTGGAGCGGAGCTGAGTCTGCCTCTTGGTTGTTTTGCGGCCGATCGACGCGAGGTCCATCTTTATGGCCGTGCAAACTTGGCCGAGCTCGTCGTGAATTTCCCGCGCCACCAGCGTGCGTTCCTCTTCGCGCACAACCTGGAGGCGGGCCGCTAGAGCGCGCAGTTGCTCGACCGACTTCCTCAGTTCTCCTTCGATGCGTAGGCGTTCACCGATTTCTTCTCGAAGCTCGTGGTTCACTTTCGCAAGAACGGCTGCCCGCTGTTCGACGCGGAGTTCCAGCTCTTCTTTCGCTTGTTTCAAAACCATCTCTCTCCCGCGACGCTCTGTCAGATCCCGTGTGAGTTTGACGAATCCGCGCAGATTCCGGTCAGGGTCTCGCAGCGCCGCGATTACGACGCTTGCCCAAAAACGGGAACCGTCCTTGCGGATTCGCCAACCCTCGTCTTCACACTCCCCTTTTTGCGCGGCCACCCCCAGGTTGAGTTCCGGTCTCCCACTCTGTATGTCCTTCGGCTCGTAAAATACGGAGAAGTGTTTTCCAAGGACTTCGCTCGCGCGGTAGCCTTTCAGGCGCTCGGCGCCGGCGTTCCAGCTGACGATGTGGCCCAGTGGATCCAGTTGGAAGATCGCGTACTCCCGCACGCCTTCGATTAGCAACCGAAGGCGTTCCTCGCTTTCGAAGAGAGCCTGTTCGGCATGCTTGCGACTTGTTACATTCTCAAAGGCAACCCCCAAATAGTTCTTGGAGAACGGAAAGACCCGGACACTGTAAATTCCTTGGCGAATGCGCTCATCACCGTATGAGACTTCTCCCAAGTCTCTTGCTTCCCCCGAATAAAAGGCTCTGGAACACTCGGCAGGGAATATCTTCTCCAAAAGCTTGGGGAAATCGGCGAGTGTCCTGCCTAGAAGGTTTTCCAGAGTAGACCCAGTGATTGCCGCAGCCGCCGGGTTGAGGTCAATGATTCGGTAAGTTTTGACGTCCCGGGGATTCTCCAGATGCAAGAGGACCAGTCCGAAAGGCAGACTCTTTAGAAACTCAGGATAAAGATGAAGTACCGATGCGCTGGGCTGGCTCCGTGCGGGTTGTGCAGCTTGCGTCACCATCCCAGTGGTTCGGTTCGTGGTCATAGACCCCCGCTCCTACGGCTTAACAGATTGAAATCCCCAGGCAATCGGGCAAAGACTGGCTTTGCAGTTGCTCTAATCCCTGAAATGCGTTTCAGGTTTTTCCTCTAACCCGGACACCACTCGTTGCGCATGGCACACGTAGGACCTGTACTACTGTAGGACGAATGGAGACGTTCCCGAAGCACAAGGTCTGACGCGAGAATCATCTCCCTGCCGATACTGCCAAAAATCCGACTAGCTTACCTTCCAGGCTGGGGCTGGAATTTTAAGAAGTGCATGTGAATCCCGGTCGGGGCATGCCGGTCTGAAACTGTGCCAGAGTCTTCAGAACGCACAGACCGCGGCACATTCGTCGCTCCAAAATCCAAGCCAAGCGATCGGCGCTGCCGAATAGCCAAATAAACCTACTGGAGAGACATTGCATGATCATCGCAGAACGTCATTTCTACCGGGCCAGTGGAGACGCCAGGACAAGAGTTTCCAAGACAAAGTTCCTGAGATACGCTGGAGCAGTACTATTCGGCTTGGCTGTTGTCTTGGCCTGCGCCGCTAACGCGGCAGCCCAGCAAACCATCTGGCCGAGCACGATCGTGCCAGCGACGGTTGATAGCGGGTTCAGTGGGCCGCTCGAAATGGGGGTTTCGTTTACGGCGGACACCAGCGGCACCGTCACTGCCATTCGCTTTTACAAGAGCGCGGCCAACACCGGCCTCCATATAGGCCACCTGTGGAGCCGCACAGGTGCTCTACTGGCCACAGTGACCTTTACCGGAGAGACATCTTCAGGTTGGCAGCAGGCCAATTTTTCGACCCCGGTGGCTATCACCGCGAATACTGTGTACGTAGCCTCCTACCAGACCACGATCGGGCGTTGGAGCGTCAACTGGGACTATTTCGCGACTTCCGGCGTGAATAATCCACCTTTGCATGCCCTGCAAAACGGGAATGGCGCCCCGGACGGGGTGTACGCCAGTGCTGGTGTCTTCCCCAGGTATACATACCGATCAGCAAACTTTTGGGTAGACGCGGTATTCAACAGCGCGGCTGCGGTCGCGCCTTCGATCACGGCGCAACCGGCGAGCCAAACAGTGACGGCTAGCCAGACTGCAACCTTCTCCGTCACTGCCTCCGGCACAGCCCCGCTTAACTATCAGTGGCGCAAGAATGGCGCAGTTGTCAGTAGCGGTCCTTTAGCGAGTTACACGACCCCGGCCACCATAGCCACGGACACCGGCGCGCAGTTCACCGTGGTGGTTAGCAACTCAGCAGGCAGCATGACGAGCAACGCTGCCACACTCACAGTCAACGCCGCACCTGTGACTCCTTCGATCACCACTCAACCGGCCAGCCAGACCGTCACTGCCGGACAGACGGCAACGTTCTCGGTCACTGCCTCCGGCACCGCCCCGCTTAACTATCAGTGGCTCAAGAATGGGGGAGTTGTCAGCAGCGGTCCTTCAGCGAGTTACACGACCCCGGCCACCATAGCCACGGACACCGGCGCGCAGTTCACCGTGGCGGTTAGCAACTCAGCAGGCAGCATGACGAGCAACGCTGCCACACTCACAGTCAACGCCGCACCTGTGACTCCTTCGATCACCACTCAACCGGCCAGCCAGACCGTCACTGCCGGACAGACGGCAACGTTCTCGGTCACTGCCTCCGGCACCGCCCCGCTTAACTATCAGTGGCTCAAGAATGGGGGAGTTGTCAGCAGCGGTCCTTCAGCGAGTTACACGACCCCGGCCACCATAGCCACGGACACCGGCGC
>Ga0137409_10007582_pt1 | contig 11138 bp, 8 predicted proteins | sample CZODoug1_16funga_FD_122059 | JGI IMG/M metagenome (GOLD analysis project Ga0137409, IMG submission 122059) | Vadose zone soil fungal communities from Angelo Coast Range Reserve, California, USA - CZODoug1_16fungal (Hybrid Assembly) | ecosystem: Environmental > Terrestrial > Soil > Vadose zone... | reverse complement strand
CCGGCGCGGATGCACACCCCGTCGCGGGCGACGATCTCGGCGACGTCGTGGGGATGCACGCCGTCGATGGCGAACGACACGAGCGCGCCGCGACCCTCGGCCTCGGGGGGGCCGTAGATCGTGAGGCCCGCGACCTCGCCCAGGCGGTTCAGCGCGTAGCCGACGAGGTCGAGCTCGTGCGCGCGCACCTGCTCCATGCCGACCTCCTGCAGGAAGTCCACCGCGGCACCCATGCCGACCGCCTCGGCGATCGGCGACGTGCCCGCCTCGAACTTCCACGGGAGCTCGTTCCACTCGGTCAGCTTCACGGTAACGCGACTGATCATGTCGCCGCCGTAGAGGAACGGACGCATCTTCTCAAGTATTTCCGCCCTGCCCCAGAGGCCGCCGGAGCCGGGAGGCGCGAGCATCTTGTGGCCGCTGAACGCGACGAAGTCCGCTCCAAGAGCTTGAACATCGACCGGCGTATGCGGTACCGCCTGCGCGACGTCCACGAGGACGGTCGCGCCTGCCGCGCGCGCCTCGGCCGCGATCTCCTTGACCGGGTTCACGGTGCCGAGCCCATTCGACGTATGCGTGATCGCGAGCAGCTTCGCGCCCTTGCGGAGCTCGGCCGCGAGCTGATCGCGCCGCAGCCGGCCGTCGTCGTCGATGTCCACGACCGCGATCTCCGCGCCGACCTCGGTCGCGAGCTGCTGCCACGGCACGAAGTCGGAGTGGTGCTCGAGCACGGTCGTCACGATGCGGTCGCCGCGCTTGATGTTGTCTCTCCCCCACGCGTATGCAACGAGGTTCAAGGCCTCTGTCGCATTGCGCACGAAGATGACCTCGCGCTCGCTCGGCGCGTTGATGAAGCGCGCGACCTTGGCGCGGGCCTCCTCGAATTCCGCGGTGGTGCGCTCGCTGAACTCGTAGACCCCGCGGTGGATGTTCGCGTTGTGCTCCTCGAACACCCGCGTCATCGCGTCGATGACCTGCCGCGGCTTCTGGCTGGTCGCCGCGTTGTCGAGGTACACGAGCGGCTTTCCACGCACCGTCTGCGCCAGGATCGGGAAGTCCTTGCGGATGCGCGCCACGTCGAGCGGCGACGCCTTCACGGTCGGGGTCTTCACGGTGACTGCCATTACGCGCGTCCCGCATACAGGGCTTCGCGTACGAACTCGTAACCCTTCGACTCCAGCTCGGCCGCGAGCTCGGGGCCGCCGGTGCGCACGATGCGGCCATCGACGAGCACGTGGACGAAGTCCGGGTGCACGTAGCGAAGGATCCGCTCGTAGTGCGTGATGAGGAGCATCCCCACCTCGGGAGAGCGCATCGATTCGATGCCCTCCGCGACGACCTTGAGCGCGTCGATGTCGAGGCCCGAGTCGGTCTCGTCGAGAATCGCGAACCGCGGCTGGAACATGTGCATCTGCAGGATCTCGAGTCGCTTCTTCTCTCCGCCGGAGAACCCGTCGTTCACCGAGCGCGTGATGAAGGAGTCGTCGACGCCGAGGAGCTTCATCTTTTCCGCGAGAAGCTTGCGGAACTGCGGGATGGGCATGTCGTTCTTCTTGATCTCGCCGGTTCCGTCCGCGCTCGGCGCGGCGCGCCGCGCGTTGATCGCCGTGCGCAGAAAGTTCGCGACCGAGACGCCGGGGATCGCGGACGGGTACTGGAACGCGAGGAAGACGCCGGCTCGCGCGCGTGCATCGACGGGCAGCTTCAGAAGATCGACGCCGTCGAGGAGGACCCGGCCGCGCTCGACCTTGTACTTGGGGTGACCCATGATCGCCAGCGAGAGGGTGCTCTTGCCGGAGCCGTTCGGACCCATGATCGCGTGCACCGAACCGCTCTCGACGACGAGATCGATCCCGTTGAGGATCGTCTTGCCCTCGACGCTCACGACGAGGTCTTTGATCTCGAGGCTAGACATTCACACGCTCCCGCGTCGTGGTCTTCGCGATCTCCGCGAGAGTCATGCCATCCAGAGCCTTCGCGATGCTGTCCTGGAGCTTGAGCCAGACAGCCCTCGTTCCGCAGTCGGGCTCGCGCACACAGTTCAGGATCGGCTCGCCCTCGGCCGTACAAATCTGCGGCTCGATCGGCCCCTCGAGCGCGCGCACCACGTCACCGGCCGTGATCTCGCGCGGCTCGCGCGCGAGGACGTATCCCCCGCCGGCGCCCCGCTTGCCGTTCACGAGGCCGGCCTTGCGAAGAGCGGCGACGAGCTGCTCGAGGTACGCCTCGGGCAGGTCCTCACGCTCCGCGACGGCGTGCAGCGAGACGGTCCCCTGGCCCCAGTGCTTTGCGAGATCGACCATGAGACGCATCCCGTATTCGCCGCGCGTGGAGACATGGAAGGCAGTGGGTGAATTTCCGAGCACTTCACTCGGAATTGTACGCGTTCGATACCACGCCGGAAACCCCTCGAATCGGCCTCAATTAGGGTCCGCGCGTGCCCCTTCCCTTCCGCACCGCGGCTGTCGGGTCGACGAACCCGGCGAAGGTCGAAGCGGTGCGCCGCATCCTCGGTCAGCTGGCGCCTGACTGCGTGGTGGAGGCGATCGACGTCCCGAGCGGCGTCGGTGCGATGCCGCTCGGCGAGGCAGAGGTGCGGGCGGGAGCCGAGGCGCGTGCGCGCGCGGCTCTCGAGCGAAGCGGCGCGGAGGTCGCGTTCGGACTCGAGGGCGGCGCGATCCTCGACGCAGATGATGCGTGGCTGACCGGTCACGTTGTCGCGGTGACGCACGACGGCAGGCTCGGCGAGGCCGCGTGGGGACGGATGCTGCTGCCGCGCGTTGCCGCGGAGCGGCTGCGCGCCGGTGAAGAGCTCGGCGACATCATCGATGAGCTCTTCGACCGAAAGGAGTCGAAGCGCCAAACCGGCGCGATCGGCATCCTCACCGAGGGCGCGATGTCACGGACCGATGCGTTCGCGTATCTCGTCGCGATGGCCTGCGCGCCGTTCCTGCACCCGGAGCTGTACTAACCCGGGCCGAACCGCCGTATCCGGACAACCTGTCCCGCGAGCTCCGGGGGTACGGGTGTCGGCTCCGCCGGCGGGGCGGCGCTCTCGTCGACGAAGTTGCGCGTGTAGAGGCGGTGGTAGAGGCCACCCTGCGTAAGAAGCTCCGCGTGGGTGCCCTCCTCGACGATGCGGCCCTTATCGAGCACCAGGATCCGGTCTGCGCGTTCGACCGTCGAGAGGCGGTGCGCGATCACGATCGTGGTGCGGCCGCGCATGAGTCGGTCAAGCGCCTGCTGCACGAGGAACTCGCTCTCGTTGTCGAGCGAGCTCGTGGCCTCGTCGAGGAGAAGGATCCGCGCGTCGCGAAGAATCGCCCGCGCGATCGCGATGCGCTGGCGCTGACCGACGGAGAGCCGCACGCCACGCTCGCCCACGATCGTCTCCATGCCTTTCGGCATGCGCGAGATGAACTCCGTCGCGTTCGCGGCCTTTGCCGCGTCCTCGATCTCGGCCTGCGTCGCGTCGAGCCGGCCGTAGCGGATGTTCTCGCGGATCGTGTCGCCGAAGAGGATGGGTTCCTGCGGCACCACGGCGATCTGCTCGCGCAGCGAGCGGAGCGTGACCTCACGGATGTCGCGGCCGTCGACGCACACCCGCCCGCCGACCGGGTCGTAGAAGCGGCCGACGAGGTTCACGAGGGTCGTCTTCCCCGCACCGGACGGGCCGACGAGCGCGGTCGTCTTGCCCTCGGCGAACCCGGTCGAAAGCGACTCGAAGATCAGCGGGCCTTCCCCGTATTTGAAGGTCACATTGTCGAACTCGATCTCGCCGCGCACCCTGCCGATCGCCGCGGCCCCAGGCAGGTCGCGAACGTCAGGCTCGGTATCGAGGAGCGCGAAGATCCGATCGGCCGCGCCGAACGCCTGCTGGATCCCGGTCCACTGGCTGGCGAGACCGCCGACCGGGCCCGCGACCATGCCCATATACAGCAGGAACGCCACGAGCTGGCCCGCGGTGAGCTCGCCGGTCGCGACCTGGTGGCCGCCGTACCAGAGCACGACGATCGACGACGCGAACCCGAGGAAGCCGATCGCCGGGAACATGATCGCGCCGATGCGTGCGCGGTCGATGCTCTTCGCGAACATCACGAGCAGCTTTTCATGGAAACGCTGGGCCTCGTAGTCCTCGCGCGTGAACGCCTGGACCACGCGCACCTCGGCGAGCGCCTCCTGCAGGACCCCGACGGCCTCGCCCTGGGCATCCTGCGCGGCGCGCGAGATGTCGCGGATGCGGCGGCCGAGGTACTGACCGATGATGCCGATGGGCGGCGCCACGATCAGCGTGAGCAGCGCGAGCCGCCAGTTCATCAGGAAGATGATCGTGATGCCGCCGACGAGCGTGAGGACCTGACCGAGCACCTGGATGATCGTCTGCGTCACGACGCCGTGCACGAGCGTCGCGTCGCTCGTCACGTGGGACATGAGGTCGCCGGTCTTGCGGACATTGAAGAACGAGAGCGACATCGACTGCAGGTGGTTCACGATCGCCATGCGTAGGTCGAAGATGACCTTCTCGCCCGTCCAGGCCATTACGAACTGGCGAACGCCATCGACGAACGCGCGCACGAGCAGGACCACGATGAGGATGACGACAAGCTGGTCGAGCAGCCCCGGCTCTTTCAGGCCGAGGTCCAGAAAGCGCTGCACGAACTGCGGCCACACCAGCCCGAGCGCCGTTGAGACCAGGAGCAGCACGACCGCAAGCGCGAGATTCCAGCGATACGGGCCGACGAATCGCAGGAGCCTGCGATACATCGCGATCGTGGGTCGCTTCTTGGCTGTGTCGCCGCGCTGGCCCCACATGAACATGTGGACGCCACCGCCGCCACCCGGAATCATCACTTCCTTACACGGTAGCCGACGCGCTCAGGGCCGCAGCCACACCGTGCCGAAATACTCGATTCCGGTGTACCCGACCAGTCGCGCGGTCGCGGCGTTGGGCCGGTCGGCGAAGAGCAGGGGCACGCGCAGGGCGTCGGTGCGCGCGATCTTCGACACCTGCTTGTAGAGCTCGGCGCGCTTCGTCGGGTCCGCATCGGCGCGGGCCTTCCGGACCAAACCCACGATGAGCGACGCGCCCGTCGGATCGTCCAGGCCGTAAAGGGGCCAGAACACGTCGTCTGGGTCCAGGCCGATGGCCGTCGTGTCGAGCGTGAACGTGGCCTTCGCGTCGCGGAGCCCGGCCTGGTCGACCGCCCGAAGCCGGGCGACGATGCCTATCTTGCCGAGGTCCGCCGCGATGGACTGCGCGATGCGCTGTGGATCGGGGTACGCGGCGGTGGGCCCGTTCGGGTACGCGAGGTCGGCCTGAATCGGCGTCGCCACGTGCGCGTCGGCGAGCGCCTTGCGTCCGGCGTCCGTGTCGAGCGGCGCGAACTCGACCACGCTCTCGTCGTAGCCGAGCGAGCCCGGGGGCACGACCTGCGTGGCCGGGCGCGAGGTGCCGGCGTAGACCGCGGCGAGAGCGCTGCGGTTCACCGCCATCGCCACGGCGCGGCGTACCTCGGGCCGGTCGAACGGCGCCGTGATCGCGTCGATCCCGAGCGAGGCGAGCGCCGCGTCCTTTCTCGGACTGACCACAAGGCTCGGGTCGCTCCGCGCGCTGGACGCCTGCGCGATCGGAAGATCGAGCGCCACGTCGACTCGGCCCGCGCGAAGCTCCGTGAGGCGCGACGCCGCGTCGCGCACCGGGCGTAAGACGAGCCCGTCGACATACGGCAGCTGCTTGCCCGCAGCGTCGCGCCGCCAGTAGAGATCGTTCCGTCCGAGGGTGAGCGTCCCGTCCGGCGCGAGCGCGTTCGCGGAGGCCGTGAAGGGTCCGGTACCGGCGAGGTTCGCGCGCGCGATCGCGGCCTGCGGTGCGCCGAGGTGCGCGAGGAACGGACCGAACGGCGCGCGGAGGTCGAAGCGGACCGTTCGCGGATCGACCGCCTGGATGCTCGCGATCGCGGACGGATCGTCGAAGAGCGCTCGATACGCGGGCCCACGATTCGTCCGCCCTCGCTCGAAGCTCGCGACGACAGAGGACGCATCCAGCGGAACGCCGTCGTGGAAGCGGACCCCTTCGCGAAGCGTGAAGGTCCAGGACGCGCCGTCGTTCGACATCTGCCATGACGAGGCGAGCGCCGCTGATATTCGCGACGTCGCCGGATCAACCTCCACGAGCGTTTCGAAGATCTGGCGCGTCGCCATGAGCGATGCGGGATCGGCGATCCACGGGTCGAAGGCGGTGACCTCGGCTGGCAGCGCCACACGAAGCGTGCCGCCCTGCTGCGCGCCGGTCGGCACGGGAGTGGCGCTCGGCGGCGGCACCTGGCAGGCGACGCCGAACAGGAGCGCGAGCGCAAGGGCGGGCGCGCGACCTATTGCTTGATCCACCACTGGTGCACGTTGTAGACAGCAGCGAACGACGCCGGGGCGAAGCTCTGGAGCATCTTTTGCGATCCCGCGAGGAAGTTCGGGACGTAGCCGAAGTTGTAAGGCTGGTCGTCATTCAGGATCTTGTTGAACGTCTCGTAGTTCCTCTTGCGCGCAGCGATGGAGCAGTCCCGGTTCGAGGGGTTCCGCGCCTGCTCGATAGCTTTGTCCATCTCGGCGTCCCTAAAGAAAGTGAAGCCGAAGCCGGTCATGCCTCTCGCGCGGTCGGGAATCTGGCTCGAGTGCCAGATCTGGTACGGATCAGGCTCGACCCCGAGTGACCAGGTGAGGATCGCCGCATCGACAACAGGCTCGCCCGTCGTGAGCTTGACGAGCAGTCCCTGGGACGCTTCGGGGGCCGTCCTCGCGTCGATCCCGAGTTGCTTGTATTGCTGGGCCGCGGCCTGGGCGACCGCGACTCGCTCCACGCTGTCGCTCTGCGTCGAAAGCGTGAGCGTGAACCGGTTACCGTCCTTTTGAAGGACACCGTCGGATCCCGCGAGCCAGCCGGCGTCCTTGAGAAGTTGCTCGGCTCTGGTCTTGTCGTATTTGTATGGCTCGAGGCCCGCGGCTGGATACGCCCATTGCGCTGGAACATGGTGGGCGACGTGAGCCACGGCCTCGCCGAACGTGACGGCTCTGATGATCTGGTCCATGTCGAGTCCGTACGCCAGGGCCTGACGGACCCTCTTGTCGGCCAGACCCGGTGCCTGCGGGCTTGCGGTATTCCAACCGATGAAGGTGAACGCGACGCCGGGGTACCTCGTGATCTTGACCTTGTCGACCGCCTGCATGTCGGCGAGGTCCTTCGCCTGGATGGTGCCCCAGGTGAGATCGCCGGTCCTCAGGCCATTCGCGATCGCGGTCGCGTTCGCCACGATCTTGAGTACGTACTGGTCAACGTGTGGAGCGCCCTGCCAGTAGCCGTCGTTCCGGTTCAGGATGATCTGGTCACCCTCCCGCCGCTCGGTGAACTTGAACGGTCCGCTGAACACGGTCGGCTTCAGGTTTTCGGGGGCGGTGTCAATCTCGTCCTTCGACAAGTCGGTCACGTACTTTCCGAAGACCTGGGTTGGCAGGATGTAGCCGGTCAGGTCGATGATGGCCGCGCAGTTGACCTTGGTCATCGTGACACTGAATTTCTTGGGGTTCGCGCTGTCGATCTTCACGCCGGAGATCGTCTTCGCGATCCCCTTGCAACCGGACGACGGCAGGCCGACGCAGTAGTCCAGGAATCCCTCGACGTCCTGGAAGCTCGACTTGCGTACGGTCTTTTGCGACTTGCCGACCGCCTCGAGACCGGTCACCCAGTCCTGCGCGATGATCGGCTTTCCGTCGCTCCAGTCGGCCTTGCCGTTGATCTCGTACGAGTACGTGAGGCCATCCGCCGAAACGCTGAAGGTCGCGAGGCGTGGTCTCGGTTCACCGGTCTTTGGGTCCGGCTGGATGAGGTCGTCGTAGATGAGCTGGGAGATGCGCCGTGACGCGGGATCGTTCACGAGGATCGGGTTCGTGGTGGCGATGTCGCTTGTTTGACCTTCTTTGATCTGGCCGCCCTGCTGAGGCTTCTCGGAGGCCCGTGGAGTCTGGCCCGTCGAAGGATCGCCAGACTGGATGCAGGCCGTCGCGATCAACACGAGACCGCCAACACCCGCGATGAGCGCGCGGAAGCGCTTCGTCATACCCATCCCTGATCTTTCGCGAGTCTACGCAAGGGACCGGCCCTGCCGGCGCCGATCGTTACTTCACCCGTGGGTCGAGGGCGTCCCGCAAGCCATCCGCGATGAGGACGACGCAGAGCACCGTCAGGAAGATCATCACGCCTGGCGGATAGACCAGCCAGGGTGCCCTGCGAAACATGTCCTGCGCGCCGCTCAGCATGTTGCCCCAGCTCGCCTGCGGCACCTGAACACCGAAGCCGAGGAAGCTCAGGGCCGACTCCCCGAGGATCGCCGCCGCGACCGCAAAGCCGGACGCGACGAGAACGATGTTGGCTACGTTCGGAAGGAGATGGCGAACCATGATCCGGCGATTCGTCGCGCCGAGAACCTGCGCCGCGAGGACGTAGTCGAGATGGCGGACCGACATCACCACGCCGCGGACCTGACGCGCGGTCCCCGGCCATCCGAAGAACCCGATGATCAACGCGAGCGAGAGCACGTCCGGTCGGAAGATCACCGACAGGAAGATGAGGACGAACAGGAACGGGACGTTGAAGATGAACTGGACGAAGGCGTTGACGACGTCGTCCACCCAATGGCCGAAGTATCCGGCGATCATTCCCGCTGTCGTGCCGAGGACGATCGCGATGAACGCGACCATGAAGCCGATGCTCAGCGAGACCCGCCCCGCGTAGAGCAGCCGCGTCAGCGCATCGCGTCCGAGGTCATCGGTCCCGAGGAGGAAGCCGTCCCCCGGCGGCTTGAGGATCGCGAAGCGGCCGTCGGGACCGCGCATCATCTCGTCCGGCGAGCTGTGCAGGACGTTCTCGGCAATGACCGGGGCGAGGAGCGTCACGGTGACGATCGCGAACAACCCGAGGGCAGCGGCGATGGTGATCGGGTCGTGACGCAGCTTTTCCCAGGCTCGGGCGTACAGCCCCATCGACGCCGCCGGCCGGAGCGGCTCGACGCCGGTGATCGCGACCGTAGCCGCTCGCGCCATCAGCCGCACCTCGCGCGGATGAGGTCAGGGCTAGCTATATCGGATCCGGGGATCGACGGCCCCGTACATCACGTCGGCGATGAACGTTCCGGCCATCGTCGCGACCGTGCCGAGACTCAGGATCGCGAGGAGCAACGGATAGTCGCGCGTCGTCGCCGCCTCGAGGAACAGCCGGCCCATGCCGGGCCAGTTGAAGATGCTCTCGGTGATGGCCGCCCCCGAGATGAGGAACGGCAGGAAGGAGCCGAGGAGCGTCACGACCGGGATGAGGGCGTTCCGGAGGACGTGCCACTGTGCGACGTACCCCTCCTTCAAACCCTTCGACCGCGCCGTCCGGACGTGGTCCTGCGAGAGGACCTCGAGTACCTGACTGCGGACGAAGCGGGTGTACACGATCAGCCCGCCAAGACCGAGGATCGTCGCGGGGACGATGATGTGGCGGAACCAATCCCAGACTCCACCCTGTCCCTGTCCCTGCGGGAACCAGCCCACGGTGCTCGCGAGCAAGACGATGATCACGAGACCCATCCACCAGTGGGGCGTCGCATCCCCGACCACCGTGAAGACACGTATCAGCAGGTCGGGCGTCTTTCCGCGGTGATACGCCGCGACGACGCCGAGAACGATCCCGAGGAGCGCGATGACGTAGGCGACAAGACCGAGCTGGATGGTCGGCCAGATCCGCTCGCTGATGACGTCGAACGGTGGCCGGAGATAGTGGTACGACCGTCCGAAGTCTCCGCGGATCGCGTTGCTCATCCACTTCGCGTATGCGATCGGCAGCGGGTCGTTCAGGCCGAAGCGCTCGCGGATGCGGTCGAGGTCGGCCTGCTGCACGTTCGGTGCTTCCGCAAGCGCCGCCTCGGGGCCGCCGGGGGTGACGCGCGTGAGCACGAACGTGAAGCTCATGAGGACGAACAGCAAGATGACCGATTGGATCACGCGACGGATCAAGAAGTTGCGCATCGTTCCGCGGTGTGGGGGCGGGTGACCCCGCCCCCACACCCTCGGTTACCTCCGATTGGCCAGGGCCGCTATGCCTCGAGCCACCAGTCGATGACCTGAAGGTTGTTCTGGCGAAGGATGTCGCCGCCCTTGAGTGGCACGATGTCCTTCACCTTCTTGTCGAAGGCGGTGAAGTTCTTGAGCGTGATCATGTAGTAATTCGGAAGGTCGTCCATGACGAGCTTCTGGATCTCGTCGTAGATCGTCTTCCGCTTGGCGTCGTCTTGTTCCTTCGCACCAAGCGGCAGGAGCTCGTCGACACGCTTGTTGCTGTAACCGTTCGCGTTCTGAGACCCGCCGGTCTGGATCTGCGTCGTGACGCCATCGGGGTCGAGGCCGGCCGAGAATGACCCCATCGCGATATCGAAGTCGCGCTGGCGCTGATAGCGGTCGACGAACGCGTTGAACTCCATCCCGGTCACGACCGCGTCGATCCCCAGCTGCTTCCACTGCTGCTGAGCGTATGTGGCGATCTTGCCGCGGGGCGCGCTCGTCGTGGGCCAGAGCACGTCGATCTTCACCGCTTTGCCGGCCGAGTCCTTCAAGACTCCCGCGTCGAGCTTGTAGCCGGCGTCGGTGAGGAGCTGTTTTGCCTTGGCGAGGTCGAAGTCGTACTTCTCGGCGCCGTCGAACTTCCACTTGCTGCCGTTCGTGTAGAAGCCGTACTGCGGGACCGCGAGGTTCTCCTCGAACTGGAGAAGGTCGTCCCGGCGGATGCTTCGCGCGAGCGCCTCGCGGAACTTCTTGTCCTTGATGTTGGGGCGGTCGAGGTTGAACTGCATGACGCGGTAGCTACCGGTCGCGCCGGACCACTCGTACACCGTCGCGTGCGGGATCGTCTTGGCCTGCGCGTACTGCGCGGGTGGGAAGCTCTGCGCCCACTCGACCTGCTTCGTGTTGAGAAGCTCGAGGACGGTGTTCGGGTTCGCGCCGATGAACGAGACCTCGTCGAGGTTCGGCGCCTTCCCCCACCAGCTCGGGTTCCGCGCGTATGTCGCCCGCTCCGCCGTGATCTCCTTGATCACGTAGGGGCCGGGCACGAC
>Ga0137409_10007581_pt1 | contig 11138 bp, 7 predicted proteins | sample CZODoug1_16funga_FD_122059 | JGI IMG/M metagenome (GOLD analysis project Ga0137409, IMG submission 122059) | Vadose zone soil fungal communities from Angelo Coast Range Reserve, California, USA - CZODoug1_16fungal (Hybrid Assembly) | ecosystem: Environmental > Terrestrial > Soil > Vadose zone... | reverse complement strand
CTGCCGGGGCAAAGCGCCTATCGCGAGATTTCTTCGTGTTCGAATTGCGAGGCGTTCCAGGCGCGTCGCATGCAGGCGCGCTTTCGGAATGCACAAGGCAAGACCGAATTCGTACATACGCTCAACGGGTCCGGACTGGCGGTGGGGCGAACGCTGGTGGCGGTGCTCGAGAACTACCAGCAGGCTGATGGCTCGGTCGCTTTGCCCGCGGTGTTGCACGCGTATTTTGGCGGCGCCACTCGCATCGGCACGTGAATACGGTGCCGCGGAGCGCCTGTCGCGCGTTGACGCGCCGTTGCCCACGCCGATCTTTCGTGGCGAAGTAGCGGGAACCGCGCCCAGGGGCCGGGCGAAGTTCCGGTCGATATACTCGTTCGCGGCACAGGGGCGCACAGTGGCGTTGCGCATCCCAAGTCGCGCGCACAGAAGCGGAAAGGTGGCAGAGCGGTCGAATGCGCCGGATTCGAAATCCGGTGTACGGTTTTTACCGTACCGTGGGTTCGAATCCCACCCTTTCCGCCAGCGAACTCTTGGAGCCCGGGCCGATCACAGTTCCAGGGTCGGTCGCCCGCGCTCTCAGAGCAGAGCGCCAGCGCTACAGCGGCACCAGTTGGTGCTTGATGGCGTAGCGCACGAGCTCGGTGTGATTGTTCAAGTTCATTTTCTTGAGCACGTGCGCCTTGTGCGTGCTGACCGTCTTTTCGCTCAGTGAAAGTTCCTGCGCGATTTCCGAGCCGCGTTTGCCGGCGATCAGCAATTCAAAAATCCGGTATTCCTGCCGCGACAGACGCGTGTGCATCGGTTGCTCGGAGTGCTGCTCGCCGATGCCGAGCGTGAGTCGTTCGGCGATCTCCGGACTCACGTATTTACCGCCGGAGGCAAGGCGCCGGATCGCTACGACCATTTCCTCGGACGCGTTTTCCTTCGTCATGTAGCCATCGGTGCCGGCGCGCAGCGCCTGCATTACGTAGGTGTCCTCGCCGTGCATGGTCATGATCAGCGTGCGCAGTGCCGGGCGCAGCGATTTGACGTGGCCGATCAGCGGAATGCCGCCGCGTCCTGGCATCGACAGATCGAGAATCGCGACGTCGATGGGCTGTGCCAGAACGGCGGCGACGACTTCGTCGTAGTTCGAGGCTTCTGCCACGACCGAAAGATCGGCGTGCTCGGACAGAAGACGACGCAATCCCTGGCGAAAGAGCTGATGATCATCAGCAATCAGCAAACGAATCATTCTCCGTTCCCAAATTTGCGAAGAGGGCAATTGTGGCCAGTCTTGAGGCGTGCCACATCGACGAGGCACGCGCAGAGGCCGCTGACAAATCTTACGGGCTAACTACGCAGAACAAGTCATAAGTCTCTGAAAGACTACTCATAATCGTCCGACACACGATCGGGAGAAACGCAACTTACATGGGCAGGGAAAATGCTACTTTCATTCCGGACGGGATCGACGAGATGCTGCTTTATGGTTAAGTCATGTATTCCCAGGGTAGTTTCTTGACAGTCAAGCTAGGACGTTTCCTATCTATGTGTGATAAATCCTATGTTCTTTTTATGGTCTGTCCCAGTATCCGCAGCGCGTTAGTCAAACTACTTTTGCCCACAGGTTAACCGATCTGCATCCGGTCCTGCCCCGGCGCCATGGCGCAAAGCGCGTGGATCGCTTGGGTCAAGGAAGAGCGGGATCGTGCCGTGGTCAAGCGCTTGTCAGGGCCGCTCTTGCGGACCGACCGTCGCCCGACGCCAGTAGTGTGTTCCAAAGTCAGTGCGCAGAAACGACGACATGGGGTCAAAAATCGAAACTCGAACCAAAACTGGGACTGCCCAGGAATTCAGTTGGGTTCGCGCGCTGACCGGCGGACATTCCGCCAATCCAGAAACGAAGGAAGTTGGCAAAGTCGCGCGATCGGTCCCGCTCGAAGTGGACCTTGAGCAGCGGAAATTGGGGAGTGCGGACATGACACCGCCACGGACGCAACGCCGGCGCCGGGCGCCGCAGTTCGATGACCTGCTCGGCGAAATCGAGCGGCAGCATCGTCACATCTTTACGCTGATCTGGGAGTTTCAGGCGCTGGTCGAGGCGCGCACCGATCGCCTGCAGCTACTCGATTTCCTGGACACTATCATCCGTCATGTTCGCGCCAATTTTGCGACCAAAGGGCTGGCATTGATGATGAACAGTGGGCCGGGCGGCACAACGCAGAAGCGGGCGGACCAGGCGATCATGGATCATCTGGTGCAAGCGCGTAGCACGTTGCGCGACGGGCCGACTCTTTCCAAGGCGGAGTTAATTCACGCGATGGATTCGCTGATCGTGCATTACTACGCCTCCGACGATCTGCTCGCCGCGCAGCGCGTCCCACATGCGCGCCGAGAGACGGAGCCTTCAAAGGCGTAGGAAACCGGTAAGCGCGCTGGCGGCGCCGAGCACGCGCGAAACGGCTGCGGCGCCCGTCGGGGTCGTAGCGTGGACTTTCGCTTGCTGATATCCGTCCCGACGCTCCTCGGCGCGTACAACCTAGACGGCACGCGACTGCACCGCCGAGCGCGGCACGAGGTCCGTGACGCGCGCCGGGCCCTCGGGACGAAGCGTGAACTCGACCTTGATCCGTGTGCCCTTGCCCAGCCCTGAAAAGACACTGAATTTGCCGCCTGCGAATTCGGCACGTTCGCGCATGTTGAGCAAACCCTGCCCCGCGGGATGACCGTCCTTGCCCAAAGTGGAGGGGTCGAAGCCGACCCCATCATCGGTCACCGTCAAGCGGCAATGACCCCCCGAATTCTCAAGGCGAACCTGCACCGAACCTGCCTGCGCGTGCTTGGCGCAGTTGGTCAGCGCTTCTTGGGCAATGCGAAACAGCAGCGACTCCATTTCCGGCGCGACGCGGGCGGCGAATTTTTCGTGCGCGACGTGCACCGGCACACCGGTGCGCCGGCTGAACTGTTGCGCGCTGCCCTCCAACGCAGCCACCAGACCGGCGTAGTCGAGCAGTGCCGGACGCAGATCGGCACAGAACTCGCGGATGCTGACGATGGTGTCGGCCAGAAGTTCGCGTGCCTCGCGCAGCAGCTCGCCGCCCTTGGAATTCGCTCCCATCGGCGCGTCCTCTATGGCCGTCAGGTTCAGGCGAATTGCCGCAAGATTGGCGCCCGTGCGGTCGTGCAACTCAACCGACAGGCGCCGTCGCTCTTCTTCCTGCGTCGACACGACGCGGCGCGACAGTTCCGCAAGCCGGCGCACGTGTTCGGCGCGCTCGGCCTCAAGCCGCCTGCGGGCGGTCACATCCTGGACCGTTCCGTAAAGTCGCCGGACGCGGCCCGCGTCGTCGAACTCCGGGATCATCACCAGAACGTGATCGGCATCGGCGCGGTGCAGATCAACTTCAACGCTTTGCCGGCCGCGTATCACCTTCCACAGTCCGGTCCTGATCCTCGCCACCGACGGTGTCGAGTAACTCTTTAGCGCCAGCGAAGCGTCGAGCACATTGGCGACCGGTGCGATATCGAGCATGCGACAGACTTCGCGCGACACGGTGAGCTGACGCGATGCCCGGTCAAGTTCCCAATCGCCGATGCGGCCGATCGCTTGCGCCTGCTGCAGCCGCGCTTCGCTCGAGCGCAGCGCCTCCTCAGCGCGCTGCTGTGATTCCTCGCGCGCGAAGTTATCGAGCGCGAACGACAGGTTGTCGGCCATTTCCTTGAGCAGACTGATCGTCTCGACGCCAAAGGTGTTGGCCTCGCCGCTGTACGCCGTCAAGACACCGATCGACTGCTCGCCGCGGCGCAGGGGAACGGCAATCGACGCGGCGAAGCCGTGCCGAGCCGCGGCGATGCGCCAACGGGACCCAAGTGTGGCTGCGTCCAGGTCGTCGGCCACGCTCAAGTTGTTGCCCACGTAGACGCGTTGCTCGCGATAGGCGACGGCCGCGGGCTCGTCCCGATTGTCGCCATCGCCCGCCGGGATTCGGACTTCGGTGAGATAGGCCAGCCCGGACCCACAGGCTTCCTTGCAGGCGATCATTCCCTGGGCCGCATCGGCGAGGCCGACCCAGGCCATCACAAAGCTGCCGTGGTCGACGCAGGCGCGGCACACGGAAAGAAAAACATCGTCGAGCGTGCGGCCGCGGACAATCGCCTGATTGACCGCTGAGATCGTCGCGTACAGACGCGACAGGCCAACGATGCGCGCCTCGGCGATCTTGCGCTCGCTGATATCGCGAACGATCACCTGTACGAAGCGCTCGCCCTCGATATCAATGGTGCGCGCCTGGACTTCGACCGGGAACGTGCTTTTGTCCTTGCGCCGATGTTCAGTCTCGAAGTCGAGGCTGCCGTGCTCGGCCAGTCGATGCATGGTCGCCGAGAGCGTCTGCCCCACTTGCGGCGCACGCAAGTCGGCAATCGTCAGCGCCAGAATTTCCGCGCGGGTGTAGCCGTAAGTTGCCAGACATCGCTCATTGACGTCGACAATTCGGCCGGTGGGATCGCTCAGCATCACGCTGTCGTTGACGAACTTGGCGAGAAAGTCGATGCGTTGCGCGAGCAGATCACGCTCGACCTGATGGCGCGTGCCGGCGGCGACAAAGCGCTGATGCTCGGCCCACCACCAGACGCTAATCAGCATCAGCACGACCAGCACGGCCGCGCACAGGAAGGCGATCGTGTTCAGCTCCGAATACGCCTGGGCCTGGTCAATGGTTGCCGCCAGGAACCAGGGTGTCCGCGGCACCGGCATGGCATAGGCGAGCACCGGCACGTTGCGGTGATCCAGTCCGGTCATTGCTCCGCTCGTGCCGCGCGCGAGTGGCGCGGCAAAAAAATCGGACTGGCCTAGCGCGGCCCGCGGCAAAGTCGCGGCGTTGGATTGCGCCCGCAACTTATTAAGCATGATCAAGTCGCCACCGTCGCGGCGCATCAGCAGTATTTCGGCCGTGGTTGCGGCACCGGTCCACTGTTCAATCCGCGGGAACAGCGAATCGGCCGGATCGAGTGCGACGTGCAGCACGTTACGCACGCGCGCATTGCCGGTCTCGACGATCGGCATGAAAATGCCGATGTAGTTGCCCATTGCACGGTCCGAATCGCTGTGCAATTCCTCCACCACCGGCTGCTGGAGCCGGGCCGCAGCGACTGTTTGCGCGCGCACGTCCGGCGCATCCGAGTTGCCGCTGGTTGTCAGCAGCAACGCACCGGTGTCGGCCGAGCGCAAGCTGACCTCGAGGTAATGCGAAGTCTTCGACAGCCGCCACAGCGTGTCGAGCAGCCGCTGGCGATCGATGTCGTCGCGCATTCCCGCCGCGCGCCAATGTTCGAACAAGTCGACAAACTGCGGGCTGCCGACGGACAACTGCAGGTCATCGTCGCGCTCGTCGAGCCAGTTGACGATCAACTGCGATTTCAACTTCGTGATTGCCTCAAGCTGGCCGTTCACAGCGCGCGTCACCGACGACTCGCCCAGTCGATACGTGGCCAGCCCCGTGCCGATGAGGGCAATGGCCAGCACGATCAGCGCGCTCAACGGTGACAGCCACGCGGGTCGACGACGTGGTGTGGTGGCCTCGGTCGGACGCCGCAACCGGCGCGCCAAGAGGAACACGGCGAACGGAAATGCCAGGGCGACCAGAAGAAACGCGCGAAATGCGCCGAGCCGCCCAAGGCCACCCGAGGTGCCCAGCAGCGCATCGAGCGCGCGCTCGGCAAACACGGTCGCAACCAACGCCAGCGCGAGATAGATCGCAGCAATGATCAGCGTCGATCGCCGCGTCCAGAACGAGTTCATGCCTGCAATACTCCAGAAACCGAGTGCCCATTGTCGCGCGAACCGGAGCGCGCTGAAAGGCGCACGTCGAGCAGCGACAGGTGGTCGGTGAATGTCCGATCGTCTCGCTATCACCGGCGGCGCGTCCCTGGTGCGAACGGGCTGCGCACCGCCCAATTTGGCCGGCGACTTACTTCACAACACAGCTCTCGAGCGGGCACAATCTGCTCCGCTGCGACAAAGAGGGTTCCGCCGCCGACGTAAGGATCGGCGCCGCCCGGCGAGACTTAAGCTAACGACCCGCAATTGTTGCCGCCACGTGTTGCTAACGTGGATCGACTATCGTGCCGGGTAATGTGCAACAGGAGGCGCGGCGCCGGCCGGCGATGGATCGGTGTCCCGCCGCCTGCGGTCAAATTGCGGGCAGGAAGGCCCCGCGCGGTTTGGCTCAACTGGTCGGGTAAGAGCGACACTCGCAGGCCGAATTTCTTGGTGCGTCAACACACTAAACCAACCGAGGGACACAGATGGGCAACATCGAATCGGTGCTGCACGAAAGCCGCTTGTTTCCGCCGCCGGCCGAAATGGTCAATGCGGCCGCGATTTCCGGAATGGACGCCTATCGCGTGTTGTGCGCCGAGGCCGAACGCGATGTCGATGGCTTCTGGGGCCGATTGGCGCGCGAGAACCTCGCTTGGCACAAGCCGTTCACCCAGGTCCTGGACGAGTCGAAGGCGCCGTTTTATCGCTGGTTCGCTGACGGCCAACTTAATGCCTCGTACAACTGCCTCGATCGCAACCTGCAGAACGGCAATGCCGACAAGGTGGCGATCATCTTCGAAGCCGACGACGGCAAGGTCACGCGCATCACGTTTCGCAACCTGCACGCCAAGGTTTGCCAGTTCGCCAACGGCCTCAAAGCGCTGGGCTACAAGATGGGCGAGCGGGCGATCATCTACCTGCCAATGTCGATTGAGGCGGTGGTCGCGATGCAGGCGTGCGCGCGACTTGGCATCACGCATTCGGTTGTATTCGGCGGCTTCTCGGCCAAGAGCGTGCAGGAGCGGATCGTCGATGTCGGCGCCACACTTGTGATCGCCGCCGATGAGCAGATGCGCGGGGGCAAACCGATCGCGCTCAAGCCGGCGATCGACGAGGCGTTGGCGACCGGCGGCTGCGATGCCGTGCGCAACGTGATCGTGTATCAGCGCACGGGTGGCAAGGTGGCATGGACGGCGGGCCGCGATTTGTGGCTGCACGAGGTGATGGCGGGTCAGAGCGAGACCTGCGAGCCGGTCTGGGTCGATGCCGAACATCCGCTGTTCGTCCTGTACACGTCGGGTTCGACGGGCAAGCCCAAGGGCGTCCAGCACTCCACCGGCGGCTACCTGCTATGGGCCATGTTGACGATGAAGTGGACATTCGACATCAAGCCCACCGATGTCTTCTGGTGCACCGCTGATGTGGGCTGGGTCACCGGTCACACGTATGTTTGTTACGGGCCGCTCGCCACCGGTGCGACTGAAATAATCTTCGAAGGCGTGCCCACCTACCCGGACGCGGGACGATTCTGGAAGATGTGCCAGGAGCACAAAGTCAGTGTGTTCTACACCGCGCCTACCGCGATCCGATCCCTGATCAAGGCCAACGACGCAGCGCCCGCGACGCATCCCAGCAAATACGACCTGTCCAGTCTCCGCATTCTTGGTTCGGTAGGCGAGCCGATCAATCCGGAAGCGTGGATGTGGTACTACAACAATGTTGGCCGCGGGCGCTGTCCGATCGTCGATACCTTCTGGCAAACGGAGACGGGCGGTCACATGATTTCGCCGCTACCGGGCGCAACGCCGCTGGTGCCGGGGTCATGCACGCTGCCGCTGCCTGGCATCAGTGCGGCCATCGTTGACGAAACCGGACACGATGTGCCGAACGGCCAGGGCGGTTTGCTGGTGGTCAAGCGGCCTTGGCCGGCGATGATCCGCACGATCTGGGGCGATCCGGAGCGCTACAAGAAGAACTACTACCCGGACGAACTCGGCGGCACGCTCTATCTCGCGGGCGACGGTGCGATCCGCGACAAGGACAGCGGGTATTTCACGATCATTGGCCGCATCGACGACGTGTTGAATGTATCCGGTCATCGATTGGGCACGATGGAGATCGAGTCGGCGCTGGTCTCCAACCCGCTGGTCGCAGAAGCAGCCGTGGTCGGCCGCCCCGACGACACGACCGGCGAGGCCGTTTGCGCATTCGTCGTGCTCAAGCAGGCGCGACCCAGCGGCGAAGCGGCCAACAAGATTGCCAAAGAGTTGCGCGATTGGGTGGGCAAGGAGATTGGTCCAATTGCCAAGCCGAAGGACATTCGATTCGGTGACAACCTGCCGAAGACGCGCTCGGGGAAAATCATGCGTCGCCTACTGCGATCGGTCGCGAAGGGCGAAGCGATCACGCAGGATGTCTCGACGCTCGAGAATCCCGCGATCCTCGATCAATTGAAGGTCGTCAGCTGAATCGCAGCGCCTGGCACCGGCGGCGCGCACGGCGAGGCGGCGCTCCGCGCATGCGCGCGTCGGTGGCCGCCGCGCGCGTCGTTGCTTCGGCCCGCGCCTTGCCATTCCGAACATGGCTCTCGCGCTCCTGATCGTGCGCGAATTGTTCGAGCTCAGCGCATTGTTTCTTGTGGCGCAGTTCGCGGTCGGCTTGTTCAATTGGCAGCGGCGCAACCAGAATCCCGTATATCAAATGCTGGCGATCGCGACCCGTCCGGTTTTGCGAGTCGCGCGCTTGATTACGCCGCGCTTAATCATCGACGCGCATGTACCAATCGTGGCGTTCCTGCTGCTCCTGTTCGGCTTCTTTGCGATTGGTTGGTGGTGGCGCGATGTGTGTCTCGCCGATCTGGCGCAAAACGGCTGCGCCCGCTGGGCGGCGGCGCGCGCCGCGGGGCGCTGACATGCATTCGCTTCATCGCTTGCTGGCGCGCGCGGGCCTCAGCGTGCTCGCGTCGACCGCGCTTGTGATGGGCCAGAAGAATCGCGCGCTCGAGTTGTATCGGCGCAGGCTTGCGCTCGACCCGAATGACGCCGCGGCGCGCGCCACATTGGCCGCGCTGCAGATGGAGACGGGCGATCCCGCAAGTGCGTGTCGTCAATTGCGGCAGCTTGTTTCGCTGTACCCGAACGATGCGGAGGCATGGTTCAATCTTGGCTTCGTGCTTGAACAAATGGACGAACATTCGTCGGCCGAGCGCTGCTTTCGGCGCGCTAGTGAACTGAAGCCTGCGTTCGATCGCGCCTGGTATGGCCTGGGACTTGTGTTGATCCACTGCGGGCGACTGACGGAGGCCGCCTCGGCCTTGAAAAGAAACACGGAATTGCAACCGCTTTCGCCCTTTGGCTGGTACCAGCTCGCGATCACCGAGCAACAGTTGGGCCATACGGCCGAGGCGTGGCGCCTGCACCGGCACCTGCGCCAATTCGAGCCGCGCGTTGCGGCGACCCTGAAACGCGACCTGGAGGCGCTGACGGAGCACTCCTGTGTCGCGCCCTCTTCGGCCCCGAGAGAATCGGCAAACTTCACAGCGATCGATGAGCGGTAGGCGTGACCCCGGAGCATTCATGGCCCTGACTGAAAAGCATCGCGAATACTGGACAAGAAGCGTGACGCTTGTGATCACTCTGATCGCCGTATGGTTTGTTATTTCATTCGTGATGGCGTTCTTCGCGCGACAGCTTGCGGAGATCACTTTCTTCGGTTGGCCACTATCGTTCTACATGGCAGCCCAGGGTTGTCTGGTGATCTATCTGGTCATCATTTTTTTTTATGCGCGACGCATGCGCAGATTGGACGAAGAGTACGGAGTCAGTGAGGGAGACGACCGATGAGTGCCCAGATCAGCGCCAACCGCGCGTTCTTCTTGCAGTTGCGCAAGTACTACTCCTGGTACACGGTGAGCTTCGTTGCGTTCTTGCTCGCCCTCTGGCTCCTGGAAGGCCTGGGTCTGCCGAAAGTCTGGATCGGCTACGCGTTTCTTTTTGCCACCGTCCTCTTGTACGCAGGCATCGGGGTTATGAGCCGCACTGCGGACGTCGCTGAGTACTACGTCGCGGGCCGGCGCGTACCGGCGCTGTTCAACGGCATGGCGGTGGGCGCCGACTGGATGTCAGCCGCCTCTTTCATCGGCATGGCGGGCACGTTGTATTTGCAGGGCTTTGATGGCCTGGCTTTCATCATGGGCTGGACCGGCGGCTATTGCCTGGTCGCATTTCTGCTGGCGCCCTATTTGCGCAAGTTTGGCCAGTTCACGATCCCGGATTTCCTCGGCGCCCGTTACAGCGGCAACGCGGTGCGCCTGGTCGGCGTGGTCGTCGCCATCTTGTGTTCCTTTGTCTATGTCGTCGCGCAGATCTATGGCGTCGGCCTGATTACGTCGCGCTTCACCGGCCTCGCTTTTGGCGTCGGTGTTTATGTTGGCTTGATCGGGATCCTGGTCTGTTCGTTTCTCGGCGGAATGCGCGCGGTGACGTGGACCCAGGTGGCGCAGTTCATCATTTTGATCATCGCTTATCTGCTGCCCGTTATATGGCTCTCCGTCAAGCACACGGGCAATCCGATTCCGCAGGTCGCTTATGGTGCCGTGCTGCAGAAGGTCACCGAACGCGAACGCGAGTTGACCAACGATCCGCGCGAGAAGGAAGTGCGCGACCTATTCAAGCAACGCGCCGCCGATGCAAAGGCGCGCATCGATGCGTTGCCGAAGTCTTGGGAGGAGGGCCGCGCAGCCGCCGAAAAGAAAGTCGCCGATCTGCAGGCTGCGTTCGCACCGCGCGGCGACATTCGCGCCGCGGAAAGGGCGTTGGCCAGTTATCCAAAAACGCCCGATGCCGCGCGCGCCGTTTGGGCCACGCAAGTTGCGGTGAACAACGCGCGGGCGGCGCCGCCGACGCCGCACGCCGAACCGTTCTACAGCGCAATTCCAACCGACACTCCGGAACATCGGGCGAGTAATGAAGCCGAGCGGGAGAAAAAACGCAATAACTTTCTCGCGCTGGTGTTTTGCTTGATGCTGGGCACCGCGGCGCTGCCGCACATTCTGATGCGCTATTACACGACGCCCTCGGTCGAACAGGCGCGGCAATCGGTGTTCTGGTCGCTGCTCGGCATTTTTTTACTGTACTGCACCGCGCCGGCGCTTGCGGTGCTGGCCAAGTTTGATATTTACACGCTCCTGATCGGCTCTCGCTTCGAGGATCTTCCGGGCTGGGTGAATGCCTGGGGCAACATCATCAACCTCGATGGCACGCGGATGCTGACGCTGATCGACGAGAACAAGGACGGCGTCGTGCAGTTGGCAGAGATGACATTCAATCCCGACATC
>Ga0137409_10007580_pt1 | contig 11139 bp, 7 predicted proteins | sample CZODoug1_16funga_FD_122059 | JGI IMG/M metagenome (GOLD analysis project Ga0137409, IMG submission 122059) | Vadose zone soil fungal communities from Angelo Coast Range Reserve, California, USA - CZODoug1_16fungal (Hybrid Assembly) | ecosystem: Environmental > Terrestrial > Soil > Vadose zone... | reverse complement strand
GGTTGCAGCGGGTGGCGGTTCTGGCCGGTGCAGGAGGGACGGGGAAGACCGAGCTGGTGAAGGGGTTCGCGCGGTGGTGGCGCGATACCGGCGGGGTGGATGACCCGCGGCTGGTGTTCTGGCATTCGTTCGAGCCCGGCGTGGCCAGCTTCGGGCTGGACGGGGTGATCACCGGGATCGGCCTGGCCCTATTCGGCGCGGACTTCGCCCGGCTCGACCCCGCCGAGCGGCTAGTCGCGGTGCGGCAACTACTGGAGCAGCACCGGGTGCTGCTGGTGTGGGACAACTTCGAGACGGTCCGCGAGATGCCCGACCCGACCGGGGCGACCCCGCCGCTAGATGAGGCAGGCTGCGCCGCGCTGCTGGGCTTCCTGGAGTTCCTGCCGGGTGCTGAACTCCTGGCCTGCCAACGCCAGGTCCGGGTTGGATCTGGCCTGGTTGAGCGCTCGGGTCGAGTCCTCGGCCTGCTGCTCGTAGCCGGCCGCCGTGCTCTGCAACGACGACAGGTCGTTCGCCCAGCCGTCCAGCGCCCGGCCGGCGTCGCCCATCGAGCGGGTGGCCTTGTCCAGGTAGTCGGGCAGCTTGCCGATGTCCTGGTGGAACGCGTCCGCGGCGTCACCCTCCCAGAAACCGCCGGACTGACCTGCCTTGGTCAGTGCCTGGTACGCCTGTTCCAGGTGCCCGGAGACTACACCGTTGAAGCATTGCCCGCGTTTGGCTTTGGTGTGAATGCGGGCAAGCCCAGTCCTGGCCAATAGCCGAAATCGTCCGGGGTCACGCAAACAAGGCTTTCCTTGTCCAGGAAAAATGGCAAGGCACCATCGAACGGGACCGTCCCATCACCGGTGAATACTGCGGCGAACACTGCCGTACCGCTTACGGAAGAGCAGAAACCAGATGCAAGTGCGGACATGTTGATTGCGAATTGTGGATTGATTGCGATTTGCGGATTCGTGGACATCCAGGGCGACCAGGAACTCGCCGTCGTGGACGCCGCTTTCGCGCGCAATCGTGGCGCCGGTACCGGTCGCCAGAAGCACGTCGGGAGATCCCGGCGCGCGGCGCTGCGCAGCCGGGGCAGCCTGCTCGATTCGTTCAACGGCGAGATCGCGCGGCTCAAGCAGAGAGTGGGGCCGGCGGACCGCGCTCGCGTCGATCAGTACCTCGATAGCATTCGCCAGGTCGAGCGCCAGATCGAGCGCGCCGAAGCAGGGGCGAAGGAAAATACGACGCCCGATCTGGACCGGCCTGTGGGTGTCCCGGCGGCGTTTGCCGACCACGCGAAGCTCTTGTTCGACCTGCAGGTCCTGGCGTTTCAGGCCGACATCACAAGGGTCGTCAGCTTCCAGCTGTCGCGCGAGCTCAGTAACCGTACGTATCCGGAAATCGGCGTCCCGGATCCGCACCATCCTACGAGTCATCACGGCAACGATCCGGAAAAGCTCGCAAAAATTGCCAAGATCAATGCATTTCACGTGTCGCTGTTCGGGTATTTTCTCGAGAAACTGAAATCCACTCCAGACGGAGACGGTTCTCTACTCGATAATACCGTCTACATGTACGGAAGCGGGTTGGGCAACTCCAGTATCCACGACCATGAGAACCTGCCAATTCTGGTCGCGGGTGGCGCCGGGTGCGGCATCAAGGGCGGCCAGCACATCCGGTACAAGAATGGCACGCCGTTGGCCAATCTCCACCTCACGTTGCTCGACCGGGCGGGGGTGCATGTGGATTCATTCGGCGACAGCAACGGTAAGATCGAAGACCTCTTCGATCCGGCGTCCATATAGGTCGATAGTTTTTCGAAGCAGCCCTGCTACGGCTGCGGGAGATGGCTCATGGATTGGAGACGAATCGCTGGACTCTCTCTGCTGATGTTCGGGATGGCCGCCGCATCCGTAGCGGCTGAGAAACCGACGCTCGCGGACGCGGCCGAACAGCGCAACAGGGCGCTCATCCGCACTCTTCTCGATGCGCGCGCGGACGTCAACGCGGCGCAAGCCGATGGGATGACTGCCCTGCACTGGGCTGTCTACAACGACGACGTGGATACGGCACGACTGCTGGTAAGATCGGGCGCCAACGTCAACGCCGCGAATCGCTACGGCGTGCCTCCGCTTTCCCTCGCCTGTACAAACGGAAACGCGGAACTGGTGAAGCTTCTGCTCGGTGCCGGAGCCGACGCGAACGCGTCGGCTCAGGGCGGGGAGACCGTCCTGATGACGGCCGCGCGCGCGGGAAGTCTCGAAGCAGTGAAAGCCCTGCTTGCCCGTGGCGCCAACCCCAATGCCCGGGAACGGCTCGACCAGACGGCCCTAATGTGGGCCGCGGCCGAGGGGCACGCAGCGGTCGTGCGAACCCTCATCGATGGCGGTGCCGATGTCCGCGCAAAGCTCAAGTCCGGGTTCACGCCCTTGTTCTTCGCTGTGCGCGAAGGCCACATCGATGCGACGCGTGAGATCCTCGAGGCTGGCGTGAATGTGAACGATACGTTACAGCGTGAGGAGAAAGGACCCGTGCTGGCAGTCAACGACCCGGTCAGGAAGGGCACCAGTCCATTGATGATGGCCGTAGAGAATGGCCACTTCGAGCTCGCGGTCGCTCTGGTCGAAGCCGGGGCCGATCCGAACGACCGGCGGACAGGATTCACTCCGCTGCATGCGGTGAGCTGGGTGAGAAGGCCGGATGCCAGTGACCGGGGCGATCCGTCTCCGATTGGATCGGGACGCCTGACGAGCCTTCAATTCGTTCGCGCGCTTGTGGAGCGGGGAGCAAACGTGAATGCGCGTCTCGACAAGGGCGCGCCGCGCGCGCCGAGCTCGGCATCGATGATCGGAATGGAAGGGGCGACGCTGTTCCTGATGGCTGCTGACCGGGCGGACCTCCCCTTGATGCGTCTGCTCCGCGAGCTGGGCGCGGATCCCTTCCTGCCGAATGCCGACAAAAGCACGCCCCTGATGGCCGCGGCCGGTCTCGGCACGTCGGACCCCCTGGAAGAAGCCGGCACGGAGTCCGAAGCGCTGGAAGCCGTGCAGTTCCTGCTTGACCTTGGCGCGGACATCAACGCCGTGGACAACAAAGGCGAGACCGCGATGCACGGCGCGGCGTACGGCACCTTTCCGACGATTGTGAAATTGCTGGCGGACCGCGGCGCCGACATCAACATCTGGAAACAGCCCGACAAAGAGGGAAGGTCGCCGCTGTTCATTGCCGAGGGCTACAAGGCGGGACGACCTCAACCTTCCCGCCCGACAATCGAAGAGATTACTCGCCTCATGCTCGCCGCAGGCCTTCCCACAGACGGGCCACGGCCGGAGATAAAAGATATTTACGCGAGGCCAGCGGCCCCTCGCCCAACCCCCGCAAAACCCTAGGGCTCAGGAGTTGCGTCACCTGTGCGAAGGCCGCCTTCCCGGCGGCCTTCGCACGTCAGAAGCTCAACTTGAGCGCGAACTGAACAAACCGCGGATTAACAGACGTGGATGAAATCTGCCCGAAGGTCGACGAGCTGAAATTCGTTTCCGGATTACTGAACTGAGGAGTGTTGAACAGGTTGAAGAACTCGGCCCGGAATTCCACGAGCCTGCTTTCACCCAGTGGAATCTTCTTCAGAATGGACATGTCGACGTTGGACTGTCCCGGCCCGGTCACGATGCTTGCGCCGCTGTTTCCGAAGGCGGTTGCCCGACCGTCATCACCGACCACTCGAGGAGTCGTGAAACACGCCGCGTTGAAGTAGCCCGAGAGCCTGTCCTGCATCCGGCCGGAAGTAACCAGATTGGCGTGCGTGCAACCCGCAGCCAGCTGCGCCCGATCTCCGGTAAGCCCGGTGACGTTATTCGAGTTGGTGTACAGAATGGTAAGCGGCGTACCGCTCTGGAAAGCCGCGACACCGGACACTGACCAGCCACTCGCCAGCTTTCCAATAGCGCGGTTCCCGGCGATACCGGGAAGATCGTAGACATAGCTGAAAACAAACCGATGGTCGCGGCTGGTTTCGGACTTCCCATATCCCTGCTTCTTGCTGGCTCTCTCGTCTCCCGGTTGGAAGCCACCTTGATAAGCGAGGTATGACCGTGCGGCATCCAGGTCCATTGTTCGGGAGAAAGTATAGGAGGTCAAAAACTGAAGACCTCTGCTCATCCGCTTCGTGAGACTCGTCTGCAGACCGTTGTACCAGATCGCTCCGGATGTTTCCTTGAAGTTTATTCCAGTCGCCGAAAAGCCCAGCAAGGGCACGCGCTGCCGGACGTTGGCAACTGTGTTCGTGGTGATGCCCCGAACAGGGTTCGAGGGACTTGCAAGAAACGCCTCGTTGGTTGGACGGCCGCGCTGCAGGTGTGTGCCCCGGCTGCCCACATAACCGACTTCCAGCAGGAAGTTCGACGCCATTTGGGTTTGTATGTTCAAGCTGTACTGTTGCGTGATGGGCGGACGATAGTCCATTGCCATCGCTGTCTCGGCATCGAGAGACGCGGGCGTAACTGGAGTTTTTGCCCAGATGAGATGGTCGACATCCGTCGTGTACCTTGGAGGAAGAGGCACGAATGGGTTTTGAAACGTAAACGACGCTGCGTCGATTCCGCTGCGTGTGGTGTCTCCACTCTGGCGAAAAACCCCGCCCATGGTCAGAGGACCGGCGTTGCCGCTGATGTGGCTGTAATACACGCCATAACCGCCGCGCAGCAACAGCCTGCTGGAATTCGGCAGGATTTGCCATGACAAACCCAGGCGAGGCGCCAGGTTGTTCTGTCCGCGACCGTCGATACCCAGGCTGTTGGTGCCTTGAGTAGCACCGGCAGGAATGCCGCCGGTTGCGGGGAATTGGTCTGCGCAGCAAAAGTTTTTCGGAATGATGTAACCCGCAAAAGTTCCCTGAGGCGGCGGGTTCGGATCACCGCGAGCCGGATCGAAATTCACACCGATGCCGAGAATGTCGGTTACGGCTCCAAGCCGCTCGTATCGAAGGCCGACGTTCATCGCCAGACGGCCGAGTTTCATGTCGTCCTGCAGATACCCGAAGCCATCCCACAAACGCATCTTCTTGAAACGGTCGCCGGGCGTATAGCCGGACGCGTTGATGTTGCTGAACTGGCTGCCTTTCGAGGCCGCATCCAGTCCCAGCAGGAAATCCGGGAAACTCAGAAAAGTGATGCTTGCCGTTGCTCTCTGGTGATCCAGATTGGTCTTGAGGCGAGTGATGCCGCCGCCAAAACGAACATTGTGGTTCCCCAGCACATACGAAATATGATCCTGGACCGCATAGACTCCCTGCGGATAGTTGATCGTCTGACCGGCGGATGCCACGTATGAACCTGTGATCGTAATGTTCGGGTAGGTATCGTACATGAACGGCGCATTGATTCCGACGTCGGAGTAATTGAACGCTCCTTTGTGCTTCAGGGCCTGCAGACTTACAAAGGCTCCGACGCGCGCTTCATTGAATACACGCGGACTGAGAATATAGGTGTGCGACAGCGACATCACCGTGTACCTGGCCCTCAGCGATAAAGGCGATCCCTTCACATTTGCCGCCGGCACTCCAAACTCCACATGCTGGTCGCTGTCTGCATAAAAGGCGCGAAGAGCAAACTTGCTTTTGTCGGACTGGAGGAAATCCAGATTCACCATGTACTGGTTTTCGTCGAATGTGCAGGGTTCGCTGAAGGCCGAAAATCCCTGGCGCGCAAACGGCTGGGAGGGATCGATGGTCTGCGGTGTCGGAAACAAATAGCCGCCATCCGCTCCCTTGAGGTTCAGCAGCCGCAACGCCACCGGATTGATGTTGGAGCCGTCCGCCCTGATCGCGACTCCCCCATTTTGACCCGCACGCCCGGCGAACAATGCACCCAGGGCGGCCGCCGATCGGTCATTGGTCAACGGAGGAGACGAGATCGTCGAGCTGCATTTCGCGTTGAATTTTCCGGCAGCCAGTCCGTTGAACTGCTTTGTACCTTGATAGGATCCGAAGAACAGCAACTTTTCTTTCTTGATCGGTCCTCCGATCGTTCCGCCATATTGGTTCTGCCTGACGACCGGCTTTTTCTGTCCGGCACGATTAAAGAAGAAATCATTGGCATTCAACGCTTCGTTCCGAAAGAACTCGAAGACGGAGCCGTGAAAGTCATTCGATCCTGACTTCGTAATGATGTTGACGTTGGCGCCCGCATTCCGTCCGAAAGAAGCATCGGCCTGAGCGGTCTGGACCTTGAACTCCTGGATCGTGTCGGGGTTGGGTATTGCCGCGCCCGGAGTCAGACCATTGTCGCTCTGTTGAAAATCGTTGGTGTCCACACCGTCGATCTGGAAATTGTGATCAAAGGACCGGCTTCCGTTAACGCTGGTCCGTGCTGTGATCTGCCCTCCACTGCCTCGGCCAAGCTCGGCCGCATTCGTCACGTCGGTTGTAATCCCTGGCGAGAGGCCGAGAATCTGAGTGAAGTTCCGGCTCACCAGCGGAAGATTCATAACGATCGTTTCACCCACGACACGTCCCAGCGCGCTGGTTTCCTGTTGCACCATTTGTGGCGCCGCTTCTACCGAAATCGTTTCCGACAACGCGCCAACTTCAAGCCGAATGTCGAGACGAACAGTTTCCGTGACCGCGATTCGAAGCCCGGAACGACTGGTTGTTTTGAACCCTTCCAGGGCCGCGTCCAGACGATAGGAGCCCGGGACCAGTTGAAGAAACGAATAGCTGCCGCTTTCGCCCGAGATCGTCGAGCGCGCTTCTCCAGTGGCTTCGTTGGTGAGCGTTAATTTCACGCCCGGTACAACGGCGGGCGTAGCGTCTGTTGTGGTTCCTGTCAGGGCTCCCGTCGAGGCTGATTGGGAGAAGCTCGATGGAGTTCCACAAACCAGGAGCATGATCGTCAGAGAAAGTATTATCTTTGATCGTCCGTACACAGATCCCCCTTCCGCATTAAATGATGTTTACCGATTGGGATGCCTTCGCGACGCGCCGCTCAACGGGTCGCGGACGGCAATCCGAACGGATACTGATGTTTCACTTTTGTTGCTTGGGCCGCCCAAGTATGCACAAAGTCCCTCATGAAAATGAAACAATTTGTGCCAGCGGCGCTTTGGTCGTTTGATGCAGAAGGAAAGATCGAGACGGTAGGGTGTTCCCCTCCTGGAACAATCGGACTCCTGCATCTTTCAGATGCCCGGCGTGTTGACCCTGATCCTGTAAATTCCCGTGCGCGCGGCGATGTAGAGCGTCTTCTTGTCGGCGTCGCCGAATCCGATATTGGTGGAAGTCTCCGGCGCGCGGATGGTGCCGAGATGCTTTCCTTCCGGCGAGACGATCCACACGCCGCCGGGACCAGTTTCGTAGAGATTGCCCCTGGTATCGACTCGCAGGCCGTCGGTGACCCCGGTTCCGGTTGCCTTGCTCAGGTCGATGAACAGCTTGCCGTTGGCGAGGGTGCCGTCGGAGCGAACTTCGTAGCGGTTGACATAGTTGTCGCGGCTGCCGTTGACGTAGAGATATTTCTCGTCGGGTGAGAAGGCGAGGCCGTTGGTCGCCGGCATGTCCTTGACCGCCAGCGTCAGCTTGCCGTCTTTCCACATGTACACCGCATTGAAATCGAGCTCCCTGCGCGGATCCTTCTCTCGCAGGCGGAAGGCGCCGAACGTATCGGTGAAGTAGATCGCGCCGTCACGCTTGACCACGACGTCATTGGGGCCGCCGAAGCGCTTGCCGTCGTGGCGGTCGGCCAGCACGGTGCGCTGGCCGTTCTTCTCGATTCTCATGAGCGAGCGGCCCCCAAAGGTGGCGATGATCAACCGCCCCTGGCGGTCGAGAGTCAGCCCGTCCGCGCCGATCATGGCGAATTCTTCGAACCCGGGATCGGTGCGCTCGCGACCGTTGTTCTGTATGCCGCCCCAGCGCCAGACCTCCGGCCCGTTGTAGCCGACATTGCTGAGATAGATCGACGCTTTGCCGTCCGGCGTGAGCTTCCAGATCACATTGCCCGGAATATCGGTGAACAGCAGGTACCCTTCCCCGCCGTTCTGCACCCACACCGGCCCTTCCGTGAAGCCGAAGCCGCCCTTGACGAGCTCGACCCTGGCATCGGACGAGACCAGCGCATCCAGCGCGGGATCAAGCCGCACGACGGCGTTGTCTTTCGAAGACTGAGCGCTTGCAACGAAACTCGTGAGCACGCTTGCAATCACGGCTTTCAATATTCTGGTCATCTTCTCCTCCGGCAATCGACTGTAGCGGCGGTCTATGACCGCCGACGCTGCCGCAAGTAGCTGTATTGCCGGCGGTCATAGACCGCCGCTACAGGAAAGTCAAACTGCCCCATTCACTGAGTGCGCTTATAGTGTTCCGTCGTGGTGCGCGGCGCGACCTTCATCGTTTTCATCTTCTTGATGTACTCGGGGTACAAGGTTTCCGCGCCGCCTGACGCGGACTCGGGAGGTATCCCGTATTCAGTCGCAAAGTCGTTAAGAATGTCATTCTTCCCAGGCAGAAAACTTGGCACTTTTCCCTCCGGAATGATGGTTCCGTCCGGAGTGATTTCACAAGGGAATGGAGCTATCACCTGGTTGGGATCATAGACCCAACTGGATTCGCGAATGTAAGGTTCCGTCAAATAAGCTGGATCGTTAATGATAAAGGTGATCGTCAGAATATTACCGTATCGGCGGACTCGCGTCGTCACCGTCGCCTTGTCGCTCTTGGGAACTCCGGTGCGGGTGAGATAGGCTTCCTTGAGATGGTCGGTCGTGTACACCAATGTGTTGCGTTCCCAGTGTCCGGTCGAAAATCCCGACCATTTGTGAGGAGCGTTCGCCGAAGGGTGTGGGCGGCCATCCAGGTAAATCACTTGTTCAGGTTCCTGCCAGGCCACGTGGAGACGCAAGCCAACGGGCTGCCGTGTTTCGTTGTCCAACTCCGTGGTAATCCGCAGCTGCGAAACCGAGACACGTAACCCGATGTCGATGGGGTGCGGCCTACACAAATTTTCCGGAAGATCGAGTTGTTCCGGATGCCAACTCTCGGCTCTCAGGCGCCCCGCTTCATTGAGTGGGATTCCCGTGTAGTCGCCAATATCCATGTGGTCGTTATAAACCCTGGGTGACCACTCGCCGGTTAGATCCACCTGGGCCTGCGCCGGCCGGCTCGCTAGCACAGCCAGTAAGAGCAGCAGAAACCAAACGTGCTTCATTTTCCAGTTGATGATCTTTGTCAATCTCATCGGCCCATCCTCCTGGCCATCAGCGTGGTTCGTCGGCGCGACATGGCGTTGGATCCCACCCGGAAGTGTCCGAAATTTTCTTGAAATGCGCATGGGTGATAAGAGGTTCTATGAGGTACTGAGGATCGCTTATCACCGTTGTCACCGATAGCCAGGTGTTGTGAGTATAGGGGTCCGAAAAGCGATCGAAGTATTCTTCCACGATCGCGTTGCCACTGTAAGGAACGCCGTTCTTCTGCAGATATCCCGGGCGCATATGCGTGGTAACCACCTTGAGATAATCCGCGTCCTTCCGCTGTGCTTGTGCGATTACCAGCCTGCCCGTCGAATCCTGCACAGGTCCGCCTTGCCCGTCACGCCGGTCCCTGGGTTCGTCTCCGCGCCACATGGCAACCGAGTATCCTTGCCAGGTGGGCGGTTCATTCGGGGGCGGTGACCCACCGAAACGGAACAAGCGAGTCTGGGTGCCGGAATCCGTATCCATACGTAGCGTGTTGTCGTCCTGCCAATAGATGTGCAGCCGCCCCGGAACTTGCAGGATAGCGGCAGCACCGTACGACTTGCATGCGTTACCGCTCGCTTGATCTTTGGCGGGATCCCAGGCGTCCGCAACTTTACGGCCTTCGGGGTTGAGCGGAACCTTCACGTAATCGCCTTTGTCCGGTACGAGCATGCGGTAACGCCACATTTCGGTTACGATCGATACCCAGTATCCTGTTAAGTCGTCCGGAGCAGCCGCGCGCGCCGTTGTTGGACGTGCACCTTGGGCATCACCTGGGCGTTGCGCAGCGAGATTAGCCGAAGCGAACAGCGATAACGCTGCGACGAGGAATACTCGATTCATGGGGGTGCTCATGGCTGGGCGGCCGGGCCCTGCCATTTCAGGCCGTCCGATGGCCGCTCCACCCTCTCAAGCAGTAGTCTGTGATCCTCCGCAATGCGCCCGGGTTGCCCCGTAACAATGACGTGATCCCCAGGCCGAAGGGTATTTGTCGTCACGCCTTGTTCAGCCAATTGCGCAGCTGCAGCGCCTTCGATGACCCAGATCTGCATCTCCCCTTTTTCGTCGGGGGCCTGCACCTTCATAAAGGAGTGCGGATTACGCCAAATAAATTCTTTTAACGTCCCTTCGATCTTTACGGACTTGCCGTGCATGTAGGTTGCGGAAGCCGAATGATGCGCGAAGATCAGACCAGCGCCCAGCGTCAGAAGGGTCAACGCACTCAATGAAGCTAAGACTAGCAATCTATGTTTCATAACCATGCTCCTGGAAATGACTCCGCGATTATTTTCCACGGCCTCCTCGAGTGTCCGGTTTGGTGCTGAGACTCTTGTAGGCCGCCTCGATAAACATATCCGTCGTCCAATTGCCCGTATTACTGCCATAGATCGGATCATAGTCCCGGGTTGGCTTAGCCGCCTTCACCTGATCGAGAGTCATCCCCCTGTTGATCATGTCCTGAAGGCGGTCTCGGACGACGGTGACCATTTGCTGATAGATATCCAAATCCGCCACGTCACAAAGCCTTCCATGTCCTGGGACGATCATCGTGCCGCCTTCAATGTGGTCGGCCGGAATCGCGATTTGCCTCAGGCGGTTAAGTCCCTCGAGCACTCCCTGGAGACTCCCTCCGTTCTTCAGGTCGATGATGGGGTATTCCGTTGGATCGAAAATATCGCCCGTGCTGACGACGTCGGAGCGCCGAAAAAATACGATGCTGTTGCCGTCCGTAGTCGCCGGTTGATGAAATATCTGGATCGCTTCACCGTTAAAATAAAGGTTCTTCTGGGGCACCGAATATGTGTCGTTTGGCCAGGCTTTTTCCGGTATGGAAGGTCTGGCGTTGGGATCGCTCATCCTGTCGAGAATCGTGCTGAAGGCAATGATAAAAACGCTCGCCCGCGCGGCCCGGTTGATGGCCAGGGG
>Ga0137409_10007579_pt1 | contig 11140 bp, 12 predicted proteins | sample CZODoug1_16funga_FD_122059 | JGI IMG/M metagenome (GOLD analysis project Ga0137409, IMG submission 122059) | Vadose zone soil fungal communities from Angelo Coast Range Reserve, California, USA - CZODoug1_16fungal (Hybrid Assembly) | ecosystem: Environmental > Terrestrial > Soil > Vadose zone... | reverse complement strand
GAAACACCGTATCTCATCGGCCAGCGCAACCGGGCGGTCCTGCAGGTGCCGACGATGGAGAAGGTGGGGCAACTGCGCCAGAGCACGAGCGATGCGAAGATCGGGCAGGAATACTGGATGGTCTTTTCGAACAAAGGCAACCTGGTCAAGAAAGGCGATCGCGTCAATATCAAAGTCGGTCGCTTCCATGTCGACGGGCTGCTGGTGATGTGATCGCTCCGACCCGAGGTCGGCAACGTATTTAGCAAGGGACATTTCAAATGAGACGTGCAGTCGTTTTGGCAGGTGGTTTCCTCTTGTGCGGGTTCGGATCGATCGCGGCCATGGCGGCGGTGACAAAGGATGCCGCCAAGCCCGCTCCGGCAGCCGCGAAGGCGACCGAATCCAAGGCCGCTGCATCGCTGCCCAAGCTGTCGGCCGAGCAGATCGTCGATCGCAACGTCGTTGCCCGGGGCGGCCTCGACGGCTGGCGCAAGATCGAGTCGATGACCTTGACCGGCAAGCTGGAAGCCGGCGGCAAGACCAATCCCGAGTTGCCCTTCGTCATGAGGATGAAGCGGCCCCATAAGAGCCGGCTAGAGATCAGGTTCAAGGATCAAACCGCGGTCCAGGTTTATGACGGCGTGTCCGGCTGGAAAGTGCGCCCATTCCTGAATCGCGACGACGTCGAGCCCTATACGGCGGAGGAAGCCAAGCAGGCCAAGGCTTGGGAGGAACTCGACGGTCCGCTCCTGGATTACGCGAAAAAGGGTACGAAGCTGGCATTGGCCGGCACCGGAAAGGTTGAGGGCCGCGACGCCTATGCCCTGAAGCTGACGATGAAGGACGGCCGGGAGCGCACGATATGGATCGACGGCTCGACGTTCCTGGAGCTGAAGATCGACGGCGAGCCGCGCCGCATCGACGGCAAGATGCGCAATGTCGCCGTCTTCTATCGCGACTTCAAAAAGCAGCAAAACGGGCTGATGGTTCCTGGCATGCTCGAAACGATCGTCGACGCGCCGAAGCAATCTCCGCACAAGATGCGAATCGAGGCCGTTGCGTTCAATGAACCGATGGCGGACTCCCTGTTCGTGAAACCTCCGATGGCCATGGCCAAAGCGGCGGGCAAATAGGCCTTCACGGGGAGCAGACCCGCGTCGGCGCGCTTGACCGGATCGGCGCGAGTGCCCGGCGCGAACCGCGGGCGGAACATCAGGACGTGCAGCAAGTTCAAATCGGTTCAACCATGGCTTGGCACAGCATCCATTTTCTGCGTCTCCTTGCGGCCGTTCCGGTGGCCGTCGCTCTGTCGGCAGCGGCAGTCGCCGAGAACGCGCCCGCCGGCGTCGCCGAGGGCCCCGAACTAAGCGCGGCTCAGATCGTCGAGAAAAACGTCGCGGCGAGGGGTGGATCGGAGGCATGGCGCAAAGTGCAGTCGATGGCGTGGGCGGGACGAGTCCGGAGCGCAACTGCGCAGTCGGATCTTCCATTTGTCATGGAGTTGAAACGCCCGAACAAGACGCACTTCGCAGTTAAGGGGATGAAAGGCAGTTCCCTGCGTGTCTTCGATGGTAGCCAGGGATGGAAGGTGCAGCCGTCGGCAAACGGCATTCCGGAGGCCAAGCCGTTCGCGGCCGAAGAGCTGCAATTTTCGCGGGACGCCCAGAGTATCGACGGACCACTGATCGATCACGAAGCGAAGGGCGTGACGATCTCGCTGGAAGGCATTGACCAAGTGGAAGGTCGAAAGGCGTACCGCCTCAATGTTCGGCTGGCGTCCGGCGCGGTACAGCACTTCTGGATCGACGCCGAGACATTCCTCGAGATCAAGTCCGATCGGGTTGGGAGAAATGCTGCAGGACTTGCCGCACCGGTCACTATCTTCTATCGCGATCACCGGGCTTTCGAGGGCCTGATCCTGCCGGTGCTGATCGAGACGGGAGTCGGGTCGGGCAAGACACCGGACCGGATGTTCATCGACAAGATCTCGATCAACCCTGCGCTCGACGATCGGGCGTTCGAAAGGCCGCGCCTGCCGGGTACTTCGCGGCATTCGGTCACCGTGCGCGCACTGCCAGAGACTCCCGCTCCTTCGGCGAGGCGCGCGCCCTGAAGCGCCGCGGGTCCGTCGAGGCTACCTCGGCGCCGGGTGCTTGAGTTTGCCAACAACCTCCAGCGCAGCGGCCGGCGCCGCGAACTCTAGGTCTCTATGTTCTCCATTCTGGTTCGCTCCCTGTTACCGCGCCGTTGGCGCGTATCCGCGCGTCGCCCGCTACCGGGTGCAGTCGTGCGCCGCGATGGGCCCGCGGTCGCATTGCGCACGGCTGCCCGCGCGTTGTTCGTCTCGCTCGCGATGCTTGGAGTCGCACCAGCAGCGGATGTCGGGGCGAATCGTGTGGGCGAGGTGATCTATCGCCGTGGCATCACTTCTGCGGGCACGCCGCTGGAGGCGACCCACGCGACCGGCGTGAAGATGAAGGGAGCCGACGCCGCATGCATCAACTGCCACAAGCGCAGCGGGCTGGGTGCGAAGGAGGGACGCAGCTCGATTCCGCCGATCGCGGGGCGCTACCTATTTCATCCGCGGGCGCACACGCAGCAGGATCTTGATCTGCCGTTTGTCGAGGGGATGCGCGCCGATCGCGAGCCCTACACCGACGAGACCCTGGCCCGCGCGATTCGCGATGGCTTGAACTCGGATGGCAGTCCGCTCAGCGACCTGATGCCGCACTTCGCTCTGAGCGACGGCGATATGTCCTCCCTGATCGACTACCTAAAGCGACTCGATCGACGCGCGGTGCCCGGGGTCACCGATTCCGTCCTCCATTTCGCGACCATCGTCACGCCCGACGCCGATCCCACGAAGCGGCGCGCGGTGCTCGATGTCATCCAGCAATACTTCGCGGACAAGAACGCCCAGCCGCTGGGAGCATCGCCTCGCTTGCTCTCGGACCGGCGCGTGATGTTCATGGTCAATCGACTCTGGGAGCTCCACGTCTGGGAGCTTTCGGGCCCGGCGGCAACCTGGGAGACACAGCTGAAAGAGCGCTTCGCGCGGGAGCCGGTGCTCGCGGTCATTTCCGGAATCGGTGGCAGGAACTGGGCGCCGGTGCATGCGTTCTGCGAGAGTTCGGCGGTGCCCTGCCTGTTCCCGAACGTCGAGGTGCCGGTCGGTGACGACCACGATTTCTATTCGGTGTACTTCTCCCAAGGGGTCTTGCTGGAGGCGCAGTTGCTCGCCGGCCGTATCGCTGGCATGAAGCGTGGCGGCCGCGCCCCGACGGTGCGGCAGATCTATCGCGCCGGAGACAGTGGCGAGTCCGCGGCGCAGGCGTTGACGGCCGCACTCAAGAAGCACGGCATCGTCCCCTCGGAGCGCGCGCTCACCGCGAAGGACACGCCGACAACGGTCGCTGAGGCGATCAGGCAGGCGCAGGTTGCGGATGCGCTGGTTCTGTGGTTGCGGCCGAGCGATATCGCCGCGATGGAGCGTCTCGCGGCACCACCAGAGTCCACGTCGGTCTACATGTCCGGCCTGCTGGCGGAACCCGAGCACTCGCTTCTGCCGGCTCGCTGGCGCCCGAGCGTGCGCCTCACCTACCTGTTCGACTTGCCCGAAAAGCGGTGGACTCGGACCAATGCGGCGTTCCGCTGGTTCTCGATTCGGAAGATCCCGCTGGTTGCCGACCGGATCCAGGCAGACACCTACCTCGCCTGCGGTCTGCTTGCCGAGACGCTGAGTCACATGGTCGACACATTCGTCCCCGACTACTTGCTGGAGCGGGTCGAGGAGCAGCTCGAGCACCGAATCATCACCGGCTACTACCCGCGGCTTTCCCTCGCCGCGAACCAACGCTTCGCCTCCAAGGGCGGCTTCCTCGTCCGCTTTGCCGATGCGAAGAGCACGCGTTTGGTCGCCGACAGTGATTGGATCGTGCCATAGTAGCGCTGCCAACCGTCGCCCAGTGTCCTAAAAAATCAGGAGCGCGCGCCAATTTCCCGCCAGGAGAAAATGAACTCCTGAGCCGCTGCGCGCAGCGCATCGTCGCCGATCTCGGATCGAAAATTCCAAATCCGCTCGCCCCGGCGGCCATGTACTTGGCCATGGATTCCGGCCGGATGCCGCCGACCGGAAAAATTGGGACCTCGGTAGCAATCAGGGACCGCAGCGTCCTGATATGCGCCGGCGAAAACGTCTCGGCGGGAAAGAGTTTCAGTCCGTGCGCGCCACTGCTCCTCGCCAGGAACGCCTCAGTGGCCGTGGCGAATCCAGGCAACGAAATCATGCCGCAGTTCACCGCGTGGTGAATGACCTCGGGATCGCAGCTGGGAGATACGGTGAGCGTGCCGCCAACGGCGGCGACATCGTTGACATCTTTGACGGTCAGGATCGTGCTGCCGCCGCCGAGTGGGCCAGGAGGAGCGATCGACCTGAGCGCCGTGATTGCATCGAGCGCTCCGGGCCGGTTCAGCGGAACCTCCAATAAGAGAAAGCCGGCTGCAAACAAAATTTCTCCCACCGACACTGCGCGCGCGGGTTCGAGTCCGCGCAAGATCGCGACTAGCGGAGGATCGATTGCCGTGAGCGCCGGGATCGACATCTCCTAATTGACGCGTTCAGCCGTCCGCCTTATCTATGCATCTACGTCGCGCTACCGCCACGCCGTCATGAATCTGCGCAAGGCCGCCGCGTAGACGCGATCGGGCTCGTGCGTCGCAGCGCCCGCATCGAACATCGCCGCCACCCGCGCGTAGTCGCGCGCCAGCGCCGGCGACGCGATGATGGCGACTTGCTGCAAAGATTTGTCCTTGTCCTGATGCCTCAGATTGTGCGCGCGGATATCGTGCCATTCGGCGCCGATCAGCAGCCCCGATGGATAAGATCGCGCCTCGTGGGCGGGCATCGCGTCGACGACGACGCGCGCGCGGCAGCCGCATAGAGCATGTGGCTCAGCGCGCCTGTCCGCGCGGCGTCAACGCCCGCCGCAAGCGCCGAAGGCGATTCGCGCGCCGCGGCCATCAGGCCCGCCAGCGTGGCGCTGCGAGTGAGCGATGCGAACAGCTCACCGGTCATGTGCGTGCAACCAACCATCGCTCGCGCCGAGCTCGATCGCGCCGAGGATCTGAGTCTCCTCGCTGCGACCGTCGGCGTCGCTCCAGCGATAGCCGGGCACGATGCAGCATTCAAGGTCGCCCGACCCCTTGCGCAGACCTCCTATTACAGCCGCGGGGAGCGGGACCAGGTGCAATGGGAGTTCGTGTAGCGGTACGCGTGCATCCAGCTGCGGTGCTTCGTACCAGCCGGTGCGGCTGCCGAACATGCCGGACAGCAACACCCTGGCGTCGGTGAGCGACCAGTGGTATCCATGCGGCTTGACGCCTCTGGTCGAGCACGTATTTGGCCTGAACATGCGGTTTGGCCTTTGGGTTGAACCAGAGATGGTCAACCCGGATAGCGATTTGTATCGGGCGCATCCGGATTGGGCGCTGCATTTGGAGCGGCGGCCGATCGTGCTCGGCCGCAATCAACTTGTGCTCGACCTGGGCGCAGCGAGGTCACGGACTATCTGCTCGACAAGATCGACCGATTGCTGCGCGAATATCCGATCTCTATTTGAAATGGGACATGAATCGCGATCTGGCGACTGTCGTTCATTTCGGCCGCGGTCTATCGGCGCCAGGTCGATGCACTCTATCTGTTGTTGAGCAAACTGCGCGCGGCGCACCCGCGAGTAGAGATCGAAAGCTGCGCCTCGGGCGGCGGCCGTGCCGACTACGGCATCCTCGCGCATACGCACCGTGTGTGGACCAGCGACTGCAACGATGCGCTGACTCGCATTGGCATCCGTCGACTCCCAACGTATTCATCTCGGGTCTTCTGGGCGGACTCGAACGTGCCCCGCTGCCGCCCGACTGGCGCGAGCGCACGCGCATGGCCTACCCGTTCGATCTGCCGGAGAAACGTCGCGTCCGGGTCAATTACCCGCTGCGCTGGTTCAAGATCCGGGGCATTCCCGTGGTCGACGAGCAGGTGCAAGCCGACACGTATCTCGACTGCGGCATCCTGTCCGAGGCGATCAATCGATCAATGTCTGATGCGCGCCGCGGCCTTCTCTTCCGCGGCCGCTACGCCCGCCGAATCGCCCTCCAGGCGGCGATAAATGCCTTCGCCCCCGCGCGCAAAGTCTCATCATCGACCCCCGGCCGATAAAGCTGGCTGCCAATCCCAAACCCGCTCGCTCCCGCGCTCACATACGGCGCCATCGATTCCGGCCGAATGCCGCCGACCGGATAAATTGGAACTTCCGCGGGAATCACCGAGCGCAGCGCTTTGACGTACGACGGCGCAAATGTCTCGGCGGGAAAGAGTTTCAGTCCATGCGCGCCACTTCGCATGGCCTGGAACGCTTCCGTAGGAGTGGCGAAACCGGGCAAGGAGATCATGCCGCAGTTCACCGCGTGATGAATTACCTCCGGATCGCAGTTGGGGGATACGGCAAGCATGCCGCCGGCAGCGGCGACATCGTTCACATCCTTCACGGTCAGGATCGTGCCGCCGCCGATCAACGCGCCGGCCGGCGCTATCGATTTCAGGACCGCGATCGCGTCCAGCGCTCCCGGCCGATTGAGCGGAACCTCCAATAGGAGAAATCCGGCGGAAAACAGAATCTCTCCCACTCGCGCGGCGTGCGCGGGCTCGAGCCCGCGCAAAATGGCGACCAGGGGAGGGTCGATCGAAGCGAGAGCGATCATCGCAAATTCTCCAACACTAGACCTTATCGACTATTGAACCTATCGACTGTTGCGCCGCTATTGCCACGCGGCCATGAAGCGGCGCAGCGCGGCGACATAGACCTGGTCCGGCTCGCGCGTCACGGACCGGACATCGAACATTCCGGCGACCAGCGAGTAGTCGCGCGCGAGCGCCGGCGAGCCGATGATTTCAACCTGCTGCAACGGTTTGCGATTGCGCGCGCGGATGTCGTGCCATTCAGCGCCGATCAGCAATCCGGACAGATACGATCGCGCCTCATTGGCAGGCATCGCATCCACCACGACCCGCGCGCGGCAGCCGAACAGAGTGTGGCTCAACGCGCCTGCTCTCGCAGCGTCCACGCCGGTTGCGAATGCGCCCGGGGATTCAACCGCATCGGTCATCAGGCCCGCCAGCGTGCCGCCGCGTGTCATCGTCGCGAACAGCTCCCCCGTCATGAATGTGCGCAAATCGCGCAGCACTCCATTTTCAATGCGCACCCATTTGCTGTGTGTCCCGGGCAAGACGAACCAGCCATCGCCCGCGCCCAGCTCAAGCGCGCCGAGGATCTGGGTTTCCTCGCCGCGCATCACGTCCGGGCCGTCGCTGTCGCTCCAGCGATAACCGGGCGCGATGCGGCAGTCGAGCGTGCGCGCGTCGGTGCCGATCGGCATCAGATGCGATGGCAAGTCGCGCACGGGGACGGTTGCGTCCAGATACGGCACCTCGCGCCAACCGCTGCGGCTGCCGACCATTCCGGACAGCAGCACTCTGGCGTCGGCAAGGGACCAATGGTCGAGCACGGTATTGAGCGCTTCAGGGAAACGTCCCTGCGCCGCAAGCAGTCCTTGGTCATCGCTGAAGCTATCCAGCAGCGCGCCATCCGCGGCGAGCCGATACGCCCGGCGATTGGTCGTGCCCCAGTCGATGCCGATGAATACCGTGGTCATTCGAGGGTGGCGATTGCTAGTTCAAAAAGAACCGTCGACTGGCGCGATACTAATTCAGGCAACGGCCATTTTCCGCGGGCGCTGGCGCAATACTCCGGACACGGCCGGGCTCGGGAGTACCAATGGGAGTCCGACACCGAACGACCAGCACCACCATCAGCGCAAGATGTACTTGCGGGCTGATCTGCAGTTGCGATAGCTCCCTGTCGCGCTTCAACTCATCGACCTGGATGACCGCGGCTCGCCGCGGCGACGGCAGCAGCCTCGTCAAACGCAGCGGCTGCGCGCGCGCCGCCGGATCGCCTCGTTCGCGTTGCACAGATCCGGCCGGCGCGATTCAGCCCGGTCAATGAGTTGTCTTGAGTAGAACGAAGGAACTCTAGTGCGGCCACAACCAGCCAAACGTGCCGCCGGTCAGCAGTCCATACACGAGGCCATCGATCGTTCCCCTGATGGTCGCGCTCCAGGAGCGGCCATACCAGATGGACAATGGCCAGAGCGCAAACGCGTAGCCGATGAAGGCGGTGGTGCCAACGACCTGGAATACGTGCCCGTAGTGAGTGCCCGCCGGCAAGGCGCTGGCACCGACGTAGCCGGCGAAAAAGGAAACCACGAGCGAATACAGGAACCAGTTGACCAGGCTCTTGGTCATGTTCACCGGCCCGTTGGGAAGGACGGTAAAGATCATCACCGGTCCGGCCTTGAATTTTTCAACGAACTCGGGCGAACCCATCTCCTTCATCGACGACGGGCGCGGCACCGAGTAGTCGCCGGGCGGCAGCGCCAGGGGGCGCACGGTATCCATGAACCGCTTCTCGTCCGGTACCTTGCGGAAATCGTCCTTGTGCCAGAACGTGAGAACCATGTGGATGACCGAACTGGCGATGAATACGAGCACGGCCGACAAAACGACCGGCAGCCAGAGAGCGGACAGGCTGATCATCTTTTTCCTCCTTGATTTTGAAGTTCTGATTTGTGGTGTTGTGGTGGTGCAGGCGGAAGTATGCCTTGCCGCGCGAGCGGCTGTGCACAGATCGGAAATCGCGGCCAAAATTGCCGCATATACTTGCGCGGCTCCGCGGGCCGATGTGGAAGGTACAGAGGCAAGCCGCATCGTCGGACGGCGCAGGCGAAACCGGCGCAACGAAGCCATCGCGCGACACACACAGGTGCCTCATACAGTTCCCTCTGATAGGTCGTTGCAAGGTGCGCAGCAGATTCCTGCCAGAGTCCTTGGCTTGAGCGCTTGGGCCAGGGCGTATCGTCCATGAGGAAGTGTTGATGGCGCCCAAGCCACACGCCGACAGCAGCGAGTACGTCGCAGGCCGATGATCCACCTGCGCGGCTGCGTCGCCCGGTGTGCCGCTCGTACACGTCCCGTTCCTCGCCGGTCATGTGGATCGGGCCTGCTCGCGACATGTTGAGATAGCTTCTAGGTCTCGTGTTCTCCCATGAGCAAATCCAACATCTACCAGGTCGCAGTCCACTTCGGCGACTGCGATCCCGCCGGAATTGTCTTCTTTCCCAATTTTTCGCGCTGGATGGACGAGGCGTCGCTCGCGTTCTTCGGAGCTTGCGGTGTGCCGCTCTGGCGCGAGCTCACGAAGACTCGTGGCATCATCGGTACGCCGCTGCTGGAGATCCATACCCGCTTCTTCAAATCAGCAACGTATGGCGATTTGCTTCAGGTGCACACCACAATCGAAACTTGGGCCAGCAAGACTTTTCGTCATCGACACGTGATCCGGCGCGGCGAGGACGTGTTGTGCGATGGCACCGAAGTGCGTGCGTTCGTCATTCGCGATCCGACAAATCCCGATCGAATCAAGGCGATTGCCGTGCCGGAAGATATTCGTTCTCTGTGTTCGTCCTGATTCCGGCCCCGGGCAACGCCGGGCAATCGCAACCAAACGCTCAGCACAGCCATGTCCCAATCCCTTCCGTTTCAATTCCGGGTCAGCGAGGAGAATTTGGCGGACCTGCGCGAACGCCTGCGCCGAACGCGGCTGCCGGACGAGCCGCCATTGGAGCCCTGGAGCACGGGCACCAGCATCGGCTACTTGCGGAATTTGCTTGCGTATTGGCGCGATGATTTTGACTGGCGTGCGCAGGAAGCGAAGCTCGCCGCTTTTCGCCAGTTCACCGTGCCGTTGGCGGGCATTGATTTGCACTACCTCCACGAGGAGGGTCGCGGGCCGCGACCGCTGCCGCTGTTGCTCTCGCACGGTTGGCCGGGATCGGTATGGGAGTTTCATCGGCTGGTTCCGATGCTGACGGATCCAGTCCGCTTCGGCGCGGACCCTGCGGATTCATTCACCGTGGTTGCGCCGTCGCTGCCCGGTTACACACTATCGTTCAAATCGGGACAACCGCGCTTCGGCGTCGAGGAGATTGCCGAGGTGTTTGCCGAGCTGATGACAGATGTACTCGGCTACGCGCGCTTTGCCGCGCAGGGCGGCGACTGGGGCGCTTTCATTGCGAGCCGGCTCGCCCATCAGGTCCCGCAGCGAATGATTGGGATTCACTTGAATTTGCTGCCACTGCGCCGGGATCCCGCTCTGCTGCAGCAGGCGACACCGGCTGAGGCCGCCTTCCGCGAACAGTTGAATCACTGGCTCAAGGAGGAGGTTGGCTATCAGTGGATTCAAGGCACGCGGCCGACCACGCTGGCAGTCGGATTGACCGACTCTCCGGCCGGTCTCGCCGCCTGGATCGTCGAGAAGTTTCGTGCCTGGAGCGACAACGACGGCAATCCGGAGCGCGCCATCAGCCGCGACGACATGTTGACCAATATCTCTCTTTATTGGTTTACCGGCGCGATCGGCTCATCGTTCTGGCCGTACTACGCGCGCATGCACCGACCCTGGCCGATTCCCGACGGCGCGACGATCGACGTGCCGACCGGCTATGCGCAGTTTCCGCGCGAAATTCTGCGGCCGCCGCGTTCGCTGGCGCAACGGATGTTTACCAACATCCAGCGCTGGACCGAACTTGATAGAGGCGGGCACTTCGCCGCGCTGGAGCAACCGGAAACTCTCGCGCACGAGATCCGCGAATTCTTTCGGCCCCTGCGGTCGGCGTGATGGGAATCTCCTAATGGACCGCCGATCCGCTCCGGTGCGATTTGTCCAAGGGCGGCCGCGTCTGGTGATCGCTTTGCTGCTCGGCGCCTGCGGCGCGGTCCTCCTCCCCGGCGAGCATCGAATCGCAACCCGCTTTCTGGCCGGCTGGAATGTCGCGATTTGGTCCTACGTCGTCCTGGTCGGCTGGCTGATGGTGCGCGCGAGCAGCGCGCGGGTACGCGCGATTGCCGAACGAGAAGACCCGGGCGCGGCTTTCGTTCTGGCGCTCATGTCGTTCACGGCGATGGCCAGTCTCGGCGCCATCGTGTTCGAACTGGCAGCAGTCCGGGACCTCGCCTTGAGCGAGCGGCTTGGCCGCTATGCGCTTACCG
>Ga0137409_10007578_pt1 | contig 11140 bp, 10 predicted proteins | sample CZODoug1_16funga_FD_122059 | JGI IMG/M metagenome (GOLD analysis project Ga0137409, IMG submission 122059) | Vadose zone soil fungal communities from Angelo Coast Range Reserve, California, USA - CZODoug1_16fungal (Hybrid Assembly) | ecosystem: Environmental > Terrestrial > Soil > Vadose zone... | reverse complement strand
TAGCGATCTACGCACGGATCTTCACCAGATCCTTCAGAACGCTATCGAGGCCACCGAAGACGCTGATCTTGTCGATCTTCTCGGTGACCTTTTCCAGCGTTTCAAACTCCTTCAATCGCAGCGCGATCGGCGAGTCTTCCATCACGCGCGCGGTGTTGAGCAGGCTGCGCGTCGCCGCCGTTTCTTCGCGGCGGCGAACGTTGTTTGCCTGCGCGGTCTTTTCGGCTTCGACCACGCGCGCCAGGATGGTCTTCATCTCGCCGGGCAGGATGATGTCCTTGACGCCAACACTTGCGACTTCCAGCCCACGGCCTGCGCGCGCGCGCCGATGTGTTCGGCCACCGTGCGGTCGATCGAGCCCTTGTCCTCGAGCAGCTCGTCGAGCGTGCGCGTGCCGACTGCCGCGCGCAGCCCGAACTGCAGCTCGCGGTACAGATACTCGAGCGGCTTGGCCTGGACAGCAAAGGCCGCCAAAACATCGCGGTAGCGCACGCCGGCGTTCAGATTAATGCGCAATGCGACCTTGTCCTTGGTCAGGATTTCCTGGCCTATGATCTCCAATGCCAGCATGCGCAGGTCAACCAGCTCAACGCGCAGATCACGGTTGAACTTCCAGAACGCATGCAGTCCCGGCTGCAGCAGGCCCTGCACCTTGCCGTCGACAAAGAACACCGCGACGTGATGCTGTGGCACCTGCAGATACTTGTCGCCATGCACGTGGCGCAGTGCGCGTTTGACTCGCGCTTCAGTGGGCGCGCCTACGCGGCGCTTGGAGGTCGGCTCGTAGCGCCAGCTGAAAGCTGGAATCGTTGCTGCAAATTTTCTTCATGACCGTTCTCCCAATCGATTCAGGAGTAGCGCACCCTTGATGCACATCACCTGCTTCAACGAATGCACAACGTCCACCAGCTCCGCCTGCGCGGCCATCGCGACGTTCATCGCTCGCGCGTTTGGCACCAGACCGTCATTGAGCCAGGTCCCGAAATCCTGGTGCCAAAGCAGATATCGCTGTCATCAGTCCTGCCTCCCACCGCCAGCGCTCAGCTCGGCCCAGTCGAGCTCTTGCACCAATACCCGATAGGCGTCGTCGCCGATCACGTCGTCACGACGCAGCTCGAACGCCCGCTGCCGCGCCACCGCGATTGCGCCGCGCCGGAGCGGCCCGCCGGGCACCTCGTCCACCGGTGTGTCTTGCTCCTCGCTGGTGTTCAGCTCGACCACCGCGTCGTATTCCTTGCGCAGCAATTTTGCGGCAAGCGTCTCGTTATCCTTGATCGCGTGGAGCAGCGCGCGGTACGCGTGGGTGCGGCCCAACCGGATCTCGCGGCCGACCGGATCGTCGTCGGTCAAGCGCATGCGCCGGATCAGCGGCTTCATCGTCAGGCCTTGCAGCACCAGCGTGCCGAGCACGACCGCGAATGCGCAGAGCAGGATCAGATCGCGGTACGGAAATGGCGACCCGTTCGGCAGTGTCTCGGGGATCGCGAACGCCGCAGCCAGCGTGACGATGCCGCGCATGCCCGCCCACGAGACCACGATGCCGCCGCCCACCGTCGGCCTCGAGCCCACGCCCGCGCCGGCGCGGTCATGACGCCAGCGCCGCAGCGCGTTGTAGCTCATCACCCAGGCGAAGCGCGCCGCGATCGTGACGCCCAGCACCACCGTTGCGGTGACGACCGCGTCGCCGCGCGCGCCGTGGACATCCAGCCGCGCCCAGATCGGCCGCAACTGCATCCCGATCAACACGAACGCGAACGCGTTGAGCACGAACACCACCGTCTCCCACACCGCGAGGATCGGGATGCGCATGCGCGCCGGCAACTGCGGGCCGCCGCGCCGCGCCATCGTCATCGCGAACGCGACCAGAGTCAGGATGCCGGACAGCCCGATCGCTTCGGCCGCGATCCACACGCCGAACGTACAGGAGAACTGCACGATCAGTGAAGTTGGCACGTCGCGCAGGCCACGCAACAGCGGTTGCAGCGCATACGCACAGGCCACGCCCGCCGCGAGGCTGCCGAAGAGCGTCAGCAGGAACACCGGCGCGTAGCTGCTGACGCCAAGTTGCCCAGCGATCACGGTCATGATTGCGAGCCGGTAGACGAGCAGCGCACTGGCGTCGTTCAGCAGGCTTTCGCCTTCGAGGATCTTCAGCAGCTTGTGCGGCAGCTTCACCTGCCGCATCACCGCGGTGGCTGCGGCCGCGTCGGGCGGCGCAACGATCGCGCCCAGTGCGATCGCCACCGGCCACGGCATCTCGGGGACGAGCCAGCGCGCCACGAGTGCGACCGCCAGCACCGTTGTGCCGACCGCGGCGACGACGAGTCCGGCGATTGGCCGCCAGTTCGCCCGCAGGTCGCGCAACGAGGTGTCGTAGGCCGCGTCCAACAGTACCGGCGCGACGAAGAGCGTCAGCGCGAGCTGCGGGTCGAGCGTCCAGTTCGGGCTCGCGGGCACGAATGCGAGCAGTGCGCCACCGAGCGCGAGGAAGGTCGGATACGGCGCGCCGAGCCGGCGCGCCAGTGCGGCGAGCAGAGCCGCGCCGAGCAGCAGCACAATGATCCATTCGAACGTCGCCATGGTCGAGTTGTCTCCTTCTCGTTCTCTCGGCTCGAGCGTCCGACTACGCGGCCCTCGGTCGTGTTGCTCTCAATCTATTGTCGCTTACGATGATCCTGATCGGTCGCGAGACGCGCGGCATCGACATGAATCGCGTTGATTCGCCAGCCGAGATTCAGCGCCGGCATTTGTCCGGCGTGTGACGAGGCGTGTGACGACCTGGCAAGAGACTCTTCTCTTACTCAATGAGGCATCTTCATGAACCCGGCGGTCTACGTACTCAATGGATCCAACCTCAACATGCTCGGCAAACGCGAGCCGCACCTCTACCGCCACACCACCTTGGCCGAGGTCAAGAATCGTATGAACCGCCTCGCCGACGAAGTTGCATTTGACATGCGACTTCCGGGAGACCAATCACGAATGCGTGATGGTCGGCTGGATCCACGAGGCCTTCGAGAAGAACCTTGCGATCACTATCAATCCGGCCGGGTTCTCTTTTAAATCAATCCCGGTGCTCGACGCGCTGAAGATGATTCGCAGGCCGTTGGTCGAAGTGCACATCACGAACATCCATAAGCGTGAAGAGCAATATCGACACTCGCTGGTCTCGCTGGCAGCGACTGGAGTCATTTTGCGGGCTGGGGGTCAGCGGCTACTTGCTGGCCTTGCGAGCGGTCGCGGAAGCGTTGCAAGCAGACCCGGGCGGCTGACAAGAGGCGGTCACACAGCACAAGACGACGCGATAGAACTGCGAGAAGGGCGACCTGGCTCGCTCGCTCCGCTACCGCAACCGCCGCTGGCTCGATTCAAACAGCCGCTGCAGCAGGCAGAAGATGAACAGCAGCGCGCCGATCACGATCCGTGTCCACCACGAACTCAACGTGCCGTCGAAGCTGATCAGCGTCTGGATGATGCCCAGGATCAACACGCCGAAGAGCGTGCCGAAGACATAGCCGACGCCGCCGCTCAACAGCGTGCCGCCGATGACGACGGCGGCGATCGCATCGAGTTCCAGCCCGAGCGCGTGCAGGCCGTAACCGGACAACATGTAGAGCGTGAACACGACGCCGGCGAGCGCCGAACAAAAGCCGCTCAGCGTGTACACGAGCACGATCGTGCGCGCGACCGGCAGCCCCATCAGCATCGCTGATTGTTCGTTGCCGCCGATCGCATAAACGGTGCGGCCGAACTCCGTGCAATGCGCGAGGTAGATGCCGGCAGCCACCACTGCGAGCGCGATCAGTGCGCCGATCGAGAGCGACGCCTGGCCGACGATGGGGATGCGCATCTGGGACAGGTGCGCATAGGACTCGTCACCGATACTGATCGAATCGATGCTGATCAGGTAGCACAGGCCGCGCGCGAGAAACATGCCGGCCAGCGTGACGATGAAAGGCTGCAGGCGAAAGCGCTGTATCAGCACTCCCATCAAAGCGCCGAACGAGGCACCGATGGCGAGTACCAGCGGCATGACCGCGACCGGGCTCCAGTGATAGCGCTCCACCAACGCCGCTGAAATGATGGTCGTCAGCGCGATGATCGAACCCACCGACAGATCGATGCCGCCGGTCAGGATCACGAACGTCATGCCGACCGCGACGATGCAGACGAAGGCATTGTCGATCAGCAGATTGAGAAAAACCTGTGGCGAGAAAAAACCGTTGTAGAACACCGAACCGAATGCCGCCATCGCAACGAAAAGAGAGATCGTGGCGGCGACCGGCACGTATTTTTGATCCCACTTTGGTCCGCGCCAGCGGCGCGTTGCAATGTCCTCGCTGCTCGACTTATCGGCCTGGGGCGGGGACATCGCGTTCGCAACATTGGCCGCGTCCATTGCAACGCCACGTGCGCGTTGGGAGGTTCCCAGTCCGGACTGGGATCCGCCCGCAGGTGACGGTGGACTTGTCTGCGCGCTCACCGGCATGTTTTCCGCGCGCTCGGCCGCCCGCTCGCGCGCGTGCCTGGCCTCACGCTCTTGCGCGTTCTCATGTGCGTGTCGCGAGCGGGCGCCGCACGACCCACTGACGCAGCGCGCGGCGAAACTCCGCCGATTGCAGCAGCATCACCACAAACACGACCGCCGCCTTGACGACGAGATTGACTTCCGGCGGCACGCCGATCGAATAGATCGTGTAAGTGAGTGTCTGGATGATCAGCGCCCCGAGCACGCTGCCGGCGAGGCTGAAGCGGCCGCCGGTAAGGAGTGTGCCGCCGAGCGTCACGGCGAGGATCGCGTCCAGCTCCATCAACAAGCCGGCGTTGTTGCCGTCCGCACTCTTGACGTTGGAGCTGATCAGCAGACCCGCCGCGCCGGCCATCAAGGCGCAGAACATGTAGACGCACACGGTGATCGGGCGCTCGCGCACGCCGGCGAGACGGGCCGCCGCGGGATTGATGCCGATCGACTGGATGAAAAGTCCCAGCGCTGTCCGATTCAGTGCAAAGTGCAGGGCTAGGTAAACGACCGCAGCGATCCACAACGAAAACGGCACGCCGAGCAGATAGCCATTGCCGAGGAAGAAGTAGGGCGCGTAATAGATCGTGATGATCTGGCCTTCGGTGATCAACTGCGCGACGCCGCGGCCTGCCACCATCAGGATCAGCGTGGCGATGATCGGCTGCATGCCGACCCGCGCCACCAGCAAGCCATTCCACAGGCCGCACAGCGCAGCGACCCCCAACGCGGTGATCAGCGCAAGCGGCATCGGCACCCGGCTCACGTATGTCTGCACGCCGTTGTCGACCACCAGCTGGCCGCCGATCATCTGCGCCGCGATCGCGGCCGAAATGGCGACCACGGCGCCGACTGAAATGTCGATCCCGCGCGTGGCAATCACGAGCGTCATGCCCATCGCGATCAACGCCAGCGGCGCGGCGCGATTGACGATGTCGACCAGGCTGCCGTACAGGTGACCGTCGCGCCATTGCAAGTGCCAGATGCTCGAGTTGAAGCTCGCGTTCACGGCGAGCAGGACAACAAGAGTGACCACCGGCCAGAACAGCCGGTGCGCAAGCAGGTGTCGCACGCGGCCGCCCGCATCCGCGTTCGTGCGCATGCCCGCACTCACGATGTCGCCGCGATCATCTGGCACACATCTTCAGTGCTGCTGCCGCCCGGGAGCTCGCCGACTTTGCGCCGATCGCGCATCACCGCGATGCGATCGGACACGCGCACGACCTCCTCGAATTCGGACGAGATGAACAGCACGGCCATGCCCTGCCGGGCGAGCGTCATGATCTCGTTCATGATCTCCTGCTTGGCGGCGACGTCGATGCCGCGCGTCGGCTCATCGAGGATCAGAACCCGCGGCTCGGTCGCGAGCCAGCGCGCCAGCAGCGCCTTTTGCTGGTTGCCGCCGGACAACTGGCTGATGGGAGATTCGATGTCGCCAGCGCGAATGTCCAACACGCGCAGAAAGCGGGTCGCGATCTCCTCCTGCCGCGCGCGGCTCAGGAAGTGCCAGATGCCGAGTCGCGCCTGCAGCGCGAGGATGATGTTTTCGCGTAGCGACAACTCAGGGACGATCCCTTCGAACTTGCGATCTTCAGGGCACATCGCCAGGCCGCGGCGAATCGCCTGCGCCGGATGATCGAGCGCGATCGCCTCGCCCTGAATCTCCAATGCACCGCTGTCGACACGGTCCAGGCCGAACAACAGGCGCGCGAGTTCAGTGCGGCCCGATCCGAGGAGGCCGCCCAGGCCGACAATTTCGGCCGGCCGCAGAGTGAGATCGGTCGCAAGCAACTGGCCGCGGCGTGCGACTGCGGTCGCGCGCAGCAGCGGCGCCTGTTCGGCCTGCGCCTCGGTCGCGGCGGCAGCGCGCGCGACGCTTGTGGTATCGAGTTCGCGCCCGATCATCGCTGCCACCAACGCCTGCGGCTGCAGCTCAGGCGTCAGGTATTCGCCGACCCGTTCGCCATTGCGCAGCACCGTGATGCGATCGGCGATGGCAAAGACCTGGTCGAGGAAGTGCGTGACAAACAGGATCGCCAGTCCTTCGCTGCGCAATTGGCGCAGTACGGAGAACAGGCGCTGCACTTCGTCATCGTCCAGGCTGGAGGTCGGCTCGTCCAGCACCAGCACGCGCGCCTGCACGCTCAATGCGCGCGCGATCGCCACCATCTGTTGCACGGCGACGGAATAGCTCGACAGCGAGCGCGTGACATCGATATCCAGGTTCAGGCGCGCCAGCCGTTCTTTGGCAAGGCGCGCCATCCTCGGCCAGTCGATGCGCCACAAGCCGCGCCCGCCCCGGCGTGGATAGCGGCCCGCAAAAATATTCTCCGCGACCGAGAGGTTGGGGCAGAGGTTGACCTCCTGGTACACGGTGCTGATGCCGAGCAGTTGCGCGTCGTGCGGATTGGCCGGGCTGATCAGCTCTCCGGAGAGCCGCATCTCGCCGCGATCGGCCGGAAAAACGCCGGTCAGCACCTTGATCAAGGTTGACTTGCCGGCGCCGTTTTGTCCCATCAAGCCGTGCACTTCGCCGGCGAAGAGCCGGAACTCCACGTCGTGCAGCGCGCGCACGGCCGTGAACTGCTTGCCGATGCCGCGCAGGTGCAGTACCGGCGGCAGCCCCGGCGTTGCACTGCCTGCGCTACTTGTTCTTGTTGTAGACATCGACGAACACCGCGGCCAGCAGCACGAGGCCCTTGATGACCTGCTGATAGTCGATGCCGATGCCCAGGATCGACATGCCGTTGTTCATCACGCCCATCACAAAGGCGCCAATCACCGCACCGGTCACTTTGCCGACGCCGCCCGCGGCCGACGCGCCGCCGATGAAGCAGGCGGCGATCACGTCGAGCTCGAATCCCAGTCCGGCCTTAGGCGTGGCGGTGTTCAGGCGCGCGGCGAACACAAGCCCGGCCAGTGCCGCCAGGACTCCCATGTTGATGAAGGTGTAGAAGGTCAGCCGCTCGGTCTTGATGCCTGAGAGGCGCGCCGCCTTCTCGTTACCTCCCAACGCATAAATGCGCCGGCCGATGGTCGTGCGGCGCGTGCCGAAGTCGTACAGGAGCATCAGCACGAACATGATCACCAGCACGTTGGGCAGACCCTTGTAGGAGGCCAGCAGATAGCTCAGGAAAATGATCGCGCCCGCGAACACGAGATTCTTGATGATGAACAGCGAATAGGGCTCTTCGTCCATGCCGTGTTCGAATTGATTGCGGCGCAGCCGAAAGTCCATGACCATCAGGGCGACAGCGGCAATAATTCCCAGGAAAAGCGACGTCAGGCGCAAGTCGGTGCCGTTGAACTGGTCCGGAATGAAACCGGAACTGAGCAACTGAAAGCTCTGCGGAAAGGGCCCGATCGATTGCCCTTGCAGAATCGCCAGCGCGAGCCCCTTGAACACGAGCATCCCGGCCAGCGTGACGATGAACGCGGGGATCCTGAAGAACGCGACGAAGTAGCCCTGGGCGGCGCCGATGGCGGCGCCGGTGAGGAGGCAAATCGCCATTGCAAGAACAAAATTCAACTCGAACCGCACGATCAATACCGCGGCCAGCGCGCCGATGAATCCGGCGACTGATCCAACCGACAGGTCGATGTGGCCGGACACGATCACCAGCAGCATGCCAAGCGCCATGATCACGATGTAGCTGTTCTGCAGAACCAGGTTGGTGAGGTTCAGCGGCTTGAACAGCGTGCCATCGGTGACGATCTGGAAAAACGCCATGATCGCCACCAGCGACAGCAACATGCCGTACTCGCGGATGTTGCTCTTCAAGTACGAGGCGAGCCGCCGCTCTGGCAGGGCCACGCCGGTCGCTACCGCCTGGTCGGCCATCTCAACGTTCTCCCGCCTTGACGATCGCGTGCATGATTTTTTCCTGCGTTGCCTCGGCCGCCGTGAATTCGCCGACGAACGCACCGTCGTTCATCACGTAGATCCGGTCGCAGACACCGAGCAGCTCCGGCATCTCCGATGAAATCATCAGGATGCATTTGCCTTCGCTCGCCAGCGCGCCGACGATGCTGTGGATTTCATATTTTGCGCCGACATCGATGCCGCGCGTGGGTTCGTCCAGGATCAGCACCTCGGGATCGGAAAAAAGCCACTTGCTGAGAACGATCTTCTGCTGATTGCCGCCGGAGAGATTCACGACGCGCTGGAAGACGTCGGCACAGCGGATCTTCAGCTGCCTGCGATAGTCGGTCGCCACCGCGAATTCGCGCCCGGTGTTGATCACGCCGCGGCGCGCGACCCGCGGCAGATTGACGAGGCTGATGTTGCGCTTGACCTCATCGTCGAGCACCAGACCGAACGCCTTGCGATCTTCGGTGACGTAGGCGATGCCGGCCGTGATTGCCTTGCGTACCGTGCTGACGTCGACCTGCCGCCCGTGCAGCAGCACCTGGCCGCTGATGCGCTTGCCGTAGGAGCCGCCGAAGACACTCATCGCCAGTTCCGTGCGGCCGGCCCCCATCAGCCCGGCGATGCCGACGATCTCGCCGCGCCGCACGGTCAGGTTGACGCCCTTGACCATCTGGCGTTCGACGTGGATCGGGTGATACACATTCCAGTTGCGGATTTCAAATACCGTCTCGCCGACGTGCCGCTCGCGCTTTGGAAAACGATCGCCGAGTTCGCGCCCGACCATGTGCCGGATGATGCGGTCTTCGCTGGCATCGTCGCGCCGGCTGTCGAGCGTCTCCACGGTCGAGCCGTCGCGCAGGATCGTGATCGTGTCGGCAACTTTGGAGATTTCGCGCAACTTGTGCGAGATCAGGATCGAGGCGATGCCGTGCGCCTTGAGCTCCAGCAGCAACGCCAGCAACGCGTCGCTGTCGCTCTCGTTCAGGCTCGCGGTCGGCTCGTCCAGGATCAGCAGCTTGACCTGCTTGGAGAGCGCCTTGGCGATCTCGACCAGCTGCTGCTTGCCGACACCCAGGTGCGTGATCAAGGTGTTGGGAGATTCCCTGAGGCCGACTTTCGCCAGCAGCTCGCGCGTCTTGCGATAAGTGATCGCCCAATCGATGATGCCGCGGCGCGCCTGCTCATTGCCGAGGAAAATATTCTCGGCAATCGACAGCGTCGGCACCAGGGCCAATTCCTGGTGGATGATGATGATGCCGACGCGCTCGCTGTCGCCAATGTCGTGAAAGCGGCGTTCTTCGCCCTGGAAGCGGATTTCGCCCGAATAGGAGCCGTGCGGATAGACGCCGCTCAGCACCTTCATCAACGTCGATTTGCCGGCGCCATTTTCGCCGACCACGGCGTGAATCTCGCCGGGTTGAACGGCGAGATTCACGTTGTCCAGTGCGTTGACTCCCGGGAACGTCTTGCGGATGCCCCGCATTTCAAGAATTGCGTCCATAGCATCCTGCGCGACAAGAAGCTACCTGGTCTCTATCTCAAAATCACCGCGCGTCCCGCGAGCCGACTCCGCCTGCGCGGCGGCAGAGAAAGGGTTTGGCGCTCGTACCCGTCCGCTCCCCTCCGCTCATTGCCAGTCGGGCCAGCTCGCGAATTCTTGAGACAGACTCTACTTGATCTGGCTCTCCTTGTAGTAGCCGCTGTCGACCAGGATGTGCTTCCAGTTGGAGGCGTCCACGCTCACCGGTTTCAGCAGATAGGAGGGCACGACCTTGACGCCGTTATCGTAGGTCTTGGTGTCGTTGATTTGCGGTGCCTTGCCTGCCAGAACCGCGTCGACCATGCCAACGGTGACCTTGGCCAGCTCGCGCGTGTCCTTGAACACGGTCGAGGTCTGTTCTCCGGCCAGAATCGACTTGACCGACGGCACCTCTGCGTCCTGTCCGGTCACCACCGGCATCGGCAGTTTTGGCGTGCCGTAGCCGACGCCTTTGAGCGAGGAGAGGATTCCGATCGACAATCCATCGTACGGCGACAGAACCGCATCGACGCGTTTGTTCGTGTAAAACGCGCTCAACAGATTGTCCATGCGCGCCTGCGCTACCGCGCCGTCCCAGCGCAAGGTGGAAACCTTGTCCATGCCCAGCTGCTTGCTGCCGACAACCAGCTTGCCGCCGTCGATGTAAGGCTTGAGCACCGACATCGCGCCGTCGTAGAAGAAAAAGGCGTTGTTGTCGTCGGGCGAGCCGCCAAAGAGTTCGACGTTGAACGGTCCCTTGCCGCTCTTGAGGCTGTCGAACCAGGGTTTTAGTGGGGAGCCGATGTACCGGCCATCATCGCGCGCTGTCGCATTTCCAGCCAGAACTGCAGCCGAAGCCATTACGGCCATCGTGATTTTGACAAATCTCATCAACCAGTCTCGCCGACAGGCAACGAAGAAGGCTTCGCGTTACCAAACCGCGAGACGGACAGAAGTTCCAACCTCGCGAGAGGGTGATCGCGGATCAAATCCGGGACAGGGCTTGCGCTCGAAAACGGATCTCACGCCGGAGGCGGTCGATCGGTGCCGCTCAATCCGTCAGCATTGCGCCGACGTCGGCCTCGGCGACGGTTGCGCCATTGACCCTGGCGTCGCCGTGAAACCACCACATGGTCTTGCGGCGGCCGATCGAGGTCATGTGATATTCGATGGTGTCGCCGGGCATCACGGGTTTTCGGAATTTGCATTTGTCGATAGTCAGGAAATAAAC